>OGZX01000218.1_pt1 | contig 69091 bp, 45 predicted proteins | sample 1576881 | NCBI WGS metagenome assembly OGZX01 (sample SAMEA3541542, study PRJEB24748) | human gut metagenome | biome: human gut; feature: human-associated habitat; material: faeces | place: China | collected 2012 | reverse complement strand
CGGCCAATATGATTGCCGGTGAAAAAGTGTACATTGCCGACAACAATAATGGCGAGCGTTTTGAAACCTACATTATTAAAGGTGAACGCGGTTCGGGCAAGATTTGTCTGAACGGTGCGGCAGCCCGCAAGGTGCAGCCGGACGATATCATCATTATTATGTCGTATGCCTTGATGGACTTTGAAGAAGCCAAATCGTTCAAACCGTCGGTGATTTTCCCTGATCCGGCAACGAACAAAGTGGTGAAGTAATTCTTCATAAAATACAAAAAGAGGAAGCCCCGTCTGCAACTTTAGAATGCAGGCGGGGCTTCTCTGTTACTGAGGATGTATATGGACTGATCCTTTAAAGAGAGATTCCGGTTGGGAATAATATTGCTTTTTCCCATTCAAATCAAGCAATGTTTTGAGTGGGAACATTGCTTGTTTCCGGGAATAACATTGCTTGTTTTCATTGGCGCAGGCGGTACAGGTCACGGTTCAGCGTGTATACCTTCAAGGTTTGTCCCAGCATGAATTTTCCGGTCTTGCTTAACCCTTTGACCTGAGTGTCTTTACTTCCGTACCCCTTCAGGAGGGGATATAGCGTTGAGTAGACAAGGGGAGAGATGATCCCGTTTTTAGAGTAAAACAGTCCATTGTGATAAAAGACAGCGTGAGTGATCTGATTGTATCCATTGACGAAAGCGATGATGCTGTTGTCGGGAAAAACCACGTCTTTCACTTTCTTATAATGGCAGGGATAATCGGCTACATGTTCGAGAAAGTGTTCGAAGAAGGCATTCAGCTCTTCTGTCTTGCTGAAATTCGTATTGCGGGTAATGACAGGGTCCGGACAAATGCCGTGGGTGCGGAACAATGCATCCAATGCGTAGAAGATGCACGTTTGCGTACAGTTCATCAAGGTGTCTTGCGGACTTTTCATCCGTCTCATAGAGTCGGTCAGTGCGGAAATTTCCCTTTCGGTCAGCCCATCGACATCGGCAATAAAGCGCGTGTAGGGTGGAATTGCACTTTCCACTTCCAGAACACGGACTTTCCTTTTCTGTTTGTCGTCATATCTGTGATAGAATCGTGTATCGGGAAGCATGGCATAACTCAATGTGTCATTACCCCATATTGCCAGAAAAATAGGATAATCACCTTGGGGAGTCAGCCAACTGGCCTGCTGGATAGTGTCAAGATGGTTGACGAGTGAATCTGTGTAGTTGCCGTTACCGAAAGGTGCCATTCCCGGACTGAGTAGCCAATCGGGTTTCAGTATCCCTTCTTGCAATTCGTTGATGTAGGACACTTTGATTTCGGGAAATGTTTCTTGTGCCAGGCAATTCCCGCAAGAAAGAATAAGAAACAGACAGTTCATAGCCCGAACTGCCTGTTTTCTTAGAAGTTTATTCATACAGATTGTTTTCTGTTTTTATCCTTTCAGCTGCTCATTCATAGCGGCAGCGGCCTTTCGACCGTCGCCCATAGCGAGAATAACGGTAGCACCGCCACGAACAATATCGCCACCGGCATAAATGGTCGGGATGGACGATTGCATATTCTCGTTCACGGCAATTGTGCCTTTGCGTCCCATCTCCAGGCCTGGGATGGATGAAGGTACAATCGGGTTGGGAGATACACCTACGCTGACGATAGCCAGGTCAATATCAATCGTTTCTGTTGCTCCCGGAATGGGAACAGGGCTACGGCGTCCGGAAGCGTCCGGTTCGCCAAGTTCCATTTTTTGCAGAATGACTTGTTTCACCTTTCCTTGTTCATCGGCGATGTATTCTATCGGATTATGCAGTGTGAGGAATTCAACACCTTCTTCTTTGGCATGCTTCACCTCTTCGATACGTGCAGGCATTTCTTCTTCGGAGCGACGATAAATAATCATAGCACGTTCAGCACCCAAGCGGCGTGCTGTACGCACTGAATCCATAGCTGTATTTCCGCCGCCGATAACGGCTACATTTTTACCAAAAGGCACAGGAGTGTCAGAGTCTTCGCTTGCTGCATCCATCAAGTTCACACGCGTCAGGTATTCATTGGAGGACAGGATGTTGATGGAATTTTCTCCCGGAATATTCATAAAGTTAGGTAATCCGGCACCGGATGCCACGAATACTCCTTTGAAACCTTCTTCTTCCAACTGTTCCACGCTGATGGTCTTACCGATGATGCAATCCTTAATGAAGTTAACCCCCATTTGGGCAAGATTGTCAATCTCTACATCTACCACCTTGTTGGGCAGACGGAATTCGGGGATACCGTACTTCAATACACCACCGATTTCATGCAGAGCTTCGAAAACGGTAACATCATAACCGTATTTCGCCATATCCCCTGCAAAAGAAAGTCCGGCAGGTCCGGAACCGATGACAGCAATCTTGATACCGTTCTTTTCCTTGATTTCCGGTACGGAGATTTGTCCGCTTTCGCGCTCATAGTCGGCGGCGAAGCGCTCCAGATAGCCGATAGCTACCGGTTGTTCCTTCATCTTCAAGTGGATACATTTAGATTCGCACTGTTTCTCTTGCGGACAAACGCGGCCGCAAACAGCAGGCAGGGCACTGGTTTCTTTCAGTGTCTTGGCGGCTTCAAGAATTTCTCCACGTTCAATGTTTTTGATAAAACGGGGAATATCAATACCTACAGGGCAGCCTTCCATACAGCCCGGATTGGCGCAGTCCAGACAGCGCTTGGCCTCTGTCAATGCCTGTTTTTCGGTCAGTCCCTGGTTCACTTCTTCCTTGCGGCTGTGTGAACGGTATTCTGCATCGAGTTCGTTCATTTCAACGCGTGGAATGGCGGTGCGTTCTTTCGGTTTCATAGCTTTGCGAAGTTCCAGACGCCATGCGGCATTGCGGCTTTTCTCATCCACTTCCTGTGTGGCTTCCGGCATGGCTTTGCATGCTTCGTCTTCTTCAAGTTTGTGCATTTCTTCGCGTTCGATGCTCTTGAAAGCACCCATGCGTTTCAGCATTTCGTCAAAGTCTACCTGATGGCCGTCAAACTCTGGCCCATCTACACAGACGAACTTGGTTTTTCCACCGATAGTGATGCGGCAGGCACCGCACATACCGGTACCGTCCACCATAATGGTGTTCAGTGAAACGTCTGTCGGAATTTCATATTTTTTAGTCAGCAAACAAACAAATTTCATCATGATGGCGGGACCGATGGCAAAGCATTTGTTCACTTTTTCCCGTTTGATAACTTCTTCTACTCCTTCTGTGACCAATCCTTTGCGTCCATAAGAGCCATCGTCGGTCATAATGATAACCTCGTCAGCGCTTTCACGCATTTCTTTTTCAAGGATGATCAGTTCTTTGCTGCGTCCGGCAAGTACGGCAATAACGCGGTTGCCGGCAGCTTTCAGAGCTTGTACGATAGGAAGCATGGGGGCTACACCGACGCCGCCACCTGCGCAAACCACCGTTCCGAAGTTTTCAATGTGAGTAGCTTGTCCCAACGGGCCCACTACATCCGTGATATAGTCCCCCTCATTCAGTTCGCAAAGGCGGGTGGAGGAGAGGCCTACTTCCTGTACTACCAAAGTGATAGTGCCGCGCACAGTGTCTGCCGCAGCAATTGTCAGCGGCATACGCTCGCCTTTTTCGCCTACACGTACAATGACGAAGTGTCCTGCCTTGCGTGAACGGGCAATCAAAGGTGCCTCAATCTCCAGTTTAAAAACCTTTTCAGAAAAATGTTCTTTGCTAATGATTTTGTTCATTATCTTATAATTTTGTTGGTATAATTACGTAATTACTTTCAGATTGTTACAGTTTGCAAAGATACAGGTTATTTCGTAAATAAGAAAGAATGTTTCTTGATAAATATATTGGCAGTGGGCATTATTTATATAAAACCTTTGCAGTGACTCAGCAAAAGTGTGGCAGCATCACTGCAAAATAGTTGCAGCACTACTGCAAAACGGTTGCAGCACCACTGCAAAAGGTTTGCAGCGCCACTGCAAAGTATATGCAGTAACTTTGCAAAGGGTTTGCAGCAATGAGCATATCGCCCGTTTGTCACCGGTTACCTTCCCTTTGTCACTAAAATTTGTCCGCTTTGCTTCCCTTCTCTACTTTTGAAACAAAAAACAGAGACTATGTGTATAAAAGTATTTTTGGGAATCGTTCTGTCAGGCATGTCCTTGGTTGGCAGGGCACAGCAAGACACTATTGCCGACCAGCGTTTAGGGGAAATCGTAGTAACCGCCAAGCTTCCGTTGGTGGAGATGTCCGCCGGAAAGACCACGTACCGGATGGATGCATCTATCACTCAAAGCACGGGCAGCCTTTACGACGTGCTTTCTTCTTTGCCGGGAGTGATGATTGACTCCAAAGGCGGCATCCTGCTGAATGGGAAGAGTGGGGTACAGGTGCTGCTGGACGGCAAACCGACTTATCTGTCCGGTGAAGAACTGGTGAATTTGTTGCGTTCCACTCCCGCCACGAATGCCGATAAGATAGACCTTATCACCCAACCTTCCGCGCGCTATGAAGCGGCGGGAAGTACAGGCATGATAGATATCCGTACCCGCAAGATAAAGCTGCGCGGCATGAATCTTGCCTTGAACGGCAACGGCACTCTCGGCCGCTCGGGCGGTGGCGGATATGGCAGTGCTTCGATGAACCTGCGGCGGGATAAGTTTAATTTCTTTCTGACCTATTCCTATTATCTGGGAAATCAGACGATAGATATGGACATCGACCGTGCCTTCAACGGAGATGGGCGGATGTGGCAATCTTCTTACCGGCGGCGGAGTACCCATTCGCATTATCTTCGTGGCGGTTGCGACTTTTACATCAATCCGCGTACCGTGTGGGGCATATCGTTGAATGGTAACTTGTCCGACAGAACCGAAAATGCGGATATGCTTATCGAAACGCAAGGAGCAGAAAGACCGGAAACGACTGACGGGCATCTGGATAACGACTGGAACAACTTCTCTGCCGGAACAAACTTCACGCACCGCCTCAGGAAAGACGGCGGCGAGATTTCTGCTGCTTTTGACTATTTCAGCTATGACCGTTCGGAACTCCAGTACATACATTATTCCAAACCCGATACATTGAAGGGGGATATGCAGGGACGTATCCATATCTATGCCGGACAAGCGGATGCGACTTATCCGCTGAACGGGCAATGGAAACTGCACGGCGGGGGGAAATCGGCTTTCGTCAAGATAGACAATGATGCCGGTTACCTGCGTCCGGTGCCGTCGGGCTGGCAGGCGGACGGTTCGCTCGGTTCCCGTTTTGTTTACGATGAGAATATCAATGCCGCCTATCTGCAAGCCGGTTATGAGCATCGTCACCTGAAGTTCGCGGCGGGATTGAGGTTGGAGCATACCCGTGTGCACGGTGAATTGAGCGGGAATACCGTGCAGCGCGATTCGTCGTTCACAACGAACTATGTACATCTGTTTCCCACCTGTTCCGTGCAGTATGGGTTGGAAGGGGGAAGTGCTTTTCAGTTTTCTTACAGCCGGCGCATTACCCGTCCCAATTACCAGGACTTGAATCCTTTTGTCTATATCTTCGACGACTATACGCACGAAGGCGGTAATACCCGTCTGCGCCCGTCATTCTCGGACAACATCGAGTTGGCGTATGTACACCATGAATGGCTGCAAACCGTCCTTTTCTTCTCGCACACCAATGATGCTATTATGAAAACTTATCAGACACAGGAGAATTTGCGTATCTATGTCACTCCCGAGAATCTTGCGTCTTATGTGCAGACCGGGCTGCGCGTTCATGCCGCCAACCTTTCGCTGGCATCCTGGTGGAAGATGCACTTGACGGCTATCGGGCTCTATAACCGTTATCGTTGGACGGAGCAGGGTGAGAGGATGAGGAACAATCTGCTTACTCCCCTTGTCAGCAGCATGAACCAGTTTACGTTTACACGTACCTGGTCGGCAGAACTGTCCGCCAACTATCGGGGCAGGATGGCTTACGGGCAGGCTACCGTGCATCCGACATTGGAAGTGAATGCCGGTATTCAGAAAAAGATATTACGTGGCAAAGGAACTGTGAGCTTGTTTGCCAAAGATATTTTCGGAACTGCTAATGAGCGGGTGGATATACGGGCGGCTGGTACCAAGGCGTATGTGGATTCGCATGGCGACAGCAGTCAGCGTGTGATAGGCGTTGCTTTTTCGTGGCGTTTCCAAAAGGGGAGTGAAGTGAAAGAAAGCAGGCGGAAAAATGGGTTGGATGAGACAAAAAGAGTAAATTTGTAATTACTATGGACAGAAATTGGAGTAAATGGCTGGTGCCGGCAGGGGTCGGCGTAATTCTTTTCTTGTGTGTTCGCGTGGCAAATGATATTCCGAAACGTGAATTCTACTGGGAAGGGAATGCTTTGGATTTTATGTTGAAAGACGTGCTGACCGTGCTCGTGGTATCTTATCCGGCAGTGTTTGCCTTGAAACGCTGGCTTCAGATATGCCGGCGGAAGAGGTTGCCATGGTGGAGAGAGTATGGGGCGATTGTTTTGGGAGCTCCGTTCTGGTGCCTTGTGACGATGTGGATTATCCGGCTGTTGATGGGTGTGGAGCTTGACCTCTACGATGTTCCTATTCCAATGGTGGTTGCAGTCTTGCTGTCCGGTTTCTTTTATGGATTTATGCGCAATCAGCTGATACAAAAGGAGAATGAAGCCCAGCGCCTGCAATTGGAGAAGATAAAGAACGACCAGCTTCAAACAGAGTTGAAGTTCCTGAAAGCACAGTATCATCCGCACTTCCTCTTCAATGTGCTCAATACGGTGTATTTTCAGATAGACGAGAAGAATGAAGCGCCGCGGCGTACGCTGGAACAGCTGTCGGACTTGCTTCGTTACCAACTGTATAATGATGGTGAAAAAGTACGGGTGCGTGTCGAAGCAGATTACTTGAAGCAATACATCAGCCTTTGTAAGCTCCGTGCCACGAAACGCTTGCAGTTGCAGGTACACTTCGACGAGATACCGGAAGAATGTGAAATCTATCCGTTGCTGTTTGTACCGTTGGTGGAGAATGCCTTCAAGTATGTGGGTGGGGAGTATTTTATAACCATAGAACTGCGGCTGAAAGATGACGAATTACACTTCTTTGTCGAGAACTCCGTTCCGGAATCGGTGGTGCAACTGAAGAAGAAGCAAGGCATCGGCATCGAGAACTTGAAGCGTCGGCTGGAGTTGCTTTATCCCGGTCGTTATGTACTGGATATAAATAAGGAAGAGACATTGTTTACGGTGAAACTTATGATAAAATTATAGCATGATGCAGATAAAATGTGTGATAACCGACGATGAACCTACCGCTTGCGAAGGGTTGCGGCGCTACGTGGAGAAAGTGGATTTCCTGACCCTGACGGCAGTGTGCGAAGACGCGATGCAATTGAATACCCTCTTGCAGACCGAACAGCCGGATTTGTTGTTCCTGGACATCGAAATGCCTTATCTCTCCGGGCTCGAGTTGCTGGCATCCCTTGCCCATCCGCCGCACGTCATCATCACCTCTGCCTATGAACAGTATGCGCTGAAAGGTTACGAGCTCGATGTGGCGGATTATTTGTTGAAGCCGTTCTCGTTCGACCGCTTTCTGAAAGCAGTGAACAAGGTACACAGTCTGCTGCTGCAAGAGGAACGGCAGGAAGAGGAAGATACGGATTTCATCTTTGTCCGTTCCGACCGCCAGATGCACAAGGTGCATTTCAAAGACATTCTTGTGGTAGAGGGTTTGGAGAATTATGTCTGCATCTATACGGAGAGTGCGAAGTTACTGGTGCGTTCCACCATGAAGCGTATGATAGAGGCGCTCCCCAAAGGGCTCTTCCTGCAAGTACACAAATCCTACCTTATTAATCTGAACAAGATTGATATGATAGACGGCAATCAAATCATAGTCAGGCAACATACCATCCCCGTGGCCCGTAACTTCCGCGAAGAGGTGTTTGCGCGGATATTGAAGAATACGTTGTAAGAAAGGAATAAAAGAAAGAGGTGTACCGCGGCACACCTCTTTCTTTTTATATCTTCTGAATTTTAGTCTATCATTTCAAATCCCGTATACGGCACCAGCGCTTTCGGAATGCGGATACCTTCGGGAGTCTGGTTATTCTCCAGCAGTGCGGCAACGATGCGGGGCAGGGCGAGGGCGGAGCCGTTCAGCGTATGGCAAAGCTCGGTTTTCTTCTCTGCGGTGCGGTAGCGGCACTTCAGGCGATTGGCTTGATAAGTGTCGAAGTTGGATACGGAACTTACTTCCAACCAGCGTTTCTGCGCTTCGGAATAAACCTCGAAGTCGAAGCAGAGGGCGGCGGTGAAACTCATGTCGCCACCACAAAGGCGCAGGATGCGGTAGGGCAGTTCCAGTTTCTGGAGCAATCCTTCTACGTGGTCCAGCATTTCCTGGTGGGACTGCTTGCTGTGTTCCGGTTTGTCAATGCGTACCAACTCTACTTTGGAGAACTCGTGCAGGCGGTTCAGTCCGCGCACGTCCTTACCGTAGGAGCCGGCCTCGCGGCGGAAACACTGAGTGTAGGCACAGTTCTTGATAGGAAGCTGCTTCTCGTCCAGGATAACATCGCGGTAGATGTTCGTCACCGGAACTTCGGCAGTCGGAATCAGGTACAAGTCGTCTACTTCGCAGTGGTACATCTGTCCTTCTTTGTCGGGCAACTGTCCCGTGCCGTAGCCCGAAGCGGCATTCACCACAGTGGGCGGCATTATTTCCATGTAGCCGGATTTGCGTGCCTCGTCCAGGAAGAAGTTGATGAGGGCACGTTGCAGTTGCGCACCTTTACCTTTATATACGGGGAAACCTGCACCGGTGATTTTCACACCCAGGTCGAAGTCTATCAAATCGTATTTCTTGGCGAGTTCCCAGTGGGGAAGGGCATCTTTGGGCAGTTCGGTTTCCATGCCGCCCATTTTCTCCACCACGTTGTCGTCGGCGCCTACGCCTTCGGGTACGCTGTCATAGGGAATGTTGGGGATGGTATAGAGCAAGGTCTGCATATCTTCGGCAGCCCGGTCCATGTCGGCTTGAAGTTCTTTGTTGGCTTCTTTCAGTTCGGCCACACGGTTCTTGGCGGCTTCCGCTTCCTCTTTCTTTCCTTCTTTCATCAGCTGGCCGATGGATTTGGAGAGTGAGTTCACCTCAGCGAGGTTCTTATCTAATAGGGTTTGGGTGCTACGTCGTTTGTCGTTGGCTTCAAGTACTTGGCCGATGGTTTCCTGGGCATTCTTGAAGTGCTTCTTCTCCAGACCGCGGATCACCGCGTCGGTGTTTTCTGTAATTTGTTTGATAGTAAGCATATCTTATACTTGTTTTTATGATTCTTAAAGTGCTGCAAAGATAGAGAAAATGCTTCTTTGTTGTACGAAGTTATACGAAAAACATATGATAAACAGCATAAAATAATAAGAATATATCATTCTTGGATATGCCTTGCTTTAAAAAGAAAGGGATGCAACCCTGCGGATTGCATCCCTTTTCTTTATTTCTTGTTCGGAAACTTATGCTTCTGTCTTTTCAGCAGGAATAACCGAGATAGAACGTCTATCTGCCTTACCTACCTTGAACTGTACAGTTCCGTCTACCAAAGCGAAAAGAGTGTGGTCTTTACCCATACCGATGTTGTTGCCCGGATGGAATTCAGTACCTCTTTGACGAACGATGATGTTACCTGCCTTGCAAGCTTCGCCACCAAATATCTTAACGCCTAATCTCTTACTCTGTGACTCGCGGCCGTTCTTAGAACTACCGACACCTTTTTTATGTGCCATTTCTTCTTACGTTTTAAATTGATTAAGCTACTACTTCTGTAATTGTTAACTCAGTGAACTGTTGACGGTGACCGTTCAACTTGCGATGACCTTTTCTTCTTTTCTTGTGGAAAACGAGAACTTTGTCACCTTTTACCATGCTTGATACAATCTGGCAAACTACCTTTGCACCTTCTACAGTAGGAACACCTACAGTGATAGCACCGTCTTTGTCTACCAAAAGAACCTTGTCAAATTCTACTGTTGTACCGTTTTCTGCATTCTGAATGTGGTGTACAAACAGCTTTTTACCAGCTTCTGCTTTAAATTGCTGGCCGTTGATTTCTACAATTGCGTACATTTCTTATAATAATGTATAAGTTAGCTCCGTCGGGTGGTCTCTAATCACTTAGAATACTCTTTGTCGAACCCGGTGCGGAATAATCGGGCACAAAAGTACTTCTTTTCTTCGGAACAGGCAAATGTTTCTTCTTCTTTTTTTGTATGCAGTGAACTAATCTCGAAGATGCAAGAAATAGATTGCAGGCTTCCTCAACCCAATCAATCATAAATTTCATTTTTCTTTTTTAGCAATATCCTTGTTTTGTCTGATTAATAATATCTATCTTTGTCTCCGGATTCAAGAATCCGGCTTTCGGGTGCTTCACGATATGTCTTATCGAACGAAGTGAAAAGGGAATCAGGTGTAAATCCTGAACAGACCCACTGCTGTGAGCTTCATTGAACTTTTCGGATAAATTCTACAATCGTCCACTGTCCGTATGGGATGGGAAGGACTTCCGAAAAGGAAGCGAGTCAGAAGACCTGCCTGCAAAGTCTGCAATCTACAGTTTCGGGGGAAAAGAAACGTGGGGATTAACATTACTTCAATTCATATTGCTACCAATATGGGTGGTGGTCACTGTTCGGACTTTACTCCTCGAAACATAAAAATAATATTGTGTATGCAGAGAAAATGTGTTCTGAGGTTGTTTTGTGCACTATTGGTGCTGTCACTGTCCGCTTGCGAATATGAAGATGACTTTCCGGCCGGTGTGGGTGAAGGTAATATTGAAGCGATTGTGTTGAACGAAGGACGGATAGGTACCAATATGGGGGCTATATCCGTGTTGTATCGTAACGGAATGGTGAGTCCCGACGTTTTCCGTGTTGTGAACAATCGCCCGTTGGGGGATGTGGCGCAATCCATCACGATGATTAACGGGAAGTACTTCGTCACCTTGAATAATTCTAAGAAAATCGAGATTGTAAATCCGCAGACATTCAAATCCGAAGGTACGATACTTTATACACAGGCAGGATTGCCGCGTCAGATAGTACCTGTATCGGATACTACAGCCATTGTTTCCGACCTTTTGAGTAATAATGTGTCCGGTACGGATTTGCCCAGCCAGCTGGTACGAATTCGTACTGTGCCGCCTTACGGTACTCCGTTGGAGTATATTGTCATCAGGAAATGGGTGGAATATATGGAAGTGGCGGACCATAAACTGTTTGGTATGACGGCAAAGGGGCTGTACGTGTTCGATCTGGACAATATAAACCAGGAAGGAAGCCGCATGATAGAAGACGTTTATAATGAGGAAACTACCAAGACTTGTAAGATACTGAAAGATAAGAACGGCAGGCTATGGGCTTTGATGAACGAGCGGGATAAAGGAAAACTCACTGCCGTTCTGCTGAAGTGCATTGATCCGAAAACGGAAAAGGTGCTGGCTACTTATCGGCTTCCTTTTGTCGGTAAAGATGAGGCGGAAGAGGGAGATGTTGTAGGAACGGTCGGCTATAACCGTATGGATATGGATGCTACTAAATCATTGATTTACTTTAGTGTACGGACCTGCAAACCGGGGCGCCCGAACGACTCACAGCAAAGTATTTATACACTGAATACGGACGACGGCACGTTCAGACTGCACCGTCATGTGCCGGGAGTGGACATGATGTATGGTTGTGGGGTAAGTCCGCAGGGCGAGGTCTATATCTGCGATTGTCTGGATTACTCGGCACAGCGCGGTTATATCCGCCATTATAAAGAGAGCGGGAATATCGAAAGCTATCGTGTCGGTGTATACCCCAGTCAGGTTTATTTCCCGGAATCCGTTGAAATTCAATAATCTATATATATGAGAAAACTGCTTCTCCTGATGATTGCCTTATGTCTGTCGGCTACCAATATAGTAGCCCAGAAAAAGGATACAGTGGCTTATGATCTGAATCTGAATGAGGTGGAGATTGTGGCCCGCCGGATAAGCCATGCCAACGAAGCGAATGCCGGTGCCAAGGTAGCGCGCATCGACCCTGAAATGCTGCAAGTCAATAAAACGCGTTCATTCTCCGAACTGCTGACTGATAACTCCGCCACCTATATCAAGAGTTTGGGTACGGGAGCATTGTCTACGGCTTCTTTTCGTGGAGGAAGTGCCGCACAGACACGGGTTAACTGGAACGGAGTCAACATCACGCCGCCCATGTCCGGAGTATTCGACTTTTCGCAATTTCCGGTCTTTTTTGCCGACAACGTGAATCTCTATTATGGGAGTAGCCATGTGAAAAGTGGTACGGGAGCCGTGGGGGGCAGTGTAAACATCTTCAATGACCCGGAGTGGGGCAAAGGACTCACAGGAAAGTTCTTCGGTGAGTATGGCTCTTACAACACTTATACCGGAGGGGCGCAGATTAATGTAGGAGGTAAGCGTGTGGTTTCGAAAACACGTTTGTTTTATCAACATTCCGATAACGACTATACCTATATAAATAAAGTGCTCACTAACGAGGCTTTCAAGGAGAGACGCCAGGATGCCGACTATTTGCAATGGGGAGCTATGCAGGAAGGTTATTTCAAGTTGAACCGGCATGCTCAACTGGTTGCTATCGGCTGGTTGCAACAGGGAAAGCGCATGTTGCCCCAGCCGTTGGGCATTGTGAGCAAGACGCATGAGCGGCAGCACGAGACGAACGTTCGCGGGTATGTGGGTTTCGACTATGTGCGTGGCATACACGAACTGCACGTAAAGGGTGCGTGGCTTTATTATCGTTTGAAGTACGACAAATGGTTCGACGGTGGTCTGTTCGATCCGGAAGGAAACATCAACTCTTCGCATACCTGGCAGGGCGTTGCCGATTATTCGTGTGCGCCTGTTGACGAACTGGTGCTGAATACCACACTTACTTATACGCACGATTTGGTCAATGTGAGCAGTTATATTGATGTGGATTCGACAAAGTATCTGATAGACGGTACGTATTATAGTATACCGGTGGCCGAACCGCCGTTGAAGCATCACCGTAATGTGCTGTCGTGGCAGGCTTCGGTCAACTGGACCCCGTTGTCGTGGCTGCAATTGCATGCCCAGTATATGTTCGAGCAAAACAATAGCCGGAACGTTTCCACCTGGTCGGCAGGTTTTGCCACCAATTTCTTTGATAAGACTTTCTACGTAAAGGGGAGTATGTCTTATAATTATCGCTTTCCCAGTATGAACGACCTCTATTGGCGTCCCGGCGGTAATCCGGATGTGAAACCCGAAGACGGTTATTCCTATGATGCGGCCATCGGGTATAAGAATGAACTGACTTCCTGGATGACACTGAATGCCGAAGTGTCCGGGTATCTGATGCATATCGACAACTGGATTTTGTGGCTTCCCAAAGACGGTAACCAGTGGATATGGACGCCTCAGAACAAGCGTAACGTGCTTTCTACGGGGGCGGAGTTTACGGGTAAGATGCTGTTGAGTTTCGGTGATTTCAAGACTACGCTTTCCGGTAATTTCAGTTGGGCGCGTTCGCGTACCCGGAAGAAGCAACATGAAGATGATAACTCCTATATGCGGCAGATACCTTATGTACCCGAATTGAAATGGAATGCGCGTCTGGCGTTCGATTATAAGAATGCTTTCTGCTCGTGGCAGACCACTTATATAGGTAAGCGCTATGTCACGACCGATGAATCCTATTCGACTCGCCCTTATACGGTTCACAACCTGCTGGCGGGATATCTGTGGAAACTGAAGAATGACAGGCAGATTACTTTCCAAGTGCGTGTGGACAACATTCTGAATACTTATTATGAATCGACACAATACTATCCGATGCCTTTACGCAACGTGTTGTGCTCGTTGATGTTTGAATTTTAATCCCTAATTTTTAATTTTTTATATAACAACAATGAAGAAGAACATTATTTATTTTTTGTCGTGTTTGGTCCTCGCTGTAGGACTGGTGTCTTGTAGTGATGACAATAAAGAGCCGTTACTGCCGCTGTCGGTTTTGATAGAGGGTGGTGAGACTCAGGAGATTGTGCAGGGAGGTACCCTTAACCTGAAAGCTGAAGTCGAAGGAAGTTCGGAAGTGGAATATGTCTGGAAGCTGAACGGGAAGGACGTATCTACTGCTTCTACTTACGATTTCACTGCTACCGAACTTGGAAGTTATGACGTTCAGCTGACTGTTTCGAATGCGGAACAGGGTGAGGCTTCGGCTAAAGTGACTGTCGATGTATATGGGAAGTATAAATACGGAACCTTTATCCTGAACGAAGGTTCTGCCTGGGGAGGCGATAAGGGTGGATATCTGATATTTATAAGTCCCGAAGGTGAACTTGTGAATAAGGCTTTTCAGGAGGAGAATAACGGAGCATGGTTGGGCAGTGTTCCGCAGGATCTGTTTATTGCTAACAAGAAAATGTACATTGTCTCTCAGAATGGGGGGAACGAAGGTGGTTTTCTGACGATTGTCAACGCGGAAACGTTGAAACTGGAAACTGCATATGGCGACGAGTTGAAAGGTAAGATTGATTGGCCTACGCATGTAGCCGTATTGGGTGATGATAATATTTATCTGCGTGATAATGCAGGAATCAAGTTGTTTCATCCTTCTACTGGGGAGGCCACGCTTATAGAAGGTACGAACGGTGCCAGAAAGAATACGATGGCGGTTGTTGAAGGAAAAGTATTTGCTTCCCAGAGCAAGAATCTTCTTGTGATAGAAGCCGGTAAAAATGAAGTGGCAGCAACGGTTGAATTTGACAGTAACATATCGGGTGTAGTGAAGTCATCGGATAACAATGTGTGGGTATCAGTATCATCCGGCAAAATAGCTAAAGTTAATGCTAAGGATTATTCAATAATGAAAGAGAATGATTTGGCAGCTACCAATGCAGACGCTGCGAAGACACTGTCGGCTTCGTTTGCCGCTGCTCCCAGCATAACGGCTAAGGGAGATACGTTGTACATGAGTGCCCTTTCTACTAAAATCTATCGCCATATCTTCAGTACGAATGAAACTAAACTGATGGTAGATGCTAAAGAAATGGTAGAAAATGCTAATATCGTTTACAATACAGTTGCGGTTGACCCTGTGACGGAAGGAGTATATCTTAATACCATAAAGGGGTATGGTGATGTAGGCATCAATCAGATCAGTATATTTGACTTTAGCGGCGATACGCCCACATTTAAGGCTACCTATAATGATTGTACGAAATACCCGGCCGGGACATTCTTTACTTCTAATTTTAAGTAATAATGAAAAAGAGATTTGTTTATTTATTGTCATGCATAGTCCTTATAACAGGACTGGCATCTTGTAGTGATGATAATTCCGGTGACAATGTTTTGCCATTGTCGGTATCTATTGTGAATGGTGACAAGCAGGATATTGCGCTTGGAAATACTTTAGCTTTGGAAGCGAAAGTGGAAAATGGTGAGAATGCCCGTAATGAATGGGTATTGAATAATGAAAAAGTGTCGACCGAACTGAAATATACTTTTGCTCCAGAGAAGGCGGGAACTTATGAAATAAAGTTCACAGCTTATACGGATAAAGACGAAGCCTCTGCTTCTGTTACGGTGAATGTGTATATGGCTTATCCGGCAGTGAAGTCTATGGATGATATTCAGTTCTGGACAGGAGAAGGTGAATGCCAGTCGGCATTGGCTGTGCAATGGATAAGTGGCGATGAATGGGAGAGTCCGGCAAAGGATAATGTTCATTTGCTGAGTTGGGGATATCGCTGGAAAGCGAGTGACAAGCCCACCGGACATCAGATGATATTGGCAATAGCTAAAGCAGATCCTCGCTTTTTCGTATTGGTAGGACCTGGATTTAGTTCTGATAGTCAGTCTATCCGTGGCTTCGGTTATGATGCCAATGGCGATGGGAGTTTTTCAATAAAGAATGGAACGACATCCGTGACGTATGATGCAGCTGATTTTGTGGACGGAGTAATTACGTTGAGCGGTGATGATTCAGGAGACGGATATGCGCCGACCGATCCTGCCGATTATTGGGCAGGTGGCTGGTATGAAGGTTATTGCACATACTATTTAGGAGATGATGGAAAGAATGTTCCCGAATCATTCGAATATTCTATGGTTATGGCTGGGCTGCGACAGTTGACTCAATACAGTTGGGATGCTTGGACGTATTCTTCAATCAATGGAGGAATGGTAAATACGATTCCTATTGCCGAATGGATGGTAAGTGCAGTCGCAAATCCAAATTAATAAATGAGGGGGTGATTCATACATCCCCTCATTTTTTTTATCGTCTTGAAAGATGAGGTCTTGAGCCTCTCTATCTTACAGGATTGTTTCCAATATATAAACTGCCGCAATCAGCAAACCTACTACTACGATGGCAAAGAGTATAACCAGTATCAAACTGTATAAGAACATGAGTAACGTAGTCCAGAAACTTCTCCACCAACTGTAACCATACAATTGTTTATAGTCTAAGCAGAAGAGCGCAAAGATCACTAATATCGGTAATTCATATAAATTATTAACTGCCGCGCTGCCGTTGAAAGGAAGCACGATGATACTGAGTAAAAGTATCTGGCAAGCGATATAGGCCTGCATGAATACATGCTCCGTAAGGTTATAACGTATTTTATTTTTCTTGCGCCGGAAAGCCATAAGCGTTGCCAGGGCAAAGAGAGGTAAAGTGGCTATGATGCGAAATGCCTTATTACCGTGTCCCCAGCTGTGCAACAGATTCCACACTTTCTGAAGGAAAGGGGTGTTCTGAACGACCTTTTCAAGTTTATTGCTCACTGACAGGCTACTTTCCACGAATTCGTCAATGAGGTCTTCATTGTCATCGTCGCCTGTCTTGATGACGATATTGGGTTTCTTTGTGGTGCTTTCCGCTTTCAGCTTATCCAGACTCTGATCTATACCTTCTATGGTCTGTTCCAGGACTTCCTTTTGCGTGGGGTTCTTGGCTTTTTTTAGTTGTTTTTGCAGTTGTTTTTGTAGTTGCTCGCGGGCAATTAGAAGACCTTTTTTCTGGATTTCCGTAGAGTCTTCCACTTCTATATCCTCTAACTTGTTATTCAGCTTTTCTATGGCTATGCTGAGCATTTCCTTTGTTGTGGAATCTTCTGCTATTTCTATTCGTTGTTGCAATTGCTCACGCGCGGCCATAATTTCCTGTCGCTGGGTTTCCGGGGAAGCTTTCTTTTTCTCTTTCAACGCATCTGGATCCACCAATTGCACGGCCATGATGTAGAGGGCGGCCAGTACGAATAACGTCTGGAAGGGACGGAAGTAAAGTATCCGTTTTCCGGCAATGAAGTCCTTCATCATATATCCCGGACGATAGAGCAAGTCCAGCAAAGTGCGGCCGAAGCCGTTATCAATGTTGGTGAAACCTCCCAGAATGTTTCTGAAAGCGTTGCTTAAACGATAACGGGGGGTATTGCGGCTTTGTCCGCAGCGGTTACAGTAGCTGCCGGTATAGACGGTTCCGCAATTCAGGCAGGTGTTGCTTTCTTTGCTGGCAACCGGTACTTGCTTTCCGCGTATCATCTTGATGCGGAGAGCGCGAAGACGCACTTTGCAGGGAGTCCACCAGGGGGAGATGAAATCTAATACACGGTCGGGAACAATCCGGCGTGTTGTAAGGATATACCAGAGAACCAACAGAAAAGCCCACATAAAGACATTGCTGTTTTCACCCTCTTCAAGGGATAACCATAGTAATACTGCCAGGATTAATATCTGCCAGATATTTATCATCTTTCTTCTGCGTGGGCCGGAAGGAGTGCCGGAAGCTGATGCGGAAGACGTGGAAGAAGCTGGAACAGGAGATATTGCTTTGTCGGTAACCGGATATTTCTTGTCAGCTGACGGTTTGTTATTAGTCGGCTGATCGTCGCTTTCCAGTAATTCTTCCAGTGAGCTCATTATTTTCCAGTGCGGATATTTACTTAATTCCTCGGCGGTGGTCACTCCATGCGTCACTCCGGCAAAGTTTACTCCGGCAGCTTTGGCTGTGGCGGCATCTATGGTGCTGTCACCTATATAGAGAGTTTCCGCTTTGGTGATGTGCAGTTCTTTTATGGCAAGTAGCAAACCCTCTGGTGAAGGCTTCGCTGCCTTTACGTCCTCTCCGCCGACAATGATGTTGAAGAAGTTGCCGGGGAAATGCTGGTCGACCAGTTCTTTGATCCGGAAACGGTATTTGGTGGAGATGATGCCGATGAGGGCGCCTGCATCTTTCAGTGCGAGCAGTACGGACTTGGTTTCAAGGAAGAGCACCGTATTTATCGTCATGTGCGTATCCGCCTCTTTTCTGTATTCGTTTTTGAAACTTTCCAACTGGTCGGCATCTGTCACACCGGTCAGGATAGAAAAAGATTCTTCCAAGGTCTTTCCGATGGTGCGTTTAATGGCTTCATCGGTCACGTCGTTATAGCCGTGTTGATTGAGCACATTGCGGAAGCAAGTGACGATGCCGCGAGAAGAGTCTGCGAGCGTGTAATCAAAGTCGAAGAGATAAGTTGTGTAACTCATTGTCGCTTTTTGTGGCAAAGATAAGGATAAAAATGAGAATGAGAGCTGATAAACGCAAGAAGGTTGTCCACATCCGCTCCATATCTGCTCCACTATTCTCGTCCCCGTATAGGAGTGGAGGAAACGTGGACATGATACGGACGTGAGTAATCGGTCAACTTCCCCGTTTATATGGATTTTCACCAATAAAGTTATGGCTTTATCGGATATTTGTATTATTTTTGTTTATCAGAATCACTCTTTTATCGAAGAAGACTAAGTGTTTTCTTGTATTGGGTTGTTTAATAAGCACGTTAACTATATGATATTATGAAATTATTGAAATCTTGTTGTTTATTTGCAGCTCTTTTCTCTCTTTCAGCGTGTGTATCTCGGCAGGCTAATGTCAGCAGTGAATCCTATGCAGAGTATGTCAATCCTTTTATTGGTACTGATTTCACCGGTAATACGTATCCCGGTGCGCAGGCTCCGTTCGGTATGGTGCAGCTAAGTCCCGATAACGGTCTTCCGGGATGGGACCGTATCTCCGGTTATTTTTATCCGGACAGCACCATTGCCGGTTTCAGCCATACCCATCTCTCGGGCACGGGAGCCGGTGACTTATATGACATCTCTTTTATGCCTGTGACTTTACCTTATAAAGAATCGGAAGCTCCGTTGGGCATTCATTCCCTGTTTTCCCATTCCGAAGAATCGGCGAGTGCCGGATATTATCAGGTCCGGCTGAAAGACTATGATATTCATGTGGAACTGACGGCTACCGAACGTTGCGGTATTCAGCGTTACACTTTCCCCGAAGCGGATGCCGCTATATTCCTCAATCTGCGGAAAGCCATGAACTGGGACTTTACGAATGATACGCATATAGAAGTTATTGACTCTGTAACCATTCAGGGATATCGTTTCTCTGACGGCTGGGCACGCGATCAGCATATCTATTTCCGCACCCGTTTCTCTAAACCGTTTGCAGCCGTGCAACTGGATACTGCTGTCGTTATTAAGGATGGCAAGCGGATTGGTACATCTGCCATTGCCCGTTTTGATTTCCATACGGATGCCAACGAGCAGATTCTTGTTGCCACAGCCATCTCCGGCGTGAGCATGGAAGGTGCGGCACGTAATCTTGCCGCCGAAGCACCGGATGATGATTTTGATAAATATCTGTCGGCTGCCCGGAAAAACTGGAACGAGCAACTCTCCAGGGTGGAAATCAAGTGCGATAACCATGACGAGAAAGTAAAATTCTATACAGCCCTTTACCATTCTATGCTGGCTCCTACTATTTATAGTGATGTGGATGGTGCTTACTACGGTCCTGACAAAAAAGTACACCAGGCGGACGGGTGGACGAACTACAGTACATTCTCATTGTGGGATACCTATCGCGCAGCCCATCCTCTTTATACGTATATAGAACCGGACCGCGTTGACGACATGGTGAAATCCTTCATCGCTTTCTATGAGCAGAACGGTCGCCTTCCGGTATGGAATTTCTATGGCAGTGAGACGGATATGATGATAGGATATCATGCCGTGCCCGTTATTGTAGACGCCTATTTAAAAGGAATAGGGGATTTTGATCCCGTAAAAGCGTTGGCTGCTTGTGTGGCTACCGCCAATATTGACGAATATCGTGGGATCGGGTTGTATAAGAAGTATGGTTATGTGCCTTATGATGTGACGGACCATTATAATTCAGAAAACTGGTCGCTATCTAAAACGCTGGAATATGCTTATGATGATTATTGCATAGCCCGTATGGCCGAGAAATTAGGCGAGAAAGAGACGGCGGATGAATTTTATAAACGTTCTCAGAATTACAGGAATGTGTATAATCCTCAAACTTCTTTTATGCAGCCTCGCAATAACAAAGGGAATTTCATCGAAGGGTTCAGCCCGGACGATTATACTCCGCATATTTGCGAAAGCAACGGCTGGCAATACTTCTGGTCGGTGCAGCAGGATATTGACGGTCTGATTGAGTTGGCGGGAGGCAAGGAAAGATTTGCGCAGAAGCTGGATAGCATGTTTACCTATAATCCCTCTGCCGATGAGGAATTGCCCATTTTCAGTACGGGAATGATCGGACAGTATGCGCATGGAAACGAACCGAGCCATCATGTCATTTATCTCTTCAATGCTGTGGGACAGCCCTGGAAGACTCAGAAATATGCAGCCGAAGTGATGCATGAACTTTACAGGAATACCCCTGACGGTTTGTGTGGAAATGAAGACTGCGGTCAGATGTCCGCCTGGTATGTGTTCAGCGCAATGGGATTCTACCCGGTAAATCCGGTTGGCGGCAGATATGAGATCGGCACTCCCATGTATCCTGAAATGAAGATGCACTTGGCTAACGGCAAGACATTTACAGTGCTGGCGCCGGCTGTCAGCAAAGAGAATATTTATATCCAGTCGGTGAAAATCGATGGGAAACCTTATGATAAAAGCTATATCACACATGAACAGATAATAAACGGCAGTGTCCTTGAATTTGAAATGGGGGACAAGCCGGGGAAGGTGTGGTATTGTAATTGACGTGAGATTATGAGTGAAAATTTTGACCAGACTTATAAACTCCTTTTCCGTAAGTATTACGCCAATCTGCTTTTCTACGCTACACGCATTGTAGGCGAAGAAGAAGCGGAGGACGTAGTGCAGGATGTATTTGTAGAATTGTGGCGACGGAAAGATACAGTGACGGTGGGAGAGCAGATACAGGCATTCCTGTATCGGGCGGTGTATACCCGTGCTTTGAATGTACTGAAGCATCGGGATATTAAGAATAGTTACGAAGCTGTCGTGACGGAAATTCACAAAAAGAGGATTGAATTCTATCAGCCGGATAGCAATGACGTGGTGAAGCGGATAGAAGACCAGGAACTCAGGAAAAAACTCTCTGAGGCGATTAATGAATTGCCGGATAAGTGTAAGATGGTCTTTAAGCTCAGTTATCTGCATGATATGAAGAATAAGGATATTGCGGAAACGATGGGGATATCGTTGCGAACTGTGGAAGCTCATATGTATAAGGCTTTGAAGTTTTTGCGTGAAAGGTTAGGTTACATGAATTTCATGTTAGTCCTGTTTTTATTAGGTAGGGTATAAGTGTTTTTATCGAAACGGTTGTTTTATTAGTATGATGAAAGAAGGAATAAATAAGTTGGATGAGGAATTGATGGTCAAATTCCTTATGGGAGAATGTTCTGAAGAAGAACTCCATAAGGTAAATACATGGCTGGACGAATCAGGCGAGAACGCGCGTGAATTGTTCAGGATAGAGCAGATATATCATCTGGGAAGAAGTGAGGAATTCGCGGATGAGAAGAGGATAGAAAGAGCGGAGAAACAGTTATTTAAACGCTTGAAACAAGAAGAGGCAAAGCGGTATAAGATGCGGAGAATGAACACCTGGATGCGGTATGCCGCTATGTTTATAGGCATCTTTTTCATTTCCGGTCTGAGTTACCATATTTATCAGTCGCAGAGTGAGACGGATGACCTGGTGGCTGTCACCGCTACGGATAAGGTGAAAGAACTGATGTTGCCCGATGGCACTAAAGTCTGGTTGAACAAGTATACTACTTTGAAGTATCCGCGTGAATTTTCCGAGAAGGGAAGGAATGTGTATATGGAAGGAGAAGCCTATTTTGAAGTGAAGAGAGATACGGAAAAACCTTTCATTGTGCGGAGTGAGGCAATGCAAGTCAGAGTACTGGGAACGGTCTTTAATCTGAAGAGTGACAAGGCTAACCCTTTGGCGGTAGCCACGCTGGTGAAGGGAGAGATTGAAGTAAAAGGCAACCATGATGAAGGAATGATTGTTCTGTCTCCGGGACAAAAGGCTGAACTGAATGGTATGACCCGTCGCTTGGTTGTGAAGCAAGTGGATACAGGTATTGAAAACTGGCATAATAATCAGTTTGTGTTTGAGAAGGCAGACATATTCACGATTGCCCGCACACTGGAAAGCTCTTATGGAGTGAAGATTATTCTAGCTCCTGATATGAACTCGACGAAGACGTATACCGGTGCACTGAAAAAGAAAAACACCGTGGAGGAAGTGCTGAATTCTGTTAAGAACGTAATACCTATTGAATATAAGATCGTGGGGAACAGTGTGTTCTTGTCTTCAAGGAAATAGATCGTTTTAAGACGGCATTATATATAAAACCTGACAACCCAATAATTATTGTAATATCATGAAGAACCTTTTTTTATCGATTTGCTTTTTGTGCTGCGCTCTTGGGGGGCAGGCTAAAGATTTTACGCAATACGTCAATCCATTGATGGGTACACAGTCTTCTTTTGAACTCTCCACGGGTAACACCTATCCGGCCATTGCGCGTCCTTGGGGAATGAACTTCTGGACTCCGCAGACGGGGAAAATGGGAGACGGCTGGCAATATGTGTATACCGCCAATAAAATCCGTGGTTTCAAGCAGACTCACCAGCCCAGTCCCTGGATAAACGATTACGGCCAGTTCTCCATCATGCCGGTAGTGGGCAAACCGGAGTTTGACGAAGACAAGCGTGCCAGCTGGTTCTCTCATAAGGGAGAAGTGGCATTACCCCACTATTATAAGGTATATCTGGCGGAACACGATGTAGTGACGGAGTTTACTCCCACTGAGCGTGCCGTCCTGTTCCGTTTCACTTTCCCCGAGAATGAACATTCGTATGTTGTGGTAGATGCTTTTGATAAAGGCTCCTACATTAAGATTATTCCCGAACAAAACAAAATCATCGGATACACTACCCGCAACAGTGGCGGCGTTCCTGATAACTTCAAAAACTATTTCGTCGTAGAATTCGACAAACCTTTCACTTATCAGGCTTCCGTTGCCGATGGAAATGTGCTTGAAAACCAACAAGAACAGACTGCCGGACATACGGGTGCAATCATCGGTTTCAAAACCCGCAAAGGAGAAATCGTACATGCCCGTGTAGCTTCTTCTTTTATCAGTTTTGAACAAGCTGACCGGAACCTCAAAGAACTGGGTAATGACAGTTTTGAGTCTTTGGTTCAGAAAGGGCAGGAAGCCTGGAACCAGGTGTTGGGAAAAATAGAGGTGGACGGCGGTAACCTCGACCAGTATCGTACATTCTATTCTTGTCTGTACCGTTCCGTCCTGTTTCCCCGTTCTTTCTATGAATTCGACGAAGCCGGTGCTCCCGTGCATTACAGCCCTTACAACGGGCAGGTTCTTCCTGGGTATATGTATACTGATACCGGTTTCTGGGATACTTTCCGTTGTCTGTTCCCCTTCCTTAACCTGATGTATCCGTCGGTGAACAAGCAGATTCAGGAAGGACTTATCAATACTTATAAGGAAAGTGGTTTCTTCCCCGAATGGGCCAGTCCGGGACATCGCGGTTGCATGATTGGCAATAACTCGGCTTCCGTGCTTGCCGACGCTTATCTGAAAGGTGTCAAAGTGGATGATGTAACCACTTTATATGAAGGTCTTATCCACGGGACTAAGAATGTGCATCCCGAAGTCTCTTCTACCGGTCGCCTCGGTCATGAGTATTATAATGAGCTGGGCTATGTTCCTTACGATGTGAAAATCAATGAAAATACTGCCCGTACGCTGGAGTATGCTTATGATGACTGGTGTATTTATCAGATGGCTAAAGCTCTGGACCGTCCGAAGAAAGAATTGAAACTCTTTGCTAACCGCGCCATGAACTATAAGAATGTATTCGACAAAGAAAGTCTGTTGATGCGTGGCCGCAATAAAGACGGTCAGTTCCAGTCTCCTTTCTCACCGTTGAAGTGGGGCGATGCCTTTACGGAAGGAAACAGTTGGCATTATTCCTGGTCCGTATTCCACGATCCGCAAGGATTGATTGACTTGATGGGGGGTGAAAAAGTGTTTATTGGAATGCTTGACTCTGTATTTACGGTTCCTCCCGTATTCGATGACAGTTACTATGGCCAGGTAATTCATGAAATACGCGAGATGACGGTGATGAACATGGGTAACTATGCTCATGGCAATCAGCCGATACAGCATATGATTTATATGTATAACTATGCCGGACAACCCTGGAAAGCGCAATACTGGTTGCGCCAGGTGATGAACCGTATGTACACTCCCGGCCCCGACGGCTATTGCGGTGATGAAGATAACGGGCAGACTTCCGCCTGGTATGTATTCTCCGCATTGGGTTTCTATCCTGTTTGTCCGGGAACTGACGAATATGTTTTGGGAGCTCCTTTATTCAAGAAAGCTACCCTGCATTTTGAAAATGGCAATTCGTTGGTGATTGATGCTGCGAATAATAATTCTGAAAATATATATATCAACTCGCTCCGTCTGGATGGAAATGAGTATACCAGGAATTATTTGAAGCATGGAGATCTGATAAAGGGTGGTGTCTTGAAATTTGATATGGGCAGCAAGCCTAATCTGCAAAGAGGAACACAGCCGGAAGATTATCCTTACTCTTTCTCCAATGAACTAAAAAAGAAGTAAGAGAAAACGTTAATAATGTGTTGAAGAAGGGGATAGCAAATAAAACTATCCCCTTTTTCATTTTAAAGAAAAAAAATATCATTTTGTAGTAAGTGTATTTTGAGTGCCCGTTGTTTTATATACGTGAGCCGGAAGAAACGTTCTTCTGACGAATTAAAATTAACCAATGTGTAACCTTTAAACTTTGTTTATGAACAACAATCATGCTTTTCAAAGTTCGAAATTTCTGCGGACTTTATTAGTTTTGTTCTTCATGGCTGTATCAGTTCAGTGGACTTTCGCCCAGCTGAATTTGAACGTGTCCCGCACAACATTAGGGACGGTCATCGAACAGATTAAATCTCAATCTAAGTATCAATTTTTCTATGACGACAAACTTGCCACTGTGACGGTTGAAAGTGTCAAGGTGAAGAATGCATCTATTGAAGATGCCTTGAATGCTATTCTTAAAGGAAAAGACATTTCTTTTAAAGTAGAAGATAACATCGTTTATCTTTCTGAGAAATCGGTTGTACCGCAAGAGGGTAACCAACAAGGAAAAGAACGCACCATCACCGGAGTGGTATCTGATGATATGGGACCTCTGATTGGTGTGAATGTGCTGGTGAAAGGCACTACTGACGGCTGTATCACTGATATCGACGGTAACTTTACGCTGACTACTACTGTGGCGAATCCTGTGATTCAGTTCTCTTACATTGGCTACAAGTCACAGGAGATTGCAGCGAAAGGACAGGGAGCCATCAATGTTATGATGCAAACTGACTCGCAGTTGATAGAAGAGGTGGTGGTAACGGCACTCGGTATCAAACGTGCGGAGAAAGCATTGAGTTATAATGTAACTCAGGTAGATGCAGAGACCGCTTTGGCGGTGAAAGACGCTAACTTTATCAACTCGTTGAATGGTAAGGTAGCTGGTTTGAACATTAATGCTTCTTCTTCGGGCGTTGGTGGTGCCAGTAAAGTTGTTATGCGTGGATCAAGAGGTATTGAACAGTCTTCTAATGCACTTTATGTTATTGATGGTATTCCTATGTATAGTTTAAGCTCTGCCGGTGGTAGTAGTGAATTCGACTCACAAGGAACTACTGAAGCTATTGCTGATATCAACCCGGATGACATAGAATCGATGTCTGTGTTATCTGGTGCTGCTGCGGCGGCTTTGTATGGTAGTAATGCATCCAATGGTGCTATTGTTATCACTACTAAGAAGGGTGCTGCAGGACGTGTGTCTTTATCTGTGTCCAGTAACACAGAGGTGCTGAATCCTTTTGTGATGCCTAAGTTTCAGGATTGGTATGGTACGTCAGGTACTGATGGAAGTTGGGGTTCCCGTTTAAACTCAAGTAATCGTTATGGTTATAATCCCAAGGATGATTATTTCCAGACAGGTATTATCGGTACGGAAACAGTTTCACTTTCTACGGGTTCGGAACACAATCAAACCTACTTGTCGGCTGCTGCGGTTAACTCTCGTGGAATTGTGCCCAATAACAAATATGAACGTTACAATTTCACGTTCCGTAATACTACCCAGTTCTTGAACGATAAGATGAAATTGGATGTAGGTGCGCAGTATATTATGCAGAAAGACCGTAATATGACTAACCAAGGTATTTATGCAAATCCGGTAGCTTCAGCTTATTTGTTCCCACGTGGTAATGATTGGGAAGAATATAAAATGTTTGAACGGTATGATCCTATTCGTAAATTATATACGCAATATTGGCCGCAAGGTGGTGGCTCATATCGTTTGCAAAATCCTTACTGGATTAATTACCGCAACTTGCGTGAAAACGATAAAGACCGTTATATGTTGAGTGCTTCTCTGTCTTATGATATCCTGGATTGGTTGAACGTAGCCGGGCGTGTACGTATTGACAATTCTATGAATACTTACACTCAGAAATATTATGCTTCAACAGAACCGACTATTGCCGAAGGTTCTGATAACGGTTATTATGGTGTGACTAATACGCGTGACAAGCAAGCGTATGCCGATTTTCTGATTAATATTAATAAACGTTTTGGTGAAGATTGGGGGGTGACCGCTAATATTGGTGCTTCCTACTCAGACACCCGTTCTGAAGCAATGGGAGTAAAAGGTCCTATTCCTGCTGATGGTTTGGCTAACTATTTCTCAATAACTCAGTTGGAAAAACAGACTACCAAGCGTGAAGAAACTGGTTATCGTGAACAAACGCAGTCTATTTTTGCTTCTGCGGAAGTCGGCTATAAAAATGCTTACTATCTGACATTGACTGGACGTAATGACTGGCCTTCACAATTAGCAGGTCCCAAGTCAGTACAGAAGTCTTTCTTTTATCCTTCAGTGGGTGCTTCTGTTCTCTTATCTGAGATATTCACTTTACCGGAAAGTATTTCTTATCTTAAATTGCGTGCTTCATGGGCATCTGTAGGTTTGCCATTCAAACGTTTCCTGGCTTATCCTACTTTCGAATGGGATAGTTCTACAGGCAAGTATAGTACAAAATCTGCTTATCCTTTGTATGACTTGAAACCTGAACGTACCGATTCTTGGGAGGTAGGTCTTACGGCTCGTCTCTTAGGACACTTCAACTTGGATATTTCATTCTACAGTACCAAGACTTATAATCAGACTATGGATACACAGGAACTACCTACCGGAGGTTATAGCACTTTTTATGCACAGACTGGTAATGTGCGTAACCGTGGTGTCGAACTTTCTTTAGGTTATAAAAATACCTGGAATAAATTTACTTGGAACTCGAATTATACATTCAGTGCCAATAAGAATAAAATCCTTAGCTTGATTGACGGATATGTACATCCGGTGACTGGTGAGATTATTTCTAAGACACAATTGGATATGAAAGGATTGTCAAATGCTCACTTTATATTAAAAGAAGGTGGTTCTTTGGGTGATCTATATTCTATGTCTGATTTGAAGCGTGATGCGAACAATAATATCTATGTGGACGCCAACGGCTCTGTTAAGACTGAAAGTCAAAAAGACGGAATTAAGCTTGGCTCTGTATTTCCGAAAGCTAATATGGCATGGCGTAATGATTTTCAATATAAGAACTTTGGCTTGGGCTTTTTGCTGACAGCTCGTCTGGGTGGTATCGTTTACTCGGCCACACAAGCTACTCTTGATGCTAATGGTGTATCTGAAGCTTCAGCCCTGGCACGTGACAATGGTGGCGTGGTCATCAATGGTGGTGACGTAGTTGATGCGGAAAAGTGGTACACAGCGGTAGGTGGCGACAGTGGTATTCCGCAAATGTATACCTATAGTGCAACCAATTTACGTTTGCAAGAAGCATCCATTAGTTATACTATTCCCAGAGCGAAATTGAAGAATGTAATGGACATTACTCTCTCATTGGTAGGGCGCAATTTGTGGATGATTTATAGCAAGGCTCCTTTTGATCCGGAAGCTGTAGCTTCTACAAGTAATAACTATTATCAAGGAGTTGACTATTTCATGATGCCGAGTTTGCGTAGCGTGGGATTCAATTTGAAACTTAAATTCTAAAAGCTTGAAAAGTATGAAAATAAATAGTACAATAGCGAAATTCGTAGCTGCGGGAGCAATATTGTTCGGTAGCGTGGCTTGTACCGGAGATTATATAGATTATAATAAGAATCCTCATGAACCGGATTTGGATGAGATGCTGCCGGACGATTACTTGTTTAGTGCACTTTTACTGAATATGCAGGATGTGATGATGCCTGAACAGGAAAATTTCTCTCAGTATGTAGATTGTTTGATGCCAGGTGGATTTTCCGGTTATGTGGCAGATTCTAACTTAGGTACCGGCTGGTCGGGACGTTTTGCTACTTACAATCCGTCTGAGGCTTGGTTAAGAATACCTTTTGCTGACTTTTACGATAAGTTCTATCCAAATTACTTTCAGTTGAAAGACCAATGTGAGGATGAAGTATATCTTTCATTGGCAGAATTATATCGCATTTGCACTATGTTGCGAGTGACTGATACGTATGGACCAATTCCCTATTCTCAGGTGGGTGTGAACAATGCTTTGAAATCAGCCTACGATTCTCAGGAGCAGGTTTATAAGAAAATGTTTGAAGATTTGGATAGTATTATAGAAGTACTTACCACTTATTCTGCCCAGAATTTCAATTCCAGTGGCGATCGTATCTATGGTGGTAATACCAAGGCATGGGCAAAGTTTGCTAATTCTGTGAAACTTCGTATGGCTATGCGTATTGTATATGTCAATGAGAGTTTGGCAAAGCAAAAAGCTGAAGAAGCTGTTAATTCGGAAATTGGTGTAATGACTGCAAGCACGGATGGTGCTTATCATAAAGTTGTGGATCACAATCCATGGGAACGCTTTATGCCGAACTGGGGTGATGCTCGTATTTCTGCCGATTTGGTCTGCTACATGAATGGTTATGGTGATCCTCGTCGTGAAGTTTATTATGATAAGTCTACGTTTGCTACAAAAGGGGCTTATAAAGGTACGGAAGATTATGTCGGTCTGCGTCGTGGTATCAGGCAGGGACAGTATAATGCATGGTCTCAAGGTTACTCTTGCATGAAGGTGACAGTGACTGATAATATGCTCATCTTCCCGACTTCAGAAGTCACTTTCTTGCGGGCAGAAGGTGCGCTCCGTGGGTGGAATATGGGCGGAACGGCTAAAGCCCTCTACGAAGAAGCTGTTAGTCTTTCTTTTGAAGAACGTGGTGTGTCCGGTGCTTCTACTTATCTGACTAATACTACAGGATTACCAACTGTCTACAAAGATCCGTTGAAGGGAGAAGATGGACAGAAATATGATTACTCAGGTTCTACTAATTCTACGATAACTGTTGCTTGGGATGAAGCGGCAAATTTTGAAACGAAGCTGGAAAGAATCATTACTCAGAAGTGGATTGCTATCTTTCCAAGCACTATGGAAGCATGGTCGGAATATCGTCGTACAGGATATCCTAAGTTGATGCCTGCGATGCACAATCTAAGTGATGGAGTAGTGGATGATGCAGAAGGTGCACGTCGTTTGCCTTATCCTGCTGATGAGTATCGTGAGAATGGAGAAAATTTGGATGCCGCTGTTTCTGCACTGACTAAGGAATCAAGTAATAAGAAAGGTGATACAATGGCAACCCGAATCTGGTGGGATTGTAAGCCTGCTAAATAATTACTCAAAATAATCATTGAATAGTATGAAAAAATATAAAAGTAATAAGATATTTGGAGCCTTGCTTCCTATATTGACTATGGCTTTGTTGGTATCATGTACTGATGTTGAAAGTATTGATATCAATCGCCCGGGACTCGAAGAACAGAGTCCGGAACTTTATGCCAAATATTTGGAGAACTTGAACGCATATAAAAGTTCTAGCGATCATAAGGTGGCATATGCATGGTTTGACAATAGTGTAAAAGCACCTTACAGTCGTGCTCATCACATTTCAGATATTCCCGACAGCTTGGATGTTGTTTCAATGATGTATCCGGCGGATTTGGCTGAATTCGAATTAGCAGATATGGCTGCTGTACGTAGAAAAGGTACAAAAGTGGTTTATACAATCAGTTTCGACCGAATACAGAAAGAATATGCGAATAAAGTGAAAGAAGGTGTAGAGACAGGTCTCTTCAGTGCTTATCTAAAGGCGGAAGTAGACAAACTGATAAGTTATGAATCTTCCTTTGACGGTATAATTGCGGAATATAAAGGGAAAAATCCTATTTATATGTCTGCGGTTGATAAGGAAGAGGCCAAGGCGAATCAGGATATTTTCTGGGGGGCTGTTATGGCATGGAAACAAGCCAATACTGCTAAGTTGTTGACTTTTCAAGGCTATCCGGAGAATTTGATAGGCCAGTCTATACTGACAGAATGTCGTCACATCATTCTGGCAACGGATGATGTAGATGCTGTTGAAAAGTTATCAGTAGTGGCACGTCAGGCTATGCTTTCAGCAAGTACTCCGACAGACCGTTTCGTAGTGGCAGTTTCGACTGTCTCTATGGATGCCGCCGATACCAAAACCGGATTTTATGATAAGGCAAGAGCTATTAAAGAAGCTGCCTATTGGATTACGGAACCTTCTGCTGACTATACCAGAGCTGGTATTGCGATATACAACATTCAGAATGACTATTACAATGCTGATGCTATATATCCATATGTGAAAGAAGCTATTAATATTATGAATCCTTCTCCTCGTAAATAAAAGAATAATATTATGAAACTGAAAAACTTATATTTAGTATCAATAGCATTATTGGCTGGGATGTTTTCAGCTTGCAGTGATGATACTGAGAATTTCGATAATCGTGTGTATATAAGTACTTCTGTCAAGGCCAGCACTGTATTGCTGAAGACAGAAACAGCGGAAGGCCAATTCCAATTGGCTTTGGCTAAACCTGAAGGAAAGGATATAAACGTATCTTTAAAGGCCGATATGTCTTTGGTTGAAATGTATAATGCCGTTTACTATGATAAGGCTCAGGGCTTACCGGCGGAATACTATTCTTTGGAGAATACGGAACTTGTTATTCCGGCAGGTACTGTTACCTCGGAAGCTGTAATGGTAAAATTCAAGAATTTGTTAAATCTGGATAGCGAACAGATATACGTGTTGCCCGTAACCATTGGACAAGCAGGTATTGATGTTTTGCAAAGTGCACGTACCATGTATTATGTTTTGAAGGGTGCTGCATTGATTAATGTAGTGGGTAACATTACCAAAAATTCTATTCATGTAGATTGGAAGAAACCGGAAGTGGCTAATAATCTGAGACAACTGACAGCTGAAGCTCTGATTCGTGTCAGCAAGTTCGACAAGATGCTTACAACGATTATGGGTATTGAAGGAGGCTTCTTGATTCGTATTGGAGATGCCGGTATTCCGCAGAATCAGTTACAGATTGCTAACCCGGATCATAACGTAACCTCTGCCGATTTGTCTATTCCTACGGGAGAGTGGGTACATATTGCCGTAACTTATGATGCGGATGCCAAGAAGATGATCGTTTATATTAATGGTAAGAATATGTTGGAAGATACAGTAGATTGTGGTGCTGTAAACTGGGGACAAACCATGACTGATGAAGGCAATGGTTTCTGGATTGGCCATTCTTATAACCGCGACCGTTGGTTGGAGGGTGAAATCTCAGAATGCCGCATTTGGAACAGAGTATTGACTGCGGATGAAATCAATGCTAAAAACCATTTTTATTTGGTGGAATCGGATTCGGAAGGACTGGCGGCTTACTGGAAGTTTGATGAAGGAACAGGCCAGACAGTTACTGACTACACTGGTAACGGAAATAATGGAATGGCTTTAAACCCGATTTCCTGGGTTGAAGTGGCATTACCTGAGAAATAAATCATTTTTTTTTAATAAAAAAACAGATGCTTATTATGAAATATCTGAATAATATAAAATTAAGTTTGGTAGCTGCCGCATTTGTATGCACCGGAACAGTCTTTACCGGCTGTGAAGATGACCTTACAATAAGTGGGTCTACTGACAAGTTAGAGACTGTGGACGGTGTATATGGCTATGTAAGGTCTGCAGCCGGAGCGCGTGAACTCACTCCAATTACTCTATTTGGAGATAAAGCGGGAACAGGACATCTTTTCTTTGAGCTGACTAAGGTAGCAGAGCAGGATGTTGCGGTGACTTTCAAAATAGACAAAGATGCTTTGGAAGCATATAATGAGGCCAATAATACATCTTACGAAATGTATCCGGTTGATAAATTGAGTTTAGCTAATGGTGGTAAGATTACAGTGAAGGCCGGTGAAAAGAAGTCTGCTTCGATGGAATTGAATATCAGTGCGGGAGGCACGATAGGTACAACTTACGCTGTAGCTATTTCAGCTACAGCAGACGGTGGTGCAACTGTTTCTACCAACAATCAGACATACATTTATTTGGTAAAGCCACAACCTACATATCCTGTGCGTGGAACTGCTCGTGATGTTAAAACACTTTGTTTTGTAGAGGTGAATAATGAAAATATTCTGAACTGCGGTGAATATACGATGGCTAAGGATGGGACTCCTTTCTTTGATGTAGTCAGCATTTTTGCCGCTAATATCAACGTGGATAGTAAAACGGGACGTGCGCATATATTTTGTAATGATCAAGTTTCTTTCTTGTTGAAGAATGCTGATCAGATTATTCGTCCTTTGCAGGCAAAAGGTATTAAGGTGAATATGACTATACTGGGCAATCACGATGAATCCGGTATGAGTAGTTTATCTAAGGAAGCTGCCGAAGATTTTGCTAAGGAATTGAAAGCTTATGCTGATATTTATGGTTTGGATGGTTTCGATTTTGACGATGAGTATTCAAATTATTCGGAGAATCCAAGTCCGGGGTTTGAAGAGCGTTCCAGTGCAAATTATTGCCGCCTGATGTATGAGTGCCGTAAGATTATGCCTGACAAATTATTAGGTATTTATGAATATCTGCTATATGATGCTCCTAACGGTTCTGTGGAGGGCAAAAGTGCAGGTGAATTGGTGGATTATATGTGCTATGGAACTTATCAGAGATATGCGAAAGGGCGTGAGGAAAACTTTGCAGGGCTGCCTAAGTCTAAGTATGGTCCTTATTCATTGAAAATCAATCATGAATATGATGGTGGCTGGAAAAGTTTCAACCAAGAAAATATCCAGGATTTGAAAGATGCTGGATACGGTTTACAGGTATTCTATAATCCTGAACCTAGAACTTTCAGTTATGACCATTACTTCACAGCAGTATCAAAAGTGTTGTATAATGATGAAGTGGAGTGGACTGGTAAGTATTACAATAGAACTGATTTTACATCTATTCAGGGAACGAAATTGGCTTATGAGTCTTATCTCGGTGAGTGGGCAGCTACTTCTAGTAATTCTTTGTACATATATATCGATGAAGATAACAATCCACGCTGGTGGGATTGGAGCGGTTCGCAAAAGTTCAATGTCCGTATTGAAGAAAAAGAGGCAGGAAAGAGTTACTATATTTACGGTTGGGGTACTTATCCTGAAATTACTGAGAAATACCCCTTGGTAGCTGAATATGATGCAGTCAAAGGCTATATTTCCATCTATCCGCAGGTGATTCACGAAGGTGATGCTGCTGACCCTGAGACTTGGGAAGTACATTGGGGAACTTATGCCGGAAGTGGCGCTAATTGCTATTGGAGAGCTTATCCTCAATATGCTAATTATGCCATTGAGGGTAGCATCAATCTGGACGGTTCGTTCGGTCTCGTGGGAGTGGGGAACCGTTGGGGACTTGACCCGTATCATGAAGTGGATGGTACCCTGGTAGTGCCCCATATGGATGTGAAATATCATATTACAGAAAATTACACATTGGTGAAGAACTGATAAGATTAGTGTTTAAACTTTGTCAATACGAGCCTTGTCTTGACCTCAGGATGAGGCTCGTAATATAATCAGCAGCATGAAACAGCATCTTATATCATTAGTCCTATTTTTCTTTTTTCTGTTGAGCGGTTGTATGCCTCTCAAACAGACAGAGGTCACTTCTTCCGATGGGCACATCCGTTTAGCCTTTGCTTTGGACGGTAATCGCATGACTTATCAAGTCAGTGTAGGAGATACCGTCTTCATCACCCCTTCTTTATTAGGTTTCACAGCCAAGGACGGAGTGAATCTTGCCGAAGGTTTCAAGGTCATAAACACCGACCTCACCACCCATGACCAAACCTGGACCCAGCCTTGGGGCGAAAACAAAACCATCCGCAACCATTACAATGAAATGGCTGTCCACCTGTCCGATGCGGCAAACACGAAACTGACTTTGCGTTTCCGTGTTTTCGACGATGGAGTGGGCTTTCGCTACGAATATGAAGTTTCCGGGGCAGACAGCATTCTCGTGACAGACGAACTGACTGCGTTCAATATAGCACAGGATGGCACTTCGTGGTCTATACCTGCCAATTCGGAAACATATGAATTGCTATATCGTACACAGCCTGTCAGTCAGATAGACAATGCCAATACTCCCATGACCTTCAAGACAGGCGGCCTGTACGCCAGCATCCACGAAGCCGCGTTGACGGACTTCCCCGAAATGACACTGAAGAATACCGGAGGTTGCCACTTCAAAGCCGAACTTGCTCCCTGGCCCGACGGCATAAAAGCACGCATAGCCGGAGGAAGTTTCAAAACTCCCTGGCGCACCTTGCAGATTGTCCCGAAAGCAGTGGGACTGATTAACTCAGGACTCATCCTCAACCTGAACGAACCGTGTGCACTGGAAACCACGGACTGGATACGTCCGATGAAATATGTGGGCATCTGGTGGGGAATGCATCTGGGCGTGGAAAGCTGGGTCATCAACGACCGTCACGGCGCTACCACCGCGAATGCGAAACGATATATTGATTTTGCCGCCGCCAACAACATAGAAGCAGTGATGTACGAAGGCTGGAATGAAGGTTGGGAAAACTGGGGCGGAACGCAGACATTCGACTACACGAAGCCGTATGCTGATTTCGATATAAAAGAGATAGCCCGCTACGCCCGTGAAAAAGGCGTTGAGATCATCGGACACCATGAAACCGGCGGCAACATCCTCAACTACGAGAAGCAGCTGGATAAAGCCTACAAATGGTATGCCGACCTGGGCGTCCATAGCGTGAAGACCGGTTATGCCGGCGGACTACCGGGCGGACACAATCATCACGGGCAATACAACGTGCGCCATTACCGTAAAGTAGTGGAAACCGCCGCTAAATATCATACTACGCTCGACGTGCACGAACCTATCAAAGATACAGGCATCCGTCGCACCTATCCCAATATGATGACCCGTGAAGGCGCCCGTGGCATGGAATGGAATGCCTGGAGTGAAGGTAATCCACCCGAGCATCACGTCATGCTGCCTTTCACCCGTTTACTGGCAGGTCCTATGGATTATACGCCCGGCATATTCGACATCATGTACGAGCGGGCCAAGAAGTCTCCACACCGCAAGCAGTGGAATATGAAGGACAGCAAAGACTGCCGCATCAACACTACATTGGCAAAGCAGATAGCTAATTGGGTGATACTTTATTCCCCCTTGCAGATGGCGGCGGACATGATCGAGAACTACGAAGGACATCCCGCTTTCCAGTTCTTCCGCGATTTTGATGCCGACTGTGACTGGTCGGAAGCGCTGGCAGGCGAACCGGGAGAGTTTGTGGTCATTGTCCGTAAGGCAAAAGATAAATACTTCCTGGGAGCCGCAACAAACGAAGAAGCGCGTAGAGTGGATGTTAAGTTAGACTTTCTGGAAAAGGGCAGGGTATATCGTGCCTTGATCTATGCCGATGGAGAGGGAGCCGACTGGGAACTTAATCCTACGGCTTATGAAATCATTGAGAAACTGGTGACTGCCGATGACACCCTGACAGTCTCTATGGCAAGAGGCGGCGGACAAGCCATCAGCTTTATGCCTGCCTGACATGAAAACGTAATACGATCAAAATATGAAGAAGAACATGAAAATCAATTCTATGCTGATGGGCGGTCTTCTTGCGCTGGGGATGTACGGTTGTACACCGGAGGTGCAGGATTACTCATCCTACGTCAATCCCTTCATCGGTACGGGAGGGCATGGGCACACTTATCCAGGGGCGGTGGTGCCTAACGGAATGATTCAACCCAGCCCCGACACACGCATTTATCAATGGGACGCTTGTTCCGGTTATTATTATGCCGACTCTACCATCAACGGGTTTTCACATACGCATCTCAGCGGTACGGGGTGCGGCGATTACGGTGATGTATTGCTGATGCCTACCGTGGGCAGGCAGGATTACCATCCGATGGGAGAGGAGAGTCAGCAGATGGCATACGCTTCCGCTTTCTCTCACGACAATGAGACGGCCCAGCCCGGCTATTATTCGGTGTTCTTGGATCGCTACAAGGTGAAAGCCGAACTGACGGCTACCCCGCGTGCGGCTATCCACCGTTACACTTTCCCGAAAGCGGAAGATGCCGGGTTTATCCTTGACCTGGATTATAGCCTGCAACGCCAGACCAATGAAGAGATGGAGCTGGAAGTCATCAGCGACACAGAGATACGGGGCCGTAAAAAGACGGTGTATTGGGCTTTCGACCAGTATATCAACTTCTACGCCAAGTTCTCAAAACCGTTCACTTATACACTGGTGACCGATTCTATGGCACTTGACGAAGGCGGCCCTCTGTTGCCGACTGCCAAAGCATTGTTGCAATTCCAGACCGCAGATAATGAACAAGTCTTCGTCAAAGTCGGTGTTTCTGCCGTCGATATGGATGGGGCACGCAAGAATGTGGAAGCCGAGATTCCCGCCTGGGATTTCGACGGTGTGCGCAGTGCCGCCCGTGAGTCATGGAACGATTATCTCTCAAAGATAGAGATCGAGACAACGGATGCCGACCAGCGGACTATGTTCTATACGGCACTCTACCATACGGGCGTGCAACCCAATCTGTTTACAGATGCTGACGGCCGTTATCTGGGTATGGATCTGAAACCCCATCAGGGCAGTGTGGAAAATCCTGTCTACACAGTCTTTTCTTTGTGGGACACTTTCCGTGCCTATCATCCCTTGATGACGATTATCGACCCGGATTTGAACCAGGCTTTCATCCGTTCGCTCATTCTGAAACAGCGTGAAGGCGGCATCTTCCCCATGTGGGAGCTTGCGGGCAATTACACCGGGACTATGATTGGTTATCATGCCGCATCCATCATTGCCGATGCCTACACAAAGGGTTATCGCGATTTTGATGTGGAAGACGCTTACAAGGCCTGCATCCGTGCTGCGGAATATGACACCACCGGCATCCAGTGTCCTCCGCTGGTATTGCCTCATCTGATGCCGCAAGCCAAATTCTGGAAGAACAAGATAGGCTATGTGCCCTGCGACAAAGATAACGAATCGGTGGCCAAAGCATTGGAATATGCTTATGACGACTGGTGCATCTCGGTATTGGCGGAAGCTCTGGGCGATAGACCTAATCAGGAGAAATATGCCGCGTTTGCCAAAGGATACCAGGTTTATTTCGACGCTTCCACCCGCTTCATGCGCGGACTGGACAGTGAAGGCAACTGGCGCACACCTTTCAATCCCCGCTCTTCCAACCATCGTAACGATGATTATTGCGAAGGTACTGCCTGGCAGTGGACCTGGTTCGTGCCCCATGATGTGGACGGATTGGTGAAGCTGATGGGAGGCCGTGAGGCTTTTATCGGCAAGCTGGACTCTTTGTTCATCGCCCCTTCGGCGATGGAGGGTGAATCGGTGTCCGTTGATATTTCGGGTCTGATAGGGCAGTATGCGCACGGCAATGAGCCGAGCCACCACATAGCCCATCTATATAACTATGTCGGTCAGCCTTGGCGAACGCAGGAATTGGTGGATGAAGTGCTCCATACCCTTTACTTCAATGACCCTGACGGCTTGTCGGGCAATGAAGACTGTGGTCAGATGTCGGCATGGTTCATACTCAATTCAATGGGATTCTATCAGGTATGTCCCGGTAAACCGGTATATTCCATCGGTCGTCCGCTGTTTAATAAGGCGACCATCCATTTGAAGGATGGCAAGACATTCACCATTGTGGCGCCTGGCAACAGCCGTGAAAACAAATATGTGCAGAAGATGCTCCTTAACGGCCGGGAGCTGGCAACTCCATTCTTCAACCATCAGGACATTGCAAACGGTGGGACGTTGGAACTGACGATGGGAGATCAGCCGTTGATTGAAAAATAGATAGAACGAAAAGAGGTCTCAAAAGCCGCTTTGCCTATTCGGGCGAATGGTTGTTCGCCCCTACACGCATCATTACAGTGCTTGTAGGGGCGAATAATCATTCGCCCGAATGCATAAAGTGGCTTTCCGGGCACAAAATTTCTGTTCTATGTGTAGAGATAAAAATAGGGTAAAAAGACAACACCATAGTGATAATCTGATTTTACTGGAGAAAGTGGATAAACTTTTTATTGACATAATAAAGAGTGGGGGGCTGACTGACGAAGAAGAACGTGTGACCAAACGTATTGTAAAAAAAGGAACTAAACTCATTGATGAGTATGAAAAGGAGAAGGAACGGAGAATACGGGAGAGGGAAATAGAGAAATATGGATCATGACAGTTTGAAAGAGAAATATTAAGAAATTCTAAAATGAAAAATGTACACTTCTTTTTTGTATGTCATTGGTTGTAAATGAAATACAGAAAACAAGTGTACAAAAATAACTTTTGATTTATTTTATTATGCTTTGCTTTACAGTGGCGGAAGCAATAGTGCCTGCGCCTGATACTGTAACATTGCAAAAATGAAAGATACAGATCAAAAAACAATCTCAGATCCGGCTCTTCCCGGTTTCGTTTCTGAGTTTCCGGGCGTGCGGAGTAAAACATCACGCACCATCACTATCCGGGAATTTATAGACACGGTGCGTAGCGACCGCTATCGTCAGCGTGTATTGGAGTATCGTCGGCTGAAGTCTCTGCCCGGGCATGAAGCTGAAGCGCAGGCGATAAAGGAAAAGATGCCGTGCATTGTGCCGGCCGGCGTATGCCCGAACGGACATGCGGTGAAAGATTTGTCGGCTCACAGCGGGCTGTTGTGTATTGACCTCGACCACACCGACCGACGCACGCAGGAAGTGTTTGCGCTGGCCTGTGCCTTGCCCTTTACTTGCGCCTCGATTGTCAGTATCTCCGGCGAGGGCATCAAGGTGCTGGTCCGCGTGCACACGGAAGATGTGCGGCAAGACTATGCACGCCTCTATGCGGCGGTAGGTAATGCGGTGAGCACCCATGTAGGGCATCCTTACGACGAGAAGTGCAAGATTCTGACCCAGCCCTGTTTTTATAGCTATCACACCGAGGCATACTATAATGCAGAAGCTGTGGCGTTTGAAATGCCGGACGTTGTGCCTGCATCGGCTTTTCAGTCATCGTCTGTCCCTGCATCGGCTTCCTCTGCATCTGCTGTCCCGGTGGTGGAAAATCGGAAGATATCGCTGTCTGTCGCTGAAGCAATTCCGGGTGCTGTCTGTGGCTCTGTCCCGACTTCCGCCCGTGGTTTCATTCTCCGGTTGCTCGACGATTTTGAACGTAACAATCCCTTTCGCCGCGGCAACCGCAACGACCTTGCCTTGAAACTGGGGCGTGTGGCGGGAAGTAAAGGTTTTTCTCCGGATGAACTGGGAAAACTGATCTCTCTTTTCTCCGGTCGCTACGCATCGGGTGATTTCACGGCTGAAGATATTCGTCAGCGCGTAGTGGCTGGATATCAGTTTGTTGAGGGCTTGCCGAAAGAGCAAAAAGAGCCGGATAGGGGTCAAAAAGGGGGCAGGGTCACTTATAACCCCGTTTACGCCTCGAATGAGGAGGAAACACCGGAGGCGGTGTTGGAGAAAAATGATGAATTGCGTGCCGATGCACCCTATATTCCCGATACTGTTTTCGCCAGTCTGCCCGATTTCCTGACACGCTGCTGCCGCTATACAAGCGACAAGCGTGAACGTGATATGGCATTGCTGGGCTGTCTGAACAGTTGCAGTGCCATTTTTCCTTATGTTAGTTTCCTCTATAAGAAGTCGCTGTATTCACCGCATTTTTTTCTGGCTTCCGTGGCATCTGCCGGTGCGGGTAAAGGCATCATGGCTTTCACCGCTATTTTGCTGGATCCCACGCAGGAGTATTACGACCAGATACGCCGTGCGAACAAGAAAGCTTATGAACAGGCCTTGCTGGGCTGGGATGCGGAGCAGCAGCAGGCACGGCGGGAGAAACGTCTGCCGGACATCAATCTGAAACCGGAAGAACCGAAAGCCCAGTACCTCAAAATATCGGCTACCACCAGTAAGAGCCGTCTTATTGAGCATCTGGCTACTGCCGGTGAAGTAGGTTGCTGCATGGCTACTACCGAAATCAATACAATGGTTTCGTCACTGGGGCAAGATTGCGGCAAGTATGAAGATATTCTGTGCAAGGCTGCCCATCACGAGGAGGTCTCCTCGTCATACAAGGTAGACGGGGATCCGATAGTGGTGAAACATCCGCATCTGGCACTCAACATTGCCGGTACGCAAGAGCAGTTCTCCATCTTTTTCCGTTCGCTCGAAGTGGGGCTTTTTTCCCGTTTCGCGTTCTATACCCGGCAGCAAAGCCAGAAATGGGAATCGTGTGCCCCGGATGATGAGCAAGTGGACTTGCGCAGTTACTTCCGGAGTTTGGGGAAGGAATTGCTTGAGATGCACAAAGTATTGTTGGAGTCGCCCACGCTGGTCACCTTCAGTCCCGCACAATGGCAACAGCATACGGCACTTTTCAGCGAGCTGCTGCGTCGGGTGTTGTTGGAGGGGCGTGATTCTTCGGGCAGCCTCATCCGTCGCGCCGGATTGTTGGGGATGCGCCTGGCTGCCATCCTCACTATCTTCCGCAAGTGGGAAGATTATCGCTATGCGAAGGAATATTGCTGCACGGACGCTGATTTCCGCACGGCTATGGATATTGTCCGTACACTTGTGGAGCATAGTTTGTTGCTCAGTACTTCGTTGCCCGACACTAACCAGCCTCCCGTCAGTATGCACCGTTTTCATCGTTTGGATGAGATTCTGTCGTCTTTGTCCAAAGAATTCACCTATACGGATTTTGTCCAAAGCGTACAAAATACCGGTTTGTCCGAATCTACGGGTAAACGGCTTTTGCAAAAGGCATTGAAACTGCAATATGTTGTAAAAGAGGAGAATGGCTATCGGAAGAAACGCAAACCTTCCTCTGGACGGGGGTATAAGTGACCCTGAACCTAAAGTGAACCCTCCAAGGCTTTGGAAAAAACTTTTCGAAGTCTTGGATGTGTCAGGATTTTTTTTGAATGAAACATAGATAAACGAAAATAAAGAAAAAACATTGTGATTATGAAAAAGTACACAAGTTCCGAAGCAGCCTCTTCTGAGGACTCTGAATCCGCAGCCTGCCGGTTTGAAATCAAGGCATATCTGAAGTCCGATCTGGCACTGCTTTACTTTCCCTGTCTTTCGGCCGAGGCGGCTTTCAGGAAACTCCGTCGCTGGGTCAACTTCAATCCGTCCCTTCACCATGAACTTTACGAAGGTCCTGAAGGGAAGAACGATCAGATATTCAGCAAGCGTCAGGTAGCGGTGCTGGTGAAGTATCTGGATGAACCCTGACCAGGATGACAACAAGCAATGTTATGATGCTGAACAAGCAATGTTCCGCACCACGGCATTGCTTGTTTTGCATGATAACATTGCTTGAGTTTAAAGGGAGTTTATTTCATCGATGGGAAGTCCGGTGACCGTAGCGATTTCGCTGGTGGGAAGTCCGATATTCTTTAAATTCCGGGCAATGTTTCTGGCCTTTATCAATTCTCCTTCCGCTCTTCCTTCCGCTCTTCCTCTTGCTTCTCCTCTTGCTTCTCCCCTTGCTTCTCCTCTTGCTTCTCCCATTGCTTCTCCCTTTTGGATAGCTGTGTTAATCACATTGTTCCAGTCTCTGTACACTTTCAAACTCTCCTCGTATGCATAAAGTTTGTCGGGGGAGAATTGCGCGATTTCCGCGGCTTCGAAGAGGCGGTTGAATACACGCTCCTGCAAGGCTGTGGGACGTTCCATGAGGCGGGATAGGTTTTTGAGGACGAACATCCATTTGTCGAACAAGGTTTCCAGCTCCTGTTCGGTCTTGTGGAATTTGGGCATCTCCAGGTAGACAAAGGTGAGTTTGTCATAAAACACTTCGTGGGTGCTTGTTTCCATCAGCTTCACTTCATGGTAGAATTGGGGCGACTTCACGTCATCGAGGGTGAAGTTCAGTATGCCTATTATGTATACCGCTTTGAGTTCATAGTCCCATATTTCTCCCTTGATGGCTTGCTCCCTGATGGGGTAAGTGGAGTAATAGATGCTTCTGTCCTTGAAGAACTGCTGTTCCCCTTTCTGCATCTCAATCAGGATTTTCTCTCCTTTCTCGTTCTGGCAATAGACATCGAAGACGGCACGGCGTTCGGGTTCCCTGCTGCCCAGATGTTCGGTGTTCAGGTAGGTGACATCTTCTATGACCTGTTCACCGTTGAACAGGGCATTGAGAAATCCGATAAGAACTTCCTTGTTCAGGTCGGTTCCGAACAACAACTTGAATGCAAAATCGGTATAGGGGTTCACATACCTCTCGCGTAATCCTTCACTGCACATAATCCTTTGGCATTTATTGTTTTATGCAAAGGAACGAAAAAAAAGCGGATTTGAGAAAGATAGAGCAGGTAATTTCTGCCGGCACTGGAACAAAGTCCGGCAAAGTACAGCCCGGTACGTACCGGTATGGCCATGTATGTCCCTTCCTGCCGCTGTCTTCCCGTACCTTTGTCATGTCCTCAAAGCGGGGACCCTGCGAAGTTGTTTCCGGGGTATGACGTCGCCTCTGCCACTTCTTCGTTCGATACAGAGATAGATTCCGGTTAACGGCCGGAGTTATCAGTCTTCAGAAAAAATCATTAATATGTCAGTAACGTACAAAAAACAGTTTCGTAAGAATCCGTTCAAGAAGGACGGTTCGGGCAAGTTCTATCCCCAACTTGTGGTTTGGGGCAAGTCTGCCACCCTGAACAGCATTGCCGTTCAGATGAAGGATAGTAGTTCGCTCACCCTGGGCGACATCCAGAGTGTACTCACCAATTTTGTGAAAGCCATGCGCGGCGAGCTTTTCAACGGTCGCTCGGTCAACATCGACGGCTTCGGCGTTTTCAGCCTTTCGGCCTCCACCGTGGGGTCTGTGCTTAAGAAGGAGTGTCTGCCGGAGAAAATCAGGGCTGTCCGCATCAATTTCCGCGCTTCGAGTGCTATCCGGCCTAACCTGGATGCCGCCACTACCCGTGCCGAAGACCGCATCGACTTCGTCGACCTTGAGACTCAGCTCAAGAGGCTGAACATGCAAGGCTCCGGCGAAGAGGGAGATGATGGCAAAGATGATGGCGGCGGTGGCAGCGGCGGCGGTGTGGATGAAAATCCGCTGGGGTGAATCCATTAAATAACTAATAAATCATCGTATGAGAACAATCGATCACATCATTATCCACTGTTCCGCCACTCGCGAGGGTAGCAGCCTTTCGGTGGAAGAGTTGGAGAAAATACACCGTCGTCGCGGCTTCCGTGGTATCGGCTATCACTATTACATCCGCCGTGACGGTACGGTGGTGAATACGCGTCCGCTGGAAGTTGTCGGTGCGCATTGTAAGGGAAACAACGCTCATAGTGTAGGCATCTGCTATGAAGGTGGTTTGGATGCCCGCGGGAATCCGAAAGATACCCGGACACCGGAACAGCGCAGCGCCATGCATCTGCTGGTGGCACAATTGCTGAAACGGTTCAAAAACAATGTCTGCATTTGCGGGCATCGTGACCTCAGTCCGGACCTGAACGGGGACGGGGTGATAGAACCGGAGGAGTGGGTGAAGGAATGCCCGTGCTTTGAGGTGAGGAAGGAGCTTTGAAAGTAATGAGACATGAAATACAAGATAATGGCCGATGGAAAGGAGGTGTTGGAATAATGGCAATCAAGAAATCCGTTTGGAGTATGATTCTGAAGGTGGCTGTCGCGGTGATAACAACGATAGCGGGGGTGCTGGGCGTTAATGCGATGACACCGTAAAAGAAACTTGTTGTCGCAGGGAATGGATATGCTATTATAGCTTATTCTCTGCGACCTTTTTTATTCATTTGATATATTTTGTTTATGAAAAAGAAACTATTTACAATATTACTCGTTTTGCCGGGGATGTTCATGACGCAAAATGTGCATGCGGCAGACATAAGGAGTTCACGGGATATTCCGGCGGTTCCGGCGCACATGCCAGTTTATTCTCCACAAGTGGCCGAGATGATCCGTTATGATCAGGTGGAGGTGAATATGAATACCGGGTGCATCGGGCAGACTATTCCATTAGTTGAACTGAATGACAGAGACTTTGACTTTTCTCTTTCTTTATCCTATAACTCTTCCGGGTTTTGTCCGCAAGTCCCCGATAATTATATAGGACGTAATTGGGCTTTGAATGGTTTGGGAGTTATTTATCGGAAAGTGAACGGTATACCGGACGATATTCGTGCTTACCGCACTAATCCTGAATTATCCGAACAGCGATTTGCTGACGGTTTTCTGCGTATGCTTGGTAATAAAAAGTTCAGTTTGCCTACTTTAGAACAAGATATACGCAATAATCCATATCATTATGCCCAAAGGGAAGATATGGAAAATGGTGTATCGACCATTCCTGGGATAAGTGGAGATATTGAGGCCTGCGCCGATATTTTTTATTTTTCTATGGGCAAGCATTCGGGAAAGTTCATGATCAATTTAGATGGTAGTATCAGTGCTATGGGTAATAATGGTGGTCGCTATCAGGTTTCATTGGAGGATATGAAACAGTTTACGTCTACCGGTGCTCAAGATACATATATTCGCATAACTACAGATGACGGTTACGTCTATACGTTTGGCGGACAGGGATATGCTTCCTTGGAGTATACAGCCCTTTCCTGGCGAGAATGGCATAATGTTTTACCCCCGGAAAGTACTATACAAGCTCGTCATGAGATAACAGCCTATTATCTGACCGAAATACAAGCGCCAAGTGGTAGGAAACTGAACATAAAGTATAAGGATATACCGGCTGCTTGTCATGAGTCTCCCTATAAATTTGCCTTTTCGGTGGTCCCCCCTCCTTTAGATGGGAAAGACGTCCCTTTGTCTTACTCTTTGTCTGGCAGGAATTGCTTTGTGGGGAAAATGGCCGGGGTGGAACAATATATGTATCATGGAGCATTCGCCGGATATGACGAGTTCTCCCTGACCAAGGTGGCTTTGGTTGACGAGATTTCCACTGATGCGGGGTATGTGAAGATGTATTATTCTTCTCGTAGCCAATTGCCTGATTATACCAGCGGATTGGCTATGCAGAAGGGACAATTTCCCCTCTCTTGCGGAGCTAAGCTGGATAAGATCGTTTATGCCTCTTATGGCCTCAACAAGAACGTTGCTTTCCAATATTCTTATCAGGCAGGCAATCGCATGTTTTTGACTTCGGTGAATCATTCCAAATATGGGAAATATGGCTTCGAGTATAATGGTACGAATGGCATTGCGGCTCCTACACCGTTGACATCGAACATTGACCATTGGGGATTTTGGCGGGGGCGTAAAAGTAATCAGGGTATTGTTCCGGGCATGAGTGTCCTTAATAATTATCCTTTGAATTATGAAATTACTACCCAGGACCGCAATCCGACTGGAGAGGATTATGACTGTACGCTGCTCAAGTGTGTGACATTTCCGACAGGTGGGAAAATAAAATATACGTATGAACCACATCGCTATAGCTTTATCTTGAAACAATCCCGTTCGTCTGATTATTTGCCGGATAGGGTTTCGCTGAACAGTAGTGACAACAAAATAGCCGGTGGGGCTCGCATTCATGAGGTGTGTCTGCTGGATGTCAATGAATCTCCTGTGAAAACCACGATATATACTTATGGAAGGAACATGGATAATGGTATGGTGATGTATATGCCTTGTTACAGATATACCTTCACTATGGATACAGGTCTTGTGGGTAAGTATGAGGTGGATGGTGTGGCTGCTAACAGTCAGGGATTTACGGATATACCTTATCCTTCGGTGCATATCCGTTATCCCGAAGTGATAGAGCACTATATGGAGGTCGGAAATACGAACCTTGCCAGTCCCCATCCGTATAAAGTGGTTGATTTTGTGTCGTATGAATATGGTGTCAAGTGGTATGGCGGTGAATTTATCTTCCCTACTTACGATCGCTTTGATTTTTATAATCCTGACGTGTTTTTTGCTAAAGATGAGATGCAGAAGATTTATAATAAGAATTTGTTTGCCCACCCCTCGCTTGACTATTCGCTTATGCTTGATAAGATAAAAGTGGAGACATATTATAACAGTAAGAAAGAGGTGGTGAAGAGCATAAACTATGAGTACGATTTTTTAGATCGCAATAGCTATGCTCTCTATTTCTATTCTCCGTCTCCGTCTTTATATTTGCGTACAGGGCTGTATATGCATGTTGGCAAAGAAAGTTTTTCTCCTTATATATTGAAAAATCAGACAGTGAGGACTTATGTACCAGGCGAACCGAATACGGAAAAAGTGGATAAGGAATGGTTTAGCCATACACGCTTTGGTGATTTACTAAAGCATTCCATGCTAAAAAGTAGTGGAGATACACTGACGAACGTATATGATTATAAATATTGTCGGCAAACCTTGCTTGCGAAGCACTCGCACTTGCTGAATGGAAAGATTCTGGATGTGGAAGAATTTGTTTATGATTCCGTTGCGCATGGCAGCCGCATGCTTTATCTGCCAATACAAGTTTTGAAGGGTGTTCCAGGTCATATGGAGACACGCGCCCGTTATTCGCACTATGATACTTATGGCAATCCTACCGTGCGCGACGAGGATGGTGTTGCCACTATCTACCTTTGGGGGTATCACGGACAGCATCCGGTGGCACAAATAGAAAACTCAACGTATGCGGAAGTTCAGCAGGCATTGGGGCGGTTACCGGAAAGTTGTTCGTCTGCCACTACTTACGAGAGTGTGGTTGCCACGTTGAGAGAAAAGCTATTTGGTGCCCGGGTCTCGACCAGTAAGTATCTTTTCTCTGTGGGACTTACCGGTAAAACAGACCCTGCCGGTCGAGAAATGGAATATAACTATGATAGTCAAGGCCGTTTGATAGAAACTTGCCGCTTTAATGAACAGGGTCAGCGGAATTTGACAGGATTTCACCAATATCATTTGGTGAATGAATCTAACTAAAAATCAGCTTATGAAAACATTTTTATTACGAAGCTTTTTGCTTCTGGTGTTTATGTTGTGTTGTCAAAAGAACAATGCAATGCCGGTACAGACGGCTGTGTGGAGAATAAATTACAACACTAATAGGTCAACAGACTCTTATGGTCATACCAATAAGGATGTGCGCTTTAAATTTGAAGTAACAAGTTCCAATGTGGTTTTTACCCATGCCGGTTCCAAACTTACAGATACTTCTATGTATTTACTACAGTGTCTCCCTAATGGTGAAGTTGATGAATTATCCTGTTCCCATAGTAATATGGGTATGGAGATAACTCAGGGGGCCTTGAAAAATACCGAATTGGGAAATCTTATTGAAGAGGATTTGAAACAGATGACTCCCAAACAGGCATCTATGCGTGTGTTATCTCTAGAAAGTGTGTGCGAATTAGTCAGTGAAGGAACGGGTGATACTGGTCTTAATAATGGAGATATACGCTTAAATGTATATGCCGTAATTTCTAATCGTGATACTATAAAAGTTGGAAAAATAGACAGGGAAATGACTTTTATACATTCAATAAAAAAAGAATCCTCTTCAAAAATTCATCGGTATTTTAAGCTTGAAGTAACACATCCTGTGATTGTGGATATTGCGATGGAGACTCAGTGGGATACCCAAGTTGAATTATCTATTTCATCAACAAAAGGAGGGAATATAGAAGGTAATATTACAGGTCCGTTTCATAATCTACTTCTATCTCCCGGCATCTATCACGTGCTTGAGAATTATCGTGCTACAGCTAGTACTCAAGTTGCTCTTGTTATCCACGCTGTTCCTGTAGAGGAAGAACCGGAACGTCCGGTAGAAATGTCTCCGTATACCCCCAATGTTTCTCATAGCTACATAACCTCCATAGTGCCTGTCATGGCGCAGACTACACCTGATTCACTTCGTTATCCCGGTAAGGCCATTCACTCCATAAATTATTATGATGGTTTAGGCCGCCCGGAACAGATTGTGCAATATGGCGCTTCGCCCGATGGGAAGAAAGACTGTGTAAGTCGCACTGCTTATGACGGATTAGGCCGTGAACATCAACAATGGCTTCCCTCTTTCGTATCCCGTAGTTTCGGATATACTTCTACCAATTCTTTGGAGGGCATTTCGGCTACTCAATACAATGACCGTTACGCTTATAATCGCATGGTTTATGAAGATTCTCCTTTGGAGCGCATCATAGAACGTTATGGACCTGGTGAAGCCTGGCAAGTGGGCGGGCATGCCGTGAAGTCTGTCTACCGATTCAATCAGACTGCTGATAATTGTCTGTTTTTTACAGTTGGCGGTACTCGGGAGAATCCTGTACTGGTACGTAAGGGATTTTATTCTCCGAACCTGCTGGATGTGACGCGGACTACTGATGAAGATGGTAATCGGGGTGAGGTATTTACTGATAAGGAAGGGCATAAGGTATTGGAACGTCGTTTCCTTTCCTCCATTGCTACAACGTCCGCGTCGTCTGATACTTATTATGTGTACGATGATTATGGTAACCTTTGCTTTGTGCTCTCTCCCGAAGCGTCGGCACGCTATATCGCCAATCCCGTTACCGCATTGGAACTGTATGCCTACCAGTATCGTTACGACTATCGCAACCGCTGTACGGGGAAGAAACTTCCCGGCACAGGCTGGAACAGTTATGTTTATGATGCTGCCGACCGATTGGTGTTCAGTCGCAACAGCGAACAGGCAAAACGTGGTGAGTGGCTTTGTAGCTTATCAGATATTTATGGTAATCTGGTAATAAGTGGAATCTATGCTGCGAGTGTTTCTGTTGAAACTGTCAACAGGCTAAATGTGACTGCTACTTTTACAGGCAAGACTACTGATTATTATGGTTATTCGCTTCCTTCTTCCTTCTTAACGTTGAACAAGTTCACGCCCCAAGAAGTGCGTTATTATGATGATTACCGTTACAAACAATGCAGTTCAAAGACATTTCCTGCTTCACTCGGCTATGTGGCAAAGCCTGGTTATCCAGTCCGTTTTGGTAGTGACTCAGATAGGATTTTACATAAAGGAAGGGAAACGGGAAGCTTGGTTCGTGAACTGGGCAGCAGCGATGGATGGGTATTTACCTGTTTTTATTATGACTATTACGGTCGTCCCATCCAGACGCGTAGCTCTTGTTTGGGACGTACTTCCGTACAGCATCAGGCCTATAACTTTTCTGGTGCCGTTACCTCCGGTTGTTTGGAACAAACAGGTATATCTCCTTTTGAAAAGAAATATGTTTATGACCATATGGGGCGATTAATTGATGAACAACATATTTTTGACGGTTCTACTACTGATTTCTTGTTTGATTATGATGATCTGGGACGCTTGCATCGTTTGTGTCGCAAGCGTGGAAATGATACGTTGAGCACGACTAATAGTTATAATATTCGTAGTTGGCTTACAGAGATTCATAATTCTTCTTTCAGTCAAAGTTTGTATTATACTGATGGAAACGGTACTCCCTGCTACAATGGCGATTTGAGTAGTATGACATGGAAATGCAGCGATGGTGTGACACATGGATACAAATATACTTATGACGGATTGAACCGATTGCTGAGTGCTGCGTATGGACAAGGAACAGCTATCAATGCCAACCCGAACCGTTTCACGGAGCAAGTGACCGGTTATGACAAGAATGGAAATATCCTGGGTTTGAAGCGTTATGGGCAGACAGGTGCTTCGTCTTATGGTTTGATTGATAATCTTGCCCTGACTTTGAACGGCAACCAGCTAAAAGCTGTGAATGATGCAGTTACGACTTCTGTCTACAACAACGGTTTCGAGTTTAAGGATGGTGCTAAAGTGGCTACTGAATATACTTATGATACGAATGGGAATTTAACGAAAGATTTGAATAAAAATATTATTTCTATTCAATATAATATGCTAAATTTGCCAAGTATAGTAAGTTTTTCAGATGGCAGTACTATTACCTATACTTATGGTGCTGACGGTACGAAACTCAGAACTGTACATAAGATAGGTAGCGCAACCACAACTACCGATTATTTGGGCAATGTGGTCTATGAAAATGGTGTTGCCAAGTTGCTTCTGACGGGCTACGGTTATGTTTCTTTGAACGACAAGAAGTATCATTATTTTTTGCAGGATTATCAGGGAAACAATCGCGTGGTAGTGGATTCATCCGGCAAGGTAGAAGAAATGAATCACTATTATCCCTTCGGAGGTGTATTTGCAAGTATCGGTAATGTACAACCTTATAAGTATAACGGCAAGGAACTGGATGCGAAGAAGGGGTTGAACTGGTATGATTATGGGGCGAGAATGTATGACCCGGCACTGGGAAGATGGCATACGGTGGATCCGTTGGCGGAGAAATTTTATGGGATAACTCCATATAATTATTGCTTTGATAATCCTATCAAGTATATTGATCCTGATGGTTCTCAAGGTCGTCCTGCCCGTACTATGCGAAGAGGTCCTATAAATGGAGGTCGCCCTACTCCTTATGCTTTTTATCCGGGAGGAGCCAGACCTCAATCTTATAGGGAAACTACGAACTTTTCTTATCGGGGTACAGGTTTGCGCCGACAGGTGCCTTTGGAAGAACAACGTTATTTGCAGGTGACAAATACACCTGGAGGGAATGAGGTGCAAATGAGTAGAAATAATAAGCGTGGGCAACTATTTTCTGGAGGATTTGAGCTTGCGAATAACTATATTGATTTTAGAAATCGTTTAGTCAGTCTTGCTACTACAGTGAAATATGGTGAGAATGGCATAATTCAAAAAAGTCTTGAGATGATTATTAATGATCCAGAATTAGCACAGAAGCAACTTGACTATGAAGCTCAAGCAAGGGCGATAGATGAAGAGTTAGGTGAATTGGATTTTACAGGGAAGTCATTGGCAGAAATTCTTGAGATGTCTGCAGAACGCAAGGATATTATACAAGAAAGACTTGGGCTGTCTCCCAAGGATATTTTATGGAATGAGTTTCTTACGAATCCTGAAGCATTTCAAACAGCAGGAACCAATAGAAGAGTATTACCAGAATTCAGACAACACTAATAATTATTAAGTATGGGGAAAAGAAAGAAAAGGTGGACAACCAAGAATACTCATCTTAGAAAGGTGAAAAAAAAGGAAGGAGAATCTGAGGATAGGATGCTTAAAATAGCCTCATGGATTTTTCTTGCACTTGCTGTATTAATAATAACAATAATAGCTTTGAATAATCATGTTGTAGGTTATGATAATTTTATAGGCCGTCCTCTTGAGTGGTCTCGTTCTTTATTTGATTAGGAGCTTGACTTTTATCCTGTTTTCCTGTTCAGCCGGATATCTTTTTATCCGGCTGTTCTCATATCCGGATTCTCAATCTGCTTGAAAATATAAGCTCCTCTCCTCTGCATCCCATCCGGAAAATGGAACTAAAACAAGAATTTACTATAAAATACGTAGTTGCCTTGTCAAGCTGTCGCGGAAAGTTTATCTTTGTATCTGCATATAGAATATTTATTCTTTAAAGGCGTAAATTATGGAGCACGTATCAGATAGCAAATTGTTGCCTTATGGCATGATGAACTTTGCGGTTATTCGTCGTGATGATTATTATTACGTTGACAAGACCGCTTTCATCCCATTGATAGAGCGTTCGGATCGTTTCTTCTTTTTTATGCGTCCCCGTCGCTTTGGCAAGAGTCTGACCTTGAATATGCTGCAACATTATTACGATGTGAATGCGAAGGATAAGTTTGATGCCCTCTTTGGTGATTTGTATATAGGGAAGCATCCCACCAAAGACCGCAACAGCTATTTGGTACTGAAACTTAACTTCTCATTAGTAAGTGCCGAACTGCACAACTATCGTAAGGGCTTGGACGACCATTGCACTACCTCCTTTGAGAATTTCTGCAAAACGTACGCCGACTATTTACCGCAAGATACGTTAGAAGGCTTACGTACAAAAGAGGGTGCAGTGGCTCAGCTGGATTTCCTCTATCAGGAATGTGCGCGTGTTAACCAAAAAATTTATCTCTTTATTGATGAGTATGACCATTTCACCAATACTATACTTTCTGATGCTAACAGTCTGAATCATTATACTGACGAGACACATAAGACCGGCTATCTGCGGGCTTTCTTTAATACCGTGAAATCGGGGACGGATTCATCCATTGAGCGTTGTTTCATCACCGGCGTCAGTCCCGTGACGATGGACGACCTGACCAGTGGCTTCAACATTGGAACTAACTATTCGCTCTCATCCGAGTTTAATGAAATGATGGGCTTCACCGAAGACGAGGTTCGTCAGATGTTGGCATATTATTCCACCACTTGCCGCTTTAACCATAGCATTGATGAAATCATTGAGATTATGAAGCCGTGGTATGATAATTACTGCTTCGCTCCCGAGAGTTACGATACAACCACGATGTATAACTCCAATATGGTACTCTATTTCGTCAAGAATTATATTTTGTATGGTAAGGTGCCGCGTGACATGATAGAAGATAACATCCGCATTGATTACGAAAAACTGCGTATGCTCATCCGCAAAGATAAGGAATTCTCTCATGATGCCTCTATCATTCAGACCTTAGTGAGCCAGGGGTACATTGCCGGAGAACTAAAGAGAGGGTTTCCTGCCGTTAGTATTGTCGACCCTGATAATTTCATAAGTCTGCTTTATTATTTTGGTATGCTCACTGTAAGCGGTACGCATGAAGGTAAGACGAAACTTACTATTCCCAATCAAGTGGTTCGCGAACAACTCTATACTTATTTGCTAAACACTTACAATGAAGCTGACTTAAACTTCAGTAATTACGAGAGGAGTGAGTTATCCAGTGCTCTTGCTTATAGGGGTGAGTGGCAAGTTTACTTCGCTTACATTGCCGACTGCCTGAAGCGTTATGCCTCACAGCGTGACAAACAGAAAGGTGAATCCTTTGTACATGGCTTCACGTTGGCAATGACAGCACAGAACCGCTTCTATCGCCCCATTTCCGAACAAGATACACAGGCGGGATATGTAGACATCTTCCTATGCCCGTTGCTGGATATCTTTCCGGACATGGTGCACAGTTATATCATCGAACTGAAGTATGCCAAATACAAAGATCCTGAAAGCCGGGTGGAGGAACTGCGTCTGGAAGCCATTGAGCAGGCCAACCGGTATGCAGATACCGATACGGTGAAACGTGCCGTCGGCACCACGCGCCTGCATAAAATAGTAGTGGTATATAAAGGTATGGAGATGAGGGTGTGTGAAGAGGTGTAGCGTGTTAGGTCCGTCCTGCGATAAGAATCAATGCTAAAAGAGGCATGTAGTCTTTCAATTCATTCCGCAGCAATTCTATAGTCCTTTGTTTATAGCGGTTGACGGATTTCACGCTAAGATTTAGCTCTTCCGCTATTTCGGCGTGCGTTTTTCCATTGAAGAAGCTTTCGATGAATACGGTGCGATAACTTTCAGGAAGCTTATTCAGCGTTTCGTATAGCATACGGTATAAGTCATCCAATGTATACACACTGTCGGGTTCGTTTTCGTAAACAGGTGCTTTTTTTCGGATGATTTCCGCATAGTTCCATTCGTATTCCTGATGCTTCAGATAATTGAGACAACTATTCTTCACGCACATTTTGATGTAACCTAATGTCGTATCTGAGTCCAGTTCAAAAGAATCTATCTTATCCCATAGTGAAGCGAATACATCGGAAACAATATCTTCGCGTGCTTCTTTATCTTCAATAAATCTCTTCGCGTACAGACAGAAAGGCGCATAGTACTCCTCATAAAGTTGCTTGAAAGCCTGCTCCTTATCATGTCTTAGGAAAGATATTTTCATACTAATTAGATTTGTTGAAGCGTTTTTGTCGGGCAAATATATAATAAGAAAGCTACATAACGACCTTTTTCTTCTTTTTTTTATCGGAACGAAAAAAATATCGTTTTGCCTGTCCCTTTTGAAAATCTCAATTGTACTATATATGTAATTGCAATTATAAATACACTTTTTGAACAGAAATTATGGAAAATATGAATCCCGAATCATTACTACGGAAAGCGCAGGCATTGGGAGATGATATTAAGGAAATAGAATCTATCGATGTGCAGCATGCTTACCGGCGAATGCAACAGAAGATGAAGAGCAGTCGGCGGAAGATGATTTATAATCAGTGCATGCGTTATGCTGCGTTTCTGACATTGCCGTTGCTGATGGCTTCGTTGACTTTGGGATACTTGTATTTTCATAAACCGGTAGAAGAGGAGAAATATGCCGAAGTAACGGCAGCCATGGGTTCAGTGATACGTTATGAACTCCCCGATCACTCCGTGGTGTGGCTGAATGCCGGTAGTACTCTGCGTTATCCGACTGTTTTCCGCAAAGACAACCGGAACGTAGAACTGAAAGGCGAAGCATATTTTGAAGTTGAGGCCGACCGGGAACGTCCTTTTTATGTAAATACATCGGGTGGATTGAGCGTATATGTATACGGAACGAAGTTCAATGTAGCTGCTTATGAAGAGGATGACTGTATAGAAACTGTGTTGGAAAGAGGTAAAGTAAATGTAATCACCCCCAATCGGGAGACAATGGCATTGTTGCCCGGTGAACAGTTACATTATGAGAAACAAAGTCAGAAATGGACAAAAAATAAAGTGGACGTTTACGAGAAGGTAGCCTGGAAAGATGGTAAGTTGATATTTAGAAATGCGTCGCTGGAAGAAATCTTCAAGCGTTTATCGCGGCATTTCAATGTCGATATTCAGTTTAATAATAGGTCCGGAAAAGAATATAGATACCGGGCTACCTTCCGTAGCGAAACTTTGCCGCAGATATTGGATTATCTGGCAAAATCGGCAGCGCTGAAGTGGAAAGTGGAAGATGCGGCGCAGCAGGCAGATGCTACTTTTACAAAAACAAAAATTACAGTCAATTTATATTAGTAACCTTTTAAAAACCGAAAAGCCTATGAGATAGCACAAAGATGTGAAAAACAAAAAAGGAAGAAAGCTGTCCCCACAGCCTCCTTCCAAGAGATTTTAAGATTCGCGGCAAAGAGTCTCGCAAACGCTAACCGGGAATCAAACCTTAGTTCATTGAGTAATAAACTTTAGTTAACTGCAAATGTATGAAAAATAATCATTCATTTAATGCATTATGTCTTAAATATGCCTTAAATATAAAACTTCCTTTAACCATGAGGATCAGTCTAATACTACTTTTTGCTGTTGTATTACAGCTCCCTGCCGAGAATGTATATGCTCAGCGCACCCGAACATCCTTCTCGATGTCCAATGTTTCGGTAGAACAAGTGTTGAACCGTATAGAGGAAACATCCGACTATGTATTCCTTTATAATAATAAGACGATTCAGACGAGTCGTATCGTGTCGGTAAGTAATAACTCCGGAAAGATTATGGATATTCTTGATGCCATTTTCAACGGAACGAATGTTACTTATACGGTAATGGATAAACAAATTATCCTGTCTACTAAGCAAATCGCTCAACAAGACCCTCAGATTCAGGTAAGCGGAATCGTGAAAGATGGGATGGGAGAACCGCTGATTGGTGTGAACATCAAGGTGAAAGGTGCCCCGAGTGGTGCTATTACAGATATAAACGGACAATTTACTTTACAAGTAAAGAAAGATGATGTTTTGGAAATCTCTTACGTGGGATACACTACCAAAACGGTCAAAATCATTAACGACCAGCCGTTGAATATCATCCTGGAAGAGGATGCACAGAGTTTGAATGAAGTCGTGGTTACAGCTCTTGGTATCAAGCGTGCTGAAAAAGCGTTGAGCTACAATGTGCAGCAGATTAAGCAGGACGAAATCGTAAGAGTGAAAGACGCTAACTTCGTAAACTCCCTGAGTGGTAAAATAGCTGGTGTCAATATCAATAAGAGTAGTGCCGGTGTGGGTGGTGCTGCCCGCGTCGTGATGCGTGGCGCCAAGTCTATTGAAGGCGATAACAATGTGCTTTATGTGATAGACGGTATGCCATTGTTTAATTACAGCAGAGGTAGCGATAGTGGAATTATGGGTGAAGGTAGTGCCGGAACCGAAGGTATTGCCGACTTTAATCCGGAAGATATTGAAAGCCTTTCAGTATTGGCAGGTCCTTCAGCAGCAGCCTTGTATGGTAGTAGTGCAGCTAACGGTGCCATTTTGATTACAACAAAGAAAGGTAAGGAAGGTAAAATGCAGATTTCCTTCTCTTCTTCCGCAGAATTCAGCCGCCCGCTGATGACTCCTAAATTTCAGAATACTTATGGCAATAAACCGGGGGAATATGCAAGTTGGGGTGCAAAATTGGCTACTCCAAGCAGTTATGATCCGGCAGATGATTTCTTTAATACCGGAACAAATTTCATCAACTCTTTAACGTTGACTACGGGTAATGAATTTAACCAGACATTTGCTTCTGTTGCCTCTACTAATTCGAAAGGTATTGTGCCGAATAATACTTATGACCGTCTGAACTTTACAATACGCAATACTTCTAAATTGTTTGACGGCAAAGTGCAACTGGACTTGGGAGCATCTTATGTGAAACAGAAAGATAATAATATGATTTCACAGGGACAATACTATAATCCGATTGTTGCGGCTTATTTATTTCCGCGGGGTGAAGACTTTGAAGCCATAAAGACTTTTGAAACTTATGATACGGGGCGTAATTTCGCTACTCAGTACTGGCCGCTGTCAGACGGACAATTTGCTAACCAGAATCCTTATTGGACGGCTTACCGCAATTTGTTCCCCAATAACAAGAGCCGTTATATGTTCAATGCCGGGCTTACTTATAATATTTTAGATTGGCTGAGTGTGGCAGGTCGTGTCCGCTTTGATAATTCATATGTTGCCAGTGAGCGAAAATTCTATGCTTCCACTTATTCGACTTTTGCCGACACGCAAGGTAAATATGTGTACGATGATTATAAGGATTATCAGACTTATGCAGATGCCATTGTGAATATTAATAAGAGTTTCGGAGATTTTAACCTGATGGCTAACGTGGGATATAGCTATTCTGAGTTCGGATCATTGAAAAGAGGTTATGGTGGTAATTTGGCAACATTGCCCAACGGATTCTTTATTAATAATATTGCTTCTGCCGCCGGTATGGCTTCTGAAGAAGGTGGTGACAGTAAGGTAGCGAATGTTGCAGCTTTTGCCAGTATGGAACTGGGGTGGAGAAGCATGCTTTATTTGACTCTTACCGGACGTAATGACTGGAACTCCCGCCAGGTTAATTCTAAAGAAGAATCCTTCTTCTATCCTTCAGTCGGTCTGTCGGCTATCGTTTCTGAGATGGTAGATCTGCCGAGATTCATTTCTTATTTAAAGGTTAGAGGCTCATTTACAGAAGTGGGTGCACCTATTGCTAAAAGTGGTATGACACCGGGAACTATCACAACGCCCATTGTTGGTGGTGTGTTGCAGCCTACCCACATCTATCCTTATTCAGACTATAAGGCTGAACGGACTAAATCTTATGAATTTGGTTTAACCGCACGTTTCTTGAATAAATTTAATTTTGACTTCACATGGTATAAGTCCAATACTTATAACCAAACCTTTATCGGTGAACTTCCTGAAAGTTCAGGTTATAAGCAGGTTTACCTGCAAGCCGGTAATGTAGAGAACCGCGGTGTTGAAATGAGCCTTGGATACAATGATACATTCGGTGATTTCAGCGTATCTTCTTCATTGACGTTTACCAAGAATACCAATGAAATAAAAGAGATGGTGGAAAACTATGAACACCCACTTAGTCTGGAACCGATTAACGTTCCCGAAGTATTGAAGGATAACGGTCGTGTAATTTTGAAAGTAGGTGGAACCATCAATGATATTTATGCTAACAAGTTCCTGAAGAAAGATAACCAAGGTTATGTAAATGTGACGGATAAGGGTGAGATTATGCTTGAAACTACCGATCCGGTTTATCTGGGCAAGACTACTCCCGACTTCACAATGGGATGGAACAACTCGTTCAATTATAAAGGTTTTGGTTTGAGTTTCTTGGTCAATGCACGTTTCGGTGGTGTGGTTACATCTTCTACTCAGGCCATTCTGGATCGTTTCGGAGTATCGCAGGCATCTGCCGATGCACGTGACAATGGTGGTGTGATGCTTCCTAACCAGGGCAGATATGACGCCAAGAAATATTACGAATTAATTGGAACAGGTAATAACGACCTGGCAGGTTATTATACTTATAGCGCTACGAATATTCGCTTGCAGGAACTTACGTTGAGTTATACATTCCCTAATTCCTGGTTCAACGGTATCGCAAGGGATTTGACGCTCTCTTTCATTGCTACGAATCCGTGGATGATTTATTGCAAGGCTCCTTACGATCCGGAATTGACTCCGTCAACCAGCACTTATGGTCAGGGAAATGACTATTTTATGCAGCCGAGTGTGAGAAGTTTTGGTTTTGGTGTTAAAGTAAAATTCTAAATATTATGAAAATCAATAAATATAAACTCATTTTGGGAGCTTTTTCCCTAGCTTTTCTGACTGCCTGTGATTTTGAAGCCATCAATACCGATGACTTTGGAATGACACCGGAACAGGGTAAGATGGATGGTATAGTAGTGGGAGGTCCCATTACGTCCATGCAAAGATGTGTAACGTCAGTGGGTACAGTGGCCGATGATACCGATGTTATTAATCAATACCAGGTGGCTTATCATCTTTCTGCAGATTGCTGGAGTGGCTATTTTGCACAAAACGGTACTTGGGATAATGGTAATTGTAACGTTAACTATTATTTGAAGGAGAACTGGGTTTCCGCCTCTTTTACGGAATCTTATACCAATATTCTGCCATTGTGGAAGGAAGTGAAACAAGAATCGGAGAAATCGGATATGCCGGAGGCTTTTGCTTTGGCACAGATACTGAAAATATCCGCCTGGCATAAGACAACGGATATGTTTGGTCCGATACCTTACAAAAATGCCGGTGAAATGATGTTGGTGATTCCTTACGACAGTCAGGAAGATGTATATAAATATTTCTTTGAAGATTTGACGGCTGCCATTGAAGTGTTGACTCCAAAGGCTGAACAGGGAGGGAAGTTGCTCTCAAAATTTGATGTGGTATATGCAGGTGATGTAAGGAAATGGGTGAAATATGCCAATTCACTGATGCTTCGTCTGGCTATGCGTATCAGATATGCTGATGCTACTACTGCACAGAAGTATGCCGAACAAGCTGTTAATCATCCTATTGGTGTGATGGAAAGTAAGGATGATGAAGCTAAGATGGGAAGTGGAGCAGGTTTGGTGTTTGTTAATAATATAGAGACTTTGGCCAACCAGTATAATGAGTCACGCATGGGCTCATCTATGTTTGCTTATCTGGCCGGATATCAGGATCCTCGTCTGAAAGCTTACTTCAAGGAAGCCGCAACTGAAGATGCGGTGCAGGTTGGAACATTAGGAAAGTATAGGGCTGTACCGACAGGACATGCTATCAGTAAGAATGAGTCGGCAGGATTTTTCTTATATTCTCTTCCGAATATTGAGAAAACAACCCCTACCTATTGGATGAGAGCTTCGGAGGTTTATTTCTTGAGAGCAGAAGGTGCTTTGCTGAACTGGAATATGAAAGGAAGTGCTGAAGACTTATATAGACAGGGAATCGAGACTTCTTTCGTTGAAAACAATGTAGCAGCTTCCGAGGTAGTTTCTTATATGAACTCAGGCAGACAGCCTGCGAGCTATACAAACTCAAGACCTTCTGTCAATGAATCAGCTCCTACGCTGGCTACTGCCGCATGGGACGCGACTTCCGATGAACAGAGACTGGAGAAGATCATGATTCAGAAATGGATTGCTCTTTATCCTAACGGACAAGAAGCTTGGAGCGAATGGAGACGTACCGGTTATCCGAAATTGCATAAAGTGGTAAGTAATTACGGACGTTCACAGGGAGTGACAGATGTGAAACTGGGTATTCGGAGAATGATATATCCCGCAAACAGAAGTACTTCGGAGGCGGATAAAGCCAATTTGCAGAAGGCTATTGAAATGTTGGGTCCTGGTGGTGACGCATCCACGACAAATCTCTGGTGGGATAAGAAAGTGCATTGATAACTGAATTTTTAAAAGAAGAATTATTATGAAATACTTGAAAAAAATATTATTCCTGATTCCATTTGCAGGGCTGTTAATGGCTGCTTGCGATGACTGGACAGAATTAGAAAGCAAGGAAATTGACCATGTAGGGGGACATAATACGGATGGCAAGTCTGAACAATATTATGCCGATCTCAGAGCTTGGAAAGAAACCTCAAAGGATTATGGCCGACCAGTTTATTTTGGTTGGTTCAGTAACTGGTCGCCGATTGGTGCCGCACGTAAAGGTTATCTGAGTTCACTACCTGATAGTGTGGATTACATTTCGATGTGGAGCGGTCCTTTTGGAATGACTCCTGAGAAAATAGCGGATAAAAACGATTTTCAAAAAAAGAAAGGCGGGAAACTTTTCGTTTGTTTTATCTTGCATGATATAGGTACAGGCATTACTCCGGCCTCTGTGGCGGAAAAAGTACAAGCAGACAATCCGGATGCGGATGCCAGTGAAATCAAAAGATTAACCAAAGTCGCCCAAGATGAATATTGGGGATTTACCAGCGGAGTGAAAGGTACGGAAGATCATACGGCAGCTATCCAAAAGTATGCCCGTGCACTGTGTGACTCTATTATTGCGAATGATTACGATGGACTCGACATAGACTGGGAACCCAGTGGAGCGGGTGATGGAGATGGAAGTTTGAAGAATCTTTATGATTGGCAAAACCCGGATGAATATATGCCGGGTAAGTATCTGCATGTGCTGGTAGAAGAGTTAGGCAAGTATTTAGGTCCTAAGTCTACTCTGGCTGCGGATGGAAAATATAGATACCTGTTGGTAGACGGTGAATTGTGGAATGTAGACAAGGAATCTGGTCCTTATTTTGATTACTATATTACTCAGGCTTATGGTAATCACGATCTTGATGGTAGAGTAGAAGAGGGACAGGATGCTTTTGGCGAATATTATGAACCCCGGAAACATATATTTACCGAGAATTTTGAATCTTCGTGGGATACAGGAGGAGGTTTACTGGATCAAGCTGCTTATAATCATTCGTCAGGTCCCAAAGGGGGCGTTGGTGCTTTCCGTCTGGATAATGATTATGATAACACTCCTGATTATAAATATACCAGGGAGGCTATACAGATTATGCATAAGGCTTACGCAGACTATATGAGTTCACAAAATAATAAGCCCGAGGAAAATAAATAACCCATAAAATCAGATTAGAAATGAAACGTATTAATTTATATATAAGTATTTTAGCGCTTTTCATCTTTATAGGTTGCAATGACAGTGAAGAAGATATGTTAGGAACTAAAATTTACTTTGAAAATACTCAGATAAAGATAGATGCGGAGGATATTGATTCTTACGAATGTGAAGTAATATCACGTTTGTCTAATTTTCTGAAAGGTGATGTAAATGTAGAGTATCGGATTGGTGATAATAGTTTAGTAGAGGCATATAACTTGAAGAACGGAACGACTTGTTTGCCTATGCCGGCTGAGAATTTTACTTTAACGACAACTAATGCGGTTATTAAGGCCGGTGATATCTATTCAGCTCCCAATCAGATTCAATTAAAGAATCTGCTGAAAGTTGAAGAAGGACTTACTTATGTGATTCCTGTTGTGATGACAGCTGAAGGTGCTCCTATGATGTCCGGTTCGGATGTAGTTTATGTTGTTGTAAAGAAACCTATTTCGATAACCAAAGTGCAAAAATTCAATGGCAAATATCTGGATGTTACTTTACCGGCTTCTGCCAAGAGTTTGTCTTCACTTACTTTTGAAACGTTACTATATACCACTTATTATAAAGTGCTCAGTACTGTTATGGGAAATGAGGGTATCTTAATTCTCCGTTTCTCCGACTTGAAGCATCCGGCAAATGAATTGCAAATAGCCGGTAAGATTTCTGTAATCATTCCGGAGCCGGATATCTTCCAAACAAATAAGTGGTATCATGTGGCATTCACTTATGATTCTGATACGGAAATGGCTACTATCTACGTAAATGGTGAAAAGATTATTGCTAAAAACGTGGGTGATCAGACCTTTAACTTAAATGAAAGATTCTGTATCGGTTATGCTTACGATTATGATCCGAATCGTACATGGCCCGGATATATGAGTGAATGTCGTTTGTGGACTGTGGCTCGTACGGCCAACCAGCTTCGTGATAACATGATGTATGTTGATCCGAATACCGAAGGCTTGATGGGATATTGGAAAATGAATGGTACGGATGTTGAGAAGCGTGATGACGGTTACTATTATGTGAAAGACCAGACCAAGAACAAACTTGATGCTAAGTCACGCAAAGGAAGACGTGGAGAGCCGGGTTATTCAGAAGGAGGTACGGTAGAACCGGAAATTGTGGACATGAAGGTAAAAATCGAATAATAAAACTCATTTGGTTTTTAGTTAGCTTAGGAGAGATTATACCGGAGGGTATAATCTCTCTTCCGATTCATTCGGGATTACTCAACACTTTTTAGAAAGAATCTCTCTCCGATGTTAATATAGACTAAAAATAGTAATGATGAGATAGTATTCTTCTTCTGTGAGTTGTCTTATATACGTTGAGAAACAAAAAAGTGCATACCTCATTAAACTTAATTTAATAATGAAAAACATGAAATCCATTGCAAAGCAGGCAAGTGCTTTTCTACTATTGGGAATGGCGGTTTGTAGCTGTACATATGTGCTTCAGCAACAAGACCACGTATCCTATGTGAATCCCTTTATCGGTACAGGCGGACATGGACATACTTATCCCGGGGCAGTAGTTCCTAACGGGATGATACAACCCAGTCCCGACACCCGCATTTATCAGTGGGATGCCTGCTCCGGCTATTATTATGCTGATTCTACCATCAACGGTTTCTCGCATACTCACCTCAACGGTACGGGATGCGGAGATTATGGCGATATATTACTGATGCCCACTGTGGGGCGGCAAGAGTATCAGTCTATGGGGTCGGAAAGCCAGCAAATGGCTTATGCTTCTGCTTTCTCGCATGAGAACGAGAGTGCCGAACCGGGATATTACTCCGTTTTTTTAGACCGATATAAAGTACAAGCCGAACTGACGGCTTCCAAACGTGCGGCCATTCACCGTTATACTTTCCCGAAAGCGGAAGATGCCGGATTCATCGTTGATCTGGACTACAGCTTGCAACGCCAGACGAATGAGGATATGGTGCTTGAGGTTATCAGCGATACTGAAATCCGTGGACATAAGAAGACTGTATATTGGGCGTTCGACCAATACATTAACTTCTACGCTAAGTTCTCCAAACCCTTTACCTATACTTTAGTCACCGATTCCGTGGCATTGGATGCCGACGGACCACTTCTGCCTACAGCAAAACTGTTATTGCAATTCCAGACCGGAAAAGATGAGCAAGTATTGGTGAAAGTAGGCGTTTCGGCTGTCGACATGGATGGAGCACGCAAGAATGTGGAAGCAGAGATTCCCGGATGGGATTTTGACGGTGTACGCAAAGCAGCCCGCCAGTCATGGAACGATTATCTTGCGAAGATAGATATTGAAACATCGGATGCCGATCAGCGAACTATGTTCTACACGGCACTCTATCATACCGGTATGCAGCCCAATTTGTTTACGGATGCTGACGGTCGCTATCTCGGCATGGATTTAAAACCTCATAACGGCAGTGTGGATGAACCTGTTTATACGATTTTCTCTTTATGGGATACTTTCCGTGCCTATCATCCTTTGATGACGATTATCGATCCGGACTTAAACGAAGCGTTTATCCGCTCGCTCATCCTGAAACAGCGTGAAGGCGGTGTATTCCCGATGTGGGAACTGGCTGGAAATTATACCGGCACGATGATTGGCTATCATGCGGCATCCCTCATTGCCGACGCCTATACAAAAGGTTACCGGAACTTTGATGTGAAAGAAGCATACGAAGCTTGTCTCCGTGCTGCGGAATATGATACGACCGGAATAAAATGTCCGCCTCTGGTGTTGCCCCACCTGATGCCGCAAGCTAAATACTGGAAGAATAAGATAGGATATGTGCCGTGTGACAAGGACAATGAATCTGTAGCCAAGGCTCTGGAATACGCTTATGATGACTGGTGTATTTCCATCCTGGCCAATGAACTGGGTGATGCGTCCAATCAACAAAAATATGCGGAGTTTGCCAAAGGCTATAAACATTATTTTGATCCTTCCACCCGATTCATGCGCGGACTGGATAGTGAAGGTAATTGGCGTACACCTTTCAATCCCCGCTCTTCCAATCACCGCAGTGATGACTACTGCGAAGGTACTGCCTGGCAATGGACATGGTTCGTGCCCCATGATGTGGACGGATTGGCAGATTTAATGGGAGGTCGCGATGCCTTTATAGGTAAACTGGATTCACTGTTTACGGCCGATTCTTCTTTGGAAGGCGAATTGGTTTCCGCCGATATCTCCGGTTTGATAGGACAATATGCGCATGGCAACGAACCGAGCCATCACATAGCTCATCTATATAATTATGTAGGCCAACCCTACAGAACTCAGGAACTGGTGGATGAAGTCTTGCACACGCTCTATTTCAATGATCCTAACGGGCTTTCGGGTAATGAAGACTGCGGACAGATGTCGGCATGGTACATACTTAATGCAATGGGCTTTTACCAGGTATGTCCCGGTAAGCCGGTGTACTCCATCGGAAGGCCTTTATTCAATAAAGCAACCATTCATTTGAAAGATGGAAAGACTTTCACTATTTTAGCGCACAACAATAGTCGTGAAAATAAATATGTGCAGAAGATGGTTTTGAACGGAAAGGAACTGAAAACTCCATTCTTTGCACATCAGGATATAGTAGACGGGGGTACTTTGGAATTGACAATGGGCGGTAATCCGCTGAAGTAAGAATTGATAAAATAGAATAGGTATGAGTCGAAATAGTCGTAATCCGATTTCATGGGTGCCCACCGTCTACTTTGCTATGGGACTGCCTTTTGTGGTGCTGAACATGGTGTCCGTATTGATGTTCAAAGGAATGGGCATCAGTGATGCTCAGATTGCTTTGTGGACATCACTGATTATGTTACCCTGGACGTTGAAATTCCTCTGGAGCCCTTTCTTGGAGATGTTTAAAACAAAGAAATTCTTTGTAGTACTGACGCAACTGGTCACCGGAGTAGGATTTGCCCTGGTGGCACTGGCGTTGCATCTGCCCGCTTTCTTTGCTGTGTGTATTGCTTTGCTGGCAGTCATCGCTTTTAGTGGAGCGACGCATGATGTGGCTACGGACGGTGTTTATATGTCGGAACTGGATAAACAGGATCAGGCTAAGTACATCGGCTGGCAGGGAGCTTTCTACAATATTGCCAAGATTGTGGCATCCGGAGGGTTGGTGTGGTTGGCAGGCTGGTTGCTGAAGCGTTTCGGCGGAGTGCCGGAAGCTACGGAAGCTGTCCGCCACGAAGCGACTGTGCAGGCCTGGATGATAGTAATGTTGCTGATGGGAGTTATCATGGTGTTGCTGGGACTGTATCACATGAAGATGCTGCCATCCGGCGGAGCGGCCGTTGGCAAATCAACTTCTACGAAAGAAACGATGCAACGGCTGGTAGAGGTGATTAAAGACTTCTTCCGGAAGAAGCATATCTGGTATTATATCGCTTTCATTATCATTTATCGTCTTGCCGAAGGTTTTGTGATGAAGATCGTTCCTCTGTTTCTGAAGGCGGAACGTGCTGTAGGCGGCTTGGGGTTGAATGAACAGGAAATAGGATTGTATTATGGTACTTATGGGGCGGCAGCTTTTGTGTTGGGGTCGCTTCTGGCCGGATATTATATCTCCCACAGGGGATTGAGCAAGACTTTGTTTTCATTGTGTTGCATCTTCAATCTACCGTTCATTGCTTATACGTTGCTGGCCATTTACCAGCCGGAAAACGGAATGTTGATTGGCGGTGCCATTGTGCTCGAATATTTCGGCTACGGTTTTGGTTTCGTAGGGCTTACACTGTTCATGATGCAGCAGGTGGCTCCGGGAAAACACCAGATGGCCCATTATGCTTTCGCTTCGGGAATCATGAATCTGGGTGTGATGCTTCCGGGATCAATCAGCGGCTTTGTCAGTGATGCGCTGGGGTATAAGACTTTTTTTATTTTTACGTTGTTTGCGACGATTCCCGCTTTCCTTATCACTTATTTTGTGCCGTTCACATATCCGGATGCAAAAAAGACTGAATAGTAATAACTATAAATATAATAATAATTATGAACAACAAAATTTCAATGCCTTGGGAAGAACGTCCGGAGGGTTGCACAGATGTAATGTGGCGTTATTCACAGAACCCGGTTATAGGCCGCTATCACATTCCTACTTCCAATAGCATTTTCAATAGTGCGGTAGTTCCGTTTGAAGATGGATTTGCCGGTGTGTTCCGTTGTGACAATAAGGCGGTGCAGATGAATATCTTCGCGGGATTCAGCAAAGATGGAATCAATTGGGAGATAAACCACGATCCCATCTGCTTTAAAGCCGGAAATACGGAGATGATAGAGTCCGAGTATAAATATGACCCGCGTGTGACCTGGATTGAAGACCGTTACTGGATTACCTGGTGCAACGGCTATCACGGACCTACAATCGGCATCGGCTATACTTTTGATTTTAAAGAATTCTTCCAGTGTGAGAATGCTTTTCTGCCTTTCAACCGCAATGGAGTACTTTTCCCACAGAAGATAGACGGGAAATATGCCATGTTGAGTCGTCCGAGCGATAACGGACACACTCCGTTTGGAGATATCTACATCAGTTATAGCCCGGACATGAAGTATTGGGGAGAGCATCGTTGTGTGATGAAGGTTACCCCGTTCCCCGAAAGTGCATGGCAGTGTACGAAGATAGGGGCAGGCTCCGTGCCGTTCCTGACGGAAGAAGGCTGGTTGATATTCTATCATGGTGTGATTACCACCTGTAACGGTTTCCGCTACTCCATGGGGGCTGCCATTCTTGATAGGGAGAACCCCGCGAAAGTATTGTATCGTACACGTCCGTATCTGCTTGCACCTGCTGCTCCTTATGAATTGCAGGGAGACGTGCCTAATGTAGTATTCCCTTGTGCATCCTTGCAGGATGGTGATAAGGTTGCAGTGTATTACGGTGCAGCCGACACGGTGGTAGGGATGGCTTTTGGTTATATTTCGGAAATCATAGCATTTACGAAGAAAAACAGCATTGTATAGTTAATCCCTTAAAGAATCGTCGACTATGAAACGTATTTTATTGGCTTACACACTTTCTGCCCTTTGTCTGCTTCCGGCGTTTGCCGGAGGTGGAGAGGGTTCTTTACCTATAAGCTATGTCAATCCTTTCATCGGTACTACCAACTTTGGTACCACTAATCCGGGAGCGGTCTGTCCCAATGGTATGATGTCCGTGGTTCCTTTCAATGTGATGGGATCAGAAGATAATAAGTATGATAAGGATGCTCGTTGGTGGTCTACTCCTTATGAGTATCACAATTGCTTCTTTACGGGTTATTCGCATGTGAATCTGAGTGGTGTAGGGTGTCCCGAACTGGGATCTTTATTGCTGATGCCTACTACAGGTGAATTGTCTGTAGATTATAAGGAATATGGAAGTCGTTATAAAGATGAACAGGCTTCTCCGGGATATTACAGTAATTTCCTCACTCGCTATAATGTAAAGACTGAGGTGTCTGCCACTCCCCGCACGGGTGTTTCACGTTTCACGTTTCCTGCCGGGCAGAGTCATATATTATTGAATTTGGGTGAAGGACTGACTAATGAAACCGGTGCTTTCCTGAAACAGGTGAGTGACACTGAATTTGAAGGTATGAAATTATTGGGAACTTTCTGCTATAACCCCCAGGCGGTATTTCCCATTTATTTTGTAATGCGTGTCAACAAGCAACCGGCATCCGGCGGGTATTGGAAAAAGCAGCGTCCCATGACCGGAGTTGAGGCTGAATGGGATCCCGACAACGGACGCTACAAACTTTATACCCGTTATCGTAAGGAAATTGCCGGAGATGATATCGGTGCTTTTC
>OGZX01000216.1_pt1 | contig 69312 bp, 54 predicted proteins | sample 1576881 | NCBI WGS metagenome assembly OGZX01 (sample SAMEA3541542, study PRJEB24748) | human gut metagenome | biome: human gut; feature: human-associated habitat; material: faeces | place: China | collected 2012 | reverse complement strand
CGCTTTCCAGTATCTCGACGATGCGGATAGGCTCGCCCAGCAACACGGTGAGGAAACCTTCGAGCACGCCGAAGTTGGCTTTGTTGCGTAGTAAACGCTTCACCGCCCAGTCAAATCGTATATATCTGTCTTTCTGTACCATAACTTCTGTTTTTTTCTGCTTACGTACAAAGGTAAGCATAATTTCTGTTTCCAACGTGTCGGGAAGCGATTATTTGTTTGATTCATTTTTACGCAGTTATGAACCAAATGTGCTAATGTGATTAATGTGCCAATTTGCATTTATAGCTTTGAGTTCAGGTAAGAGCTGTATTTGTTAAGCAAAAATTCATTAGGGTTCTCTAAGCTCATAATGTAATTCATTAGATTTTGTTCCTGAAGTTGGTCGTATGCCTTCGCAAACTTTTGATCTTTTCTCAGTAAATCTTTAGAGATAAACGTCTTGAACATAAAAATACGTTCTTTCCGACTAATAATGTCTCCGATTGCATATCCGTCTTGAAAGCTTAATGCACATTTTTCCCGCCCTGTTTCTGAGATAAAAATAATGCCTATATAACTATTTTTTATATATTGGTTAATAAGCTCTTGTTTGCCAATCGCGGCTCCTTTTAAAAACCTTGAATGATAGCGGGAGAAAAAATGAGGAGGAAAAATATAAATGTTGTGCTCGCGTGCAACAATATATTCGTAAACATAAGTTCCTTCTTCGGTTTGCACCTGGGATATAGCGATACACGCGGCATCCTCGGCCAGCTTTTTGGTTATTGCATAATAGAATATAAACCAATCGTTATTTGTTTTCTTGCTGAAATAGTGAATCGGATTAAATATCATCGGCAAATGAAGGCTTTTAATAATCGCCCTGCGTATTTTAGAATCATAATTTCTTCTGAGATAAGGAACTATATTTTCAAATATATCGTTTTGCATCTCCCTTCTAAGTGCGAAGGGGTTCATTGTTCTTGTTATCATTTTTTTAGTGATTGATATTGCGGCCGCAAAGGTAGCCAAAACAAACTGCAATTAACCAGGTTAATATGAATTTCAACTACTGATTGGCATGAATAACTATTTTATATCGGGTTTGTTGTATATTGGGGATAAACCTGTATCTTTGTTACATTAAAAAACAGAGCGTTATGGACAATACATTAAAGCTGACCGAAACCTATTGGGAAATGCTAAAGTCACTGAATGATGATATAAAATTGCGATTAGCCACCCGGTTGACCGCTTCTGTTATTGCCGGTAAAGATGCCCGCAAAAACAGGACTGATGAGATGATAGAAAAGCATCTTGGTAAATGGAAGGATGAAAGAAGTGCCGAGGATATCATAAAGGACATTTATGCAGGACGGAATAGTATTAAGGCTCCCCTGAATTTTGATTAAAATGAATAAATCGTCAAAGTATTTGCTTGATAGCAATATTTGTGTCTATATCCTAAGAGGGAAAAAAGGCATGCGCGAGCAACTTCAAAGAGTTGGGTGGGATAATTGTTGTATTTCGGAGATGACTGTTGCCGAACTTTTATATGGTGCTGAATGTAGCAGTGAGATTGAAGAGAACAAAAAAGAAGTACTTTCATTTTGTGCTGATATTGAAATCATTCCTGTAGGAGTGGCTTTATCAGAATATGCTCACCAAAAAGCAACTTTAAGGAAAAAAGGAAGCCTTATCGATGATTTAGACCTCCTAATAGGCTCTACAGCAGTAGCTATTGATTGTATTATGGTCACGGAAAATGTGAAGCATCTTAATAGGATAGAGAATATTCAAATAGAAAATTGGATTACTTTTTAAAATAGCAGGAGGACAGAAAATGGACCCAATGAAATACATAGTACCCGGCAGAAAACGTCTCCCTTACGGCATGATGAACTTCGCGGATATTCGCCTCGACAATTATTATTATGTGGATAAAACCCGCTTCATCCCCATGATAGAGGAGGCGGACCGCTTCTTCTTCTTCATCCGCCCCCGCCGCTTCGGCAAGAGCTTGACGCTGAACCTACTGCAACACTACTACGACGTGCGCACCCGCGACCAGTTTGAGGCACTCTTTGGTGACCTCTACATCGGGCAGCATCCCACACCGGACCGCAACAGCTATCTGGTGCTATACCTCAACTTCTCCGGCATCACCGGCGAGTTGAACAATTACCGCAAAGGACTGGATGCGCATTGCCAAATCTGTTTCGACTTCTTCTGTGAGGTGTATGCCGACCTTCTGCCGCAAGGCATCAAAGAAAAGTTGGACGCAATAGAAGGAGCTGTCAACCAGTTCGACTTCCTTTATCATGAGTGTGAGCGTGCCGGGCGGGATATTTATCTCTTCATCGACGAGTACGACCACTTCACCAACGCCATCCTCGCCGACCCCGAAAGCCTGCACCGCTATACCAACGAAACGCATGGCGAAGGTTACTTGCGTGCTTTCTTCAACAAAGTGAAAGCGGGAACTTACTCTAGCATCAAGCGTTGCTTCATCACCGGTGTAAGCCCCGTGACGATGGACGACCTCACCAGTGGATTCAACATCGGAACCAACTATTCCCTCACGCCGGAGTTCAACCAGATGATGGGATTCACGGAAGAGGAAGTGCGGGAAATGCTGACCTACTATTCAACCACCAGCCCCTTCAATCACACCGTTGACGAGTTGATAGAAATCATGAAGCCGTGGTATGACAACTATTGCTTCGCACAGAAAAGCTACGGTGAAACCACGATGTACAACTCCAACATGGTGCTTTATTTCGTAAAGAACTACATCATGGGCGGTTATGTCCCGGAAGATATGATAGAAGACAACATCCGCATCGACTATGAGAAGTTGCGTATGCTCATCCGCAAAGACAAAGAGTTTGCCCATGATGCTTCCGTCATCCAAACTCTCGTGAGTCAAGGCTTCATCACCGGCGAACTGAAGAAAGGATTTCCTGCCGCCAGCATCACCAACCCCGACAACTTCGTGAGCCTGCTCTACTATTTCGGCATGCTCACCATCAGCGGAATGCATAGAGGAAAGACCAAACTGACCATCCCCAACCTGGTGGTTCAGGAGCAACTCTATACTTATCTACTGAATACTTACAACGATGCAGACCTGAGTTTCAGCAGCTATGAAAAGAGTGAACTGGCAAGCCAACTCGCTTATGATGGCGACTGGCAAGCCTACTTCGGCTACATTGCCGACTGCCTGAAGACGTATGCCTCGCAACGCGACAAGCAGAAGGGCGAGTTCTTTGTTCACGGCTTCACCCTTGCCATGACCGCGCAGAACCGCTTCTACCGCCCCGTCTCCGAACAGGACACGCAAGCGGGCTATGTAGACATCTTCCTCTGCCCGATGCTGGACATCTACTCTGACATGACGCACAGCTACATCGTGGAACTGAAATATGCCAAGTACAAAGACCCCGAAACCCTTGTGGAAAAACTCCGTCAGGAAGCCATCGCCCAAGCCAACCGCTACGCCGATACAGATACGGTGAAGCGTGCCATCGGCAACACCCAGTTGCACAAGATTGTGGTAGTATATAAAGGTATGGAAATGCGGGTGTGCGAAGAAGTTATTTAATCAGCCGTTATGGATCAGGTATCATTCCGAAATGAAGTGTATAGCGTAGTCGCCTCCATCCCTTCGGGGCGCGTACTGACGTACGGGCAAATCGCCTACCTTGTAGGCCGCCCCCAGTGTTCGCGCATGGTGGGACAGGCTATGCACAACGCTTCCGAAGAGCGGAATCTCCCTTGCCATCGAGTGGTAAACAGCCAGGGAAGACTGGCGCCTTGCTGGACGGAACAACGCGAACTGTTGGAAAAGGAAGGTGTCGCTTTCAGGAAGAACGGATGCGTTGACCTCAAAGCATGTGGTTGGGAAATCTTGAAAGAATCTATTTCTTAGCAAAGATATTGATAACCAACGAGCAACTCGTCAGCAAAATACCTGTCCCTACCACTCCCGTCCAGCCGAAATATTGCCACGAAGTTCCGGCAAGGAAAGTTCCCGTGGAACCTCCGATGAAGTAAGTAGTCATAAAAATCGTATTGATGCGGTTGGAGGCTTGCGGACAAAGGGCGAATGCACTTGTCTGGTTGCTAAGCTGAATGCATTGCATCCCTATATCTATCAATAATATACCGGCTATGATGCCTACATAGCTGTATTGCCCCACATACAGGGTGATCCATGCACTGATAATCAGCGTACAACCTATGTAAGTAAGCCGTTTCACTCCGAGAATATGTATATATCTGCCGATGGATGATGCCGTCAGTGCTCCGGCTATGCCGCAAAGGCCTAACATACCTATGATATTGTTTCCCGCAAAGAAAGGTGCCTGCTCCATTTTGAAGGCCAGACAACTCCACATGGCAAGGAAGGAACCGAATGAAAAACCTGCACGTAGCGAAACGATGCGTAGTTGGGGGTATTTCCTGACTAAGGAGAACAGGGATTTCATTAAGCCGAAGTATGTCCCCTGGAAGTTGGAAGGGAGGTCCGGAAGTATCCTGATGATGACGATGAGGCAGACAATCATCAGTCCGGCGGCAACGAAGTAGATGAAACGCCAACCCATGTATTCGCCTACGATACCGCTCACTACGCGCGAAGCCAGAATACCGGTCAGCAATCCCGAAAGGATGATGCCCACATTCTTCCCTTTGGTTTCGGGAGTGGAGTATTGCGCCGCAAGAGGCATGAACACTTGCGGAATGACGGAACATGCACCTGTCAGCAGGGAGGCAAAAAGTATCAGGTGGATGTTGGGAGCCAGGGCAATGGTGAGCAGGGAGACCACCAGCACGGAGATATTCACAAGGATGATGTTCCTCCGGCGGTATAAGTCGCCCAATGGAATGATGAAAAGCAATCCGAGCGCATAGCCTATCTGCGAGAACATGGCTATCAGATTGGCGGTGAACTCGCTGATGTTCAGATCACGGCTGATACGGTTCAGTAAGGGTTGATTATAGTATATGTTGGCTACCGTTACTCCTGAAATGATGGCGAGTGTCCAAAGTAAGGACGACGGTATTCCCTGATTTTCCTTTAGTTCCTGTTTCATGCCGCAAAGGTAATTATTTCATGAAAAACGAACGCATATATTATCAATGATTCATATAGAAAGGCATCAGGCGGTGATAGGCTTTCAGGTATCCATAAGATTTTTTTTCGCAACTATATACTTTATTGTACCAACGATTGTGTATAATGGCAGGTTACACCATTCATAACAAAATTCACTCAAAGGCTGATTTTAATATCCACTTGAATGGAAAGTATATAGTTAGAGTAACCAATGAAACCTTGTTTATTCAATGTTGTATAATTGAATAAACAAGGTAACAAAAATCATCTTTAGACGGGGTGATAAATCTTAATAATTATTAACTTTTACCCTCCTTTCTAAAACGAATAAAGTTGATAACAGCTATCATACACAATACTATATGATAAATATTTTCAGAATGGTCAAAGAGGTATTCAACAACCTCTAAAATGCTAATTCCCATATTATTACATTTTTTCTAAGACCAGTTTGTTTGAGTCTGGCTTAATATGTATCTTAGTACTGTGATTAAACTGTTAATAATTCTTTAGTTTACCTTGTTGTAGAGGATGTACTGTTTATATAGTGCATCCTCTTTTTTACTTTTGTAGAGCACAAAAAATGCGGGAAGTCCTTTCGGAAACTCCCCGCATTCTTTTACAAATATTTCTTTAATTAAATGCCCAATGTATAAACTCTGTTGCAGCTTCATTTCCTAACAAGGCTGCGACTATCAAAGAACCGCCCCATGCCATTAAAGCTGCTGTATTTGCAAATCCTAGTTTCTTTATGAAAATATCAAATTCTGGATTCACCCAAAAGTCACGTGGTGCAAGGCTCATACCAGTACTTACAGCATATGCAATAAAGAATACAATAACTCCAAACAAGCCGAACAATCCCATAGTAGCTGAGTACATCCACAACAAAACATCAGCCGTAATAATCACCCCAATATTACACAAGAATAGAAACCCCGTAATACATCCCATATCACACCTCCTTAAATATAGTCCAATAGGAATATCAATACAATAGAACCAACGATAACAAATATCTTAGTCTTCTTGGCTTTTGCCATTTTTAGTTTCCATTCTTGTAGTTTGGAATCATAATAAGAAATCATCGAATCATCAGAATCAACAGAATGAAGTACCGCTAATCCATTCTCAAAAGCGGCAACATCAGACTTGATTTTTCCGTTCCCAGAACAGAAACTTTTGATTTTAGAATCCACAGAAATAGCCAACTTTGTTAGAGTTGCTTTTACTTGTTCTGCATCTTGGGGGAAAGAAATTGGAGTTCCGGTTATTCCATGTATGCCCAATTCTACATTATTCAGTTCTGTATTCCACTGAGTGAACTTTTGACGATAATGAGACACCAGACTATTTTGCTTATCCAGATTTTCCAAACGAGCGATACAATTTTCAAGTTTGAATAAAGAGGATGCAATTGATTCTTTACATTCGCTGATAGCTTTCTCATGTTTGGATTTCTTCTTTTTGATTTTAGAAAGCTCTTTGAGTTCTACAAACGTTCTATTAATCCACTCAGAAGAGTTCTCCAATTCTTCAATACATTCTTCTATACCTTTTTTGTTGGCTTTTGATTCTATCTTCTTTGCCCATTCGATAGGCTTAGCTTCATAGCTAATAATCATAGCGTCTGTTGGTGCTAAAGACTTCAACAGAAGCAATGCTGATTCAAAATGTGATAGAGCTGTAGTAATATCCTTACCTGCTACTATCATAGATTCTATTTCTATACTCTTTTGAGAAAGAGTATTTTTGATATTTCGCACTTCATTTTCTTTGGCCGCAAGTTCCTTTGCTTGAATGGCTTGGGCTCTTTTGCTTGAATATTCTTCCATATCTTTTCTGAATTAGTTATTTCTTTCTCGCATTTGCCAAATCTTCTTTTAGACGAGCAATCGTTTTCTTAATTTCTTCGATACGCTTTTTGTGTCCTTCTATAAGGTATTTACTACCTTTTCTACGACGGCATTCAGCAATATTACTTTGACATGCTTTGATTTTACGTTTCTCTTGCTCAATGCGTTCTTTAATTCTATCTACTTCTGATTTGTTACCCAAGAAACTAAATAATCCCATAGTACATGAATTTTAAGAGTTAGTTAATTTATCCATTAATGCCGCACATAAAGCAATAAGTAATAGTATACCTATGCCTATGGCAAATTTGACCCAACTCCATATTTCTTTTTCTTTCCATTCTTTTGGCTTAGCCTCGTAAAATGGAATAATTGGGTCATTTGGAGCTAACGATTTAAGTAGAATAAAATCATGTTTGAATCGTGATATATCCTTTGCAGTATCATCATTGTTTTCTATAGCAGATTCAATTTTCATACTCAAATCTGCAAGGCTGGTTTTTAGATTACTTATATCATCTTCCAATTCAGCAGCCTTTTTAGCTTGTATTTCTTGCGCTCTTTTACTTGTATATTCTTTCATTTTTCCTTGTTTTTATAATTGATAATAGTCTGAGATACGTTCCCAAACACATTTATTTTCTTTCTCTGATTTTTCCTTGTTAAGCTCAAAGACACCCACAAAGCGATAGAAACGGAAGCCGAGTTCATCCTCCTCTCTAAAGAAAGTAACCCGTCTTTGGTTATCCGATAGGTATCTTTCTACGTGTTCGCCGCGTGATTGTTCATTTCTGTTGTACTCCCGAATTTCCAAACCATCCTCTGAAAGTTCGTTGCACCAAATACGATGTCCACTATTAGGACACCAAACTATCTCATTAGGTTTGTTGGGGACGGATGCACCAGCCACACGCAAGAAACCTCGATGTTTGGCTTTTGCTCCGAATATGGCAAATGCTTCATCTATGGTACGAACATATTCGGATTCATCAACTTTCAAATAACCTTTCTTGCGATGATATTCTACGGTCAGGGTACTGCCACCTTCCCAAGAAATAAACCGTTTTCCTCGTTCTATAATAGCTTGTTTTATTTGCTGAACAACTTCGGAGATTTGAGAATGAATTTCTTCGATAGAATTATCACAATCTATCACGATAGGTTTGGAATGAGTTACTTGTGAAATTTCCTCATTCCGTATTCTGTCTATTTCTATGTTGTTTTTGTGGAATGGTTCATTTATTTCTACGAAAATACCAAGTTGGGGTAGGTACAAGTCTGCTAAGGCATACTTGTCTTGTGTTCTTCTGATGTATTGTTGAACAACAAACTTAACTCTGTCATCATTCAACTGATGCCAAATGCGGCTGATAACATAGGTTTCCGTCTTTTTCTTGCTAATTTTAGCAAACAGACGTGTCATGTAATCCAGTTTATAGTCCATATTTTGAGCATTAAAGTTTTATACCGAGTTTGCTTTGAGAGCAAAAGAAAAGGACACAGCCTAACTTTTCTCTCGTTTGCTTTAGTAGGTTCTGGTAAAACCCTTTAGCCCAAATAAGGAAAAGCAGTCTGCGCCCTTATGCAGGGTACAAACCGACCTTTCGACTTATCATTTGGGGCTATGTTCAATTTACCAGATTTACTAAAGCCAAATAACTTGTCTACAAGTTGCTTGTAATATGTCTTTTATTCAAATGTCTGTTTCTTACTACACTATTTTGATTTTCAAGTACAAAAGTAGCAAAAAGTATGGAAACAAGCAAACGAATAGAAAGACAAATCACAGACTGCCTTAACCTCTATCTTATAAAATACAAAAAAATCCAACCCCTTGTGAGGGTTGGATTCTTAGAAATATGCTGCAAAACATATTCGGTAAATAAAAAGTAAGAAATTCAGACATAAGTATTGTGTAGTATTGGAAATGTCATAAGCCCAATCTACTCGTAATAGACTGGGCTTTGATGCAGAAAAGGGGCGAGCCAATTCTGCAACATGAAGTTGAACTTTAAAAAAGGAGGCATTATGAAATACCAACTTTTTAGAGATATCTTGATAGAGATCTTTATCAAGATATCCATGTAATATTTCTTTATTCTTTTTGTTTATTGAAATATTATTTTTGTTATAGAAATAATACTCACCATACCCATTCCGGTTTCATTAACAATTCGCCATAGTACAACCGTTCCGTGAAACTTTGCAAGAAATCATTGAAACGCTCGCCATCTGTTTGTTTACGTGTATTGTATCGGAATACAAACTCCTTGCAATACTTAGAAAGATGTTTCTTGCTCGCAAGGTGGTAAATACCTTTGATACCACGCTTGATGTGGCTCCAAAATCCCTCTATTGAGTTTGTATGAAATCCGTTCATAGAGTAGATATGCTTCTTATGATAGACGGTTTTATGAACGTATATCTTTCTTAATGCAGCATAAACACCTAATTCATCCGTAATGATTGTAGAACCTTTACGCACACGTTCCTCGATAATCGGGTATAAAGTTGTTTTCTGAACATTAGGCACTACTTGTGCATAAACAAGACCGTCTGAAACCATGCCGAATATAGGTGTTTTTTCCTTGAGGCTACGACCTTGTGTTCCGTTACCATGACTTCTACTTTTACCACCCATATAGGTTTCGTCCATTTGAGTCATATCATCAAAAGTTGCATCATCATCCTTTATGTTATGACGGATGCGATGCAACATAAACCACGCAGTCTTTTGGGTAACATGGATATCACGCGCCAATTGGCAGCTACTAATGCCTTTCTTATGCGAGAGGAACAGAAAGATAGCATAGAACCACTTCTTTAACGGAAGATTAGAATCCTCAAACATTGTACCAATCCGAACCGTAAAACGTTCCCGACAATCTTTACACTTGTATAAACCTTTGAACTCTCCGTTTTGGGTTAGTTTATAGTGGTGCTTAGATATAGAGCCGCAATGTGGACAAACAGGCTCACCATGCCACCGCATATCTTCAAGATACTCTCTGCAATCCTCTTCGGTATGCAGAGTATCTATCATTTGAAGTAGTGAGTGGAATGGTTTCATGCATGTACAATTTTAGGGTTTATAGAGAAATTGTACACGCGGATGAAGAATAATTTCAGTTTTGGAGAAAAATCTTAAGAAAAAATGAAAAATAATTTGTGAAAGCCCATGAACAGGCGAATTGATACATATTATATCAATTAAAAAGCAAATAACTTATGAAAACTTTAAGCCAGACACTTGAAGAATCGCTGGGTGATTCATTAAAAGAAACATTAGAAGAGTTGTTGAATACTACAATAGAAGTTACAAAAGAAGAAAATGATTCAGAAAACGACTGATGTGGCTTTAACAATGCCAATCTGCTAAGTCGTAGATTGGCACATTAAAGTCCAACCAGTCATTATACACAATCATTGGTACAATAAAGTATATAGTTGCGTTTTTTTTAGAAGTGTTCGATACAAAGTTACTGAAATCTGTTATTTAATATAGAGAGTCTTGTTATTTAATTTATTCACCCAATAAAAGAAACAGATTATGAATATAGAACATTATCCCGAGAAAAAAGTTTTTCAGACAACGGTGGATGGGGAAACTGCCCGTCTGATGTATCGCGTCACTGATGGTGCGCTGGATGTGCGCCATACGATTGTTCCCGATGAAATCAGCGGGAGAGGCATTGCCTCTGCTTTGGTAAAGGCGGCCTATGACTATGCTTTGGCTAATGGATTGGCGCCGGTGGCAACCTGCTCTTATGCCGTGGTTTGGCTGGAAAGACATCCCGAATATAATGGAAAAACAGGAAAGGATTATGCCGGAGAAGGAACGTGTGCACTCTAAATTGATTTTGCCATCTTCGGATTTTTCTCTATCTTGCTTCCGTTTTTAATCATCATATAAAGAACAGATATGAAAAAATATATTGGAGCGCACGTGAGTGCAAGTGGTGGAGTAGAAATAGCTCCCGTTAATGCCCATGAGATAGGTGCGAATGCATTCGCCTTGTTCACAAAGAATCAACGGCAATGGGTAGCCAAACCGTTGACGGAGGAAAGCATCCGCGAGTTCAAGGGCAATTGTGAGAAATTCTCTTTTGATGCCCGCTATATCCTGCCCCATGATAGTTATCTGATTAATCTGGGGCATCCGGAAGAAGAAGGATTGGAGAAAAGCCGTGCCGCATTTCTGGATGAGATGCAACGTTGTGAGCAATTAGGTTTGCAACTCCTGAACTTCCATCCGGGAAGCCATCTCAATAAGATTTCGGTGGAGGAATGTCTGGATAAGGTTGCCGAGTCCATTAACATTACATTGAGCAAAACGAAAGGGGTAACGGCCGTTATTGAAAATACGGCAGGGCAGGGTAGCAATGTAGGTAATGAGTTTTGGCAATTGAAGCATATCATCGACCGGGTAGAAGATAAATCACGTGTAGGGGTATGCCTGGATACTTGCCACACCTATTCGGCAGGTTATGATATTGTAGGGGAATATGATAAAGTGTTCCGTGAGTTCGACGAGGTAGTTGGCTTCAATTATTTGCGGGGCATTCATTTGAATGATACGAAGAAAGCGTTGGGTAGCCATGTAGACCGCCATGATAGCATCGGGAAAGGTTTGTTGGGAATTGATTTCTTCAAGCGTTTTATGAAAGACGAACGTTTCGACAACATGCCTGTCATTCTGGAAACACCGGATGAAACGCTCTGGGCGGAAGAAATAAAGTTGTTGCGTAGCTTTGAATAGCTATTTGTATGCTATATAAAAACAATAATTCCTGCAAAATTCGATTCTCTCGGAAACTTTGCAGGAAATATTGTCTATAGCTATTTCTTAATTTTATTGATTCACCTTCACATTATCCCATTCAAACGATGAGATCACTGACTTATCGCAATCTCCATTCTTCGCCTTGATATTCAGATTCTCGAACTTGAAATTCGACAATTTGTATTGTTCGGATGCACTTACGTTGAAGAATACATCACAATCGAAGTCAATATTACGCATCGTCACGTGGTCTGAGTAGGACATCGGAACATCCTTCCGGTCCTTGAGGTCAAAGAATTGTGTCCATGGCTTGACGTAGAGGAAGCTCTTGGCATTTCCTTTGATGTCTTCAACAAGGATATACTCGTAATTCTGAGGAGTGTCGGCACGCATTTTCAACCATAGCAAGCGGCTTGCCTGATTGATTGTGCAACGGCGGAGGATAATATTACGGTTATGAATAGATTCGCTACCACAAGTCAATGCACTATGGCAGAAACCATACGTACAATCTTCTATAATAATGTTAGTGTTACTTCCGTTGTTGGAATCCTTATCAGCCCACGGGCCTTTTCCACCTTTCAAAGCAATGGCATCATCGTTAACCGAGAGATAGCAATTCTTAACCAATACATTGCTACATACATCAATATCAATAGCGTCCGTGCTGGGAGCCTTGACCGGAGCTGCCGGAGAGAAGATGTATAAATTCAGCAATTTCACATTATTACATTTATAAATATGCGTTGTCCAGAACGGAGAATTGATGAGACGTACTCCTGAAATCTGTACATCATTGCTATTGGAAATGTGTACTAGGCGCGGACGCAACTCATCCATATTGGTACATTTAGGAATGACGGAACGGCGCAACCAGAAAGATTTCCAATAGCGCAGACCGTTACCGTTGATGGTGCCTTTGCCGGAGATGGTGAAACCATTGACTCCGTCAGCATTCACCAGTGCGGCGAAATACTTCAGTGATTGCCCCTCTATGCGGGTATTGATTATGGGGAAATTGCTGATATCATCGCTACCTTTCAGTACGGCTCCTTCTTCCAGATAAAGATGGGTTTTCGGTTTGAAGAAAAGCGCACCGCTCAGGTAAGTACCTTTCGGAATGATGACCACGCCACCTCCTTTGGATGAAGCCTGATCGATGACGGCCTGAATCTTTTCTGTTTGAATCAGGGTGCTATCATTTACAACGCTATAATCTGTAATCTTGTACTTGTCACCCAGTGTTTCAATATTTACGATTTCGTTTTGTCTGAACCAGTCGGGAATAGGAGTTCCGTCAGGAAAATTCTCTTGTGCGAAAGAGGACAGGCAGAAAAGTAAACTACATGCTAAAGTTACGAATTTCATGGTTTTAATCATTAGTTGGTTAATAGTGCTTGATCGGATAGATTTATCCGTTTGCAAAAATAGGGAATAAAATCCGGATATGATGGGAATGAAAAGGCTCAATTCCTAAGCTATTTGTCAGTTTATATAGGCTTTTTGACTCTCTCTTGTGAAGGAGAAAAAGAGAAGAAGCAATCATCAGAAGTCAGCCTTTTCCGTGATACGGATGATCCGTCCGTCGGCGGGATGGGTAAATTCGATGGACTCGGCATGCAGATAGAGGCGTTTATCCTTTCTCCCGTAAAGCTCGTCACCTATGATAGGACAATGCAGACCTGACGGATGTGCGGCATGTACACGGAGCTGATGAGTGCGCCCTGTATGCGGATGAAAAGCTATGCGTGTGCATTTGTCCCTCCGCTCAAGAACCTGATAATGAGTGATGGCGGGTTTGCCATACTCCATGTCTACCACCTGCCGGGGACGATCCAGCGGATCCGGGCAAATGGGAAGCTCGATGGTTCCCTCGTCTTGGGGAATGATGCCGTCGAGCAGGGCTATATATTTCTTTCGGATGCTATGATTCTTGAACTGGGCTTGCAGGTGTTGATGCACCTTTTTATTCTTGGCAACGATTAAAAGTCCCGATGTAGCCATGTCCAGCCGGTGCACAATCATCGGCCCGTCGGCTTCCGGATAGAGTTGCCTTGCCAGACTATATACGGACTCCTTTTCACCCTTACCGGGCACGGAGAGCATTCCGGAAGGCTTGTTGACTACCAATAACCATTCGTCCTCATAGACTATTTTTAATTTCCCGTAGCCCTGTTCCGGAAGTTGTAGCATAGGATTTTCTTCTACTTCCAACCCTTGAAGCATGTGTTGCAAGATAGGCTCGCACTTACCTTTACAAGCGGGATAATAATAACCATGATGGCGGATTTCGGCTTTGGGAGAGTTGCCCCACCAGAACTCTGCCATAGCAATGGGTTTCCAGCCGTGCAGATAGGCTTGTTGCAATAATTTAGGGGCGGCACATTCTCCGGCACCGGCGGGAGGAGTTTTGTGCACGGTTTGGCTGAATATATCACACAAGGTTTTCACCTCCTTCCGGTAGTTCAACATTCTGAATTGCCCGAATAATTGTTGTTGCAGGGCGGCGGAACGGCTTTTGCGTTCCACCTTCAACTCTTGAATTAGTTCTTCCCGGTTATTGACTTCCACTTGCAAAGCGGCTATCTTTTCTTTCCAGGAACGTTCCAGCCGTTTGTATTCCGCTTTTTGAAATTGGCTTTCGCGTATCAGGCGGGCTTCTTCTTCGGTAGTGAGTCCGGCTTCCTTTCTACGCAATTCTCTTTTCTCTTTCGCTTCTTTTAATTGTTGTTTGGCTATGTCCAGTGTTTCCCGGGCTTGTTGGTGGGTCCGGGTGAGCTCGGACAACAAAGAAGTGTATTCCTTGTCCTCTTCCAATTGCTTGATGCGCCGGTTGATGGCGGAGATGTTTTCCTCTTCGACTTTGAAGAAACCTTGCGGTTGCAACAAGTCATATACGGGCGGAACGAAGTAGGAGTGTTGGTTCTTCCCCGCCAATATGCCCGAAAACGCGGCCAGGTAACCAACCTCCCCATTTCCGGTCTGCACCACCAGCACTCCGAACATCTTCCCCCGACTTAGTTCTTCTTTCCATTCATGTTGCCGGTTGAGATAGTGTTGCACCTCTTCCGCCGCCATCACGCATAATGGATGGGGAGTATAGCTGAAAGGATAAGTAAACCTTTCCGGAAGTGGAATATTTGCTATGGAAGTCTTGAAACGGTGCAACATAATGGCGCAAAGATACTCATTTCTTATAATAAGCGTATCATGGTGCCGTGCTTTCTGATTATATATTATCCGACGGAGAAAAGTTCTTCACTCTCATTATGGTAGGGTAGGGTGAAGGTGAACCGGCTTCCCTTTCCGGCCTCGGAGCTAACGGAGATTTTTCCACCCAGCTTTTCTGCTATGACCATGCTTATGGAAAGCCCCAGGCCGGTACCCTGAACAAATTCGTCTTGTTTGTAGAAACGTTCGAATATCATCCGTTGTTCTTCTTTCGGAATGCCTTTTCCGGTATCTTCCACATAGATGGAGATTTCATAGTTCGAGAAGTCTATCTCATATCCCAGTTTTATGAATCCCGACTTGGTGAATTTGGCAGCATTGTTCAGGAAATTGGTAATGATCTGACTAAGCCGGTTCACGTCCGTATGGATGAAGAAGGTGGCATCGGGCACTTCTTTTATGAACTCAATCTCCTTGGGTATCAATAAGGAATGAGTCATGTACATATTGTCAATCCAGCTATTCAGGTTGCAAGTTGAAAAGGAGAAAGCCATTTTGCCGGATTCGATACGGGATAATTCCAATATGTCGTTTATGAGTTTTAGAAGAAGTTCGCAATTGCTATTGATGGTATTGATAAAGTCCGCTTTCTCGTCATCGGACAAGTCATCTTCACTGACCAACAGGTTGGAGAAGCCTACGATTGCATTGAGCGGTGTGCGTATCTCATGGCTCATATTGGCGAGGAATGATTGCTTAAGCTCTGCTTCTATCGCCAGGTCTTTGGCCTTCATCAACTCTTCTTCTTTATCTTTGAAGTGTTGCACATTAGTCACCAACCCTATGATGGAGGCGGTTTCCGCCATGGCTTTCGTGGGGTTGACATAGCGAAGTTCGTACCAGATGTACCCTTTGCCATTGAAGTTGCACCGGCATTGAGTATGTGCTTTTGAATCTTCCTGGCTCTTTACCCGGAAGAAGGTGGTCAGCACATCCGTTCGGTCTTCCGGGTGTATGGCCTCGGTCATCTCTTGTAGAGTGAACGTGCGGAAAGGCATGTCCAGATGCTCAAAGAATTCTTTATCGCATGAGAAGGTGTTGGTGGATTCCACATATTTCCAGGCATAGATATCGCTCTTTTCAAGTGATAATGATAGCAATTCCTTTTCCCTGATTAATTCCCTTTGGGTGGCACGTTTCCGTTTTGACTCCCTGAAATAGAGGAACAACGGATATAGAATGAAAAAACAAATGGCAAAGGCGCCCAGGGTAAAAATACCGATAAGTAGAGTTTTGTGATGCTCGATGCGGAAAGGTATTTTGATTATGGTGTAGTCCTCCTGCGAAGTCTTTTCTGCATTGATTTCTGTATTCAGAATCTTATTAAGGTTCTTGTAAACGGGTAACAACTGTTCGTAAGAGTGTGTGAGGATGTGGTGGTATTGGGTATATTGCACTTTTTGCGCATGCATCTTTGTGAATAGAGCAAGGAGAATTAAAATGACAGATACCCTTTTGAGTATCCGATATCTTTTTTTCATAGAGTCATTTTTTTGAGCTATATTATTTGTCATAAAAGCACGCGCCTATATCCGTTACCAGTGGAGATTCTAAAGAAAATCTCATTCGCAAAGTTACACGATTATTTTGAATTCCCACACAAATGGATAAAAATGTGAGAATTAACTTCGTTTGTATCGTAACGCTGAATTTATGATGTCTTAAAAAAAGACTATATGAATGTAAATCTTATTTTTCCCTTTTATAGACTCATTTTTGATGTTCCGGATTTGTCAGGTAATAGCATTGATGGTCATATACATGTCCGTCATAAGTCACTTCGGCCTGATGAAGCGTACCCTCATGCACAAAGCCCTGGCGTTTCAATACTTGTTGAGAGCGCTCGTTATGGGGGTAACAGTTAGCGGTGATAAGACTTAGTTTTAGCGTGCCGAAACCGTAGTTTAGTACCGCTTTTACCGCCTCCGTCATATAGCCTTTTCCCCATTGAGCCTCGTCGAGCCAATATCCCAGCATACGTACTTGCGGGTTTTCGCGTCTGGGGTCGGCGATGATGCCGATGGAGCCAATCAATTGCCCGTTGTCTTTCAGGGTAATGGCCCATACCCCTTTCTGGGATAAGAATACGGAGCGAAGTACTTCCCGTGATTCCTCCAGGCTTGCGTGAGGTTGCCAACCCGCATTGTTTCCTATGTTGGGGTTTCGGCAACAGGCAAAGAGAGCCTCTGCATCGCTCTCCACGAAGGGCCGTAGTAGCAACCGTTCTGTTTCAATTGGGGTGTCGGGTTCTTCTGAAGTTTCTTCTTTCCGATAGACACATTCTACGCGGTTTCCGTCAGGATCAAGTATGACGCTTTCGAAATAACCATCGCCTGAAGTGCGCGGTTCTCCGGCTATGGTATAACCGTCTGCCCGGAGTTGTTCAGTAGTCTTGAGTACATCTTCTTTGCTTTGAAAGGCAAGGGCGAAGTGGGTGAGACCTAACCTGTTTTCTTCTATCAGAGTGTTTTGCACGTCCGTTCGGCTCATTAATTCTAATGACGGACCTTCATCAAAGTAGATGAAGTATGATTCGAAACCTTTCTTGGGGTTGATATATTTTTCGTTGCTCTTTCCGCTAAAATACCGGATATAGAAGTTCCTTAATTCCTCCAGGCGGAAGGTCCAGATGGCGATGTGATGTACTCTCATGATTCCTTTTTCATGCAAATATAGTGATAATTCCCTGTAAAATCGTACCTTTGTGCCGTAATAAAAAGAAATGATGACATTTAAACAGATGAATATTTCGGAGCCGGTGTGCCGTGCGCTCCTCGAAAAAAACTATTCTACCCCTACACTTATCCAAGAACAAGCTATACCCGAAGCCCTGACCGGCCGTGATTTGTTGGGACTGGCGCAAACCGGAACCGGCAAAACCGCCGCTTTCGCCGTACCCATCATCGAGCAATTGCTTGCCGCCCCTATGCCCCAACGCAAAGGTGCTCCGCGTAGCATCCGTGCGCTTATCCTGACCCCAACCCGGGAGTTGGCGATTCAGATTGATGAATCGTTGGCGGACTATACACGCTATACGACCTTGCGCCACACGGTTATCTTCGGCGGAGTGAAACAAAAGTCGCAAACCGATGAACTTCGTGCCGGGACGGACATCCTGACGGCTACTCCCGGACGCCTGCTCGACCTGATGTCGCAAGGCTTTATCCGCCTCGACGATGTTCGCCACTTCGTTCTTGATGAGGCCGACCGTATGCTCGACATGGGATTTATCCATGACGTCAAACGCCTCTTGCCCAAGCTCCCGCCCAAGAAGCAAACCCTTTTCTTCTCGGCCACCATGCCCGATAGTATCGACCGTCTTGCCAAGAGTTTGTTGCACAATCCGGCGCGTGTGGAAGTAACTCCGGCATCCAGTGTTGTGGAGATTATCAGCCAGTCCGTCTACCGGGTAGAGAAACCTCAGAAGAAAGAATTATTGGCTCAATTGTTGCTCGGAGAGGCAGGCCATCAGGTGCTGGTTTTCTCCCGTACCAAGCATGGGGCGGATAACATTGCCCGCTACCTGTCTCGTCGTGGCATTGCTTGTGAAAGCATACATGGAGACAAGTCACAAAATGCCCGCCAACGTGCGTTGAGCAACTTTAAGGAAGGGCGCTCCAATGTGATTATTGCTACGGATATTGCTGCCCGGGGCATCGATATAAAAGGTTTGGACCTGGTTCTCAATTTTGATTTACCTGATGTTCCGGAGACCTACGTGCACCGTATCGGACGTACTGGACGTGCGGGTTGCGAAGGACGTGCCATTGCTTTTTGCTCAAGCGAAGAAGCCCCCATGTTACGTGAGATAGAGAAACTTACGGGTATAAAGCTGGTGCAACAAAAGCACAATTTGCCTTCTTTGGGAGAGCCTGCCGCTTCTCCTACTACTTCTTCTACCCAAAACATTGCATCGAAATCGCAAAGCCGCACTCAGGGAGGAAGACCTCAGAACAATAGGAGGCGGGAGGACAGAAAGAGACCGGTCGAACCAACCGGAAGCACTCAAAAGGCGGTGGTATCTGCCGAAAAGCCCAAGCGGAATAATAACCGTCCCGAAAGACCTCGACCTGTCCAGCAATCCGGGCAAAAGAAGTCGGGTTCAGGGAAGCCGGAGCCGTCACCTAAAAGTCCGGCAAAGTTGCGTTCGCGCTACGAAAACTATGATTGAAAGTTGTAGATGCTTTTGAAGTACTTGTAAAATAAAATAGGCTTCCCTTTATCTTGCTTTGTGTGAAAAGGAAAATATTTAATATTTAAAAACTTGGTAAAAAATGCTCTATTGTCTTTAAAAGTTTGTATATTAGCGGCTTGAATGCTTGGAGGAAAAAACGAGAATTCGTTCCGAGTAGTCTAAACTTAAGGAACTAAAGATTATATGACCAAAAGCAAGGAAAGTTTAAGTGTATTTCTACTTCAGTTTTTAGAACGGTTGAATGGCCATGAATCTATTGAAAGGAAAATCACGAAGTCGTTGATAGACATTTGTAATTACTATGGATTCAAGAAAGGGTTTGTTTATCAAACGGATGGCTTCCGCTATTTCTTTTTGAAGGAAACCATCGGAAATGAAGGTGGCACCCTGAGGTCTCGTTTTGAAATGGGAGAGATGACCACACAACATTCTGATCGTATAGAGGCTGGAAAGAAACCCTTTTATACACGTAAGGGTGGGAATATATCTTTGTCCGATATGGATATTCTGGATTTTTATGGAGTGGATTCTTTGCTAATCAGGCAATTCGAAGATTCCGAAGGCAAGATTATCGGATTTATCGGGTTTGCGGATAGGGAAGAAGCCTCGATACCTTTCGCCGAAGACGAGCTCCAGATGATTCATCTGATATTGGGCTCGCTCTCCAAGGAAATAGCGGTCAGGGAATATAAGGAAAGAGAAGTGCGGGCAAGCAACACGCTGGGTAGCATTATGAACAATATGGGAGTGGACATTTATGTGAACTCTTTCGATTCTCATGACATGCTATATGCCAATGCGTCTATGGCCGCCCCGTATGGCGGCATCAGGCATTTCGAAGGGAAGAAATGCTGGCAAGCGCTCTACACCGATAAAACGGGCGAGTGTGAGTTCTGCCCTAAAAGGCACTTGATTGATGAAAACGGCCAGCCCACCAGGGTTTACTCCTGGGACTATCAACGCCCGTTCGACAAATGCTGGTTTCGCGTGTTCAGTGCCGCATTCCCTTGGATAGACGGACAGATGGCGCACGTCATCACCAGTGTCGACATCGACCATCAGAAAAAGATAGAAGAAGAATTAAGGATAGCCAAGGAGAAGGCGGAGAATCTGGACCGCCTGAAGTCGGCTTTCCTGGCCAATATGAGTCATGAAATCCGTACTCCGTTGAATGCGATTGTCGGTTTTGCAAGTATGCTCGTTGAGGAAGATGACAAGAAAGAACGTCAGGGGTATATTGAAATCATGCAGGAGAACACAGAGTTGCTCTTGCAATTGATATCCGATATTCTGGATTTGTCGAAGATAGAGGCGGGGACGCTCGACTTCAATATGGGGTATCTGAACATCAAAGACTTTTGTGAAGACATACTTCGCGGTTATGAAATCAAGGAAGATAAACCCGTGCCCGTATTGCTGGCTTCTAATTTGCCCGATTATCGTATTTATACAGATAAGAAGCGTTTGATGCAGGTTGTCACCAACTTTATCAATAACGCCCTTAAGTTTACGAGCGAAGGGCAAATCACTCTTGAGTATCACTTTAAGGAGGATACCAATGAGATAGAATTCTCCGTAACAGATACGGGCATCGGTATTGCTCCGGATGCGGTGGGGCAGGTGTTCGACCGCTTTGTGAAACTTAATACTTTTTCCAAAGGCACCGGTCTGGGATTATCCATCTGCCGGAGTATTATCGAGCATCTTGGCGGCACTATCGGGCTTGAGTCTGAGGTAGGCGTCGGTAGCCGTTTCTGGTTTACGCATCCTTGTGCCGAGTCGGCATAATCAAAGCTATTATTCATGAACTAAAAAATTAGTAGATCAATGAAGAACAAAACATGGAGATATTGGGTTGTTGCATCAATTGTATTGTTGCTGGTAGGTTGTGGCGGCGGTGCAAAGAAACAAACTAATGAGGAAGTAAGTATGGATAGTACAACTATGGCATGTGACGGTTTGAAAACCTTACAACTGGATGGAGTGAAGGTCACCTGGATACAGGATAATGCAAAAGAGCGTCTTATGGAGAGGACGCTTTTCGCCGATGCCAGTGATGAGCTGATAGATAGCTTGAAGTTGGCGGATGGGATACCTTCGTCCATGAGCACTTTTTTGGTAGAAACGGATGGTGTCCGGATTTTGTTTGATGCGGGAATGGGAGCGCCGGATAGCCGTTTATTGTCGGGGTTGGCCTCTTTGGGAGTAACCCCTGCTGATATCAAGTATCTGTATCTCACCCACTTCCACGGTGACCACATCGGAGGAATGATGAAGGGAGATAGCATTGTCTTCCCTAATGCCGAGGTGTATGCATCGAAAGTGGAGTATGATGCCTGGCTCAAAATGTCTTCCGAGAGGAATGCGCAAGTGGTGAAGACCATGAACGCTTATAAGGACCGTTTGCACCTGTTTGAATTTGGTGAAACCTTGCCGGGGAATGTGGTTACCATGAATGCGGAAGGGCACACTCCCGGCCATACGGTGTACCAGGCGGGCAAGCTATTGGTGATAGCCGATTTGATTCACGGAGCCGCTCTTCAATTGGAACATCCCGAAATCTGTGCCTCCTACGATATGGATAAGGATGCGGCGGTAAAGTCACGTAAACACTTCCTCCGGTATGCCAAGGAAAATGGATTGACAATGGCGGGAATGCATTTGCCGCCTCCGGGATTTAAATAGTATATCAAATATTGAAAGTGTCCCTCAAAGTTAGATACTATAACTTTTTGAGGGACACTTTTAGGTTAGAAAAACTGTGTAAAGTTGATTAATAAATAAGTTTGGTCTGTTGCTCAATATCTTTTGCCTCTGATATTGGAATAAGAGTAAAACCCCAATTATACTCTTTATCTGAATAAATGGTAGCATCGTCAGTTGGTCTTGCCCCCCAACTGTTATATCCGCCTACTCCCTGTTGTTTCCAGTCGAGGCAAATTTCAATGAAATTCCGTGGAGTAAGTTCATGTGCATGGGTCTGTTTGGACAATACATCTTTGGCTTCCGTCTCATTCCTGTTGGCAATTTCTGTTGCCGAGAAGTTTTTCCATTGATAAGGAGCATCGGCTTCCTGAGAATCCAAATCTTCTACGGTGTAACGTAATGCATTGAACCCGATCAGGCTATCTGCCTGTATTAACAGCCCTTTGTTTTTTTCATTCATAATAGCCAGCCAGCGGGTATCTGTGTGGTGTCCATTTTCTTGCGGACGTACATAAGGATGGTACAAATTATCTGCATTGGTGTGGTATAAGTTGACTAATGTCCCCTTAAAACGGTCACAATAGTTTTCTTCCGGTCCACGTCCGAAATATTGAATATTTTGCATGGCAAGAGGAATGCGGAAACGTACTCCGATGCGGGGGACTTCCAGTATATTCTTTCTTTCGATATCCGATTTGGCCTGTGGACTATAGGTTGCTGTCAATTCAGCCTCAGATTTGCTTATCGTTGCCTCGTTCTGATGTATAGGAGTGAACCTGGCAGAAACATGGATGATTCCGTTTGGATAAACACGATAAGATACGATGTAGTTGTTGCCGGCAGGTAAGGCATAATTTACGGTAAGGGTTACAGAGTGTTTGCCTTTCTTGATATCATAAGCTTTCACACTGAAATTCTTGCTGGAGTCTTTCCATATTTGCAGACGCTTGGGGGCACCGTTTCCATAATCATTATCGTTGGGAGCTCTCCAGAAATTAGGTTGAATCCCGAAATTCTCACTGAAATATTCGGTGCCATCCACCTGATAACTTGTTGGAATACCCCTGATTTTGTCGAACACGAACGTGAACCCGGGAGATGAGAGACTGATGGACTGCATCTGGTCATTAACCTGAATATCTGTATTTTTAGCCGGTATATAGGCTTTCTTCTTTGCAGAAACAGGCAGTTCAAACTGGTCGTAGGCGATGATATGATTGGCAGGAACCAATGGCTCTGCCTGTTTGGTTCTGACTTCAAAGTTTATGAAATACTCAACACCGGGCTCTGCCTTAAGCTTGCCTACCGGAAGAGTTATGGTTCTACTTTCCTGCGGGGCGAGTGAAAGGGGGAGTGTTACTTTCTTTATTATTTTATGATTGGCTTTGATTTGATATTCTACCAGATACCTGGACAAATCAGTGAAGTAAAAGCGGTTGGTAATCCGTATTTCTCCTTTATCCAGATCTATGGCTTCAAAACCTACGTTCTGGTGAGTATATTTCACTTCCGCCATTCCCGGATGAGGTTTCTGGTCCGGACCGATGATGCCGTCAGCTACGAAATTGCCATCGGATGGGAGGTTCGTACCATAATCACCTCCATACGTCCAGTATGGGTTACCCTTATCATCATAGGCAAGTAGAGAGTGGTCTATCCATTCCCACAGATACCCCCCTTGCAGATGCGGATATTTATATATCGCCTGCCACTGACCATATAAATCTCCCGTAGAGTTTCCCATGGCATGAGCATATTCCGACGGCACTACGGGACGGTCTGCACCTTCTTTGCCTATTTCCTCAAGCCAGGCGGCAGACGGGTATTGCGGCACATACATGTCGGTATTCCATTCCCAAAGCGCCCGTTCATAGCATACCGGACGGTTCATTAGTTGCTTGGCTTTTTCTTTAAGAAACAGATAAGCCTGATAAAAGTTATATCCGTTTCCGGCCTCGTTGCCAAGCGACCAGATGGTGACGGACGGGTAATTCTTGTTTCTTTCGAACATATTCTCCACGCGATACAAATGATTGGCCAGCCATGCAGGATTATTTCCCAATGTTCCTCCTTTTTTGAGATTATAGTACATCCCGTGCGACTCTATGTTAGCTTCATCATAAACATACAATCCATACCGGTCGCACATTTCATAGAATTTACGGTCTTGCGGATAATGACTCAGGCGTACCGAGTTAATGCCGTTTTGTTTCATTAACTCGAAGTTCCTCTTCATCTCTGCGGGACTTACATAATGCCCGGTGTATTGACTCACTTCATGAATATTGACACCTTTCAATTTGATGGGCTGTCCGTTTACATAAAAGAGGTTCAGTTTCTTTCCATTGATTTCTATATCGCTTTCTTTAATTTCAATCCGGCGGAAGCCAACATGAAAAGGTATTACTTCTTCTTTCCCGTTGTGGGCTACGGTAATCAGTAACTTATATAAATTGGGATGTTCTGAAGTCCAGGTGGCTACATGGTCTATTTCAGTTCCGAAGTTTAGAGTTTGTCCTCCGGCAGGTATGTGGGCAGTCCGGGCAGAGGTGCTTACCACCTTTCCTTTCGAATCCAGCAATTCATAGCGCACGGTTGCCGGAGACGGATTCTTCGATAGAGTATTCTTTACATCCACTTCCAGCTTGAAAATACCCTTTTCATATTTATCGTCAAGCGTAGAGATTACCCGGAAATCATTTACCGCCACGCGAGCCTGAGACCAAAGAAATACATCGCGCTCGATGCCACTGATTCGCCAAAAGTCCTGGCATTCCAGAAAGGAAGCGGTGCTCCATCGGTATATTTTAAGTGAAAGCACGTTATTTCCATCGCGAAGATACGGATTGATAAGGAATTCAGCCGGATTCTTGGAATCCTCGCTGTATCCTATTTCCTTGCCGTTGATATAAACATAGGTTGCCGACCGCGCTCCGCCAATATGCAGATAGATATCCCTGTCTTTCCAGTCCGATGGAATTTCTATATCCCGACGATACACACCCATAGGACTGTAGTCCGGCAAATGTGGCGGATTGGGATTCCTGGGTTGGAATTCATACCCATGATTAATGTAGATGGGTGAACCGAAACTCTGTACTTCCCAGTTGCCGGGAACTTTGATATCTGCCCATCCTGAGGTGTCCGTGTCTGCATCCGTGATGTTCTTCGGTGCGTTCCGGTCGTCTTCGGTATAATAGAATTTCCAGGTGCCATTCAAGAGCTGATAGAACTTGCTTTGTTCATACTCTCCGGTCAGTGCGGCTGCCCGGTCATTATAGGTCATGAAGGTGGTGCGTGGTTTCTCTTTATTCACTTGCAGCACATTCATATCACGCCAATGCGGTGTCTTTTCGTTTTGAGAAGAAGCGGTATGCACTGCCGTGACGGATAGTGTTGTGAGTAGTAATAAACCTTTTATGTTCATCATTTTATTCTAATGGATTTAATGGTTGTTTTATATATGCCTTGGGCTTGCGTATCTGAGGCTTCCAGTATGATGCGGGTCAGTTCATTGCCCCATACACGGGTTAAACGCGGGTCTTTGACTTCCAGTGTCTCAATGGTAGCGTTCAGTTGCAGTGGGTTATAGGTCAATTCTACAATTTCATTGTTACTATTGATCCGGATAGTTCCCGGTTGAATGATTTTTGCGTCACCCCATACGATGAAGTGCTGCCGATTGGGAACTGACGGGTTATCCAGTTGGAAATCGTCTTCAATATGCAGCGTGTTGGCTGCCAACCGATAAGTACGTTGCCATTTCTCTATGCCCGCTTTTGGGGGATATGCACCCGCTATGTCCATCGAGAAGGTTTTCTTATCAGGATTCGCTTCCACCTGTCTGGCTTTGTATGCCCGTCCATATTCTTGTTGCTGTCCATTGATTTGCGGCAGGTTATGGTAATCACTTTGCATGGTCCATATCGTATACCGGTCTTTACTGAAAGTCTTACCGGTGTAAGTCTCCACACCGATGTCTACAATGACAGGTTGGTTGTTTACATATAGATTGAATGTCCCTACATCGTTATGATTATGGCTCTCGTCATTGTACCCGGCTTTAGCTGCCAGAAACAGAGTCTTATTGGCGAGATAACAAAATTGAGTTTCCGGATAATAAGTATATGGAATGTGCGGATGGGCCGGAGGGTAAGAGTCTATTTCCCGGTCATAGCGGAAACTCTCAAGGGTACGTAACATATCCCTTTCAATAGTTACGGGGCGATAATGCTGTTTTTTGAGATAAGCGGAAAATTCTTTCAGCTCTTTACTATCCACTTTGTCGCCGTAACGGGCTATGAGATGATAATCCAACTGTTCTCTGGCAGATGCATCGGCAAAGTTTACCACCCAACCGTTTCCGACATAAGAACGCGAAATATATTCTCCCATATTTTTGATTATCGGATTGCTGAAAAGGGAAATCTTGCCATTGGTCGCATTGTATATCAGGTGCAGATAGTCGAATAGTTTTCCTGCGGAGTGTCCCCAATAGGACGGTCCCTCTTCGCAGGCACCATCGCTTTTGGTGTAGTTGATATATTTATCTACGGACACCATGCTGCGATATACAGCTTTTGCCAGTTTTTCCCGGTCGTTTTCCAACAACAGGAAGCATTGCAGGATATTCGAATTGCACCATGTGTTCCAATTATTCACGAAACCCTTGTCCCCGTCCACATCGAACGCCATCCACCAGAAACGGTCTTCTTTCATATAAGGTATAAGGATGCGCTCCCTGATTTCCTCGCGAAGCCGTTCGGAGAAATGGGGAGCGACTTTGTCGAATTCTTCATGCAGGAAATAATGAATCCAGGAAAGAGTAGCCGCTACATCAGTGGACACGAGTGCAAGCACATGGTCGTTTTTCACAGGAAAGGAGCCGCCTGCCCGTTGTGAAACCACGTGTGCTGAAATGGCCCAGGAAGTCATCTCGCAGATTTGGAACACCCCGTTCAACAACCCATCCACGAAACGTCCCTTTCCCTCCGCCAGTTCTGCCATGAACAGGCTGGTGATGGCATAGATGTTGGCATTGTAGATGTCCGCCATCTGATTACGGTTTCCGGTACGTGTATATTCCAGATAGTCTGTGGCTTTCACTAACTGCCATTGATAAGAGAGATATTTCTCTCCTTGCTCAATGCAATACGCTGCATTATCTCCCAGAAATGACGCCCAGCCCTCACGATTATTATAATCAGGATAAGGTATCCATTTCTGGTTGGGTACAAGCCATTCTGTGAGGGGCTGCACATTCGTTTGTTTCTGAAGCAAGTTGCGCTCCTGATATGCTTCTGCCGACAGGGTTATCAGCAGAAGCATACAGCATAAATAGATTTTAGGTCGCATATAAGTTATTGGGCGAATTTCAGTCCGTTAAGTTTGTTCCAGCCGCCACGGGTGAAGTCCGGTATTTCCACGGGGGCGCTGTTGTTATCCAATGAAATTTCTGTTAGCGGGATGAGGCAGCACCATTCTGCCAGGTCATATACGTCCATGTCCAGTGGCAAGCCGTTTTGCAGGCAGTAAATCAGGCGGTAATCCATGATGAAGTCCATGCCGCCGTGTCCGCCCACCTGTTTGGCTAACTCTTCGATGTCCTTCACGATGGGATGTTTGTATTTCTCCATCAGAGCCTCTTTCACTTCTTCGGGCACAAAGTCGTGTGCATTCAGGTTTTCGTGGTTGGCGGCGATTTCAGGATCAATCTCTCCGCCGTCGAGGGCATAACCGGAAACCGGATACTTATTGGCAAACCCTTTGGTTCCGGTGAGCTGATACATCCGGTTGTAGGGGCGTGGCGAGGTAACATTGTGTTCTATCAGGATGCTCTTTCCTTTTTCAGTGCCAATCAGCGTGCAGGTGTGTTCGCCATTGCGGAAATCAGTCACTTCTTCGCCTGTTTTTTCTTTGATGAACGCCGGGTTGCCTACCGCTTTAGTATCTATTGATACCAGATAATTCATTTTGTCGCCCCGATGGATGTTCATTGCCTGGCATACGGGCCCCAGTCCGTGGGTGGGATACACATCTCCGCGGTGTTTACGGTTATAGTCCATACGCCAGTTATTCCAGTATTGCTCCCAATAAGGTTGCAGACCATGAATATAGGCTCCTTCACCATGCAGAACTTCACCGAACAGCCCTTGCTGTGCCATGTTCAGCGTGGTCAGTTCAAAGAAGTCATATACGCAATTCTCCAGTTGCATGCAGTGCTTGCGTGTTTCTTCCGAGGTGTTGATGAGGCCCCAGATTTCGTCCATATTCATTGCGGCGGGCACTTCGATGGCCACATGCTTTCCGTCCTTCATGGCTTGTATTCCCATTTTGGCGTGGCTCTTCCAGTCCGTAGCAATATAAATAAGGTCTACATTGGGCAAAGCGGTGACTTTTCTCCATACGGAAGTGTCACCGTAGAATTCCTGCGCTTTGGGCAGGCCGCGTTCTTCCAGTATTTTATTGGCACGTTTTGTATTTTCCTGTTCCACATCGCACAAGGCTATGATTTCTACTCCCGGTATGTGAGTCATGCGACTCACCGCTCCGGGGCCTCGCATCCCCAATCCGATAAAGGCTACACGCACAATGGGAATAGGGGCGCAAGCTAACTCCAGCACATCAGTCTGTCCTGCCGGACGTTCGGGAGTGGGAGTGGGGATGACTCTGTTACATTCTTGGGTCTGGCAGCCGTATAAGCACAAGGCGGCTGCAACAATCATCAGAAGATACTTTTTCATGTTCATTTATTTTTTTAAGTTAATGCTTGCTGGTATTGATTTTTATCATTCCTGTTGTCTTCCAGTTCTATTACGATGACAAAAGGCTGGTCGGGCGTAAATCCTTTGGGAATGGCGATCTGATAGAGCAGGTCGTCTTTCTTATTTCTTCCGCCGTCGATGATGTCCATTTCCCGTTTATCTGCCAACAGATAGGCTTTCCTGATTTTGATGGTACCTTTGGGCACTTCAAATTTCACCCGGTTATTTATCGGACGGTTGAAGACCGTAAGATAGAGTTTATTCTCTTTTTGGGTGAAATATCCCCAACCTTGCGGTTTGAGCTCGGATGCAGTGCAGGCATAGATGGCTTCGTTGTTGGTTTTCATCCATTTTCCTATCTCTCCGGCAATCCGGGTTTCTTCCGGGCGGATATTTCCTTTGCTGTCGGGACCGAAGTTCAGCACGAAATTGCCATCCATCGATACGGACTTGACCAGCATTTCTATCAGGTCGTAAGCTGTCTTGACATATCCCTTCCACTCAGAGTGATATCCCCATTGGTTTTCGGGGATGGTCATTACGCAGTCCCAGTCGTTGCCATAGAGTTCTTCCTTTGAGTTGGGCAAATCACGTTCCCAGCCCTGTTCATAATCACCCATGAGGTCACCGTTAGAGTCAGTGCCACGTTTACCGTAGTCGTCGGGGCGGAAGCGGCTTCCGATAATGAGATCGGGCTTGAGGATGCGCAGTTCTTTCTCAAGGTTATCGGCAAACTCAGCTTCTTGTTTCCAAGCAGCGTGCCAGGTACCATCGAACCAAAGCCCTTTCAGTGTGGGATAGTTGGTGACAAGTTCGAGCAACTGGTTACGGGTGAACTGTTTGAACCGTTCGTTCGCCAGGCTGTCTTCGGGGTTGTTGATGCTGCCCCGGAAGTCCGGGTGATGCCAGTCCATGATGGAGAAATAGAGAATAACGTCTATGCCTTCGCGGTTATAAGCGTCTACCACTTGCTTTACGATATCTTTCTTGTACGGACTGTTTGCAATGGTGAAATCAGTGTATTTGCTGGGCCACATGCAAAAGCCATCGTGGTGTTTGGTGGTAAAAATCAGGTAACGGGCACCCATTTCCTTTGCCTGGCGTGCCCATTTGCGGGCATCGAAGGCTGTAGGGTTAAACTCATTGCAGAGGTTGTCATACTCTTCATTGGGCACGAGGTCCCAAGAGCGTATTTGTTCGGCGGCATAGTCATAATACTGTCCTTTCCAGAATCCTCCGGGAATGGAATACAGTCCCCAATGTATGAATTGTCCCAGTCCGTGCTCGCGCCAACGCTGCATTTCAGGGTCTGTGCGTTTACCGATGCGGTGGGCACCGTGTTTCAGCGGGATGGAGGAGCGCTTTCCCTGTGCGTGGATGTCGGCGGAAAAGCAGATACATAAGCTGATTAGAAATAATGTAATTTTCTTCATAATCCGGTGTGTTCTTTTTCTTTTATTAGTATGGTTTGATTTTCAGTTTCATTTTCGGGATGATAGTACCAGACGATGCAATCCTGAATCACGCTGTCTTTCTGTTGCACCTTCGCTTCCAGGATGTTTTCACCGAGTGCCAGTTTCACATTCTCAAAGATGAAATGAACGGAAGTGGTCCCTTGCCTGGGGCTTCCCGCTTTCTTCCCGTTGATGTAGAGAGCAGGTTCGCCCTGGTTGGAGTAGACGGTGACGGAAGTGTCGGCACGATAGCGGTTTCTGTTTCTCCGGCCGGTGATGTACACCACGGGGGCTTTACTCCAGTTGGCCTTGTACCAGTAGAAGGGATCTTTCCGGACTTTCCGGTCAAACGTAACCATCCCTTTCATGTTTCGGGCTTCGACTCCTCCCTGCGATGACATGGGGGTGCAGAAGTCGAACATGTTCCAGAGGTAAGAGGCTGCCAGATAAGGGCAGTTGGCTATATATCCCCATTGTTCCTCATGGAGGCGTGTGGCGAAAGCTTCGTTATACTTCCTGGTGAATCCGCAGCAGTCACCCGCATCCCCTGTTACTTCATTTTGCTGGTCGATGTTGGCTTCGGCGCCGTATTCCGCCAGCATGATGTGGTGTCCGGGGTAATTCCGTTCCAGACTTTCAAGCCAGGGCTTGAGGTCCTGCATTTTACGTTCATACCATCCGAAGTAGCGGTTGATGCCCTGAATGTCCGCTTGCATATTGACGGGATGTCCGGCATCTCCGTAGCCGTTGACGCTTACGGTGTACCGTCCCGGGTCTTCCGACTTTGCCAGGTCGTGCAGTTCGGCGGTAAGTTCAGCGGTGTAGTTGTGGGGGATATATACTTCATTGTGCAGCCCCCATACGTAGATGGACGGATGATTGTAATTTTGGCGAATCAGTTCGACTAATTGCTGGCGGGCATTGCCGGCCTCTTGCGTGGTGACACGGTTGACGAATGGAATCTCAGCCCACACCAGGAAGCCAATGCTGTCGCACTGGGCATAGACGTATTCCGCTTGCTGATAATGTGCCAGCCGAATAGTGGTAGCTCCTATTTCGCGGATAAGGGAGAGGTCTTCGTCATGATGTGCATTTGTCAGGGCACTTCCCACGCCTAAGCGGTCCTGATGGCGGCATACGCCGTACATCGGTACGTGCTTTCCGTTCAGATAGAGGCCATCTCCCTGCCGTAGCTCTATGTGGCGCACGCCAAGCGGCTGCGTCACTTCATCTATGATTCGTCCTTGACGGTCTGCCAGTTGTGTGACGACTTTATACAGATAGGGGTCTTCCAGTCCCTGCCATAAGTGCGGGCGTTGCAATGTGAGTGGTTGCTCAAATGTCTGGCGTCCCTGGGGGGAAAGGGCAATGTCGTTTTGTAGTTTACTTTTCACACGGCCGTCTGTTTCGTAGATAGTGGTGGTTAACCGCAAATCCAGCGTGTGATTGTATTTGTTTTCAAGTTTGGTGAGTATGCGTATGTCGGCGGATTTCCGGCTGACTTGTTTCTGCGTGATATAAATGCCCGGTGAGGCGTGGTCGGTGATAGCGATATGGGCTTTTTCGGTAATGACGAGTGACACCGGGCGGTAGATGCCGCCGTATACGCCGAACAGGTTGTGATTCACAGGGATTACGTCCGGGCGTGAAGCATTGTCGGCGCAAACCAGTATCTCGTTCGGCTTTCCGAAGTTCAACAGAGGAGATATTTCGATGGCAAAAGCGGAGTATCCTCCTTCGTGTTTCCCCGCCAATGTGCCGTTGACGTAAACGCTTGCCGTGCTTGCCACGCCTTCGAAGCGCAGAAAGATGCGACGGTCCTTCAGTGAAATGCCGGGGGTATAGGTTTTCCGGTAACAGGCTTCTCCGGCATAGAAGTTGTTTTTGTCTGTTTGCATATCCGTGGCGTTCCAGGTGTGCGGAACGTCTACGGTTTGCCACTTCTGATTGCTGAATCCCCCTGTGATGGACTCGTCCGGAGAAAAGGGACTGGCGGCTGCCAGTATCGGATTCTGTTCGAAAGGTCCCTGTCTGAACGACCAGTCTTTGTTGAAGGGGAGGACGATTCTGCCTCCCGGTGCGGATGCCGCCTGATTGTCGGTGTCCGACGGGCTGTCGAGGCGGATAACTTCTGTTCCAGCCAGCAATAAGGCACCGGGCCCATACACGGAGGTCATGTCACGGGTTACGGTTTTAGGGTCTGCACCGATGGGTTGTACCCATCCCAGTCGGCCATCTCCGTCTATGGCGGAGGTGAGTGCGCTCCATGCTCTGACGATGGTGGGGTAGAAGGTCTTTCTCTCCAGCAAACCGTGGTTTACGCCATAGGCAAGTGCATAGGTGATGAGGGAAGTGGCGCTTGTTTCCGGTGAAGGATAGGCTGCGGAGTCGAGCAGGCTGGCATGCCAGAAACCATCATCGCTTTGCAGCCGGGCAAGGCGGGTGCATAGCTGCGCGAACAAGGCTTCGTAGAAGGAGCGGTGCTCAGACGACCGAGGCAGTACTTTGAGGATATTCACGAGTCCGGCGGCTACCCAACCGTTTCCTCTGCCCCAGAATATTTTTGCTCCATTCTGTTCCGTTCGGTCGAAGTAGCTTCCATCGCGATAGAACAGGCTGTCTGCGGGGCTGTACAGATGATTGCAGGTGTTTCGGAACTGTTGGTCCATGAAGTCGGTGTACTTGCTTTCTTTTGTGATTGCTGCCATCCGGGCGTAAACGGGCGGTGCCATGAACAGAGCATCGCACCAGGTCCACGCCTGTTTGTTCAGGTAGCTCATATCCGGTTTTGGCGGATTGGCGATGATGGCATCCAGACGTTGCCGGGTGTCTTCCATCATTTCTTTGTCCTGATAGCAGTCGTACATGGCAAGATAGAATTGCCCTATGCACAATTCGTCGGCATGATACATGCCGTATTGGGGATGATGGATGAAGTTGCGTGGAAGCTGCCAGTTCATCTGTTCTCCTTTCTCGCGAAGCCATTCGCGGTAGGGTTCCGGTTCCCGGGCTATTGAACTCCATTCGGCCAGTCCGAGGAAGAATGTGGCGTTTGTCCAGGCGTCGATACCATAGTCGTGCAGATGGAAAGCGTTGCCTTTGGCGGAATAGTGGAAATCGGCCATTTGCCTGTCTGTTACATTTTGCAGCGTATGGCGTATTTCTGCCTTTGGGGGCAGCGCTTCTCCGCCTTGGGCAACGCACGGATATGGAGAACCTATTGATAATATAAGGGATAGGACGCCGGTGGTGATGCAATTTTTCATGTTAATATTCAGCATACATTAAAGTCGTTAATAAACAGTTTTTCGATGCACAAAAATAAGAGGCGTGCATGCTTTTCATGTTGCTGAAATGACTATTTGTTTTGCTCTAATCGGCTGCAGGAACTTATTGAGGGCGCTTTTTCTTTTTATTATAGTTACTCCTTCTTATTAAGATTACTTTGCCAATGTTTTGCCACCGCATTGGCAAGACTTTGCCATCGCATTGGCAAAACCTTGGCTAAAGAAGCTGATTTGTATCGGCAGGCGGTTTCTATTTATTGATTCCCTTTCTTCCTCTTTTCAGCGTGCCTTTTGGCAAACGCAGTAGGTGTTTCGTCAAATTCCTTTTTGAATGTCGCAGTGAAATAAGACTGGCTTTCGATGCCCACCTGTTCCATGATTTCGCGTATGGACATGTCTTCCTCCACCAATAGCCGGGCAGCTTTTCGCAGGCGATATTGCAGGATGAACTCAACGATTGACTTATTGGTCAGACTCTTCACTTTATTATAGAGTTTGGAACGACTGATAGATAGTTCGGAAGCGATATAATTGACATCCATCTCCGATTGGTCGATGTTTTTCTCTACCACTGCGATGAACTGTTTCAGAAACTCCCTGTCCTGGCGGCTGCCCGCAAGCTCGGATGTATCGGCAAAGTAGTTCTTGGCATAATATTCCTGCAACTTCCGGCGTGTATTGAAGATGTTCTGCACCGAGGCACGCAGTAACTTAGAGTCGACGGGTTTCTCGAAATAAAGGTCGGCTCCCGAGTCCACACCCTCCAGTTTGCTTTCCAGTCCGGTTTTGGCTGTGAGCAGGACGAACGGGATATGTGAGAGGTTTATATCGTTTTTCACTTCACGGCACAGTGTGATGCCATCTTTCACGGGCATCATAATGTCACTGATAACCAGGTCGAAAGGCTCTTTCCGTAATGCCTCGGCCGCCAATGCACCGTTGGCTGCCTCGGTCACTTCATAGTCTGCGGCAAGCGATTCTGCAATCAGCCCTCTCAGGTCGTCGTTATCCTCTACCAGTAGGATGTGTTTCTTTTCCGAAAGCAGCTTTTCGCTCGACTCGTCCAGCTCTGTTATGGCAACGGGGGAATCCGCTTCCTCCGTCTTCCTGTCTTCAAGGGCGTAGAAATGGTTCGATTTGGATAAGGCAACCACTATGTCCGTGCCCGATTCGCGTTCGCTGTATATCGTCAGTACACCTTTGTGCAACAATACTAAACTTTTCACCAGCGCCAGCCCGATGCCTGTGCCCAGGTGTGCATCGGCTTGGTCCGTATTGACTTTATAGAAACGTTCGAAAACGCTGGCTATCGAATCTTTGGATATGCCGATACCCGTGTCGCGCACCACAATGAGGAAAGCATCTTCCGGAATGACGTCTCCCTGAACTGTGAAGTGATTGGCGTGTGAGGAACGGAAGCTCTCCGCGTCATTGTATGTTTCTATGGAGATATGCCCTCCTTGCCGGGTATATTTGAAGGCATTGTTCAGTAAGTTGAGCAAAATCTTTTCCAGTATGTGCTTATCCGCATGAATGGGTATGGGCAACTCGTCGCATTTCACTTCAAAAGTCATTTCCTTCTGTAATGCATAGTTGCGGAAGTCGTAGGCGATGGCATTCACCATATGGTTCACATCCAACGTGGTTACCTGCAAAGGCATCTTGCCGTTTTCGATGGTGCGGAAGTCCATCAGTTCATTTACCAGGTTGAGCAGGCGTTGGGCGTTGTTGTCCAAAATGCGGTAATAGTCCGTTCGCCATCCTGTCTCCTGAAGCTTCTCCAGCACTGCGATTATCAGGAAAAGCGGGGTGCGGAAGTCGTGGGATATATTGGTGAAGAAACGCAGTTGCGACTGGTGAATCTCCTCTTTCTTCTGTTTGTCCACAGCTTCCATGTAGAGTTGCAGCTTCATCTGTTTGCGGATGTTGTAATGGCGCAGGACGAAAAAGAGGATGCTTCCTGCAATCAGCATATAAACAATATAGGCAGGCAGGCTCAGCCAGGGGGCGGGCAGGCGTTTGATCTGTATCGCGTAAGGTGTGGAATTCCATACCCCGTTATTGTTGGCTGCCATGACTTCAAAAGTGTATTTGCCCGCCGGCACTTTCGTGTAGGAGGCAAGGCGCCCTGTCCCGCTGACTTCTGTCCAGCGGTCGTCATATCCGCGCAGGCGGTAGCGGAAGAGGTTTTTATTGGGATTGAGATAGTTGTCCGAGGTAAAAGTGAAGCCGAATGTGGACTGGTTATGATTCAGTACGATGCTTCGGGGAAACCAGGCTGTATCGTTCTTAGCATCTCCCCCGGTAGGAATGGCCGGAACATTGTCTATCAGAAGATTGAGGATAATCAGGTTAGGCTGGCGCATATTGCGGCTTAATAGTTTGGGATTGAGCTTTGTGAAACCGTTTGTTCCGCCGAAGTAGAGTTCGCCCGTGCGGCTTTTGAATGTGGATAGCGGATAAAACACCTGTCCCTGGGCACCGTCTTGCTTATCGAAGCGCAGATACTCATTGGAGGCCGTCTCGTAGCGGAACAGACCGTTGTCCGTGCCCAGCCAGAGATTGTTTTCATCATCAGTGCACAGACTGAGTATGGAGTAGACGTTCCGTTGCAGGATTTCATCATGTATCCGGAACTCTTTGGTGCGTGTATTGAATCTGATTAATCCTTGCCCGACCGTACCGATCCATAAATCGCCGTTTCCATCGAAGCAGGCTGACTGGCAATTGAGCAAGCGGTTGTCCACCGAGAAACTTTCTGCGTGCCTGGAGGCTATGTCGAACATGTAAAGTCTTTCGGATACCAGCCAGAGCCGGTTGTTGTTCAGGCAGAAGTCGTGTATAAATTCATTTTTCTCGGATAGCGTATAGTGGGTGAACTTCTTTTGTGCAAACGAGTAAAAGGATATTTTCAGTTTGTTCAGTTGGTAGGCAATCCACAATCCGTTTTCACCATCGAGGATGATTTTTCGCAGGTCGTTTGTGAGTAACGAGTTGTCATTTCCCGGTTCGTGGCGGAAGTGGGTAAATTGCCGGGTTCGTGTGTCATAGCAATCCAGTCCGCCCCTGAACATGGCAATCCACAACCGTTGTTCCGAATCGTAGACGATGGATTTTGTGTTATCATATGCCAGACTGTTCGGGCTGCCGTTGTTTTTCAGGTAGGTGAATTCGCCGGTTTGCTTGTTCATCCGGTTTATGCCGCCCCCTTCGGTGGCAATCAGCAGATGAGTGTCATCTTCGGCAAATCCGCTTATCAGATTGTGATTTAATGGGCTGACCAGAGGGGTGAAACTTTTCAGCCAGACATTTTCGTCGAGATTGACATAGCAAAGACCGCCGGAATATGTACCTATCCACATATTTTCTTGCCTGTCCTTTGTGATGCACCAGATGGAGTTGTTCGGCAGGCTGAACGGGTCGGTTTCGGAATGCATGTAGCGTGTGTATTGCCCGGTTTCAGGGTTGAGGATATATAATCCTTTTTGGGTGGCGATCCAGACGGAATGTTTTTTATCGATGCTAATCATTTTGGTCAGTACGTTTCCACCATTGTCCAGGTGAAAGAAATCGTAGAATTGCTCTACCGCTGCCGTCGGGATGTCGATGCGGAACAAGCCCCGGTCGGTAATCAGTACCCATAGTTTATTCCGGTCACGTGCCATGCTTTGTATCTCCATTCCTTTCTCGAAAGAGTAAAAAAGGGAGTATTTGTCCGAGTCGTAGCTATACCGGTAGATGGCATGGGCTGTGCTGACGAATAAGCTTGCTTCATCTCCCGTGTAGGATGTGCTCCACGAAAGCGGTTTCTTCCCGTAAAGCGGGGTGTGCAGCGAACCGTCCGGATGGCGGAAACTGATTTCACCGTCTCTGGTCATCCAGAGGTTATCATGTGCGTCTATATGTAAGTTTGCGATGGCTTGTTCGTTGACCTTGCAGAATGTATCGGCTCTCTTTTCATATATATAGAGCCCGCTGTTCGTCCCGGCATATATGTTGCCTTTGTCGTCCGTGCTGATGCTGTTGAACTGGGGTGTTTGGCCTAAATTCCGGCTTGTATCGGAAGAAAACACTTTGTGATAATTCTTGTGTGTATATCCGTCAAAGCGGTAGAGGTCGTTGTCTATGATGAACCAGACCAGTCCATCTTTATTCTGCACGATGGAGTTGATTCCGTTGTAGTAAAAACCACCTTCGGGTGAGAACGTATGAAAGCGATAAGGTTGCTTTCCGGCAGTGTTGCCGGTGATGGATAATAGCATGAAAATCCATCCGATGATAAATAGTTGTCTGTTTTTCATAAGCGTATGATTCTATGCAAATATAGCAGATAAGGAAGTCTCCCCTATCAGTTTTTCTTCTTTTTTAAGTTTATAGTCATTAGAGCAAGATTAATCGCCATTAGAGCAAAGAAAGCAAGCCTTTGCAGTGGGAAAAGTGGGGTAGGGACTATCCGTGATGGGGTTTGTTGAAGATGAAAAAATAGTGATATGCTGAAATGCGCAAAAAATATAATGGAACCGGCAAGCTGCATAGCCAATAAGTCGCTAAGTTTGCATCACCAATTTATGATCGATCATTTAATTAAATTACTAACAAACAAAAGGTGAAGAATAATACCTTGAAAAATCTATTGCTTATGAAACAATTTCTATTATTGTTGTTCTTCGGCGTTATATCTTTTACGGCCGGTGCGCAGGTAACTGTCAGCGGTGTAGTCACTGACGCAATGAATGAACCATTGCCGGGTATAACGGTTGCTGTGGAAAACACCGCTTCGGGAACTATTACAGATCAGGATGGTAAATATAATATTACCGTACCCGATAAGAATTCAACCCTCCTTTTTTCTTTTATAGGATTTGCGACACAAAAGATTACGGTGAATGGCCGTAGTGTGATAAATGTAACTCTTCTCGAAGATGTCGCTATGCTCGACGAGGTGGTAGTGGTGGGATATGGCACGCAAAAGAAAGTGAACGTGACCGGAGCCGTATCTTCTATAAACTTTGAAGACCAGGCTGTGTCCCGCCCCATAACAAGCGTATCCGCTTCGCTGGCCGGACTGAGTGCGGGTTTGTCGGTAAGTCAAGGCTCCGGACAACCCGGTTCGGATGGTGCGACGCTGCGTATCCGTGGCGTAGGTACACTGAATGATAACAGCCCCCTCATCCTGATAGACGGAATGATAGGCTCGATTGATGATGTGAATCCCAATGACATTGCTTCTATCTCCATCCTTAAGGACGGAGCTTCCGCGGCAATCTATGGTGCACGTGCCGGTGCGGGTGTAATTCTCATCACTACCAAGAACGGTAATAAGGAAGGGAAAACAACGATTACTTATTCGGGACGTGTATCGGTAATGAATCCTATGAACCTGCCGAAAACCGTAAACAACTATGCCGATTTCATGGAGTATACCAATGAGGCGAACTGGCAGAGCGGTGGAACAGGAACGACATTCGATCCGGTCACCGACATACAGTTGTGGCGTGAAAAAGCTAAAGATCCCAACGGATTGAATGAGTATGGCTTTCCGAACTATGTGGCTTATCCTAACGTGAACTGGTTGGAGGAAGTGTATAATAAGAACAGCATCAAGCAGGAACACAACATTTCGGTTGCCGGGAACAGCAGTAACGCGCGTTATTTGTTGTCAATGGGTTATGTTGATAATCCGGGGTTGGTTGACTATTCTGGTATGGAGCGTTTCAATATGCGTGTGAATGTTGAATCGGATGTAACTAAATGGCTGACTGTCGGTGCCCGTCTTTACGGAAACAAGGACCGGATAGGACGTCTCGATTTTGACGGTAGCGGTTCGTATGCCATCAGCAATTGGTTGTTGTCCGCCATTCCCGGTTGTTATCCATATTATGATGGCAAGTATGGTGGCGTGGAGAGCATCAATGAAAACCCAAGTCCGATAAATCTTCGCGAACGTCTGGATGGTTATGCTAACGGTCAGAAGGAAAGAGTACGCCTGAACAGTACGGTGTATGCGAAGTTCCGGATTCTTGAAGGGCTTACTTACGATGTTAACCTGAATTATGACCGCTTGTGGCAGGAAACCAATAGTTGGGGCAATCCCCGTACCGGACTTAAATTTAGTTTCAGCCGGAATATGGAACTGAGTCCCGTAGTGGCTAACGACCAGTTATCAACATCCAATGGCCGTTATGATGTTTATTCTTACACATTGGAACATTTGTTGAACTTCTCAAGAACCTTTGCCAAATATCATGACGTGACGGCTTTGGCCGGTTATCAGGAATATTACTGGAAAGACTGGAGCAATGGCGGAACCCGCAAGGGATTGATTGACGAAAGCATTCATAATCTTTCTTCCGGTACCGAGGTGACAGATGCTTATGGCACAATGAAAGACCGTGCTTCGCGTGCTTTCTTCGGACGTCTGACGTACGCTTTCAAGTCCCGCTATCTTTTCGAGTTCAATATGCGTTATGATGGCCATTCGCGTTTTCACAAGGATTATCGCTGGGGTACTTTTCCTTCCGTATCGGCAGGTTGGCGCATCAGTGAAGAAAGCTTCATGGCGACTACCCGTGACTGGCTGGATAATTTAAAGTTGAGAGTTTCGTGGGGTAAGAACGGTAATTACGGTGGCTCTTCCGTAGGCGATTATGAATATCAGGGCGGATATACGGTGGTATCTTATCCTTTTGGCGATTCGCAATATGCAGGATTGGTGCAACGGGACATTGCTAATCCTTTGCTGAGCTGGGAGAGCACAAATACTACTAACTTCGGTCTTGAAGCAGGTTTTCTGAATAACCGGTTAACTTTTGAACTGGATGTCTTCCAGAAAAAGACGGATGGCATTCTTTATCAGATAACTATTCCTATTACGACAGGTGATAAGGTGGCGCCCCGTATGAATCTTGCCAAACTGGATAACAAGGGATATGAATTTACGGTGGGCTGGAGAGACAATATTGGTAAATTCAACTATGCAGTATCCGCTAACATGAGTTATTCCAAGAATGAGGTAACCAAGTATAAAGGTGCCCTGAAGCAGGGATGGGTGGAAGACGCTAACGGAAACAAAGTATGGCAGAGCAATCTCGGAGACGTTTCGCAGGGTGGCCACCAACGCGTGGTTGAAGGCCGAATGATGAATGAATACTTTTTGCGTACCGTTTATAAAGGAAGTGGCAACCATTTTAATACGGACGGCACGGTTAACCCCGGTGGAGGACCGAGCGACGGTATGATTCGTACCGAGGCTGACATGGAGTGGGTGAAAGCGATGGCTGCCGCCGGCTACACTTTCCAGTCTTTCTCGAAGGAACAAATAGGACAACGCTCAGGCTTATACTACGGCGACTATATTTATGCTGACAACAATGGCGATAAAACCTTTGGTAATGATGCCGACCGTGCTTTCCTCGGTTCTTCAAATATACCGAAGTATGTATATGGCTTTCAGTTACAGGCTGAGTGGAAGGGTATCGACATCTCAATGAACTTTGCCGGTGCGGCGGGATTCAAGTTGCTGATGAAGAAAGAGGGATATAATTCTACACTCTTCCAGTACGGTAGGGGTATGTCTGCCGACATAGCAGGCGATCATTACTTCTATGATCCGGAAAATCCGAATGATTCGCGTACCAATATTTATGCCAAATACGGTCGTATCACACAATCCACATCAAACAGCAATGTGCTTGATGCCTTGATGTCCGATCTCTATCTGTATAAGGGCGACTATCTGAAACTGAAAAACCTGACTATCGGTTATTCTTTACCGCAAAGATGGTTGAGTAAGATTAGCCTGGAGAAAGTGAGATTCTACTATTCCGGTGAAAACCTTTTCAGTATAGACTCTTTTCCTGGCGTTGACCCAGAACAAGGTGCCGCTCCCAAGTATCAACCTATCCGCCAACATGCTTTTGGTGTAAATGTAACATTCTAATAAAACTATTGTGATATGAAAAAAATACTAATAATATTCTGTGTCATAGCATCGCTCACCTCTTGCAAAAACGATTTGTTAGATACTTATCCGTACGATAAAGTCGGTAGCGAAAATATGTGGACCACCGAATCACTGGCAGACCAGGGAGTAACCGGAATATATCAGGCTTTGAAACAAAACATGATTGCCGGAAAGATAGACCAATTGGAAGCTTTTGGTGTTTCGGGCAATAACGTATGGCTTTGGGGGTGGATCAACTGGGTTACTAACCGGGTTTCCGCTTCCGAGGGTATGTTTTCCAGTTATTGGCAGCAACATTACGAAATGATCAGCCGTGCGAATGATGCCATTGCCAATCTGGGAAAAGCTCCCCTGGCGGAAGCTAAATATAATCGCCTGGTGTGCGAAAGTAAGTTTCTGCGTGCTTATGCCTACTATCGCCTGAATATGGTGTTCGATGGTGTTCCTGTTTATTTGGAACCGACTCTTGCCGAAGGTTTTACTAAAGGGCGTGAGACGGCGGAAAATGTGTGGAAAGCTATTGTGGCGGATTTAACCGATTGCATTGATAATCCGGATTTCCCCGGTCGCTATGCGGCGGATAATGTCAATTACGGACGAGTGACCAAAGGCGCCGCTTACGCACTCCGCGGCAAGGTTTATCTTTGGATGAAAGAGTGGGCGAAAGCGGAAAGCGATCTTAAGAAAGTGGGAGAATTGGGTTATGAACTTTTCCAGGGAAACTTTGGTGACCTTTTCACAGAAGAGAATGAGAGATGCCCTGAGATGATTTTTTCTATGCAATGTATCCGTACACAAGGGTTGGGGAATAGCATAAGCCGTTACTACGGTTCGCATATCACTCATGGTTGGTGCATTGCAGATATTACTCCTAATACGGATTTCGTTAATTCTTATGAGTGGGCAGACGGAAAATCGTTCGACTGGGAAGATGTGCTACCGGATTATAATAGTATGACCCCCGAAGAACGTATCGTTTATTTCTTGCGTGACGACCTGACGGAAGCCGAAAAACAAGCATTAATCCCGGATAAGGACAAGAATCCGGAGCTTCACGAAAAGGTGACTTCCGCTATGAAAAGATATCTTCCCGGAGCCAACGAGGAGCGTATATTGAAAGCTTATACTAACCGCGACTCTCGCATGAATGCCTCTGTCATTACTCCGTACTCTACCTTTAATGGTGCTGTAGGCGGTGTTCCGAACACTTATACATTGCGTTGGCCTTATCGTTCTTACGGTGCGCCCAACTATGATATTGAATCCAACACCAAGACCAGTTTCTATTATCTCTACCGGAAGTTTGTCGGTACAGGTAGTGACCCGTATCTTGACCGTGACAATTCGCCGATTGATGTTCCTCTGATCCGTTATGCTGATGTCCTATTAGGATTGGCTGATGCGCTGAATGAACAGGGAAAAGTAGATGAAGCACTCATCTATATTAATAAGGTACGTCAACGTGCAAAAATAGCGGACTTGAAGCGTGGGGGGAATGAACCCACCAGTGTGAGCGGACAAGATGACTTGCGGAAACGCATCCGTAAAGAGTATCGTTGGGAGTTCTGCGGTGAAGCGATCAGTTATTTTGAAGAAATACGTTGTGGAACCTATAAGGAGGCTAAATTCTTCTCTGGTGCAGGGTTGAAGAATATTGACGGTAGCATAGGGCGGAGTGCGCCGGCTCAGCAATTTGCCTGGGGAGACCGTATGTTGAGATGGCCTATTCCACCGGCAGAAAGGGAACGTAACCCAAATCTGACACAAAATACAGGTTGGGAAAACTAAGTTGTCAATTGATTACTTAACACAATGGGGATGATTCAAAAGCGGAAAACTTCAATTTCCGGACTTTTGCTCATCCCCATAATTATGTTTCAAGGTTCTGTGTTTTTTTGAAGGGGTTACGGGAGGGAAGCTTCACTTCTTTTTGAGCTTTCTTCACTCCCTTTTGACTTTTCCTCCGTTTTCGGGCGCTTGGCAGGGGAGGGCTTCTTCCCGTATTTGCGTTCTTTTTCCCAAGCGGCTTTTCTTGCTTCGTATGCTTCGTATTGTTTTTCTAAATAGTTGTCGGCCATGATTTTATTGTTTTAATTAGAGATTGTTCATCGTTGGGTGGGCAATGAAAACTCTTGCCAGTCATATTCCTCTCCGTTCTCGTCGGCTACGGCAATGCGGAAGATGACTTCTCCCGTTTTTATCCGTTCTCCGGCGCTGATGCTGGCGGTGTATTTCACGCCTTCGCGGGGAGCGATTTGTTCTATCATGACGGATGGCGAGATATAGACGTGCTTCATGCCCGTGACTTCCGCCACTACCGGCACCACGTTGAAGGCGGTCCTGTTTCCCTCGTTCATAATTTCGAAGACGACTTTGCAATTCTCACCCGCATTGATTACGTGGTCGCGGCTATCGTCAATGAAACGTATATTGCGTATCTTCAGGTTGTTGATGGCGGAGGGGCGCGCTTCCGGTCGGGAATTATAGGTGGGCTGGGTTCTCTCTACCCGGTAGCTGTATTCTTCCGTTTGTTTGGGGGCGGTGGCGGCATTGGCAATGGCGGCTCCGGCAATGGTTCCCACAATAGTGCCGATGGCAGAACCACGGTAACCTCCTCTCCATCCTCGGTTATTCTCGCCTATCAGCCCGCCGATGGCGCCTCCTACATTGCCTCCGATGGCGGCTCCCGCCAATACGGCGCCCGGGTCACCCGCCGCCATGCGGTTGGTGCTACATCCGCTACACAATATGGCTAATGCCAATATCCCTATAAAATGCATGCTAATCAGTTTCTTCATATCAAAATCCTATTTAGTATGTATATGCGCATTAGAATAACTTCCGTATATCCATCGAGAGAAAATCCTCGACACTAATTCCGCTATCCCCAACTATAAATGCAGCTTGTGGTTTGAAAAGTTGGCGAAACTTGTCTAGTCCCTCCGTTCGCTTTTCGGCATTACTCTTTACCTCAATGGCAACTATCGAACCTTTTTTACGAAGGATAAAGTCAACCTCATCATCTCGTTCACGCCAATAGAATATCTCAAAGCGATGAACGAACGCTTGACTGACAAGATAAGCCCCGATGCCTGATTCAAAGATACGTCCCCATGACTTGCGGTCGAGTATTGCCTGTTCAAAGGTAAAGGGACTGTACACCATTTTTAATGCATTGTTGTAAACCTGCAACTTAGGAATGCTGGCTCTGCGTCTTGCCATATCAATGCTGAACTTCTGAAGTCCACAAAGTAACCCGCTTTCGTCCAGCAAATTGATATATCCAGCCAATGTTACCGTATTACCTGCATCTTGGAGTGATCCTAACATCTTATTTAAAGAAAGTAATTCACCGGAATAAGCCGCCCCCAATTCGAATGTTTGGCGAAGCAAAGCAGGTTTACTTATTGGTGTATCCATCAGAATATCCTTATTGATGGTCGCTTCAATAATGGCGGATTGGATATACTGGCTGAAACGGTCGTCATCGTCAATTAGGGAAGCCGCACCAGGATAGCCACCATAAAATAAATATTGGTCGAGTGAAAAGCCGAAACATTCTAGCATCTCCTGATAGTTCCAATGGCTCATGCGTATTTCCTCAAACCTTCCAGCCAAAGATTCCGATAAGCCTTTTTCCAGTAACACACGGCTACTACCTAAAAGCAATACTTTGATGTTCCGGTCATGAAATGTGTCATCGTCCCATTCTTTCTTCACAACTTCGCTCCAATTGGTAATCTTTTGTATCTCATCAATAACAAGAATGACGTTCTCCCAACCTTTACTCTTCTTCAAGCTACGGATGGCAGCCCAACAATCGGAAATCCAAGTACTGTTTATGGTTGGAACATTATCGGCAGAAAATAGCTGATAGGGTGCATCTAAGTCTTTTAGCACCTGCTTGACAACCGTTGATTTGCCTATCTGACGAGCACCCATTACGACTTGAATGAACTTTCGCTGTTCTTTAAGCCGATTCATAATTACTTGATATTCTGCTCTTTTATACATAGAATTACATTTTACTCAGTGTGCTGAGTATTTTTACTCACTACAAAGATAATAAATATATTTAATTAATAATCATATGTTTACGAGGAAAATCTGCTTTTTGCAGTCAGACAAGCGTTCTGTAATATCAATACAATCAGCACAACTTGTGATAACCAGATGGCTGGAAAAGGTGGTTTTATTGAACAAAAGTTCTTTAGAATATTGTGGGATTGAAGGATATAGTCTATTTTTACGGGAAATAAAATGTAAGGACTATGAGTACTTTTCGTTCCATAGAAGAATTAGTGAAGAGCCTTGAACGCGAGAGAGAACTACTGAAAGAAATGTTTGCCAAGCGAAAGTCGCTTTCGTTTCGTTATGATTATGCGCTTGAGATGACAGAGTATAAAGAAGAGCGTATCCGTTATCTGATCGACTACGGTGTAATACGTGACACGGGTGACTTTCTTGAAATGGAAGATCTCTATCTGAAGTTCTTTGAAGACGTGTTGGAGGTGAATGAAGAAATCAACGTGTCTTTTGTACAGGACTATCTTACCCGCCTCAATGAAAATATAGATTATTACCTGAAAGAGAGTAATGAAAAGCGCAAGTATAATTATCAACGCGAAGTGAAACGCTGCCTGAAAAACATTGCCCTTACCACTGTCCGCAATGTAATGGACCTGAAAAGGAACATGGATAATACTTATAAGAATGAACCCAACTACCAAATAAAAAAGGCGAAGTTGATGAGACTAAGTGAAAAACTTAAGAACATTTCTTTGCTGATAACTAAAAGTGAGGAGCTGATTGATAACCAGCAATCGGTCTTTTTCCGCGTAGCCATGGATGTGCAAATGCGGAATGTGGTGAGCGACGTCAAGCTGCAATTGAACGATTCTTATCATAATCTGCTTGAAATTCACCGGCAGATTGTCCATTACCTGAACCTGATAGACTATCAGAACCGTATCTTTGAAAAGATAAGGAAACTGAAGTATCTGAAAGACCAGTTCCTGTTGGAAGAGAATACGACTATCCGGCAAGTTGTTTCGCAACGTCATCCGTTATGGATGGAACCTCAGACGAACTACCGCATAAAATTGTCGATAGATTACCTGCGAACTTCGGATGAGGCTTTTCAAGCCGTCAGGAAGTTGGCGGCACAGCAAAAGAACAGGAAGCATGGTCCGAAAAATCTGGCTGAAGCTATTCCTGAAGGGTATTTGGATAATCAGTCGCAACAGATTGACGCGATAAACCTGCGGGAAGTGTACAACGCTTTTATGGCCTCCGGGATGCATCTGTTTGGTTTCGTGATGAACTATCGCTTTCGCAAGGAAGTATCCCGTGGAGATAAACTGATTTATTTTTGTCAATTGGCTTCCCAATATGCTGATGAACTCAATTTTACGGAAAGCTATGAGTGCTCGGGCTATGTGGAATATCCTTTGATTTACGCTAAATAAAACTTTTTGAATATGAAATATACCGAAGAGATTTTCAATATACTTAGTAAAGGAGGGTTTATTTCCTCGAACAGTATTTCCACTCAGGTGAAGCGTTATTATGATGCTATTGAAGAAGACTTACCCGATTATTATGAATATTATCAGGGAATCGGACTTTATCTGGAAGGGGGAGACGGTTACTATCATTTTACGCGCAAAGAGGCGAAAGTGGATTTGGAGCGCAAATTGGAGGCTGCCTTGAAATGGATTGATTATATGAGTTTCTTGAAAACCTATCATTCGGCTTTCGGTCCCGGATTCCTGTTTCGTGCGGCTGATATTGAAATTCAGATCGGTTGCGATATGGAGTTGAAGGAGAAAGCTTCCAAACTGTTCTCCGACAAAAAGAAGCATGAGGAAGTAGTGGCTAAACTGATTAATGAACTGGAAAAGATGGGATTTATAGAAAAAGAAAATGAAGTGGACGGGACATACAAAGTGTTGACAGCTTTCCATTACATGGAAGAATTGATTGACTGTATCACTATATCGGAGGAGGTGCAAGATGAGATACCTGAATAAGATTATTTTTCTGAACAGTGCCCATATTCCTTATGCGGAGGTGAAACTGGATGGTAACGTACATTTTATCGGTACGCAGGGAGTGGGGAAGAGCACGTTGCTCCGTGCTTTGTTGTTTTTCTACAATGCCGATAAACTTAAGCTCGGCATCCCCAAGGAGAAGAAGAGTTTTGATGCATTCTACTTCCCATACTCCAATTCTTACATCATCTATGAGGTGATGCGTGAGAATGGAGCCTACTGTGTGGTGGCTGCCAAATCGCAGGGGAGAGTGGCTTTCCGTTTTGTAGATGCTTCGTTTGAGAGGGACTGGTTCATCAATGAACATAATGAAGTGTATTCGGAGTGGGGGCGTATCCGCGAACGTATCGGTGGAAAACGCCAGATTACCTCGCAAATCACCGTCTACGAGATGTATCGTGACATTATCTTCGGTAACAACCGTAAGCAGGACATGACTCCTTACCGGAAATTCGCCATCGTGGAAAGTGCCAAGTACCAGAATATTCCGCGTACCATACAGAACGTCTTCCTCAACTCTAAGCTGGATGCCGATTTTATAAAAGATACCATTATCCGTTCCATGACTGATGAAGAGGTTTTTGTTGACTTGAGTTTTTATCGAAGCCAGATAAAAGAGTTTGAGCAGGAGTATAATGACGTGATGCTTTGGTTTACCAAAAACAAGAATGGCGAGATTCCCGTGCGGAAGATAGCGGATAAGGTGATAAATTCGTATCGTGACTTGATTTATTCCCACAAACAGATAGATGAGGAACGTGCCGAGTTGAACTATGCTGAGAAACAGGCGTTGCAGGAAATCCCTCATATCAGAGAGAAGATAAATAAAACGGAGGTTGAGCGTGAGCGGTCTATCCGGCTGATTGATGAATTGAGAGAGAAATATAATAAGGAAAGAGATACTCTTGTTAGTGGCAAAGGTGGCATTGAGACGTTGTTGAAGCAGGTGCATGAAAAACGACTCCATTATGAACAAATCAACATAGAGGAAATCATAAAGCGGGTAGCACAGGAGGGATTGCAAAACGGAGAATTGGCACGTATCTCGACCATGAAGGAAGAACTGACACGGGCCTATCAGGATGTGCTGTCCAAATACAGTTCGTTGTTTAAGAATCTGGATGCCGATTTGAGTTTGTTCGAAAATAATAAGCAGACTCAGATTCTCGAAAAAAGATCATCTGTTGCCGAACGTCAGGAGAAAGCTATGGCACAGTCTCGCGCTGAAGAGGATAAAGTGCGGGCGGCGTCTGAGGAAAAGCTGCAAACGGTGGAGCAACGATTGGCACAACTGCGTGGCGAGGAGATGCAGATGAAATTGAAGCAGCAGAAAATGCTTCATGAAGAACACTATAAGAAAGAAATTTCAGATTGTGAAGCTGGCATTGATGAATTGCGCAGAAGGGATAAGGAACTGGATTTGCAAATACGCCGGCAGCAAATGGACATCGGTCAACGGAGGAATGAATGTGAGTTAAAACGCAAAGAGTTGGAGATGGCGGCTCAGAGAAGCATGGATGCAGTGCGTAGGGAAAAGGCGGATGTTGAAGAACAGTTGCGCGCATTGGATGCATTGATAGAGAAGCGGGAAGGTTCTTTTTGCGATTGGCTGGAACAGTATAATCCCGGTTGGCAAGAAACGATAGGCAAGGTGGCGGATGAGGAGTCGGTGTTGTACAATCATGAATTGAATCCCCGTTTGACGGATGATGCCGGGACTTTATTCGGCGTTTCATTGAACTTGTCGGCTATTGAACGAAGCATCCGTACTCCCGAAGAGATGAAACAGGAACGGGCAGAGAAGCAGATCGTTTATCAAGAACATTGCAACCAACTGACACGATTGGCCGAGGAATTGAATGAAAATATAAGTCTTCTGGAGAAGAAGTACTCCAAACAAATCAGGGAAATGGCCGAGCAACAACATCTGATGGAAGCTGAGCGAGGGCAAATTCCTTATAAGCTAAAGAATCTGCAAGCGGATCATGCCACTTGGAAAACGAAAGAAGAAGAGTGGAAAAGAGTACGGATGGAAGAATTTCAGGCTGGTCTGAATGAGATTGCCCATCGGTTCTATCTGGCGGATGAAGAGAAGAAGAAATATCTGTCTGAGCGTGAGAAACAGTTGAAGGCTTGCCAGAAGAACTATAAAGATGCCAAGACAGAGCTTCAGCTTGAACTGGACCGTTATGTTGACGAAGTTCGGCAGGAGATTGATCGTCATAAGCAATTGATTGAAGAGCAGAAGAGAGAACTCCGGCAAGCACAGGATGCTGAACTGAATGGCAAGGGAGCTGATGTGGCAACCATTCGTAAATATGATGAGAGGTTGGCAGAGATCAGGGAAGAATTGAGGTATATCAGCGAGCATCGCAATCAGGTGGCTTATTATGAAAAGGATAAGCAAGAACTCTTTGATAAAGAACCTGCCATGCGTAGCCAGAAGAAAGAATATGAGGCCAAACTTTCGGCTTTGGACGAGCGGTTTGCACTGAGACGGGAGAAACAACAAAACGGGCTGAAAGAAATAAATAGTGCGCTGGAAAAGCTAAAGCAGGAATTGCATATATTAGAAAGCGGATTAGCAGAAGCAGATGCCTTTTTGAATGACGAAACTTTTTGTCCGGCCGGAGCGATGGAAGTGGGAGAGAAGTCTACCAGGAAAAACTGTGATATTCTTGTGAAAGAACTTAAGTCGCTCATAATCTCTTTTATCAGAAAGACGGAAGATTTCAAGAAAGCTGTGATGCAATTCAAAGGTTATTTTTCTGCGAAGAATACATTTCATTTCCGTACTGAACTGATTGGCGAACAGGATTACTATGACTTTGCTTCGAACTTATGCGAGTTTGTAGATAATGATAAAATTTCTGATTATCAGAAGCATATCAGTGGACGATACACTGATATTATCCGGCGTATATCGAAAGAGGTGGGAGACTTGACCCGAAATGAGAGTGAGATTCGTAAAACCATTGGGGATATCAACGATGATTTTATAGAGCGGAACTTTGCCGGGGTGATAAAGGAAATATCTCTCCGTCCCTTGCCAAGCAGTGACAAGCTGATGCAGTTGTTACTGGAGATAAAGAAATTCAGTGATGAGAATCAACATAATATGGGAGAAGCGGATTTATTTTCGCAGGCTTCCCGTGAAGATGTCAATGCGACGGCAGTACGTTATCTGTTGTCGTTTATGAAACATTTATTGGACGATCCGGGCAGAAAACAATTGGCTTTGTCAGATACTTTCAAATTGGAGTTTCGGGTCAAGGAAAATGATAATGATACGGGATGGGTGGAAAAGATTGCCAATGTGGGTTCTGATGGAACGGATATTCTGGTGAAGGCTATGGTAAATATTATGCTTATCAATGTGTTCAAAGAAAAGGCATCCCGTAAATTCGGTGACTTCAAGATACACTGCATGATGGATGAGATAGGTAAATTGCATCCCAACAACGTGAAAGGAATTCTGGACTTTGCCAATTGCCGGAATATCCTGTTGGTGAACAGTTCGCCTACTACGTATAATGTGGAGGATTATAAATATACTTATTTATTGAATAAAGATGGGCATTCTAATACGCAGGTGGTGCCTTTGCTAAAATATAGTAAGGCATGAGAAATGGAAAAGAATATGTCATGACCGTGGCTGCGGCGCGTAAAGTTGCGCGGATGTTGAACGGTGAATCGGTGGGGTATTCCTCGTTTCCTGCATCACTGGCAGAAGAACTATTGGAAGAAGGTGTTTTGGTGCAAAGTTCTTATGGGAGGCGTGGCAGTTATCGGATATGTGATGTGGAAGGATGTCGCACTTTTCTGGCCCAGCGCTATGCCATAAACGGGAGTTTGGAGGAATGGATTGAGATGATGTCTCGTCGGGAAGCGGTGTCGCGTGCGGAGCAGGTGGCGATGGCAGGCAATTCTAAAGTTCGGAAAACTCGTGGGTTTAAAGGGTTTCTCGTAAATAGTTATAGTCCGATAGAGGCAACTTTGTGTGAGGAGCCGTTAGTGATTGAGCCTGTGCAGGGTACTTCTATTTTTATAGAAGATTATGAGCACTTTCGAATTCCCGATGATGTGGTTGTGGTAGGAATGGAAAATGGAGAGAATTTTCAGCGGATTCGTGGGCAGCAATATTTATTTGATGACTTGAAAGTTCTTTTTGTGTCCCGTTACCCTCAATCAACAGACTTGCGCACTTGGTTGCAGATGATTCCTAATCGCTATATCCATTTTGGTGACTTTGACCTGGCAGGGATTGACATTTTTCAGAGAGAGTTTTACGCTTTTCTGAGAGAACGTTCTGAGTTTTTTATCCCGGCAGATGTAGAGGAACGGCTGAAGAATGGTAATCGTAAGCTTTATGATGTGCAGTATGCCCGGTATAAATTTATGGATATTATGGATGAACGATTGTTGCCTCTTGTTGAGATGATCCATAGATATGGGAAGGGATATGAGCAAGAGGGGTATATAATCGGGTAACGAGAGATGGCTGATTTTGATAATAACAATAACTAGAATCAATATTTTATGATAACAATATCTAATTTTGAAAAGTATGTTCTTCCTCAGATTTTGATGCGTGGTGAAGACTATTATGAATCTGATGCTGTGTTGGAGATAGAAGAGGAATCTCAGGGTGAATGGATTGCAACGGTTTGCGGTACGGAGAATTATGAGGTAACTGTATCGATGGAAGGGAATGAGATTATTGCTTGGGAGTGTGATTGTCCTTATGATGGAAACATTTGTAAACATGTGGTGGCTACGCTTCTGGCAATTCGTGACAGTCGAAATAAAGTAGCCCGTTTCTTGTCAGCTAAAGAAGCTGATTTTCAAGTAAGCATACCGGAAAAGAATGCGGCTAAAATGGTGATGGATGAAGAAGTGGAGCAGATTCTTTTATTTGCAGAGCCGGATAAGTTATCCGATTTTGTTCTGAAATATGCTTCTTCACATTCTGATTTTAAATCAGCGCTGCTTGAAACGTTTTTGCCGAAGAAACCGGTAGCCAAACTCTCAGTGGACTATCAAATGGAGATTGAAAAGTGTTTTAACTCTGCATATAAAAATGGTCCCAAGCGAGGAAGGTATTATGAGCCTGAGATTGACTGGGATGAGGTATCTGGTAAAGTAGATGGATATCTGGCTAAAGCAACTCTGTTGCTTCAACGGCAGGATTTGGAAGAGGCGGCGACAATTGCACTCCAGATACTTCGCTCTATAGGGAATAATTATATTGAAGAAGATTTTCTGTATAATGATGGCGACATTGATTTTGAAATCAGTTGTGAAGATGCCGGAGATTTATTGCTCGAAATAGTTAAGCATTCGGGTGCATCACAGGTCTTGAAGGAGAATATATTGAATGAAGCCACCAAAATATCCAAAATGGCGACATATCGTGAATATGAACTTTATGACATGGATGAACTGGTGCAGCAGATTATGCTTTCGGTACAATCCAAGGAAGAGGCTTTGTTAAGTATAAACCATCTTATAGAGGAGAGGAAAGAACACCGGGAACTTTATAAATTAGTACTTCGGAAGGTAGAAATATTGGAAGAGCTGGGTAAGACGGTTGAGGCTGAAGCTACGCTTTCTGAATTCTTGTATTTACCTGAAATAAGAAGACGGGAAGCTGAAAATTTACTGGATGGGAAATGTTATGAAAAGGCTATCAGTATGCTGAATGAGGGGATAGTGATAGCTGAGAAGGCAGGAGAGTATAGTATATTAAGAGAGTGGCGGGAACAATTGCTTTCCATTTATGAAGAAGTGCATGATATCACCAAGGTTATTGAGATGTGTCGATTATTATTTATTCATACGAATGGAAGTCTGGATTATTACCATAAGCTTAAATCGTTGATATCTTCCACGGATTGGAAGGAGTATTTGAGCACATTGTTGCAGGAAACCACCTTCTTTGATTACTGGGGGAGTGGAAATACTAAAGCGGAGATTTATATAGAAGAAAAAGAGTATGATAAATTATTCAGCTTTCTATCTACCGTGGAATACAGGCGTTTGGACGCTCTTGTGCAGTATGCTTCCCATCTGAATGCCACCCATTCCTCTGAAATACTTTCTCTGTTTACGGATGATCTTCGCGTTTATGCGGAGAAAAATTTGGGACGGAGTCATTATGAGTATATAGCTCGGGTGCTACGGGGTATGCGGAAATTGAATGGCGGGAAGGATGTTGTGAAACAATTGGTGGAAGAATTCAGGGTTTTGTATAAACGTCGTCCGGCGATGATGCAGGAGTTGGGGGAGTTCTAGCCATATCTTATTTGCCTGTTATCTTTTATTCGAACTTGTCGGAAATGAAAGCAGACTATCTACTAAACGACAGTCTGCTTTATCTTCTTTATAGAGTCTTCATTTGGTATTTGTTCCTGCTCTAACCGAAAATTGTTTTCTTGCAAGAAACGATATAGATCATACTCTTCCAAATCAGGAAATTGATTTTGAAGCCTCCCCCGCTCCATACGGCAATACTGGTTGCAGTGGTAAGGTTAGGAAATTCATTTTATTTTCCGTAATAAATACGTATTTGCAAGCGCAGTTCAGACGTTGGAAATCTGGTAATGGAAGAGATACCTCTGTCCAGCAGGAGCCTGGAGCTAAGGTACTATCCAGAAAACGTATGCGGATTAATGGTTTGGCACATTTCAGTCCATACCGTTTTTCGAATGTTTTTTCATTGAGGGTGATAGTAGATGCGGGTAATAATTCAATTTTATACATTTAAACCATCTATCTGAATTGTTTGATATGTCTTTTTTTCATTTTCAATACATTCAATTGTTTTTGCTATAGATTCTACATAATCCTGATCATGAATAGTTTTACATTCACCCAATATATCTTTTAGCCAATTTAAGCATGGTATATCTTCGTCAGCTCTTTTTATTGTTTCAACAAAAAGAAATGCATTTAAAGGCTTATCCTTGCCATTTGATAAATTGTATTTATGTGCATTCTCAAAGTTTGCATTATGGACATATCTGTTTGATAATCCTTTCTCAACAGCATTAGCCGTTTTTACTTTCTCCCATATTTTGTTATTAATACTCCATGCTGCATTTGTTTTCAATCCATTAACTGTGTTGATTAATTTAGAATCAACGTCATGAATAGGATAATGTTTGATATGAAATGCTGTGAGAATATCTTGAAAAAATGGAATATTCATCTTTGAACCTGTGTTTAGAACAAACACTTCTTTATCAGAAAAGAATTTATTTAATAATTCTCTGTACACAATTGCTTCTGTGTCTCCTTCCACTAATAAAACTTTGTCTGCATAGAATACTTCACATATATGAGGATTAAACCTATTTATCATCTGTATTCTCTCTTTTGAATACTTTTCTGTATACACCCCAGTTTGCACTTGATATGTGATTGTTTCTTCATTCTCCTTTTTGACAACTCTTATGAGTGAAGAATGATCTTTCGATATGTCAATCATCATAGGAGAATGTGTCGCACATAATATTTGATATGGTTTATCAGGAGCTGCTAAATTATATAGTTCTTCACGTAACTTAAAGGTGATTTTGGGATGTAAAAAAAGTTCGGGTTCTTCGTATAGAATAATATATTCTTTGCGATGTGCCCCTTCTTGCATATTTAATAAAAATGTGATAAAATTGAAAAGAGCTTGTCGTATGATTCCATGACCACTTCTTTGGAAAGAATCTTTCCTATCTATACCATCTTTTTGTATAGTAATTGTATGATTTTTCTTTAAAAGGTCTTCTACTTTTATGTTTTCTGAACTATTAACTTCTATGCTGAGCTTTAATCCATCGAAAACATGTTTGAAAGATTGATTGAGTAGCTCATCTTGTTGCTGAATTGTAGCGCATTCAATCACGCAATTTTGCAAGTGACGTATTTCTTGAAGAACCTTTTCATATTGTTCTTGATGACTGTCTTTTAATGTTTTCAAGTATTGGTCTTGAATTAACTTATTGACTTTTTCTCCTAAAGAAGCTTCGTCTTCCATTGCATTTATTGAGATGGGGGTAGGAGCTGCTTTTACAAATAAACTATCAAATCCTCCAAACCCATTCAATACCCACTTTTCTTCATCAGGAGAAAATGTATATTTCTTAAAGTCTTGGTTTGCTGTATTCCACTCTTTTTTTATCTTGATATAGCCGTCTTTATTCACCCACTTATTAGCCCAATCTGGATCCGTTTTTGAATAGTATGATTTGTCTTTATCGTCATCTTTTTCTAATTCAAACCATCCTTCCATTTCTATAACATTAGTAACGTCTTGATTGTAAAAATCGTCAAGAGATGCTTTCTGTTTGGAACTTGTGAAAAATTCATAGGCTCTTAGAAATGTAGATTTTCCTGTGTTGTTTTGTCCTATTAAGAATATTATATCGGACTTTTTAAATAGGATCTCATTGTGTTCGCCTTTTAGTCCTCTAAAATTTTTAACTTTAAATTTAACTAGTTTCATATTCGGATGAATTATTGGGGTGATTTATAAATTGTAATAATAATTTCTAATCTTGTTTGCCATCAGTTTGCGACGTTCATTTAAAAAGTGATCATAATCAGTATGTTCCATATCAATAATGGTTGATGGAATGCTGTTTTCTGTTAGATTTTCTAAGAGTGTTTCCCGGTTGGTTATATTTCCATAGACAATCAGTTTCGTTTCACATTGTTCAAATGCTTTGCTGAAATAAATATAAGGTGCATCATCGGAAATAGCTTTATTTACTTGTGTATCAAGATATGTATAATTTGCTATTTGATTATATTTAGATTTTTCTGTCCAACCATTTCTGATTAGATATTTTTTGGGAAATATATGATGCACATCTCCAATAACTGTGATCAAGTCACCTATTTTGCTTCCATTGGTAAATAAAGCACTATCGCCACTATAAATCTGAGCCGCTAAATAAATATTAAAATACGGACTATTGATGGCTGAGGTTTCCAGATTTTGGACTAATCCCACATTCCAAAAGGTGTCAGATAAATCGGCTGCTTCAACTTCTTCAAAATATGTAAGAAAACCTCTTTCCTTGATTCTTCGTATATCTGCATCCATAACCGTTTCGGGCGATGTAATATATCTGCTGGTTAAAGTTGTCATCACATACCATTTTGCAACATAATGCTTGATTTTAGCCTTATCAATATTAGGATCAGCATTAAGTATGAGATAAAGGGTATAGGCAAAATCAAGAGTCATTTGTGAATTGATAAGTTTGTTGGTTACAAATCCGGCAGACTTAATTGTTAATACGAAATTACGGAATGTATATTCGTTCATAAATCCCAAAACTCCCTCTGCCAGTTTCTGGAATGATGTTTCTGCAATTTCTTCTTTATATTCGCGGGTCTCAAAATCACGTCCACCCAATAAACTTACTAAATCTCTCATTTTTGCACGGCCAAACTTATACATAAAAGCTATACGGAGAATGTCGTTATAATCCGGATCGAATATTTCCTCCCGATCATCCTTCAGCCATTTCAGTTTCTCTGCAAAGGGAGTAGCCATGAACTCCGTATCTTTACACATATCTGTATACCAATCTGGTTGTACAGCCAGGTGTGAGAAATAATCTATGGTTTTTCTTAGCATATTGCCACCATAGTTTGTATTGGCCGCGATTTTTGACATAGCAAAATCTGCCTGGTTTAGTTTGGCGCCTTGGCTGTTGATGCGGATAAATATTTCAGTAACTTCGTCAATAGTGAGTTCTTTGTCTAATGTAATCACTCCTATTTGGCGGTTCTTAATATCCATGAGCCGCATGAGTATTTTATTTAATTCGCTACCATTTATTTCACTATTTGCAATGCAATAGTCATTCACGAATTGCCATAAATCAAATGTAGGTTTAAACACTTCTGCAATATCTGCAATCCATCGTCTATCTCTTAAAATTGCATTATCTTGTACTTTGAATAACTCTTCATCATTCTCCGGATTAGCCAAAGGGTTGAATGCTATTTTTATTCTTTTTTTCTCAAAGTTTGCATTGATAACTTCCAAACCCATGATAGCCGTCATTAATGCTGTCACTCGCTGTTGCCCATCTATCATTATCTTTTTTCCTTCTGAAAGACTTCCATTTTTCAACTTCATGTTAGGACTTTGTGAAATGATGAGATATCCGGTTGGATATCCGGTATAAAGCGAATCTATCAAATCGCGCACTTGTTTAGGTTTCCACACGAAAGGGCGTTGAATTTCCGGAATGGCAATTTCTCCGGACTTAATGAAATTTAGTATCTGTTCCAATGCAATATTGGATGCGTTGTATTTTTCGGCCATATCTATTTACTTTACTAAGTTCAATAATGTATCAAATTGGAAGTTTTGTAGATGCTACTATTTCGTTCGCAATATCAAGGTTCTTTGCAAAGACTTAGATTTCATTGCTTCGGAAGATTTTTAATCATTTTATCAAAGTCGCTTTCCAACTGTTCCATCTCACGTTTGCGATAAATAGTAAACTCATATTCTGCTTTCTCTATTGCTTGTTTGTGAGAGATAGAGCCTTTTCCTTCCAAAAGTTTCCGTTGTAGATTGATAATCTGTCGGTCTAATGCTTGAATCCAATCTTGCATTCTCATTGGACGTTGTTCCAATGCCTGGAATTCTGCGAAATCCAAGAACTGTGAAACGAGCAAGTTTAGCCGTTGCAGCTCACCTTCTGTCAAATAGTTTTTGGCTATCTTTACATCATCACGAGTGATATAGTCACCTTTAAAGTTGGTCATGCCAACCAAAGGTTTATCACTATCTACTCGTTCGTAGATAATCTCTGCTGCTGTATGTTCATGTACGGCATAATGCAGTTTGTTTTGAACTGTGGCGAAAAATTGTTTTGTTAGGTTTGCCCTTGGGTCATAATCTGTTGAAGTAGCATAAATATCTGTTACTTGTTGATAAAAGTTTCTTTCTGATGCCCGAATATCACGTATACGTTGAAGTAATTCACGGAAATAGCGATTTCCACCTTGTTTCAAGCGATCATCATCCATCGTAAAGCCTTTCTGAATGTATTCGTGCAGACGTTCAGTAGCCCACCGGCGGAAACGGGTAGCTATCTGGCTTTGTACCCGGTAGCCCAAAGCGATAATTACATCGAGGTTGTAATGGTCGATGTTGCGTTTTACTTGCCGTGCACCTTCTTGGCGAACTAATAAGAATTTCTTATAAGTTCGATTTTCATCCAATTCTTTATCCTCGTAGATGTTTTTGATATGCATAGAGATATTCTCCTGCGTGGTATCATAAATTTCGGCTAACTGATTTTGAGTCAACCAAACATCTTCATTAGAAAAGCGTACATTGACTTTGGTTATGCCGTTTTCATCTTGATAGATGATGATTCCATTATTTTCTTTCATAAGTAGATATTTATAATTAGATGAAATCTATGAAGATTTGTTCTGTCATACTCAATGTTTTTATTTCACAAAGTTAGAAAAAGAAATTGTATAAGTGGTATGAGTAATGATGTTTTCTGTTGCATAAAGAAAATACAATTCTATTTTCTTTCCACCTTCTTCACCCACAAAAAATAACTCTTCAGCAGCGTCTCTTCCGGTATAAGCTCCGTCATTCCGTGCTCTTCCAGATACAACTCCGTAGCCTTTGTAAACATCATCCCGTTTTTGAACTTGTTTCTGCGTAGGAAGCGGTAATAATCCATTCTCATTTCATAGTTGATTTCCTGTTCCAAGATTTTCACGGCTTCTTCTCCTAAATAATTGTAGGTTTGTGGATCTTTCCCTACACTGGGGCAGGGTAGGGAAAAGGTGATATTTCCCTGATCCCGCCATGACACACCTTTGGGGCGGGGAGTGGTGAGCTGTAGTAGGCAACTGTAAAGATTCTGATTTTTTGTGAAACGGATGGCACCCTCTATGGTACAATGCGCGTATGCGCTTTGCAGGTAAGCCGCGAGATAGGGCTTTACCTGAATGATAACTGTAATCATTTTGTATATTGTTTTGAAGTGAAAAATATTTCCATACGTTTGTGTTCCTGTGGCGGGGAGCGTTCCTCGGAGCAGTGGAAGAAGGTAGATGTGTTACTCCGGCAAACGATGGAAAATCAAATGATTACGGTATGTCGATGTTGCTCTACGACCAATAGGTCGTTTCTCTACGAGGAAGGGTGCTTTGCCCGTAGAGGAACGCATGGCTTCTCTACGGGACTCTCAATTACCCGCCTCTGACCTTTGGTGCAAATATCTGTCAAATTAACATCTCTGGCAAAACTTAAAGACGGTGGTTAAAGATAGTATTGTAATGAAACATTTGTCTTTAATGCCTGTTTGTGACGTAGTATATGCGCGTGCAATAACGTGAGAAAAAATGAATGAATATGAAGACAGTCTATTTAAACAATTTTATGAGTTCGGTGGTCACTGAACTTGAAAGAAACGGGCAGTACAGTACCGCCCATGTATGTGGTAGCGTGCTGCGGTCCGTGATGACCTTTGATGGCGACGGTTTGCTTCTGTCGGGCATTACGCCCCTGTGGTTGAAGGCATATGAGCATTACCTGCTCCATAAGGGCGAAAAAGGCTTGGAGTGGAATACAATCTCTACCTATATGCGTATGCTTCGGGCGATTTATAACCGGGCAGTAGTGCGTAAACTGGTGCCTTTCGTTCCCCATTTGTTCAGGGAAGTGTTCACAGGGCGCAAGGCAGACCATCGGAGGGTACTGGAACGGGATGATATGCGGCAATTACTGGCAGAAAAGGATTTGGATATTATCTCTCCTGGTATGGAGTGGGCACGTGCATGCTTGGAGCTTATGTTTCGCTTTCATGGGATGCCTTTTGTTGATCTTGCCCATCTTCGGAAGTCTGATTTGAAGGATGGCTATCTGACCTTGCGCCGCAGAAAGACGGGGATGCCGCTTTCTGCGCGTGTGGATAGTCGAGCTATGCAGTTGTTGGAGCGCTACCGGAACCGGGACGACACTTCGCCTTATTTACTTTGTTTTCTGGATGGAAGTCTGGAAGGAATGGCTGCTTACAGGGATTACTTGCGGATTTTACGCTTGCTTAACAGTAAACTGCGTGCGCTTGCTCTGTGGAGGAAAGTACCGGGTAAAGTGACATCGTACACGGCCCGACATACATGGGCCACTGCGGGCAAGTACTGTCACGTTCCCATTGAAATCATTTCCGAAGGGCTGGGACACGCTTCCGTAACTACTACCGAGGGGTACATGAAGGGATTTGGAAATAGTCGGATGGATCGGGCGAATAAGGTTATAATGAATTACATATTTGAGAGCTAGTCTAATATGAAATTTGAAGATTAAATGCTTGATTTATAGTTTAATGTGAATAAATTACCTTGTAGGTAACATAGATGTTGTTATGGCGCAAAAGTAGATAATATATTTCTAAATCCCAAGAGAAAGATATTTTATTTGCTTGTTTACATGCATTTATCAACTGGTGATTTATATTAGAAAACAAATACTACAGATTTTACAAGTTTCTCTTCCTGTGTACAGGTCTGGCGAATGATTATTTTCTCCTGCATCGTGCAAATTTGTATACTACTTCCCTTACCCGTTTCTGGAAGCTGAAGACGGGAAAAGGATTATTGTACACCGTGAAACGTATGTACATATAAATTTTTGTATATATCGGGCTTGTATGAGTCTTGTGTCTTGCTATATATGTGTATATCCGTTACCTACAAGGTAATGCCAGTGTATATAATGGATAAAACAGAACAATTATCATGATAACATCCAAAACACAAGCTGCCATCGCAGTACTTAACGACATCTATGCGGGAGGAGACATAATCCGTGCGGATGCTTGCCAGCTTACAGAGCAAGATATGGATATCCTGCTTTCAAAACTTTTAAGTGCCGGACTCATAAAACTGTCTGACAAGGGAGATTCCCGTGATATACAGGTGTACAGTCCTGCACGTGACTCTTCTGATGTTTCCCTTCTCGATATCCTCGAAGCTACTGGTGAGCATCTGGATTGCAATCACCCCACTACTGAAGAATTTCACATGCGATATGGGAAAGCTGCGCAGAAACTCGGTATAGTGAACTATATCACAAGGGAATATCTGAAAGAGATAAAGCTGTTTGAGTTGTAAACGTAATCCGCGAAACCTTTTGAAAAGAAATACTTTCATATTGTCCCTGATTATACTGCTGTTCTGTCTTGCAGACTTGCATTCTCAGATTCTTGCAGTGAAGAGTGATCTGCTGACGGGAGCACTTTCTTCGCCCAATTTCGGGGTGGAAGTGAAGCTTTCCAATCGGCTCACATTAGAAGCTGGTTTTCATTACAATCCTTTTCCGGCAGGCGGAGACAAGCGTTGGAAACATTGGTTTGTGCAGCCTGAACTGCGCTACTGGATGTGCCAGCCCTTTGGCGGGCACTTCTTCGGTGCGCATTTGTTGTACGGAGTATATAATGTGGGAGGTATGAAAATCCCTCTGGGGCTCTTTAGGGGAGTACGTTCTTCAAGATATGAAGGGGACTTTATGGGGCTTGGAGTATCATACGGCTACCACTTTATTCTCGCCCCCCGCTGGAGTATCGAGACAAGCGTCGGCGTAGGATTTCTGCATACCGGATATGAACGCTACCGTTGTTTGCATTGCGGTGAACAGACTGGCGGCGAACATAAAAACTTCATTGCGCCAACCCGGGTTGCGGTATCACTGGTATATCTGATAAATTGAGAGTTGTTTATAATTTAGTAATTTGTAATTAAACATAGAGCATGAAAAACTTAATCCGTATTCCTTTGACATTGACACTCCTGTTCGCTACGTGCTGTCTCTGTCTTGGGCAGGAGTTTTACCGGGGAGAACTATTTGTTACCGGACAACATTTTTCGCTGACGAATGGGCACCTGAATGTGGAATTGTCTGTTGACTTCGAAGGACTGAAAATGCCTTCGGATGAGTCGCTGACCGTGACCCCCGTACTTAAAAACGGTGAATACGAGCAGGAGCTTCCTGCCGTACTTATCAACGGGACGGAGAAACAAAAAGTATATCAGCGGACACAGGCTTTGGCGGCTGGTAAACGCAATGATGCTAAGGTACGCATTTCGCCAATTCCGGCAGTGGTGATACGCAACGATCATGCGGCCTCCCGCGCGTTTACCTATAAAGTGTCGGTGCCCTATGAGCAGTGGATGGAGAGGGCTATACTCTTGTTGCGTTCACAGGAATGTGCCTGTCATGGTAAGAAAGGGGATGTTTATGAAGATAAGATAGCGGATGGAATCCGCCTGCCGAAGATGCAGGTATCCCGGTTGGATGCGGATATCGATGCCGATTTTCTTTCATTGGTGAACTTTATTCAGCCTGCACCGGACAAGGACACGTTGCATTGCATAACGGGATCTATCCCATACTTCAAACGGAAGGAAGGACAGAAAGACGGGAAGCAGCTTGGCGAACTCTCCGAGGAAAAGCAGAACTTCGAGATTTACTGCCGTCTTCGCGACGCACTGCATGATGTACGTCAGGAGATGGGTACAGAATTGGCGAAAATCAGTGTAACCGGTTACGGTGTCCCTGTGGGAAACCTGAAGAAAAACGAGACAAATGCCCTGATACGTGCTCTTAAGTTAAAGGAGTATTTACGTGAAAACCGCCTGGCGGGAAGAGCCTTGCTGGATGTGAGTTGGATTTCTGAAGATTGGGACTCCATCACTAGCCTGGTGAGAAAAAGTGATATGCTACTGAAAGAGGCTACCCTCGATCTTATTAATAATATAGAGATTGTTAAAGGTCGCGAACGTATACTGATGTCGTTTGCGGACGGCAAGCCTTACAAGTATCTTATGGAGAAGATATTTCCTGAAGTAATGCGTGTGGACTATCGGATAGAATACACCCGCAAGCCTCTGGGCGCTACTGAAAGTCTTCTGTTGCTACGAAGTGGAAAACAGCGCGCTCTTCATCTGAATGAATTCTTTGCTGTGGCAGGTAGCTATCCGGTGGGTTCTACTGAATATAATGATATACTGGACCTTGCTGCAAGGCTTTTCCCGGAGAGTCCGGAAGCCAACATCAATGCGGCGGCAGTGGCTTTGAGCAAAAAGGAACTGTCTAAGGCACGTGGGTATCTGGAACCTTTTGCCACCCTTCCGATAGCCTATAATAACATGGGGGATTCTCTGTCTGCTTGAAGGTAACCGGGATAAGGCGGAGGTGTACCTCACGATGGCGGCCGCCGCCGGAGTGGAACAGGCGATTAAGGCATTAGAAAAATTGAAAATTAAAGATTAAGCAATAAATAATAACCATAAACGGTATAATATATGAAAACGAGTAATTATTTGTGGGCTGCGCTGGCAACAGCAACCCTTTCGCTGTCTGCATGCAGCAGTGATGAAAACGAGAATGGAATGCAGCCGAAAGAAAAGACTGCAAAACTTGAACTTACATTAGTGGGAGCACCAGCGGACAGCCGTGCTACGGGGACTCTACCCACCACCGATGAATCCCAGATCAACCGCCTGACGGTGGCTGTATTCACCGGAGCAACGGGTAATCCTGTCAATGCCTTGCGGGAATTCACAGGCAAGGATATCAAAGATGCAGAGACTGGTAGTGGAAAGACGATTTCGATACTTTGCGAACCCGGCGACGAGCAAATGATTTATGTGGTAGCCAATGCTTCCCCGGCGCTTTTTGCGGGAGTAACCAACCTTGCCGGGTTCAAAGCCAAGCTGATGCTTCTTTCGGAAACAACCAAGGCTGCTGGATCAGGTGATGCAACGGATGCGCAAAAGCCCAGCAACCTCCCGATGTTGGGAATTGTGAACAAACAGAATCTCACGGCGGGCGCAGAAGCCACGGCTACCGCGGAGCTAACCCGTCTTGTTGCGAGGGTATCCATAAGCAGCATCAAGACCGCTTTCGACAAAGCGGGGCAATTTAAAGATGCCACATTCAACGTGACCGGTATCTATCTGAAGAATGCGAACAGTTCCGTCAATGCGGAAAAGACTGGCAGTGTCTCTATCAGTGGGAGTGACAAGGCCAATAAATACCTGTATGAAGCGGTGGCTTCCCATACAGCTAATACGGAACTCACCACTCCGTACTACTTCTATACATTTCCGAATGTTTCGACTACGCCAACTAAACTCATAATTAAAGGAACGTTTGATGCGGATGGAACCGGTTCAACCAGTGCTCCCGTGACCCGGTATTATCCCATCACTATTAATAAGAAACAGGCGAACACCACTATTACAGGAGGAGAGGGCACAGACAAAGGCAGCATAGTGGCTAACATCCGATACGTACTTACCGCCGTTATCAAAGGAGAGGGGGTGGATGATGATAGCAAGGAAATAGATCCTGCTACTTTGAAACTTACGGTTACTGTTGCCGATTGGGCGCTTACCATCAATCAGAATGTGACTTTCGAGTGATATTTCTATGAGACAGAATATGATATTATAAACCAATCCGTACCAGCCTATGCGAGTTCTCGGAATATTTCCCATCTTTCCGCTTCTTTTTATTCTTCTCTGTTGCGTTTCGTGCGTACGTGAGGATATGGAAGGTTGTGTCCGGTATGAACTGCATGTCCGTGCGGTGGATGCGGATGGGAACGACCTTACCGGAAATGGAGTTTTGCAGAAATCGGATATCTACCTTTTTAATGAACAAGGTTTCGTCAGAATGATTCCTTCTGAGGGATTCTCGGACTTTTTCTTTGGAGAGGATAGGGACGAACGGCTCACGCTCGTAGCTTGGGGTAATCTGAAAGAAGATACTCTGATTACTACGGAGATAGCACCGGGAACATCCCTGAAAGATGCGAAACTCCAGCTTCGGCAATATACCCACGGCACGCACATTCCGCTAACAGACCTGTTCTATTGTCGCAGAGAAATAGGGGAGATAAGCACGCGGGGTGTGGAAGGAACGGATATTACGCTCGTAATGGAACGTATGGTGGCGGGCCTCAGTATACGCACGCGTTATCTTGCCGAACGTTATCCTTATAACGGTGAAGCATATCGTTTCATCGTACACTGCATCGGTACGGAAATGGATTTTATGGGTGAGGCTTCGGGGGACGGAGCCGGATACGAACCGGTTTCCGTTACCGATGCCGAGGGGGATGTCTATGCACCGCTTTTTCATATATTCCCTACCGGGGAGGGAAAACCGTTGGAAATAGACGTCTACCGGAAAGATGAGAAATTATTTACTATCACTAAAGATAATGAACTTCGTCCTTTGTATGCCCCTGTGGGGCAACAGACCAACATTGATATAGACTTTCGTTATGCGGAGGTTAAGGTTTTTGTGAGTGTGGTTCCCTGGGGAACGGTCGGTCAGGATGTAGAAATGTAAGTAAGAAATGTATGAATAGGTTATTTGAATACAGGGTATACCCGAAAACGGAAGAACCCATACCGTTTTGTTGGAAGGTACTTTTCGTGCTGTTCATGCTGGGCACACTGTTAGCAATGGCGGCTGTGTGCAGTTCTTGCCAACCGGAAGAAGAGGGTATGGAGGCTGTGGACATGAAGGAAGGGTTACCCGCTACCATTCGGCTGGAAGTGCAGGGGGAAGAACAGGTGAATTTCGTTACCCGGACAGTCAATGAGAGTGTGATCAGTGACCTGCACATTTTGGTCTATAACAGTACGGGTGAACTGATCGGACAGAAATACCAGACGGGTAGTTCTACGGTTACCATTAATACGCGCAGTGCTACCGGATGTACCATATATGCCGTTGCCAATACGGGTAAAGCTGACTTGTTTAAGGGATATACCATGCATAAGGAGTCTTATCTGAAAAGTATGGTATACAGCCTGACCAATTGGGATGACTTGAATAAAGGCACCAATCTGCCAATGACGGGAAGCATGAAAAGTGTGAATATCAAGGTGGGGGCAAACACATTGTCGGGAACACTGGTATTAACTCGTATGGTCGCAAAAGTTGAGTTAAAGATTAAAGTGAAAGAAAATAGTGGGATTAACATTACTAATTTGAAAATTTATAATCTTCCTAAAAGCTCTTACTATGTATCCGGTACAGCAGATGCGACAAATACTACTTGGTTGAACAGTGGCGGTATAAGTCTAAGTAGTACAACCACTGCCGGTACAATATTCTATATGTTTGAAAACCGTAGAGGAACCAAAACGATTTCTGCCCAAAAGGATAAAACGACTGCAAATGCGCCTGCACATGCTACATATGTAGAAATTAACGGCACAATAGGCACTGTTACTGCAAAGTGGACAGTGTATCTTGGAGAAAATAATACAAGTGATTTCAATATCAAGCGGAATGGCAATTATACGTATAACATTACTCTGAATGATGTTGCGGCAACAGATACAAGGGTTGTTGTAGATTTTACGGGAACAGAAGATTTGAGTAGTGCAGGTACGGCAAATTGTTATCTTGCCAAGAAGGTAAATACGTGGTATAAGTTTAAAGCTACAGTGAGAGGAAATGGAGCTGCCACTGCTGCATTGATTTCTCCGACCGGAAGTGCTTTGGCTGCTAATGCTGCTATCAGTCCTACAAGTGCAGAACTCGTTTGGGAAACCAATGGTCATGGGCAAATAATACAAGGTGTGATTCTGAAAGATGGATATGTTTATTTCAAAACTGGCCCGAAAGCTGAAGGGAATGCAGTGATTGCGGTAAAAGACGGAAGTGGTAATGTACTGTGGAGCTGGCATATTTGGAAAACCCATTTTAGTTTGGCAGAGATACCTATGCAGACATATAAGACGAATCCTAGGATAATGGATGTGTCGTCCTATTACAATGGCTTAGTTTCCCGTAATTTGATTATGATGGATCGCAATGTAGGCGCTGAAGCTGAAATACTTTATAATTCAGATACAGAAGAAAAAGCTTTGGGGCTATTTTACCAGTTTGGAAGGAAAGATCCGTTTCCTTCAGGAAAAAATAAGAGGGGTGAGATTAGTATTTATGATAAAGATGGGAATCATCTTGATGAGCCTGCGTTACGAAGAGATAATTATATAAAAATGAACAGTTTGATTTCTACAGCAACTGCAAATATCATAGCTTATGCTATTGCTCATCCTCTTACATTTATTTTATATGACATGGCTGACATCAATGCGGAGTATATACCATCATATAACTGGATTTATGGCGGTTTCCCACCGACAACAGCTTGGAAAGCCTCTAATAATTTGTGGGGTAGTGATGTAAATGGTACAAACAGTTTGGTACTCGATACAAAATTTACCCAAAAAACGATTTATGATCCTTGTCCTTTGGGCTGGCATATGCCTCCCCAAGATGTCTGGACTAACTTTACAACAACGAATACAGGTGAGATACCTCCTATGCTGGATTATAATACAACGATTCCTACCTACTATAATTCACCTATTGAGGATAAGATAAATGTAACAGTTGAGGGTGGAGGTTATTTTAATACACTGCTTTATGGCCGCCGATTTTTCATTTCTTCCACATCAGGCGAACAAGCTTTTTATCCGGCAGTTGGTTATCGATATGGTGGGAATGGGCAAATCTATAATATCGGCTATTATTGTTGCGTATGGTCATCATCTCCATATAATAGTTCTTCATCTTTTGCCCACTATTTAGGTGCAATAAATGAAGGATTAGGACCTACGAGTGCTGCAGGTAGAGGACATGGATTTCCAGTACGTTGTGTTAAAGAAACATCTAAGTAAACATAAATACGGATGACGGTAAAGATGTGCATTGGAAATGTGGTTTCTACTTCAAAGAGTAGCTAGGCAAGTTCAGGAGACCATACATCAGCCTATCCGGACGCAATGGAAAAACAATGGAATTTAGTTGTAATTCATCTTTGATTAATCGACTATTCGTAATATGCCAATAGATGAAATTTACTATTATCCAGTAGAGCAAGATATGTTCCATCAATGGAAATCTTAAATTCTCCAAGGGGACTGAAAAAGATATCCTAATGTTTTCTACGATACTACGTTCAACCAGAGTAGTCTTATCGCCAAAGTTGTCTACTGACTGAGGTTTAGGTAGATACATCGTTTTGAGAACTCTTGAAGAAGTTTTATACTTTCTATCTATTCCCAATATACAAAGATGATTTTCTTTCTCAGTGAACCCTCTTGCAATGGCAGTCTCGGAATTGTAAGCAAATCCTCAATCTTGAAAAAGTAATAATATTTTCAAAGACTATATAGTCTACTACCGCTATAAGGGCAAGTTCCACAAGCAACTCCATCAATGCAGTCTCACCAAATTCTCTACCTTAATTAATGAAATAGCATTCTGTTATTCTCAGAAACGTCTTGCTTATTTATTTGAACTTTGATTTTGGACGAGTTAAGGTGTTTAATTCGTAATTCTGCTTATTCCAATTTAAGGAATAATATAATTTTGAGGTGATTTCAATACATTAATCCATATTACTAAAAAATATTTCGTAATTTTGCAATCATAGAATTCTAACCATGCAAGAACTTGATTTAGGAATACTCAAAAATGGAAAGTTTATAAGACAAGGAATATCCTATCCTGGTCTTATGGCGAGTCGTATCAAAAAATCAAGTTCTTTTCTACAACCTTTATTTGAAGCTTTTAGTAATTCATGGGAGGCTGTTTGTGACAATGATTACGATATAACGATTGAGTTATGTCACAATAAAGCACAAACTCTATTTGGCGAAGAATGCTCATTTTCGTCACTTCAGATTGTTGACCACGGTTATGGATTTACGGATGAAAGTTTTGAACGCTTTTCTCGTTTGTTTGATAAAACCAAGAATAAGAATAATTTAGGAACTGGACGTGTTCAGTTTTTACATTCATTTCAATACACTCAGATAGACTCAATCTATTTGGAAA
>OGZX01000213.1_pt1 | contig 69677 bp, 45 predicted proteins | sample 1576881 | NCBI WGS metagenome assembly OGZX01 (sample SAMEA3541542, study PRJEB24748) | human gut metagenome | biome: human gut; feature: human-associated habitat; material: faeces | place: China | collected 2012 | reverse complement strand
CGTTAAAACGAACGGCAAAAGAGAGCCTGCGGCATGGGGCATTGCCCCATTAAGAGATCCATCCATAAATCATCATTTACAGCCTTCTTATGATTGGCACATCCCCCCATTAGTACATTATCTCTCACATTAATAAATAACATCTTATGAAGAAAGTCAAACAAATCCTCGGATTTATCATTGCGTTACTAAACTTTTTGTTCCACTTTAAACCCATGCCGGATGAAGAATCTCCAGTTATTGTTACCCCTTTTCCGAAGAATAGTCCTCCGGATCTTGCATCACGGAATCAACCTCTATTTGAGGATCTCCCTTAAGGTCAGGTGCCGGATAGGGTAAAAAGTGAGGGTGAAGTTCACACGAACCTCTCCCTCTTTTGCAAGTTCAACAGGCCGATGAGCATCCAGATGATGCTGGCGACGAGGAGGAAGATGCGGCTTTTGATGATGATGCCTTCCCAGATGACCGGCAGGAAATTGCGGGGGATGGAGAAGGGGTTGAGCATGATGTTCCAGAAGGAACGCTCGATCAGAGGGGTATTGCTGAAGATCAAGAGAACGATACCGATGACGATCATCAGGACAGCCGTCCCGTTACCGCTGCGGGTAATAGTGGAGAACATGAAGGCGAGGTTTCCGAAGAAAAGGATCGGGAACATCAGTTGTGTAGCCATCTCGAGGGGATTGACGGGATAAAGCAACAGCGTTGCTAACCACGAGAAAGCGATCAGGATCACGAAAATCGCCACGTAGATCATCAGCAGGCGGATGCCCCATACCTTATATTTATAGTTGGGGATACCGAAAAGTATCTCCAATATCCGGCTGTCCTCGTCGTTCTGGATGCCGAACACGGCGGGATAGAACACCAACAGTACGCAGGGGAACATCAGGAGGTTATAGATCAGCCCTTCGTTGATCTCCGCCCGGTTCCAGGCGCTCTGGAACATGAACAGGGCGAAGAAGAGGAACGCCGCCAGCAGGAACCAGATGAATTTCCCGGCAAAGATGATTTTCAGGTTATATTTAACCAGGCGGGGCAAGAGGGATATGAGTTGTTTCAGTGTCATCCTATAATCCTTTTAATAAACATAAATACGCATCTTCCAGGTTCGGCTCGACCTGCACCGCGCCTTCGTAGGGGGAGGCGGCGGAGAGATAGCGGACCCGGATCCGGTCGTCTTTCTGGATATGGTTGACGATACGGGATTTATCTAATGCTTGTTCAAACGCTGTCTTGTCGATGTCGAACTGCCAGACTTTGCCGGCGGCCATACCGACCATATCGACCGGGTCGCCGAAGTAACGCAGGGCGCCCTTGTTGATCACGACGACCTGGCTGCACGAGCTGGATATATCTTCGATGATATGGGTGGAGAAGATGACGATACGGTCCTTGCTCAACTCGACCAGCAGGTTACGGAAGCGGATGCGTTCGCGCGGGTCGAGTCCGGCTGTCGGTTCGTCGACCACCAGGATACGCGGCAGGTGCAACAGGATCAGGGCGATGCCGATACGCTGTTTCATACCGCCGGAGAAAGAGCCGATCTTCTCGGCTTTGCGGTCGTACATGTGGACGGCTTTGAGGACATATTCGAGACGCTCACGGCGGACAGCACCGTCGACAAGGCCTTTCAGGATCGCCTGGTAGTCGAGGAACTCCCACGACGACATATTCTCGTACGTACCGAACTCCTGCGGCAGGAAGCCGATGAGACTCTGCAGCTCTTCCCGGTAGATGCGGGTGTCGAGCCCGTTGATCCAGATGCTTCCGTAGCTCTGCTCCAGGATACCGCAGATGATGCGCATCAGGGTGGATTTACCCGCCCCGTTAGGTCCTAACAAGCCGAACATACCCGTACGGATCTCGAACGACACGCCCCGGAGCGCTTTGAACGGGCGGCGGCGTTTACCGATCAGCGGGATGCCTTTCACCAACCGGAACCACGAACGGCGGAGTCCGGCAAAGCGTCCCTTCACACGCTCGATATTGATCTCCTTCTCAAACAGGTAACCGGCAGTCACATAGACGGCGATGCAGAACGCCCACAGCAACCCGACGGTACTGACAAGGTTCGGATTGTCCAACCTGTGGAACAGGGCAAAAAGAATCAGCGGCGGGATGCTCCAGAAGATGACCCGGTTGAGAATCCTCACCGTACGGCTTCCGGCAAAACGCCAGTAGAGGTATTCGCGCACCTTCCTCCACAGATAGAGCGTGGCGGCATAGATCGCGAAGGATAGGATAAAGATCCACAGCTTGCTCCCGATAAAGAACCAGGTGAACCAGATGGCGAAGCCCAGGAGGGCAAATTGCCAGCTCACGCTTATAAAGTCTTTCAGGGAATGATATTCCCCGCCGATCCCCAACCGTCGGCGGATCAGCAGACCGCTTCGCCACTGGCGGCTGACACGTCCCGGCCAGTCGTATATCTTCACCAGGTTGCGGACGGAGATATGGATGTCCGCCTCCGGATCGATCACCTTCGAACGGGCACGGCGCAAGCTGGTCTGCATAAAATAGGTCATGCCCGGAATACCGGCCAGCAACACCACTCCATAGATAGATTGCCACAACAGGCTGCCGCCATAGAGATAGATGCAGCTCATGCCTGCCACAAGGAGCACGCCGTGCAACACCCATATCTTCGGCGACAGGCCCCGGTACCACTGCAACGTGTTTTCCAGCCCCATGCAGACAGTCGGAATCAGGATCAGCGTCAGCAACGCCGAGAAGGACAGGCCTCCGATCACGGTAATGGCGAAAGGCGCACCGATCGCACCGGCATACTCGTCATTGCCCATCGCCATCGGGAACATGGCGACAATCGTCGTAATGGAGGTAATCAGGATCGGACGGATACGCGACAGCCCTGCCGTCATCAAAGCCCGGTTACGGCGATAGCCACGCCGCCGCAGAATATTGGCATAGTCGATCAGGATAATGCCATTGTTCACCACAACACCTAACAGGATCAGGAAGCCGATCATCACATTCGCATTATTCAGCAGACTGTTGCCCGTCAGCAACAGCGCTAACAAAGAACCGATAGCCGCCAGCGGAATGGAAAACAGCAGGACAAACGGTGTCGCAAGGGATTCGAACACCGAGGCCAGTATCATAAAGATCAGGATAAAAGCTGCCAGCAGCAAGAACTTGAAGTCAGCAAAAGTATCTTCCTCATGGAACACCTCGACCGCCACACCCGACGGAAGGTTATAGCCCGACACCAACTGGTCGATATCCGAGCGGTAGCCTTCGAGGAGGTCCTTGGAGTCTTCCACGTCGCGCGAGAAGGAGTAGAACAGTTCGATCTGCTTGTCCTGGTTCACACGGGTGATGCGGGCACGTCCCCGGCCATAGTCGATCGTGGCGATGTCCTCGAGGCGGTGCAGTCCGCCGGATGCATTCGGGATGCGTACTTCGCGGAGGTCGTCGACGGTCTTGTCCTGCTTCTTTTCGGCTTCTAATTCTTCTTCCGTCCGGTTCTCCCGGTTACGGATGATGATGTCGTAGGTGTCTTCGCCAACCTTAAAGGAGGTTCCGGAAGACATCTCCGGGTTCAGCGAGGCGAGGCCGGAGGATATATTTTGGCGGGAGATATCGAAGGAGGTGAGCAGGATCGGGTCGAAGCCGAGACGGATCTCCGGCTGGCGGCGGTTGTAGGAGACACGGGTGTTGCGGATGAACTCCTGCTCGTCGAGGTAGTAACGGAAGTCTTCCGCCACACGCTGCATACGGTCGAAGTCGGAACCCTTGATAACGATCCGTTCACGGTTCTCACCCATTCCGAGGAGACGCATGAAACCGCCCATACCGGACATATCGCTACCTCCCCCAAAGGCTCCGCCCTGACCTCCGCCCGAAGGAGAGGATAAAGATATCTCGGCGCCGTTAATGGCCCGGAGGCGGGTTTGCACGTCGGACTTGATATCGGATATCTTGCGTTTCCCGATCTTCTGGTAATCCTCTTTGAGGACAAACGTCAGCTCGGCATCCGTCTCACGGATACGGCTGATCAGGTCTTGCTTCTCGGGGAACTCGGCAAGGCGTTCTTCAATGACGCGGACCACCTGGTCGGCATTCTCTAACGTGCTGCCTGTCGGCATGGTCACGTAGATGCTGAAACGGTCGTTCTCGACCTCCTTGCGGTCTTGTATATTGAGGGAGATCGAGAGGATCAGAGAGACGAACAAGAGGATGACAGCCCCGAATATCGTCACGCCCGGATTCCGCATACAGGTCTTCAGCAGCACCAGGTATATCTGCACAGGCCGCTGCGTCACAGACACCTTCTCGTAGAAGACAGTGTCCGGTTTAGGGACGGAGGGTATCTGCTTCCCCTCTTGAGAGGGGGTAGGGGATGTGTGAAATTTGCGCCTCCAGGGGAAGATAACACACCCCCTGCCCCCTCTCAAGAGGGGAAAAGTTACTCCCGTCGATGATATATTACGCCTCAACACCGTATACGTCGCCATCGGGATGAAGAGGAGGGCGACGAAGAGGGAGATCGTCAGGGTAGAGATGATCGAGACGCCGATATGATGCCCCATCAACTTGATCAGGAAGTTATCGGAAAAGACGAAGGGCAGGAAGACCGTGACTGTCGTCAGCGTAGCCGCCAGGATAGAACGCCAGACCTCCCGCGTACCCTGCGTCACCGACTGTTCGGGACTCTTACCGGCAGCCGAGAGACGATAGATATTCTCTAAGACAACCACACTATTATCCAACAGCATACCGATCGCTAACGCCATACCGACCAGCGTCAGGCTGTTAATCGAGATCCCCGCCCCGTAGAAGAAGTTGAACGCCGTATAGACGGAAATCGGAATAGAAAGGGCGATGAAGAACACCAGCCGGAGATTCTTCAGGAAAAGCCAGAGGATAAGAACGGCAAGCAAGCCACCGACGAGGGCAAGATGAATAATCTGGTCGATATTGTCTTCCATCGTCTCTGCCTGGTTACTCTCCACCACGATCGAGAGATCGAGCGGCGCAAGCTGTTCGTTCAGGCGGTCGATGACGGCTGTCGTACGGTGAGACAGTTGGATCAGGTTCGCCTGCGAATCGGCAAGCAGGGAGACGGAGACGGCATCTTTCCCGTTCACACGGCTATAGCTGGTCTCCTCCTTCTTGTCGAAGAAGATCGTGGCGATGTCTTTCAACAGGATAGGGCCGGGAGCGACGACGATGTTCTCCAGGTCCGACACTTCGGCGTAGGGCGAGTCGACATGTACGAAATACTTCCCGTCAGGCTCTGTGGCATAGCCGACAAAGGCTTTCTCCTGCGTGTTCTGCGTTAGGATGCTGCTGATAGTGGAGGGTGTCAGGTTAAGTGCCTTGCAGGCATCGGGGTCGAGTTGCACTTCAATCGCCTTCTCGCGGCCTCCGTAGACGTTGACCGAGGCGATCCCGTCGATGTTTTCCAGGTCGGGACGTATCTCCTTCTCCACGAGGTTACGGACACGGTCGGTACCACCCGAACCGCGCACCTGCAACGACATGAAGCCGCCGCTAAGCATCGAGACGTCTATCTTCTGTATCTGTACCGTGAAACCTTCGGGCAGCGTCGAGGCTGTCTCGTTGATCTTCTCCTGCAGCTTGAGGGCGGTGATCTTGAAGTTTACGTTCGGCTTGAAGTCTATCTTGATAGAGGATTGGCGGCTGTCGACCTGCGATTCGATCTGTTCCACCCCGCCTATCGTGCCGATCGCACCTTCGAGCGGAATGATGACCTCCGACTCCACATACGACGGGTCCATATCCTGCTGAGCCGACACCTGCACGAAGAGCATCGGCAACTCCGCATTGGGCAGCAACTCGACGGGCAACTGCTTATACGAGACATAGCCGAGGCCTGTCAGGGCTATAAACAGCATGCAGATCGCAATCCTTCTATGTAGTAAAAAGTTCATACTTCTTTTCTTTAATTTATCCTGTCGGGACCCCCGACAACTCCTTTTTTTCCAAATTCCCGTCGTCGGGGCTCCCGACAACAAGAAAACAACCGGATTTTCATCGTCGGGGCTCCCGACAGCGAGAAAAGTTCCGGATTCCTGTTGTCGGGGGTCCCGACAGCAAGAAAATTTCCCAGATTCTCGTTGTCGGGACCCCCGACAGCTATATTTTTTCAGATTTCGACCTGTCGGGACCCCCGACAGCAGTCTTCATCTTCTCAAACACGTAATAAACACATGGTATCACCACCAGACTCATGACCGTCGAGGTGACCAGCCCCCCGATCACCGCTATCGCCATAGGCGAACGGAGCGATGCGCCTTCCCCGAAACCGAACGTCATCGGCAGGAGGGCGAGGATCGTCGTAAGCGTAGTCATCAAGATCGGACGGATACGCTGGCTGCCGGCCTCCACTATCGCATCGTCGAGCGGCATACCGGCCTGGATCAACTGGTTGATGCGGTCGACCAGGATAATCGAATTGTTCACCGCTATACCGACCAGCATCACGATACCGATCACACCCATCATGTTGATTGTCGTACCGGTCAGGAAGAACAACAGGATCGCCCCTACGACCGCCAGCGGAATCGTCAGCAGGATCGTGAAAGGATGCAACAGCGACTCGAACTGCGAGGCAAGCACCATATAGACCAGGATGACCGAGAGGGCAAGGGCGAACAGGAGGCTGTTCATGGACTCCTGGCGTTTCTCTTCTTCTCCGGTGACGGTGATCGAATAGTTGTTCGGCAGGTCGATATCTTTCACGGCAAGCCGTATATCGGCGGCAACACGGTCGAGCGAGTGTCCGGCGTCGAGGCTGGCGGTGACCTTGCTGATACGGTTCTGGTTGCGGCGGAAGATCTCCTTCGGCGCCTGCGAATGGGTGATCGTGGTGATCTCCTGCAGGCGGAATTCCTTCTCGCCGCTCCGTATGACGAGTGCACCGAGGTCACGCAGGGTAATGTCGGGCACTTTGATCAGGATGTCGCGCATCTCTCCCCTGTACTCCATCTTGCCGGATTCCAGGCCGGTGAGTTGCTGCTTCAACTGTTCGATAACGGTCGAGACACTTACGTTATTGATACCGGCAACCGTGCGGTCGACAGAGATCGTCACCTCGGGGGCGCCGTCTTCGACGGACGACTGGATATTATAGATGCCCCGGACATCCCCGAGACGCTGCTTTACCTCATCCGTAAGGGCGGCGATCTCGTCCAGTTCCTCTCCCTTCACCTCTACGACAATGGGAGCACCTTCGCTGCCTAAGAGGGAGCTGAGGGAGTTCTCTTCCTGCTTCAGGGTGATTTCCAATCCTTCGGTGTTTTCAGTGGTCTGCACGAACTGCTCCATGACCACCTCCGGCGGGACAGGGCAGGAAGGCGAGAGGATCACTTTCATCACGGCGGTATTCTCACCTTCGAATATATCATTCTCCGAACCGCTCCCCGACCCGATATGACTGTAGATCGTACAAAGCGAATCCTGCGAAATCGTGTGCATCAGTGTTTCTAAATTCCCTACAGCCGAAGCGGTACGTTCCAGCGGAGTCCCTTCCGGCAGCTTGATAACAGCCGTGAAAGCCCGGCTCTCCGCCCGAGGCATAAACTCCGTCCCGATAAAAGGCACCAGCAAACCCGCCAGCGCAATCAACCCCACGGCACAGCCGATCACCACCCAACGATGCCGCAAGAGGGCACGCAGGAAGGGGGCGTAGGCGGTAATCCGGACACCCTGTCCCCGCGCTTGACGCGGGGTCACAGAAGAACCGTCGCCATCAACCGTAAAGACGCACGGCCGTGCGTCTCTACACACGCCACCCTGGCCGCCATCACCCATATTGTCCCGTTGTCCGGTAATCCGGTCATACAACATCGGAATCACCAACACTGCCACAAACAGCGACGATACTAACGAGAAGGTCACCGTCCAGGCCTGGTCCTTAAACAGCTCTCCGGAGGCGCCATGCAGGTAGACGATCGGCAGGAACACGACAATCGTCGTCAACGTCGAGGCGATAACAGCCCCCGCCACTTCCGACGTTCCCGTAATGGCTGCCTCGCGCACCGTCATTCCTTTCTCCTGGTTACGGAAGATACTCTCGATCACCACGATCGCATTGTCGACCAGCATACCGGCCCCGAGGGCCAGACCACCGAGTGTCATGATGTTCAGGGTAAGATGATTGAAGAACATCAGGTTGAACGTAGCAACGATCGAGATCGGGATCGCCAGACTGACGATCAGCGTAGTCCCCAACCGGCGAAGGAAGACGAAGATAATGATCACCGCCAGGATAATACCCAACACGGCACTGTTCTTCACCTCCCCGATCGCATTCTTGATAAAAGTGCCCTGGTTGGTGATCACCTGGAAACGGTAGCCGGGCAGCGCCTGTTCGATCATCCCCAACTGGCGGATCACGCCGTCTACCACCTTTATGGTGTTAAACCGCATCTCCTTATAGACCGACAGCCCGATGCTGCGCTCGCCATTGATACGGACAATATTCTCCGGCCGTGCATTCTCAAACCGGACATCGGCAACTTCTTTCAAAAAGATCGGCGCCTTATCGACACTTCCTGCCGTCGTGCTCCCGGCAGTACCGGCTGTTGCCGAAGCAGCTTCCTCCGCCTTGACCGCCTTATAGCCGACGATCAGGTTCTCGAAATCGCTTTCCGTGGCAAAGAGACTCGAACTCTTTACCAGGTATTGCAATCCCAACTCGCTGACTCGGCCACCGGAGATGCTCTGGTTATTGGCTTCTATCTTGGAAGAAATATCATTAACAGTCAGCTTAAAGGCATCTAACTTATAGGGATCGGTACGGATCGTCAGCGTACTGACCTCATCGCCGGACAGCGTGACATCGGCAACACCTTCCAGGCGGATCAGTTCGTTACGGATATAGCTCTCGGCCACTTTCCGAAGCTCCGCCATATCGGTAATGCTGCGGTGCGAGAGGCCGATCAGGACGACGGGAGACTGGTTCGGATCGTGCTGCGTGATCTTCAGTTCGGTGATATCCTTGTTCTGGGCATACGGGTTCATCGCTTTCTGCAAATCGAGGAAAGCCTCGTCCATATCTTTCTTCCAGGTATATTCGACGGTGATACGGGCAGAACCGGCACGGATCACAGACGACACCTGCGTCACATCGCTCTGGCGTATTGCCATCGATTCGATATTCTTGACGAACTGCTTCTCTATCTCCTCCGGCGGACGTTCGCCTGCCTTCAGCTCGATAAAGAGCCGGGGATTATTCAGGTCGGGCAGCAGATCGACAGCCAACTGGTCGTAGGATATCTTGCCCAACAGCAGGATCGCCAGTACGAGCATGCAGATAGTGACCGGGTTGCTTACTGCAAATTTGATAATGCTTTTCATAACGCCTTACTTCTGTACTTTTACCTTCGCATTCTCCTTCAACGTCTCGAAGCCTTTCACCACTAAGTTGTCGTTTTCCTTCAGGCCTTCCAGGACCTGGATGTTCTTGTCGTCTTCGAGGCCGGTCTTCAGTTCCCGAAGCAGGGCGGTGTTCTTTTCAACGATATAAACGTATTTGGTACGGCGGTTGGACTGGATCACATCTTTCGGGATGATAATGGCACTGTCCGCCTTGTTGACGATGATATCCGCCTTGACGAACATTCCGGGACGAAGTTTGAGGTCGTCGTTCTGGATCAGTATCTTTCCCTTGAAGGTACGGGTCTCGGAGCTGATAGCCGGCGACAGTTCGCTGATCACCCCTTTGATCGTATCTTCCGGCAAAGTATAGTGGGTGATACGGACCGGCTGATCCGCCTTCACATATCCGATAGCGCTTTCCGGCAGGTTGATGTCCATATACATACGGGCATAATCCATGATGCCGACAACCGGTTTTCCCTGCTCGATCCGGACATCGGACGTATAATGCGGCAGGTCGACAATCACACCGTCGAAGGGAGCCGTGATGTTCATCTTTTCCAGATTGAGCTTACCGTTCTCGAAGTCGTAGCGGGCGTTCGTCACCTTTACCTCCGTGTTGCGCATCTCGCTAAGGGTCACGCCGCCCTTCTCGTAAAGAGCTTTCTGCTTTACCTGCTCCTGCTCGGCTATTTCGAGGCTCAGTTCTTTGGCGTCGATCGCAATGCCGTTCTCATACTCTTTGTCTTCGAGGCGGACGATCAGTTGCCCTTTCGAAACGAGATCACCCAACTTAAAGGGCTTACCGGTACGCGGGTTCGTCTGTAACTTATAGAGGCCGCTCATCTCGGAATTGAGGGTAACGCCGTAGGTAGGCTGTGCCGTCCCGGTGGTATTGACTAACTTGCTGATAGAACCTTTCTTGAGTTCCATCACGGAGACAGGGGTTGCAATATCGTTCTGCGTGTTTTGCGGCTTGTTGTTACAACCGGCCAGTAAAACAGCTGACAGCGAAAGAGAAACAAGGATTGTATTATAGTGCTTCATAACCGTTTATTTTTTCGTTATTAAATCTTTCATCGGAACAACAGCCACATCGTGCTCGAAGTCGTAGAGGGAAAGTATCTTGAGGTTCAACAATTCGATTTTATAGTTGATAAGCGATTGCGTGTAAGCAATCTTCTTATTGGAAAGCTGCGTCTGGAACTGATTCATGTCCATACCGGTGATATCGCCTTCGCGGTAACGGGTCAGGTTCAGGTCGTAGGTACGCTGGGCGTTCAACACGTTCTGTTCAGCGATCTTGATCTGCGAAAGCAGGTTCTCCAAGCTGCGCCAGGTCTGACGGATATTCAGCTCGATGCTCACCTTGTCTTCGTGAAATTCCAGCTGGTTGATCTTCTGGGCTACCTCCTGCGCCTTGACACGGGCTTTCTTTTCTCCCCAGTCGAAGATAGGGACGGAGAAGGTGATCGCGACACGGGGGTTCTGCGTCGGATTGTTATAGATCTGGTCCAGGTGGCGGTTATCACCGATCAGACCGAACGAAAGCGAGATATCGCCCTTAAATTCGTTCAACGCCTTTGTCTTGATCATGTCGAAAGCCAGTTCCTTGCTCTCGATCTCCCGCTGACGAAGTTCGAGGCGCGATTCGAGACCATGCTGGATCGCCTTTTCCAGGTTCACCTCCACCGGCTTGATCTGTACTTCGGCAAAGACCATCAGGTCTTCGTCCAGGTTCATCCCCAACGTCTGCTTCAGCTGGTCTTTCGCGTTTTCGAGCGAAACCTGCTGCTCTTCCATGGAGGAACGGGCGGATGCTAAGTTTACCTCCGCCTGGAACAGTTCATCGCGGGCGGCCAGGTCGGCTTCGACCTTATTCTTGATGATATCATAGCTCTGCTGTGCGTTAGTCAGTTCTTCCTTTGTAATGGCCAACTGGCTTTGCGCCATATAGACGGAATAGAACTGCTGAGTGATGTCTTTCTCCGTATTGAGCCGTTGCAGGGCATAGCTGATATTGGCATTCTCGTAGTCATATTCGATCTGTTGCAGTTCCATCTTCCGTTTATTGTAAGTAAAGATAGGCTGCGAGAGTTGCAGATAGAGGTCGTTACTGAAAGCCTTGTTGCTGGTCTTCGTCCCGTCTATATTGGAGTTGTTGTCCTGCCACCCGAAGCGGTTGATCAGCGAAAGGACACCATCCGTCCACAAGATCGGCTGGTCGACCTGGAACGTCCCGCTCGTACCGAACTTCTCATTGGTGTACCATTGCGACAGACGGTTGTCGAAACTACGGCTCTTGCTATAGTCCACCGGATTAAGGTTCAGCGAGAACCTCGATTTCAAGGAGGCCCGCTGTGCAATCAGGTTCTGCTGGTAGCGTTCCAGGTTCATGTGGGAACGACGCAGGGAAGGGCTGTTCTCTTCCGCAATATCCATCGCCTTCTCGATCGTCAGCGCGATCTGCCCGTAGGAAGGGACCGACAGGCTCAGGCAGGCAAGGCCCGTCAGCAGCATCTTTTTCATGGATAGTAACTCTCTTTGCATCATGTATCGTATCTACTAATTAATATCGTTTTACTATTTTGACCGCATCGGCCGTTACACTCCGGAGCTTGCACTCGTTCGTGAGGGTGATCCGGATCGTATCGCCGCTGAAGTAGTAAGCCCCTAAAGGCTCCCAGCCTTCATTCGCCTTCTTCAAATCTATATACGCATCTTCGCTCTCCTCATCATAGGCCACCTTGAAGTGGTATTCCCCGCCGGCCTGTTTATTATATTTCAATTCGTTATCCTTGGAAACATAATAATAGACATCATATTGCCCGGCAGCCGGGACAGGCACTTTCCAGGTTGCCGTCTGGCTCCCGTTACCGCTCTTGATGACATAAGCGGAACGGATATAGCGGCCGTAATAAGCCGCATTCGTCGTCGCCGTCCACTGAAGCGGAGCACGCCAGGGAGAAACGCCGGCATACTTGAAGGAGGTGTCTTCCACCTTATCGAGCCATTTGGGCAGCAGCCCGACAACAGCCGGTTCGGACAGGGAGAAAAGCGCATCTTCATTATCGACGATCACCTCTCCTTCCGCCTCGGGAGAAAAGTCCTGAACGATAAAATCTCCTTCCGTGTCGATCGCCCGCTCTCGTTCTTCCGGGATATTGGTGATAGGCAGGTTCAACACATTCGGCAGGTTGCCGGATATCAGCGTATTGACATCCACCTGAAGAGGCGCATCCTCCCAAACGGTTACCAACAGTTTGGTCTGATGGGCGGCAAGCGGAAGTTTCCGGCTGGTACGCGGATCGATATCCGGACCATTGCCCCTGGCCTGTATATCGAGCTGGAGCATCCCGTCGTAATCGGAATTATTGGTGACCGACTGTTTCAGGACGAAGCTCTCCTTCCCCTTATTTATAATCTTGGTTACTTCCGGCTGTCCGACCGTATAGAACGGAAGCGGCGTCGGACGCTCCCAAGCAGAGATACCCGAACGGATATCGGACCGGCTGATCATCCCTAACGTATCGAGCAGAGACTCGAAACGAATGTTCTTAAACTCATTCCGCCCCAACACAGCATACAGGGAATCGCGGAACAGACTGACCCCGATATTCACCTCGGCAGGGGCAAACAGGCTGTAACCTTTCAGGCTGATAATATTATTCAGCAAATCACGATGTTCGACATCGGACAACAGCTCTTTAAACGACTGCTTCTCCATCAGCAGGTTCGCCTTCTCGTTATTGCTGATGCCGTTAACCTCCCGCTCCCAACCGTTGTTATCGGCTTTCTTCTGCAGGTAAAGCTCGATGATGCGGTTCGTAACGGGCCATTCGGACGAATAGATATTGTACCGGAAATTGTAAAGCTCAGGAAACAGCAGATAAGGATTGCTCTGGGAAGAGATATTGAACTTGCCCCGGCTGCCGGAAGAGAAGTTATAATTTCCCTCCGTCTGCGAGAATATCCACAGGAAATTGTTCAACACCCGTATCTCCGCTTCCTCCTCACTAATCTCCCGCCCTCCTCGTTTCGACCATTTCAACTGGTTTTTCTTGTTCCTGACGAAGTCCATCTGATTGAACATACAACCCATTTCGGGGAAAAGAACCATCTCAGGCTGCACAACCTCCTGCGCCTGCGACCAGGAACGGACATAGCTGTAGAATTGTGCCGGGACCTCCACCACCGAAAAGCGGTCGAACGGATAGCTCAGTTTATAGGTGCGTTCCAGATTGTCCCGCTGGTTGCGGACAAGCCCCGGAATCGTATCGCGGATCGAATCGAAAGCCGCCTCATAATAGTCATGCCCTTTTATATGCCAGACACTATAGAGCGTACTGTCGCTCTCGAAGCTCTTCTGCTCATACCGCCCGATAATCAGCGAGACGGACTGATAGGGGGCATTACCCGACTGCGAAACGGCAACCAGCCCGGGCAGCGTCTTCACATCCAACCGGAAACGGCTGAAATAGGTCTGCTGCCAATCCGGACTCACGTCGCTGTATGCTGTGCCGGGTCGGGGATACCAATACGTCTCGGGTGTAAACAGCACATAGTCGGGTGTCTGGAAACTATATTTCTTATCTATCTTCAGTAGTTCTTTCTCATACGGTTCCTGCAAGACCTCGGCCGGAATATCCAGGTAGCAGAAGTTATCCGCTATCCTTCCCGCATAGCGTACCGAGAGCGTAACCGTGTCCCCCTCCTCTATCTTCCTACCGAAATCCACCAGCAGGATCTGCTTGTCCCGTTTAAAATCGAGCGTCTTCTCCCCTTCCCTTACCTCTTCCACCTTCAATCCCGGATTCAGGCAGAAGGTAAAGACATCGGATGCGGCAAGAACCGCCCCTTTCATCGTGACAACCGATTCGATCGACTCTGGCTTCTGTTCCACCGAAATATCATATCGGTCGATCACCATCTTCGGCGTATGGACATATTTATTGTTGATGCTTGTATATAGAGCCCGCACCTCTCCTTCCTCCAGGATAAGGCGTATATGCCGGAAACCTGCCGTCCCCGCCACCCCGAACATACAGAGGGATAAGAACAACCAGGGATAATGGCTCCGCCGGGCATTAGGCAACCGCTTGAACAGAAAGATCGTAAAGAAGATAAACCCCAATCCGGCAAAAAGATAGATAGCCCGGTGGTTCAACATTAACTCCGGACTGCTGAACCCGACAATCGTCGATTTGAACAGCGGCAGGTTATACGCCATATAATCGAACAGATAATAGAATTTATCCTGTATATAGAACAACGTCAACCCGATATACCCCAACAACAGAATAAAGGTCAACGCCTGATTCCTCAACAACAACATCAGGAAAATGGAAAGCCCGATAATAAAAATTAGGGTCGGCAAGCTGATCAGGAAGAAATAGATGATATAAGCCTGCCAGTCGACTGCAATACCGGGCGCCATAAAGTTGAAAGCCATCACAATCCCCAATATCAGCACATTCAGAAGCAGGAACACACGCAGGTTTCCCCATATCTTCCCGACCACATATTCCGCATTGCTGAGCGGACGGACATAAAAGACTTCGGACGTATCGAGCTTCTTATCCCGCTTCAGGAACTCGGACGAGAGAAAGACAGCCACCACCGCCTGCCCCGTGTTCAACAGCAACAGACTAAAATAAGGTATATTGGACGCAACTGATTTCTCGAACCAAAGCCCCCCGCTATCCTCCATCAGCAGCATGGCAAAGTTGAAGAACCCTAAAAAGGCGACGGCAAGCAGCGTGAAGATCCGGAAGAACCAACTTCGCACCAGTATCTTACTTTCGTATTTAGCGACGGATTGTATATTTGTGATAAATGACATCTCGCAGGCAACCTCCTTTAATCGTTTCTCCACCGGTTCAACTTATTCTCCATATAATAGACGTAGGCATGTTCCAGGTTAGGTGCGTAAGGCTCCGCCTCATACCCCCGCACCTCATCGGCCACCACCTGCACTTCCCAACCCGTACCGGAAGGAATGGTCGAGATCACGGGGTACTGTTTATCCACCTCATGCAGTTCGTCACTACTCACCCGTATGCGCCACACCTTCCCTTCCGCCTGCTTCAACATATCCTGCGGAGAACCGAAGAACGATACTTCCCCCCGATTCATCAGCGCCATACAGTTGCAGGTACTCGAAATATCCCCCACGATATGCGTCGACAGGATAATCGTCACGTCATTCTCACTGACTTCCGACAGCAGGTTACGGAAACGGATGCGCTCTTCCGGGTCGAGCCCCGTAGTCGGCTCGTCTACGATAATCACCTTCGGGTGATGGATCAACGCCTGTGCAATCCCCAGACGACGCTTCATACCTCCCGACAGCTTGTTGGCATAGCGGTCGCGCACGTCGAAAAGCCCCACGTTCTCCAGCATCTCATCCACCGCTTTTTTCCGGAAAGACTTACGGTTTATTCCGGAAAGACGCGCAGCGTAGTCCAAAAACTCGTACGTTTTATATTTGGCAAAGAAACGGAAGTCCTGCGGAAGATACCCCAAGATGCCCCGTATCTCTTTCCGCTGCTTCATCAGGTCGTAGCCGCAGATATCGACTTCACCGGAGGTCGGTTCCATCAGTGCAACAAGGATACGCATCAGGGTCGATTTGCCTGCGCCATTAGGGCCCAACAGCCCGAACATACCGGTCGGTATTTCCAGATTGACATCTTTCAGCGCGTGGTTTCCGTTCGGATACACTTTATTGAGGTTTCTTATCGATATGCTCATCAACAGGTAAATTCAGATTCATACAAATAGTGGGGCTAAAGATAGAGTTTATTTCACAAAAAAACGTTCCCCTACAACATATTATTGTAAGGGAACGCCCTAATTTAAAAACTAATAAGATAATTAATAGTTCTGTTTCATCGGTTCGAAATAAGCCTGCGGGTGAGCACATGCCGGACATTTCATCGGAGCTTTCTTGCCTTCGAATACGAAACCGCAGTTACGGCACTGCCATAAGATCGCTTCGTCCTTTTCGAATACCTTGTTTGCTTCCACGTTAGCCAGCAGCTTGCGGTAACGTTTTTCGTGTTCAGCTTCCACCTTTGCAATCATACGGAAAACGACAGCGATTTCCTTGAAACCTTCTTCGTCTGCGATATCGGCAAAAGCCGGATAGAGGTCAGCCCATTCTTCGTTTTCGCCTGCAGCGGCAGCAGCCAGGTTTTCAGCAGTCGTCCCGATCACGCCGGCCGGATAAGAAGCTGTAATTTCAACCATTCCGCCTTCCAGGAACTTGAAGAAACGTTCAGCATGTTCTTTTTCCTGTTCAGCTGTTTCAGCAAAAACACCTGCAATTTGTTCATACCCTTCTTTCTTAGCTTTGCTTGCAAAGAATGTGTAACGACTTCTTGCCTGAGATTCCCCGGCAAACGATTTCAGCAGATTCTGCTCGGTACGAGTACCCTTAATACTTTTTTCCATAACGCTAATATATGTAAGATAATAATGAGTTTGTCTGATCGCCTATAAATAATAACGCTCAAAGGTAGGAAAATGTTCAAAGGGATTGCAAAATCTTGGGGTAAAATATTTCTATCACTACATAAATAGAATCTATAATTTTACTACTGTACATATCCGACTCTGATCATTACTTACCATAAGAAAACGACAATAAGCCCCCCTGCCCCCTTCCACTTTCCCGCCTCATAGTAATGGTTCGGGTAAATCATAACTATGAGACGCCAAAACCATACGGATGGTTATAATCTCAGATCAGTCTTATGTAGTAGGTTCGCATCTGCCAAGTATTGACACAAACGGACGGCGTCCCAAGGATAGTTTTTTCTTTTTTTGTATCTTTGCAGCATTTTTAATCAATCAGGCAGAAAGATGAAGAACAGGTTTGATTTTCAGCCCAAGCTGTTATCGGCACTGAAAAACTACTCGAAGGAAAAGTTTATGACCGACCTGATGGCCGGTATTATTGTTGGAATCGTGGCGCTCCCGCTTGCCATTGCTTTTGGTATAGCGTCGGGGGTTAGTCCGGAAAAGGGACTGATCACGGCTATTATCGGCGGGTTTATCGTATCGCTGTTGGGTGGCTGTAATGTACAGATCGGTGGACCGACAGGGGCCTTTATCGTAATCGTATACGGGATTATCCAGAATTTCGGGATTGAAGGGCTGGCTATCGCGACGGTAGTGGCCGGGATTATCCTGGTGATTATGGGAGCTTTGAAACTGGGCACAGTTATCAAGTTTATCCCCTACCCGATTGTTGTCGGTTTTACCAGTGGTATCGCCCTGACGATTTTCACCACACAGATGAAAGACCTTTTCGGCCTGACGATAGACAAAGTTCCGGCTGATTTTATCTCCAAATGGATTGTTTACTTCGAACATTTCGATACGATGAACGTATGGTCTCTGTTGATCGGACTTGTCAGCATTGCGATTATAGCCTTCACGCCTAAGTTTTCCAAAAAGATTCCAGGCTCGCTGATTGCGATCATTGCCATGACAGTCATCGTATACGTCATGCGTTACCATTTGGGAATAACGGGGATCGAGACGATTGGCGACCGCTTTACGATCAATGCTTCCCTACCCGGTCCGGCACCTATCAGCTTTAATCCGGAGACAATAAACCTGTTGCTTCCTTCCGCATTTACAATCGCCATGTTAGGAGCGATCGAATCACTGCTTTCCGCCACGGTGGCAGACGGTGTGACGGGCGACAAACATAATTCCAACACCGAACTGATTGCCCAGGGAGCGGCCAATATCATTGTGCCGATCTTCGGCGGTATCCCGGTGACCGGTGCGATTGCCCGCACGATGACGAATATTAATAACGGCGGACGTACTCCGGTGGCCGGCATCATTCATGCAATCGTATTGCTGTTGATCCTGCTTTTCCTGGGCCCGCTGACCAAACATATCCCGATGGCTTGCCTGGCAGGTGTCCTGATCATTGTTTCCTACAATATGAGTGAATGGCGGACGTTCCGTTCGCTTATGAAGAATCCGAAAAGCGACGTGTCCGTCCTGCTGGTGACGTTCTTCCTGACGGTTATCTTCGACCTGACGATCGCGATCGAAGTAGGGCTGCTGATCGCCATGTTCCTTTTTATGAAACGTATGGCGGAAACCACCCGTGTGTCTGTCGTGAAAGATGAGATCGACCTTTCGGACGATGGGGAAATTCATCACGAAGAAGAGGTTCTTTCTCTGCCTGAAGGTGTGGAAGTATATGAGATCGACGGTCCGTTCTTCTTCGGTGTGGCGAGCAAATTCGATGATATTATGCACAATATAGGTGATAAGCCGAAGATCCGTATTATCCGTATGCGCAAGGTTCCGTTCATGGATTCAACAGGATTGCACAACCTGGAAAGCCTGTTCCGCATGTCGCAAGCCGAACATATCCACATGATCCTTTCCGGCGTAAACGAACGGGTACGTGAGATACTTGTCAAGTCCGGCTTCGACAAAAAGATCGGAACGGAAAATATTTGCAGCAACATTAATGAAGCTGTCGCAAAAGCCTGGGAACAGGACAGGAGACAAAAAGGTAACTGATACTCTCTACATAAATGCAATATAAAGGTAACGATTGTCAAACCGGCAATCGTTATTTTTTGCTTCAAACACAGATTCTTTCGCAATTGTTTCCGCGTCTTCAAAACTAAATCCATTGTCCGGCTGGCTCCAATACCAAAGCTGCGGCATCTGTTTTTTACTTTTTGATGATTCCATTGTCTCTTCAATTATTTATCTAACTTTTAATTATAAGACATGGAATCATCAAAAACCCCTATCCGGATCAGAAATAAATATTACATTTGCGAATTAGTACATCTAAATCAACGTACATTTATGAATAAAAAGGCTCTCTTTCCGTTAATCAGCTTATTTCTGTTAGTAACAGGAATGATCCTGCCGGAATCTGTTCGTGCACAAATCAATGAAGGCGGAACACCTGCCTCTTTCAAGTACTCAAACACATTAAAAAGTGACCTGCCGACCGTACAGATCCCTGTTAATTTTAGCGTGGAAGACCTGAAAACAGTTGACGCCTGGCAGGTAAGCCAAGGGGCGCCGCTGAAAGTTGCCAAACTGATCGACACGGATCTGAGCCCGGAAAACGCCGGAAACTGGACAACATTACCCGGTGGTGAAAAAATATGGCAACTGCGTCTACAGGCAAAAGATGCCATTGCATTAACGCTCTACTACAAGGATTTTTATATTCCGGAAGGAGGGCGTCTGTTTATTTATAATGCAGACAAGTCGCAGGTGATCGGCGCTTTCACCCACAACACCAATCCCGCTACATCGCTATATGCAACCGAATTCATAGCCGGCGACGATCTTATCCTCGAATACGAGGCTGCGGAGAGCGGAGAAGCACCCCGCATTTTGATCAATGAAATAGGATACGGCTACAACCACCTGTCGGTATCTACCAAATCCAATTCGGGCGCTTGCATGGTCAACATCAACTGCGAGGAAGGAGACGAATGGCAAAACCAAAGCAAAGGGGTTTGCCGGATGGTAGAAAAAATCGGAGATTATGCTTTTTTATGCAGCGGTTCATTGGTCAATAATACGGCCAAAGATAAAAAACCGTACATCCTCTCTGCTTTCCATTGTACGGAAGATCTATCCAATGATATATCAACCAGTAAAGAAGATTTCAATCAATGGGAATTTTATTTTCATTACGAACGTACAGGATGTGATAATACATCTCCTGTCCGGGAATATAAAACAATGGTAGGATGTTCACCGGTTGTTTCCATACCGGTAGAAAAAGGTTCGGACGGTTTGCTGTTACTGCTCAATAAAAACATACCGGAAAGTTATGACGTTTATTTTAACGGATGGGACCGAACCAATAGTGTAAGTTTGTCCGGAGCGGGAATCCATCACCCGGGCGGAGACTATAAAAAAATATCCACTTACGGAAAGATTTTACCTTCAAGCGCTACTTGGTTAAATTCCGACAGCAATGAGGAGGGAATGACAAACGCACATTGGAATATCATATTCGACGAAACGACCAACGGACACGGTGTCACGGAAGGAGGTTCGTCAGGTTCACCCATATTCAATCAGAATAAATTGATAATCGGAACCTTAAGCGGTGGAAATTCCAAGTGCGAAGATCCGGGCGGCGTAAACCTGTATGGCAAACTGTTCTATCACTGGAATAAATACAGCGAAGCCGATACCGGACGTATGGACAAATGGCTGGACCCTGTCGGATCGGGAGTTACTGCACTCAACGGAATGTCGCAATCAGGTAAAGAATATAATACTTCATTAAAAAAACCGACTGAAGTAAGTGTGGCGCCTACCTCCGATAATGCTGTAAAAATAAGCTGGAAAGAACCTGTATACAAACAAATAATAGGTTGGGGAAAACAAGAAACAGTCTATGGGATAGGATATAAAGGAGTTCCTTTTTACGTAGGACAAAGATGGGAAGCGAAAGAACTGGAAGTAATCGACAAGAAAACAATAACGGCTGTTAACTTCACTCCTGCAGAAAACGTCAGTTATTCCATATACGTAACGCAGGAAAGCCGATCATACGAACAGGATGTGACATCCTATAATCCTTATGAAATATGTTCCGTATCTTTAAACACTCCGTTTACAATCGATGCAAGTGAAGATTTGATAGTCGGCATTCATGTAAAAAAATATGCCCCGACTGATTATCCTGCTTTTACAGATGATGGACCGGCAATCAACCAGAAAGGAAACCTGATATCCGATGACGGCAAAACATGGGAAGTATTATCAAAAGAATATGATTACAATTTTGTATTGTCGGCAACGATCAGTTCTGAAAAAGGAGAGATAAGTCAACTGCGAAATCTGAGTTCAGCCAGGAAACCACTTGACATCAAACAATCCACACATTCCTTTGATATCCGGAAATCTCCGTTGACATCTTTAGTTCAGGAAGGTAATACAATCACTGCATTTCCGGAAATCACCCAATATAATATTTACAGGAATAATACAAAACTCGCATCTGTTGCTGCCTCTGAAAGGGAATATATGGATAAACAAACTTCCGCTATTGAAAATATATATGGAGTATCGGCCCAATATGGTACAGAAGAAAGCGAAACAAAAGATGTTATCTATGATGCAAGTGTAGACAATGAAAAGCTGGCAGTATCCGAAGTAGCGATCACCCCTACCCGGTTCAGTAATCAGATACAGCTAATCAACAGCGACCGGATAAGTCTTTTAGAAGTTATTTCAGCAGCAGGAAAGACAGTAATCCGAAAAGAGAAACCGGGATCTACGGTCGACACTCAAGGATTGCCCTCCGGCATCTATTTCTTCCGTATCCATACGGACAAGGAAGTGAAGGTGATAAAAGGAATCAAGTTGTAATCTGTGTCTTGGCGGGCTTGCCCCGCCATCTTTAAGCAGATACCGTTACGTCAAACCCTTCACGGCGGGCGCGGTCGGCAATTGCTTCCAATTCTTCTTTAGTTACCTTTTTCAGGTTTTTGACAGGCGTTTCCCGGTCTATCGTATAGATCATGACCTGTTTCGGTTTGATTTGTTTGAGTGCTTCCAGCCAGCCGGATATTTCATGTTCAGTTGTGTTGGTCACGCTCTCCCCGTCTATTTCTCCTTTCAGGAACATGGTTTGGATAATCAGATTACCGTTGAAGCGACAAAGCTGTTCCAACAGGCGGGAGAAGGTAAAGGCAGGAGAATTGGGTACATTCAACTGCCATATCCGGCTGTCCAGTACGGAATCGAGCTTCAGTATATTATCTTCAATCTTATTCAATGCCTGGAAAACTTCTTCTTTATGAAGCATGGTCGAGTTGGAAAGGACTGCTATCTTGGCACTGGGGAAAAAGCGATCACGGATCTCGATCGTATCGTCGATGATACCGGCAAATTTCGGATGCATGGTCGGTTCGCCATTCCCGGCGAAGGTGATCACATCGGGAGCTACGCCTTCCGTTTGCATGGCTGATAACTTTTGTATCAAAGCCTCCTTTACTTCCGCCCGTGTGGGCAGTTTGCTACGCGTACGGCGTTCCTCATTCAGCCCGCATTCGCAATAAATGCAATTGAACGAACAGAGCTTGCCGTCCGTAGGAAGCAGGTTCATACCCAATGAAACACCTAACCGGCGACTGTGTATCGGTCCGAAGACTATTTTATCAAAAAGAATTGTTGACATAATAATTTATATTTGAGTGCAAAGCTACGAAAGCTCTTACAATTATCAATAACTTTAAAATGATTTAGTACACCGTCAGAACTTCCACCGCAACAACGTATAAAGGTCTGATTTCACATGCCCGTCTATTTCTTCCAAATCAGTGCCGAGCACATCCCGATCCGCATAATAGGTATATCCGAACTTGGCTGAAAGAGAAAGTCGTTTCACTATATCCCACCGGAAAGACACTGCTAACCGGACACCCTTCCCATAAAACGAAGGCATATTAAAAGCATACAGAATATTCTTCTCATAAGAAAATATCCGGCTCTGATAGTCATCCGTATGAAATCCGGCCACATAGAAATCAGCCTGAACAGGCGTGCCGACAGGCTTCCAGCCCACACCTTCCGCAATCATCCATCCCCTACTCTGCCCTTCGGCCTCCGCATACAGAACACCGTCTACGGATGTCCGCAACGAAACGGACGAAGAGACTGCATATAAGACCTGCATCCGCAGACGTTGCTGGTGATAAGGAAACAGATCCTGCTCCTTCTCCCTGTATTTATAACGGATATAGGCAGACAAGCTCCTGTTCGGCGTATAGTCTGCCTGAAGCATATACTCCTTCCCTGTCGACGGTGCATCCATACCATATTTTAGCCAGGGAAAACGAAAAACATCGGCATAGGCAGACAATTTCCAATGTCTGAAAGGCGTCCACTGCATTCCCATATATAACCCCTGTTCATTCTGGATTGTTGAACTTTGCGAAAAGGCATTCCCGAAAAATGCCTGGTAGCGTTTATCGTAATACCGGTATAATAACAGAAAAGAGAAGTAAGAGGCAGGCGTCAATTGCAAGGCATTCAACGAAGCCACCGCTCCGTTCCGGCTCAGGGCAGTCTCGCCGTAAAACTTAACTAATCTGTTTTTCAACAGATAATCCACACTTACATTCAGATTCCGGTTGCCACGAAAATAAAACAGGTTATAAGGTTTAGGTTCCGGTTGTACGGAATAATCCCCGAAAGAATAGGAAAGAGCTGTCAGGCCAATACACAAGTCCGGTGTCGCATACCTGATATTCCCTCCATACGTCTGCATGGGAACCGTATGCATCTTTTCCCTGTCACGGACAAGGCGGTGCAAACCGTCCGTTTTAAACGAGCGGACAAGGTTGCTATCCACACCAGCATCCAGTTTCCGGTACGAATAAAACAGGCTGATATCAAACTTATTCCAGTTGACAGTTGCCGCCGCTCCCCGGAAGAAATCGTTTTCATTGGTTGAAAAATGACGTCTGAATCCGTTCGTTCTTCTCTCCGCCTGCGAAACAAGAGCGCTCCGGCCGGGAGAAAAATCACTGCTAATGACCAATCCCTGTCCGAAAGAAACTTTATAATCGCCTATGGCAAGACTTTTCAACCACTTATTCATATCCTTTAAAAAGAGATGAACCGAATAGTAGTCATATCCCTTATGATACCCGTTCCAGAAAGGTTCTCCCGCATCTTTCTCTGCCACCGCTCCAAACTGAATACGTTCGTCAAAAGCATACGAATAGCGAAGTGAATGGTAAAACGATTCGCCCAGGTATTTACGATTCGGATATTGTTGCAGCACACTGTCAGGATATGAACCATATCCCTTCTTTTGTTGAAAACATCTGTCATATCTGATTTGCAAATCATTAGAACCATATTTCAACAGGTTTTTCACAGTTACAGATCGCTTATCAACTATTATTTCACCGATATAAACGAAAGGAATCAACAGGGAAATCGTTTCATAATCGAACGATTCCACATTTTTGAGTTCATAAAGCGTAACCATTTTACCATAACGTGAACGATATTCCAACAGCTTTTGTATCTGCAGATCGGAAAGGAAAGGAAGGCGGCGCAACTGTTCTTCCGTCACCGTATTCAGTTCGAAAGGATGTTCGGCAAGGTAAGAAAGATCGGTATAAAGTGTTTCGATACGTGTTTCGTCTTCTGTTTCCGAAGCAATTTCCTCTATATATTCCATCCACTTGTCAACAGAAGGTAATGTCTGACTTTTAAGTTGATAACTGTTTATGAACAGGCATACCAACAGGTTTATAAACAATCGTTTCATAGTCTGATAAGATTAAAAGGAATAACTTAAACCAAGCCCGGTACTGACTCCCAAAACCGGATGATAAACAGTTGCTACATCGACAGCAAATCCCGACAGGCAGTATCCGACACCCAGAGTCGGCAATAGAGGAATAGCCTGTATACCTGCCCGTATATGGAAATCTTTGAATGGAGTATATTCGATCCCGGCATTACCGGTCAATACATGCTCCTTATTACTCTCGAGTGTCCCTACTATTAACATGCTGTTAATTACTTCCCATTGAAAACCTATTTGAACAGAATAGCTTGTAAAATCTTTTATTCCAATACTCTGCTTATGAATCGCCACAGAAGGAAAATTCATTATCAACATTCCAATCAACAGTTTGTCAACGGGAGCAAACAGGATACCTACATCCGTAGATAACTGTTTCGGCATCTCTTCCAACAACTCTGTCTGCAACACGGCACACTGGAAGCTAACACCAATCCGCCACCGCTCATCCAATTGCTTCCCTAATGACAAACGGAAAAGTGTCTCCCTATACTTATCATACCCGAAAGAAGAGATATTAACACCTGCTCCTAATCGTGAATCAGGATAGACAAAACTAATCCCAGCTGTTCCCAACTCTTTTACCCCATAACGATTAAAGTATTCGATATGAACCACTTTATCAGCATCCAATGTTACCAATGCAGGATTAAACAGCACGGATTGCGTCACCCCATTCCCTCCCATTCCCAAACTGCGCATATCAGTCAGGCGAAGGTTATCAACAGCATGCATGTTGATAGATACAAGAAATGCAACAAGTATATTTATTGATTTCATAGTAAGGTTTGATTTATTATCAGTTAGTAGAATTGTTTCGTTTCAATGCATAACGCGTTAATAAGATGTCATCTATTTGTTTTTCAACGCCATATCCAATAGAAACCATTTTCCCGACGTCGGGAAAATGGTTTTGTATATCTTCTCCTGCATTCCTACATGCCTCTTTGGCTTTCACCACAACATTGTTGATAAAGTTATCCCACTTTGCATATCCCAGTAAAGTTTGTAATTCCCTGGCACTCCAGCATTCTACTTCTTCTACAACATTTGCAGCCGCCTCAAACTTATCCAATAAGTTTTTGATTTCTTCCTTTTTCATAATACAAGTTTTTAAGTGATAATTATTTATGGATTAAATATTTATGATTTATAAAGAATGGAAAGGAAGTCGGATGTTTCATAGTCTGTTGATTTTAGTTGTTTGTACTGCTACAAATATAATGATTTATATGAAGTTGACAACATATTGACAACTTATTTATAAGATACCTCCTTATTATCAATGAATGGAGCAATGGAACTTATTAGTCAAATTCTGTAAAACGGGCAAATGCTATCCGTAAATCAACTACATTTGTACACGATGTTGAGAAAAGGTAGGTATAAAATATTGATAGTATTCATGTTGTGTATGGTAGGGGCTAAGGCACAAACATTGAAAATTAATACCGTTCCTGAAGGGTTACAAAAAGCTTATCTGGATGGAAAGGACACGGTACCTGTGGTCAATCTGCGGGAGATATTCATTTATCCACCGGTAAAGTTTAAGAACAAACGTGAACAGGCTCAATATAACAAGTTAGTCCGCGATGTAAAACGTACGTTACCGTATGCCAAGATGGTTTATGAAACACTGATCGAAACATATGAGTATATGGAAACCCTCCCGGACGATAAATCCCGTCAAGCCCATTTGAAACGCATGGAGAAAGAACTTTTCCAGGAATATAAACCGGAACTGAAAAAACTTACTTTCTCACAAGGCAAGCTACTTATCAAGCTGATTGACAGAGAATGTAACCAATCGAGCTATAACCTGTTAAGAGCCTACTTAGGCAGTTTCCGGGCAGGTTTCTGGAATATATTTGCCGGTATGTTCGGTGCCAGCCTGAAAACCGAATACGATCCGAAAGGAAAAGATGCTATGACGGAACGGGTAGTCGTACTTGTCGAAAACGGATTAATCTGACAGCTGCTTAAAGAAATCCCAGATGATAATACCGGTAGTAACTGAAACATTCAGGGAATGCTTTGTCCCATACTGCGGTATTTCAATACACATATCACAGTTATCAACGACACATTGTTGAACGCCTTTTACCTCGTTTCCCATGATTACTGCGTACTTCTTATCTTTGTCTAACAACAACTTATCCAACATAGTACTGCCTTCTGCCTGTTCCACTGCACAAACGATATACCCTTGTTGTTTCAGGTTATCAACAGCCTCCATCGTATCTTTGAAGTACTTCCAGTCTACCGTCTCTTCCGCCCCTAAAGCTGTCTTATGGATTTCCGCATGAGGCGGACAAGCTGTAATACCGCACAGATAAATACCTTCTACCCTGAAAGCATCGGACGTACGGAACACGGATCCTACATTATTTAAGCTCCTTACGTGGTCCAACACAACCACCAACGGAATCTTTTTACTATCTTTGAATGCCTCCGGGGTCAGGCGGTTCAGTTCTGTTATTTTTAACTTGCGCATAGTCATCATTTCTTTGTTTGCAAAAGTAGTCAATTAATGTGGATATGCCGTTGAAAAGGTATTGATAAGTGGTGGACACAAAATGAAAAATAGTTCTTGCATTATTCGAATTGTTCGCTATACATTCTCCCCTTTCTATTATGCAATAGAAGTAACAGATTATTTACTACGCTCTGTCAACAGCGGTTATACACGTATCGACAGCAGGCAACCGCTATGAACTTTTACACACAGGTAGTTTTCAACCGGAAACTGATAAAATCTGTAAAGTAAAGAATAGCAGGATATAATAAGAAAAACCGTATGTTGGTATCTACTTAATAAGTGGTTTACATCGTTTAATAACGAATCAGACAAGTAATGTAACAAAAATGTATTAACTGTTTCAACCGGATATTATATTCATCATATTTAGATTTAAAATAAAGAATAAATAAGAATATAATAATATGATTGTGGATAACTTCGGGAAGGGGGAAAAGTCCCGGCCAAAAACGACTGGCAGGTTTCCTGAGGAAGACGTACGTATTTTAGTGGAAACCTACCGGCGTTCTTTTGGTTTTATATATGTTTCCTATGGGGGAATCAATAAAGTTCTTACCTTTGCACAGTATCTACAACACAATCATTTAATACAGGTAACTATGTTGACAAACCAATCGATCGGATATATGGACGCCCCCATTCCAAAGGGTTTGGATTTAAAGGAAGAGATAAATAGAATGCGCAAAGAAAAGAACGCCGTCATCCTTGCTCATTATTATCAGACTGGTGACATCCAGGATATAGCGGATTTTGTAGGAGACAGCCTGGCATTGGCACAACAGGCAGCCAAGACGACGGCCGACATCATTGTTTTCTGTGGTGTCCATTTTATGGGAGAAACAGCCAAGGTGTTGTGTCCGGACAAGAAGGTACTGGTTCCCGACCTGAATGCCGGCTGTTCGCTGGCAGACAGTTGTCCGGCTCCGGACTTCGCAGCATTCGTCAAACAACATCCCGGCCATGTGGTTATTTCGTATGTAAATACGACAGCTGCGGTCAAGGCAGTGACGGATGTGGTGGTAACTTCTACCAATGCCCGTCAGATTGTGGAGAGTTTTCCGGAAGATACAAAGATTATCTTTGGCCCGGACCGTAACTTAGGTAATTATATAAATGGTATTACCGGACGTAAGATGTTGCTTTGGGACGGTGCCTGCCATGTACACGAACAGTTTTCATTGGAAAAGATACTGGAGCTGAAGAAGCAGTACCCGGATGCTGAAGTCATTACTCACCCGGAATGTAAGCAGCCTGTTATACAGGTCTCAGACTTCGTAGGATCGACTGCGGCTCTTCTGAAGCACACGGTTAAGTCCGACAAGAAACGATTCATTGTAGCGACGGAAAGCGGCGTTATCCACGAGATGCGCAAGCAAAGTCCCGATAAGGAGTTCATTCCGGCTCCTCCCAACGACAGTACTTGTGCCTGCAACGAATGTAATTTTATGCGTTTGAATACGATGGAGAAATTGTATAACTGCTTGAAATATGAATTGCCTGAAATCTTTGTAAGCGAAGAAGTACAGGAAAAGGCAATCCGTCCGATCAAGAAAATGCTGGAGATTTCGGAGAAGCTCGGTTTATAAGTTTATTGATAAACCGCGGTAAAAATAAAATCCACAGTAGTGCATATCTTGTGTACTGCTGTGGATTTCTGTTTTTAAGGCTGTTATTTACGTTTAGGTTTATACAGACAGGGTTTCTCGATATACTTCCAGGATAATGTTCCTAAGTAGGTACAAATGACAGTTGTCAATGCCAAGGTCAGAACCAGGCTGTACTTATCTAATCCGAAATGGATGAATGTTTGTATGACAGGAAAATGGAGCAGGAATATACCGTAAGAAAAGTTTCCCATACGGTTAAAGAAGTGTAGCCATTTGAAACTATAGGCTACCGATATAATAACGGAAGCCAGTGCAATCGGTTCGAATATACTGAGTAACAGAACATCTCTGAATATTAGCAATAAAATACTTATTGGAAATATGTATTTCATATACTTTCGGAACTGCGGAAAATAGGCCAGTATGATGATGCCGGAACAGAAATACATCATTTGTCCGGGGAACTGTCGTTTCAGAAACTCGTAGACAGCGTTGTGTGTCGTATCATCCAGGTAGTTGCAGGTAGTGGAATAAATGAAAGATAATACGTATATCAATACCAAACATACCAATTTGTTGTATTTCTTCAACAGCCAGTAAATGAGAGGAACCGTCATGTATAACATCAGTTCTACTTTGATTGTCCAGAGCGAACCGTTCATGGCATGTAACGGATTATTGTCGAAAACGCCCGGAAGGTCCGGACAGAGAAAGTTTAATGTCAGCAGATTGGTGAACAGATAAGTATAAGGTTTGGGAGATGTCAGGAATTCATGATACGGTAATGTAGTCAGAAAAAATCCTAATACCAGGCATAGCAGAATCACCAGCGAATAGGCCGGCATAATACGTTGTACACGTTTGCGGAAGAAAACGTATGTATCCGGTGAGCGCAGGAAACTGAACATAACCAGAAATCCGCTGATAATGAAAAATCCTTTTACACGGAATCCGCCGCTGACGAACCAGAAAGGATCTGTATCCGTCAATGCGCTGAAGTGATTGAACATGACCGAATAAGCAAGAAAGAAGCGGATAAAATCAAAGTTATTCGCTTCTTTAACTTGTGCAATCAGCCTGGAATTGAGCAATACCTTTTCAGTTGGATTCATTTCCTTATTTTATGACTGCGATCTTTGTTACTACACTTTCTTTAGAATCTTCGGTAGCGGAAAGAACAAGATAAATACCTGATGCTACACGGACACCTTTCTTATTACGACAGTTCCAGAATGCCTGTCCGCCTAATGATTTGGTTTGATAGATAAGATTTCCACTTAGGTCGGTGATCTTTACGATCGAGTTATCCATCAGGCCTGTGATCGTAACTTTGTCCGCATGTTCCGGCCGTACAGGATTAGGATAGGCATAAACATTGGAATAGTCGCTTCTGCCCTCCGTTGCTTCTCCTTTATAGGAAACCAAACCTTTATCTGTTCCGATAAATACTTCGCCAGTCTTTCCGTTGATTTCTATGGAATATATATTATCGGACAGGAGAGGACTGTTGGATGTATTAAACTGATGGACGACTTCCTGGTTATCTCCGCTTAATACATAAACGCCATTACCTGCCGTACCGATCCATTTCCGGTTACCATTGTCCACTTTTATGGCTGTCACCATTACGTTGTCGAGGAAATAATAAGGTGTTTCATCTTCTTCATTGATTAGTTTGACACGCGTACAGCGCGTAGAACTGCTGTTTTCCGATGCTGCCAGCCTGGGATTGGTAATGTAAATGGCACCTTTACTGGTTCCTATCCATACATATCCGTCTTTGTCTTCTGCCATACAAGTATAGTTACTGGGGGCAAAGTTGTTGCCGTCGGTATCAGTAAAACTTTCAAATTTGTAAGAGTCAGCTTCGTCTAATGAATTACTGTTTGCAATGACTGTAATACGGGCGTCACTTGCAGGACGGGATATATTGACCCATTTGTCATTGTTGGAAGTAACGAGAATATCATTAATGGTAGGCTTGCTTCTTAATGATTCAACGAACAGGCTATGCCATTTGCCTTCTTTATCCAATATTTTTATGGCGTCGTTTACTTCCGAATTTGTCATCCAGAGGTTTCCGTCTTTATCGAAAGCAAGTCCATCCATGAAGTAGTAGTTACCTGCATTTCCACCTGCATTCTGAAGCGGGCTGTTCGAACTGGTATATCTGATTTCCGGTTCTCCGTCTTTGTACCGGATAACGCCATCACCATAGGAAGATGTGTAAATAATTTCTTCTCCGGCATCATTCGTACTGATAACAATACCGGTATAGTCGCGAGGCCATACGTTTAATTTACTTTGCACTTTGGAAGGTTCCAGTACAGTCCATTTCTCATAATCATATATCATCACCGAACCTGCTATACCGAAACGGTCGTTACCTGTCAGACTTTTGCCGCCTGGTATGATATATACTTTATCATTTTGACATACAATGTCAAACGAACTGTTGGAGTAGGGACCATCCAATATGATTGCTTCGTTTACAGCTTCAAACTTATTCGCTCCGGTTCTTTTGATAGAACGCAAACCTTTTGAACCTTCTGCGATCCAGTATTTATCGGTCTGATAGGTACTGATATCTTTTATGGCAATATTTATCTGGTCGAAAGTTTTTGTATCTGTGAAGATATAAACCTGTGAAGAGGCTATACAAGCTAACTTTTCACCGATAACTTTGATGCTGTTCATTTGAGCATTATTTACTAAAGAAACAGTTGTTCCGTTCACCTCGTAATAGACACCTTTGTTTTTAGACAGATAAAACAGCTGGTTTTTGAATAATACGATTGTATCTATGGAGCTATCTGACGGGAATCCCGGTACTGCGTATGCTTTCCAATTCGCTTTGTCCAACAGGTTATCGCCTAAAGATGCATATAGAACGCCGTTGAATGTTTCACTTTTTACGGAAGCATATATCCGGTTGTTCAGGATGACAGAGGATGTTACATTCCGGGATAAGTTGTAGGTATCGGTTATTTCTTTTTTGTCCATGTTGACGACTACGATACCGGACGTTATGGATAAATAGGCATATTCGTTATGAATCATAACGGAATTTACTTTTTTATCTCTTAATGCTGTGGTAGAGTAGAGGTAAGGGATATTCTTTACGGAACCATTTTCCAGGATATCTATATTACAGTTGTTATAAACAATCAACAGGGATTTAGTCTGTTTGTTATAGGAAATGAATTGAATATCGGTGTCATTCAATCCGTTTCCTTTATAATATTGCTTGATGCTGTTATCTTCTTTTCCATACGTATACAGAGCGCCTTCCGCTACGACGAATACCTGGTCGGCAGATTCCTCTACGTTATTGGTGTTGTTGTAAGAAAGGTATGTTTTCCACCCGAGTGTGTTGTCATTGGCTGCCGGGGCAGTGAATGAAAGGAGGAAAAGCAAGATAACAGTCAATATATTTCTCATATTAAATACAATATTAGAACGTGTAATTCGATAAAAAGGCAGTCAGTTTCTTAACTGCTTCGGCGCGGTGGCTGATTTTATTTTTGAGCTCGTTACCCATTTCGGCAAATGTCTGCGAATAGGTGTCGGGAACAAATACAGGGTCGTAGCCGAAACCGCTTCCACCTCGTTTGTCCCGGATGATGGTGCCGTTTACAACTCCTTCGAACAGGTATTCCTTGCCGTCCAGGATAAGGGCGATAACGGTACGGAAACGGGCTTTCCTGTTTTCTTTGCCTTCCATCTCCCGGAGCAGTTTATTCATGTTTGCTTCCGAATCATGTCCCGGACCGGCATAGCGTGCAGAGTATACTCCCGGAGCGTTATTCAGAGCTTCTACTTCCAGTCCCGTATCATCGGCGAAACAGTCGTAACCGAATTTCTCTTTGATATAACGGGCTTTTTGCAGGGCATTACCTTCCAGGGTTTCTGCTGTTTCGGGAATATCGTCGTGACAGTCGATGTCTGAAAGGCTTACTATTTCGGTGTATCCGGCTGTTATTTTCCGGACTTCGTCCAGCTTGTGCTGGTTATTTGTTGCAAATACAAGTTTCATTTTCGTTGTGTATAAATAAAAAAAGCACTTCTATACGATGTGTATATAACGTACGGAAGTGCTTTAAATTGTTTAAGTGACTGTTTTATGCTTTTATCTGGTCAAATCCTTCTCCGTACACGCCTCTGACGATACTTTGCGAGATGAATGCCTGGTGGTCTATCTGTTTGACTAAGCGGAAGATGGCGACCGATTCGGATTTCTTGGCCAACAGGACAACTACTTTGACAGGTTTACGGGAATAGCCGCCTACGCCATCGAGAATGGTGCATCCGCGGTCCAGGTCGTGAATGATCCGTTCGGCTATTTCGTCGTACTTCTGCGAGAAGATGAAGAACTGGACCGATTGGCGGTTACCGTTCAACACCATGTCGAGTATATAATTACTTATAAACATCTCTACAAAACCGAATACGATCTTTTCGACGTCATGAAACAGAAGAAAAGAGGAACCGATGATGAAGAAATCGCAGAACAGCAAGGCGCGGCCAATGGATATATTCTTATATTTGTTGACAATAGCCCCGATGATATCCGTACCTCCCGTACTGCCGTTTGCCGAGAATACAAGTCCGAGACCGGCTCCGCAAAGGAAGGCCCCGATAATGATAGACATAAACGGCTGGTCGTGCAGGATGGTATGGTCTTTCAACAACCATTCGAAGAACGACAGGGATATGGACAGGGAGAAGACTCCGAATATCGTTTTTATCAGAAATTTAAACCCAAGTATTTTCAGGGCGGCCAACAGTAATACTACGTTTATCACGAAGTAAGATACAGACACGGGGATAGCCTCGTTGGTGGCAAAGAAGATTAAGGCACAAATACCGCTGACTCCACCGGTAATAATTTCATTAGACAAGATGAAGGCGTTGAAGCCGAAGCCGTACAAGAGAGTACCCAATATAATCATCAGGTAGTCTTGTACAGCAAAATAAACTTTATTGTTTATGAACTTCATATAAATGTTTAGATTACGATGTTTACAATCTTTCCGGGAACAACGATAATCTTCTTCGGTGTCTTGCCTTCCATCCATTTGGCGGAATTTTCATGTGCAAGAGCAGCTTTTTCTATCTCTTCACGCGGCATATCGGCCGGAAGTTCCATGCTGAAACGGGCTTTACCGTTGAAGGAGATAGCATAAGTAAGCGAGTTTTCTTTCAGGTATTCTTCGTTGCAGACGGGCCATTTGGCGTCACAAACAGTCGTGTCGTGACCGCAAGTATGCCACAGTTCTTCGGCAAAATGAGGAGCGAACGGAGCCAACAGGATGATTAATTCTTCCAGAATGGCACGTTTGTTACATTTCAGGTTGCTCAGTTCGTTCACACAAATCATGAAGGCGCTGATAGATGTGTTGTATGAGAAATGTTCGATGTCGAACGTTACTTTCTTGATCAGCTTATGCAGTGATTTCAGTTCGTCGGCTGTCGGTTCTGCATCTGTGATCTGCAATGTATCCGTGTTGCCGAAGAACAGTGCCCACAGCTTTTTCAGGAAACGGTGAACGCCGTCGATACCGTTCGTGTCCCAAGGTTTGGATTGTTCCAACGGGCCCAGGAACATTTCGTACAGACGAAGCGTATCGGCACCGTATTTTTCAACGATCATATCCGGGTTAACGACGTTGAACATCGACTTCGACATCTTTTCAACCGCCCAACCGCAGATATATTTGCCGTCTTCCAGTTCGAACTCGGCATCTTTATATTCCGGGCGCCAGCTTTTGAAGGCTTCCATATCCAGGACATCGTTCGATACGATATTTACATCCACGTGGATAGGAGTCACCTCGTATTTATCTTTCAGGTTCAGGGAAACGAACTTGTTCGTACCGTTGATACGATACACAAAGTTGGAACGTCCCTGGATCATTCCCTGGTTGATTAGTTTCTTGAACGGTTCTTCTTCGCAGACAACACCCAGGTCGAACAGGAATTTATTCCAGAAGCGGCTGTAAATCAGGTGACCGGTAGCATGTTCGGTTCCACCGATATAGAGGTCTACATTACGCCAGTATTCGTCTACATCTTTATCTACTAATGCCTGGTCGTTGTGCGGGTCCATATAGCGCAGGTAGTAAGCCGATGAACCGGCAAATCCCGGCATGGTACAAAGTTCGAGCGGGAAAATAGTCTTGTTGTCTATTTTGGAGACTTCCACAACTTCCTGTTTAGCGGTATCCCAAGCCCATTTTACGGCGTGTCCTAAAGGAGGTTCGCCCGTTTCGGTCGGCAGGAATTTATCGACTTCCGGCAGTTCGAGCGGCAGTTTGTCGACCGGCAACATCTGAGGCATACCATCCGCATCGTAATAAACAGGGAACGGTTCGCCCCAATAGCGCTGGCGGCTGAAGATAGCGTCGCGCAGGCGGTAGTTGACTTTTACACGTCCTAATTGATGTTCGGCTACATATTTCTTGGTGGCGGCGATTGCTTCCTTTACGGTCAGACCGTTCAGAGAGAGGTCGCAATAGGGCGTTACTTCCGGTCTCGGCGAATTGCAGACGATGCCTTCTTTTGCATCGAAGCTTTCTTCGCTGACGTCGCATCCTTCGATCAATGGGATGATCGGCAGGTTGAAATGTTTGGCAAATGCGTAGTCACGGCTGTCGTGTGCCGGAACGGCCATGATAGCACCTGTTCCGTAGCCGGCCAGTACATAATCGCTGATCCAGACGGGCACTGCGTCGCCTGTGAACGGGTTAATGGCGTATGAACCGCTGAATACACCGGTCACGGAACGGTCGGCGATGCGTTCGCGTTCCGTACGTTTCTTGGTGCGGTCCAGGTAAGCGTCCACTTCCTGCTTCTGCTCGGGAGTGGTTAGCTGGGCAACGAGTTCGCTTTCGGGAGCCAGTACCATGAAAGTGACACCGAACATGGTATCAGCACGGGTCGTAAAGATCGTAAATTCCAGATCGCTGTCTTTCACTTTAAACTGGATTTCGGCTCCTTCGCTGCGACCGATCCAGTTACGCTGTGTTTCTTTCAGCGAGTCTGTCCAGTCGATTGTATCCAGTCCGTCCAGCAAACGCTGTGCATACGCAGATACACGCAAGCACCACTGGCGCATGATTTTCTGTTCCACCGGATAACCGCCGCGTTCGGAAACGCCGTTCACCACTTCATCATTGGCCAATACGGTACCTAATGCGGCACACCAGTTTACCATCGTTTCGCCCCGATAAGCGATGCGGTAGTTCAGCAGGATTTCCTGTTTTTCTTTCTCACTTTTGGCTTTCCATTCGTCAGCCGTGAAGCTCAGCTCTTCGCCGCAGGCAACGTTCAGGCCTTCTGTTCCGACCTGTTCGAAAGCGGCAACCAGTTCGCTGATAGGGCGCGCCTGCTTTTCGTCGTTGCAGTAGTAGCTGTTGAACATCTGGATGAATGCCCATTGTGTCCATTTATAATATTCCGGGTCGCAGGTACGGATTTCACGGCTCCAGTCGTAGCTGAAACCTATTTTATCCATTTGCTCGCGATACCGGGCGATGTTTTTCTTTGTCGTTACTTCGGGATGCTGTCCGGTCTGGATAGCATATTGTTCTGCCGGCAGTCCGTAGGCGTCATAGCCCATCGGGTGCAAAACGTTGAAACCTTGCAGGCGTTTGTAACGGGAATAAATGTCAGAAGCGATGTAACCGAGCGGGTGGCCTACATGTAGCCCTGCTCCTGATGGATAAGGAAACATGTCCAATACGTAATACTTAGGTTTGTCGGCATTCTTTTCGACTTTATAAACCTTGTTGGCAATCCAGTATTCGTGCCACTTTTTCTCAATTTCTCTGAAATTGTACTCCATGATTGTTTATCGTTTATTTTTATCGTTTTCTATTTAAAGCCACAAAGTTAGTGAATTTTATGATTATACATATCCTATTCTATTTCTTGGTTTATTTTCTTTTTCTTTATTTCGGTTGGCTAATTCCGCCAGAGCCATGTAGATATCATCAAAGTGCTGTTCATAACTTTCGTGGTCTTTCGAAAGGCTTTCCAAATCTTCTTGTAAGAAACGGAGTTGCAGTTTGAGTTCTGCTAATTCTTTGGCTGTCTGATTGCTTTCAAGTATATATTGCCTTGTTTTTACAAAGGCCCGCATAATGTTTATATTGACTTGTATTGCTATAGGGGAACGAAGTACGCTTGACAGCATCGCTATTCCTTCTTGCGTAAAGGCGGAGGGTATAATATAGCTGTGCTTCATTGTTTTGGGTAACTGGTCGCAATTTGCGACCAGTTCATTCCATTCTTTTTCTGTAAGTATAAACATGAAGTCTTCTGGAAAACGTTCAATATTACGTTTAACTTGTTCTTTCAAACGTCTTGTTTCCACCTGATACAATGTTGCCAAATCAAAATCCAGCATCACTCGTTGACCTCTAATCTCATAAATTTTGTTTTGAATCACTTGTAGTTCCATAGCTAAGTGTTTTTATTGTTTTTAATTTTCCAAAGTAAAGGATAATAATCCGATTGTGCAATTATCTTTATGTATTTGAAAATCTCCCGGTATGTATTTGTAATTACCATAGCATCTAATTCGATGTTGATAACTGTCGGCCGTATGGCCGATAATCGTCAGCCACACGGTTGATAACCGTCGGCCATACGGCTGATAATTATCGGCCAACAAATCGATCGGCATTAATATACGAATAAATGCTGTTCATTGTTCTGATTGTTAGTATTTTGTTACATTAGTTATCAGGAGGGGATAAAACCTTCTCGTCTTTGTCGTTGTTTATACCCAAAGCTAACGATAAATACACACAAATGATGAGAAGATTTACCCTTTTATTCGTAGTTGCCTTGTCGGTTTTGTCGATGAGCGCAGCCCCCGTCGATATGAAACAGGCACGCAAGATTGCCCTTAGTTTCATAAAGAGCAATTATCCTCAGACCCGGTCGGGACAGGAAACTCTTACGCTGGTTTGGACAGATGCCATTGCCGGAACACGTTCCAGTAGCAGTGATGCGATTGCTTCCGAGCCTACTTTCTATGTGTTCGATCGTACTGATGCTCCCGGTTTTGTGGTGGTAGCGGGCGACGATGCTGTCTACCCGATTCTCGGTTACGGCCGGGAACAGACGTTTTCCAAGGAAGGAATACCTTCCAACCTGCGCGCCTGGTTCGACAGTTACCAACGGCAGATAAATTGGTTGCGCAGTCATAATAAACAGGCTTCTGCCGCTACTCGTGAGGCTTGGGAGAAACTTGGTAACGGAAGTTTGCAACTAAAGTCGACCGGTGTGGAACTCACAACCGTATTGTGGGATCAGATGACGCCTTATAATAATCTTTGCCCGGAGGTTAGCGGCCAGCGTACGCCGACCGGCTGTGTGGCAACTTCTACGGCAATCGCCATGCAGTATCACCAATGGCCGGATGTCGGACAAGGTAGTCATTCTTATACTACGAAGACTTACAACCTGTCACTCTCTGCCACTTTCGACACTCCTTACCAATGGAATAATATGCCGGCTACTTACACCGCCGGACAGTACACCGACCAGCAGGCGCAAAATGTAGCGACCCTGATGTACGACTGCGGCGTTTTCTCCGACATGGATTATGCTCCCGGTAATAGCGGCGCTCTGATGCTGACGGCTGCACAAGGTCTGGTCAACTATATGAAGTATGATAAATCCCTCCATGTCCTGCAACGGGAGAACTATCAGACAGCCGAATGGGAGTCCATCATCAAAGGTGAACTCGACAATAACCGTCCCGTCGTTTATGGTGGCGAGAATGATCAGAAAGAAGGGCATCAGTTTATTATCGACGGCTACAATACAGCCGATTATTACCATGTCAACTGGGGATGGAGCGGACTGGCCAACGGCTACTATCTGCTTGCCGTGCTCGAACCCGAAGAACAGGGAACGGGTGGTAACAGCGGCGGGGGATTCTCTCTCGACCAGATGGCTATGATCAGTATGCAGAAGCCTGTCGAAGGTTCCACCTATGAAGATGTGCTGACCTTTTTCTATGGTGAAAGCGGAGGAATCGTTTTTGATGGATTGGACACATCGACCGATACGTTTGAACCGGGGCAGCTGTTTGAGGTGCAGTTCGGCTATGTTGGCAATATGAGTATCCGTAACTTCACCGGTGACTTAGTTGTTGCGCTTGTCGACAAAGACGGGAATACGAAAGAACTGATTTCTTCCGAAAAGTCTGTATCCATTGATATAAATAACGGGATAGGCGGAGAGTTGGCCTGTACGATTACCCAACCGATAGCATCCGGAGATTGCATCCGTCTCCTTTATAAGAGCAGTGACGGAAACGACTGGAAATGGGTGAGAGGCGGAACCGATACTTACGGTGAAATTGCAGTGGACGGCAGCGATGTGGCGAACGAAGAGATAGCAGTCCCGTCACCCGTCACTGTTTCCTGCAATGCCGGCGGAACCGTTTCCGTTACTTCTCCGGTAGCCATAAAGGAAATTGTATTATATGATATAACAGGTCGTTTGTTGAAAAAGCAACCGGCCGGAGGCAATACAGAGGTATCGCTTTCCTGCGCAGGGTATCCGGCCGGTGTTTATGTGATGGAAGTGCTTACTGCCGAAGGAAAAAGCAGCCATAAGCTATTCCTGTCATTCGCCTTTTAGCAGCGGCCAGTTCGGGTCTTTGACGTGTTCCCGCTGCATGATGGCTTTCAGTTCGGCCACTTTGTCGGGATAGCTGTCCAGGATATTATGTCTTTCCGAAGGATCGGACGCCAGGTTGTAAAGTTCGTAGTAAGGCTTGTCACCGCGAATGTTCATGTGAACCAGTTTCCACGGGCCTTTACGAACAGCCTGGCGGCCGTTCAGTTCCTGAAATTCGAAATACAGGAATTCATGTTCTTTCTGTCCTTTGCGGTTTTGCAGTAACGGCAACATACTGACGCCGTCCATTTCTTTCTGTTTGGCTTTCGGATGGATGATCTCTTCGAAGGTCGGCAATACATCCCAGAAGGAACACATAAAATCTGTTTCCGTACTCGGCTGCACGTGTCCCGGCCATGAAATGATCATCGGCACGCGGATACCGCCTTCGTAAAGGTCGCGTTTGTAGCCGCGATAAATGCCGTTGCTGTTAAAGAAGTCGGGATCGGCGCCACCTTCCATGTGCGGGCCATTATCGCTGGCAAAGATGATGATCGTATTGTCGTACAAGCCTTTGTCTTTCAGTTTCTGGACAATCTGTCCGACATAAACGTCCAGACGGTAAACCATAGCAGCAAAGGTTGCATGCGGATAGAATTGTGTGCAGTAGCCGCCTTTGCGGAAAGCCGGGCTGCCCGGTTCTACGCCGTGGTAAGGCTTTTCCGGGTACAGGCCGCGGAACTTTTTAATGATGCTGTCTTCAGGTACGATCAGTTCCGCGTGCGGGATGATGGTCGGATACCACATGAAGAAGGGTTCGTCCGGATTCATATTGTCCAGGTATTCCAGTGCTTTCCCGTGGATAAGATCCTGCGAATAGGTTCCTTTTCCGTATTGTACATTCAGGTTGTTGTCAGTCAGTTCCACCCGTTTGTCGTTGTCCCAAAGATGGTCCGGGTAATAGCTGTGCGCCAGCAACTGGCAGTTATATCCGTAGAAAGTGTCGCATCCCTGATTCTTCGGATCACCGGTCGAACCGATAAAACCCAATCCCCATTTACCGAAAGCGGAAGTCTTGTAACCGGCTTCTTTCATCACCTGGAAGATGGTGCGGGCGTTTGCCGGGAGCGGGAACTGTCCTTCCGGATCGAGTTCGAGGTTTCCGCGGACAGGCGTGTGTCCGCTATGCGTACCGGTTAGCAGGCAGGAACGGGAAGGGGCGCTGACGGTCGTTCCCGAGTAACACTGCGTGAAACGCATTCCGTTTTGTGCCAGCTTATCGATGTTGGGAGTTTCGAATTTTTCCTGCCCGTAGCAGCTTAGATCGCCATAGCCCAGATCATCGGCCAGGATAAAGACAACGTTCGGTTTCTTATCCTTATTCTTTTCGGCATGGATGAAAGGAGCGGCCAACAGGATACCGGTTGAGATTAAAATAGCTTGTTTCATGATATTATGTTTTTTGTTTGAATGGTTACAAAGTTATATCTTTATGTAAAGAATAACTATCTTTGAGCGTAAAATCTAACTGAATATCATGAAAAAGATTGTTTGTTTTTTCTCTGTTCTTCTTTTTTCCCTTTTGTGGATGAGTTGCTCGAATCAGACTGCATCTTCTTACTATCTGGATGCCGTAAACGGAGATGACAGCCAAAACGGGCTGACGGAAGCGACCGCCTGGAAAAGTCTTTCCGGACTCCGGAATGTCGAACTGAAACCCGGCGACAGGATACGGCTGAAAAGAGGCGGAACCTTTGCAGGAGAATTGGAAATATCGGGGCAGGGAACGCCGGATAACCGGATTTACGTTGAGGCATACGGAGAAGGCGATAAACCTTGCATCGTAGGAAATGATACATCCTTGTACGCTGTCCGCATTTTCAATTCGGATTACCTGACGCTCCGGGATATCGCGATCGTGAATACGGGAAAGGAACGCCGCCCGCACCGTACGGGACTGAAGATAGAATGCCGGGATTACGGAGTTTCCAGAAATATAGCGGTGGACGGTGTGGACGTACGGGATGTGAACGGCTCGCTGGTCAAAGAAGAAGGAGGCGGTAGCGGTATCCTGATCGTTAACGGCGGAAAGGATATTATCTCTGTATTCGACAGCCTGACGATAGAGAATTGCCATATCCTGCGCTGTGCCCGCAATGCGATGATCTGGTCCGGCTATAGCAGCCGGGAAAACTGGCATCCGAGCAAACATACGATTGTCCGCAATAACCTGATAGAGGAGGTGCCGGGTGACGGTATCGTCCCGATCGGCTGTGACAGCACGTTAATCGAACACAACGTAATGCGCAACTGTCCCGCTATTCTTCCCGATTCGGAAGCGGCTGCCGGCATCTGGCCCTGGAGCTGCGACAATACGATCATTCAGTTTAACGAGGTGAGCGACCATAAAGCTCCCTGGGATGCGCAGGGATTCGATTCGGATTGGAACTGCCGGAATACGCTTATCCAGTATAATTACAGCCACGACAATGACGGCGGTATGGTCCTGATTTGTAACTCCGGTGAATCTCCCGCCACGTTCAATGCCGGGAATGTCGGTACTGTTATCCGTTATAATATCAGTATAAACGACGGACGCCGTACCCGGCCGACGCGTGCCGGTATGTTTTCTCCTTCCATCCATATAGCCGGTCCGGTGAAGAACACGACGATCAGCCATAACATTATCCATGCAAACAGGAGGGCGACGAAAGAAGCCGACCGTAGTATGATCACTTCCGACTCGTGGGGCGGCTATTCCGACAGTACTTTTGTGCAGGGAAACATCTTTTATACGCAGGAGGCAAGTACATTCAATTTTACGAAGTCGACGAACGATGTGTTTTCGGGAAACTATTACTTAGGAACGTTTAAGGTGAAACCGGCGGACAAGGATGCACAGTCTGTCTCAGAAGCATACCAGAAGCTGATTGAAAAGGATGCCGATGGTTTTGAAGGCCTGTCCGTATTGATGGATACTGTCGGGATTGCCGATTCGGAAGGCGTCTTTGTGAATGAAAATGCAATCCGCAGATTTTTTGATAGGTGAAAAATAGTACCTTTGTACGGTTAAACTCATAAAAAGATTACAACAGTGGCTAAGATAGTTGAAACTCCCCTGATGAAGCAGTATTTCGATATAAAGGCGAAACACCCCGATGCAATCCTGCTATTCCGTGTAGGCGACTTTTACGAAATGTATGGCGAAGATGCCGTGACCGGAGCCGAAATACTGGGTATCGTGCAGACGAAGAAGGCGAACGGACCGGGACAGACGGTTGAAATGGCCGGTTTCCCGCATCATGCGCTCGACAGCTATCTGCCCAAACTGGTCCGTGCCGGTAAACGTGTGGCTATCTGCGACCAGTTGGAAGACCCGAAACTAACGAAAAAGTTAGTGAAGCGCGGTATCACCGAACTGGTGACTCCGGGTGTTTCCATTAACGATAATATCCTCAACCACAAAGAGAACAACTTCCTTGCCGCGATCCATTTCGGCAAAGATATATGCGGCATTGCTTTTCTCGACATCTCTACCGGCGAGTTCCTGACTGCCGAAGGTACGGTCGACTATGTCGATAAGCTGCTGAACAACTTCTCTCCGAAAGAAGTATTGGTCGAGCGTGGTAGCCGCAAACGTTTCGAGGAGGCTTTCGGTCCCCGCTTCTTTATTTTCGAGTTGGACGACTGGGTGTTTACGCCGGAAACGGCTAACGACCGCCTGCTGAAACATTTTGAGACGAAGAACCTGAAAGGTTTCGGAGTGCAACATCTGAAATTAGGCGTCGTCGCCTCGGGCGCTATCCTGCATTACCTGGACCAGACGCAGCATACACATATATCGCATATCACATCCCTTTCCCGTATCGAAGAAGACCGTTACGTCCGCTTGGATAAGTTTACCGTCCGCAGCCTGGAACTGGTCGGTACGATGAACGAGGAGGGAACCAGCCTGCTGGATGTCCTGGATAAGACTGTTTCGCCGATGGGTTCGCGTATGTTGCGCCGTTGGATACTTTTCCCTTTGAAGGATGTCAAGCCTATCCATGAACGCCAGGATGTGGTGGAATACTTCTTCCGGCATCCCGAGGTAAAAGAACTGTTGGAGGAGAAACTGGAACAGATAGGAGACCTGGAACGTATCATCTCCAAAGTGGCTGTCGGCCGCGTATCGCCCCGCGAGGTGGTACAGCTGAAAGTGGCCCTCCGCGCTATCGAGCCGATCAAGGAGGCTTGCATGGCGAGCGATGAACCGAGCCTTTGCCGGATCGGCGAACAACTGAATGCATGTGCGCTGATTCGCGACCGGATCGAGAAGGAAATCAATAACGACCCGCCCTCCCTGCTGAACCGCGGAGGAGTAATTGCGACAGGGGTCAATGCCGAACTCGACGACCTGCGCGCCGTCGCCTATTCGGGAAAAGACTATCTGTTGAAGGTACAGCAACGCGAAATAGAACTGACGGGTATATCGAGCCTTAAAATAGGCTTCAACAACGTGTTCGGCTACTACATCGAAGTGCGCAATGCCTACAAGGACAAAGTCCCTGCCGAATGGATCCGCAAGCAGACGCTGGTCAATGCCGAACGCTATATTACCGAAGAACTGAAAGAATACGAAGAAAAGATATTAGGCGCGGAGGAAAAGATACTTTCCCTGGAAGGGCGCCTCTTTAACGAATTGGTGCTCTGCCTTTCCGAATATATCCCGCCTATCCAGATAAATGCGAACCTGATCGGGCGTCTGGACTGCCTCCTTTCGTTTGCCAAAGTGGCCGAGAGCAACCGCTATATCCGGCCGGACGTGAACGATTCTCAGGTGATCGATATTAAGGCCGGCCGTCATCCGGTCATCGAGAAGCAGTTGCCGATCGGGGAACCTTATATTGCGAATGATGTCTATTTAGATGATGAGAAGCAGCAGATTATTATTATCACCGGGCCGAACATGGCCGGTAAGTCCGCCCTGCTCCGCCAGACGGCGCTGATCACGCTGATGTCCCAGATCGGCTGTTTTGTCCCTGCCGAATCTGCCCATATCGGGATTGTGGATAAGATATTCACCCGTGTCGGTGCTTCGGATAACATTTCGGTCGGCGAATCTACCTTTATGGTGGAAATGAACGAGGCTTCGGATATCCTCAACAATATGTCTTCCCGCAGCCTTGTCCTTTTCGACGAGTTGGGACGCGGAACCAGTACGTACGACGGTATCTCCATTGCCTGGGCGATCGTAGAATATATCCACGAGCATCCGAACGCACGTGCAAAAACGCTTTTTGCCACGCACTATCACGAACTGAACGAGATGGAGGCCTCTTTCAAACGCATTAAGAACTACAATGTCTCAGTGAAAGAGGTTAACAACAAAGTGATCTTCCTGCGGAAGCTGATTCCCGGCGGAAGCGAACACAGTTTCGGTATCCATGTGGCCAAGATGGCAGGTATGCCGAAGAGTATCGTGAAACGTTCCAATGAGATACTGAAACAACTCGAAACGGAAAACCGCCAGGAAGGTATTGCCACGGAAAAGCGCAAAGGCATCAAGAGCAAACCGGTCAAAGGAATCGCCTCATCGGCCGACGGTTACCAGTTGAGCTTCTTCCAGCTCGACGATCCTGTCCTCAGCCAGGTGCGTGACGAGATCAAGAATCTGGACGTGAACAATCTGACACCTTTGGAAGCATTGAACAAGTTGAGCGAGATACGGAGAATTATCACCGGGAAGTGATGACGCGTACTTTGTTCTCGAATATATAATTTAATAAGATAATCAGATATGGAAAAACTTCACCCGGTACGGCGCTTGCTGTACACCGCTTTGCTATTGTTTTCTGTGTGCATCCTGAGTGCGCAGGTTCCTGTGGTCCCTTCACCGGAGGTTCTGGATAAGCCTTTCGGAGAAGCGGATAGAACAGCCTTTTCTACTCCCGACAAAGTTTTCTATCCGGAGACATGGTTCCATTATATCGGTGGAAATGTCTCCTTAAAAGGTATCACCGCCGATCTGGAAGCGATTGCCGCGGCCGGTTTTTCCGGGATACAGCTGTTTCATGGGCAATTCGGTACTGTCTGGCCGGGAACGGATTCCCAGATTGCCTGCCTGAGTCCTTTGTGGGATCATGCGGTTAAGCATACAGCCGAGGAGTGCAGACGGTTGGGATTGCGGTTTACGATGCAGGGTTGTCCGGGATGGGCAATGGCAGGCGGTCCTTGGATTAAGCCGGAAAATGCCATGCGCCATCTGGTTTGGAGCCGGACGGACGTGACGGCAGGCGCTTTACATAAGCAACTCCCCATACCACAACCGAGCGGGGAAGACTGGCGGGACTACCGGGATGTGGTTGTCCTCGCTTTCCCGACTCCGGATGGCGATACGGGCGAACCGTTACAGGCGGACGGGATCACCAGCAATGTGGAATGCAACTGGACGGATTATTTGCAGGGAAAGGCTGAGAAGCCGTTGAACCTGTCTCCCGCCGCCAATGGCCCTTACTGGCTGGAAATAGCCTATCCGGAGGAGACTGTTGTCCGGACAATCGAATTGTCTTCCGTCCGACAAATGAACCATAGCTGGTGTTTCGAGCCGGGAGTCAGCCTGAAAATGGAAGCTGTCATGCCGGAAGGAGGGAGCGTCGAGGTCCTGAATACCGAAATGCCGCAAAGCAACTGGCAGGACGACCGGACGATTTCGCTCTCGTGCAAGGAAGTAAAGGGGGCGAAGAAATACCGCATCAGCATTGTAAATAAACACGATATGGCATTGCAATCCTTACGCCTGTTTTCAGCAGCCCGCAAGAATAACTGGGAGTCGGAAGCGGCGTGGACATTACGCACGATGGAACGGAAAGGAGATGCCATCCGCTATGCCGATGACGCTTACCTGCATACGGATCAAATCTATGACCTCACTGGCAAGATGAATGCCGACGGTCTTTTGGAATGGGAAGCGCCTGCCGGTAAGTGGACGATCCTGCGGGTGGGACATGTCAATACGGGAATGAAGAACGGCCCTGCACCGGCGGAAGGAACCGGCTGGGAATGCGACAAGTTCTCTTTGGATGGTTCCAACGCACAGTTTGACGGATACCTGGGAAGGCTCTCCAACGGTCCGTTGGCCGGCGGTCTGCTGAAAGGTGTCCTTTTCGATAGCTGGGAATGCAGGACGCAAACCTGGACCGCCCGTATGGAGGAGGAGTTTGAGAAGAGAACCCGTTACCCGCTGCGGAAATGGCTGCCGGCCCTTTTCGGCTATGTGGTCGACGATCCGGAGACGACCACCCGCTTCCTGAACGACTGGAGACAGGTAATCAACGGCCTGTTTGTGGATAATTTCTTTGGCAATATGGCCAACAGGGCTAAAGAGCAGGGTATGTCCATTTCGTATGAGACGGCGGCCGGAGATGTATTCCCGGCAGATATCCTCGAATATTATAAATATGCGGATGTCCCCATGTGTGAATTCTGGCAACCGATGACCGAAAACTATGTCGGTTCGCTGAACTTTAAGCCGATTAAACCCGCCACTTCCGCCGCCCGTATCTACGGCAAACCGCGTGTGGCAGCCGAGGCCTTTACCTCTTTCAGCCATACCTGGGACGAATCGTTCCCGATGTTGAAGGAAGTGGCGAACGTAAATAGCATAGAGGGGGTGACGCACCTGATCTTCCATACCTATACGCACAACCCGCAGGTCGGCTTCCTGCCTCCCGGTACTTCGTTTTCGGGGGCCGGTATCGGTACGCCTTTCCTGCGCGGGCAGACCTGGTGGAAATATATGCCTGACTTTACTACTTATCTGGCAAGATGCGGTTATTTGCTGGAGCGGGGAAAACCGGTTTCCGATGTCCTGTGGTATCTGGGAGATGAAATAGACCATAAACCGAACCAGGAGTTTCCTTTTCCGGCAGGTTTCAAATATGATTACTGCAATACGGATGCCCTGTTGAACCGCTTGTCTGTCCGGGACGGACGTATCGTTACGCCGGAGGGAATCAACTACAGTGTTTTGTGGTTGCCCGAGACGACCCGTATGTTGCCTGAAACGGTGGAAAAACTGTATGCCCTGATCGACGCCGGAGCGACTGTCATCGGTGACGCTCCTTCCGGATTGGCTACCCTGATGGGTGGCAAAGAGGCTTCCGACCGGTTGGATAAAGCCGTCCGCCGGATCTGGACTGCTCCCGGCATCCATACAATCGGAAAAGGCCGGATCGTTTCGGGCATGCCGCTCGACAAGAGCCTGGCAGCGCTGAATCTTCAGCCGGATGTCAGACAGACCGACGCTTTGTGGTCGCACCGCCGGGCAGGCGATACGGATTGGTATTACGTCTGTGCGCCGAAGGGGAAAGGCTTTAAAGGCACATTGGATTTCCGTGTAAGCGGGAACGTCCAGTTGTGGAATCCGGTAAACGGTGAAATGAATGATACCCCTGTCCGGTCGGTCGACGGCAGGACACAGGTTCAATTAGATTTGCCTCAGTCCGGCTCTTGTTTTATCGTTTTCAATGCGCCCGGCAGTCCGGTACAGGAGCTTCGGGAACGGCAGCTTGTATCCACTTTGCCTTTAAATAGTCCTTGGGAACTCCGTTTTCCGGAGGGCTGGGGAACGCCGGCTTCCATCTCCCTTCCCGTATTGAAATCCTGGAAAGACCTGGACATTCCGGCGGAAGGGAAAGCCTTCTCCGGTACGGCCACCTATTCCACTCAGTTTGAAGTCAAAAAAATAGATAAGAACCGGACCTACCGGCTCGACTTAGGCGATGTACAGCGGATTGCCGAAGTCTATCTGAACGGACAAAAGGTAGGCGTTGCCTGGACTATGCCTTACGAAATGGATGTTACCTCTTATCTGAAGAAAGGGAAAAATACATTGGTCGTGAAAGTTACGAATACCTGGTTCAACCGTCTTGTCTACGACGTAAACCGTCCGGAAGCCGAACGAAAGACCTGGGTCTTGAAATGGCCGGAAAAAGATGCTCCTTTAAGAGACAGTGGCTTGTTGGGGCCCGTCTCTCTGAAGATAGAACAGTAAGGGAATGTATCATTTTGTCATTTTTAATCCAAGAAACATTGTTTCTTCTTACAAAATATGATTTTTGGTGTGAGAAACGTTGTTTCTTGTTGCAAAATGATATTTTTATAATCAGAAATGCTGTTTCTTGGGTCAAAATGGAATTTTTGTAGCCGGAGGAGGCTCCGCTGATCGCAAAAATTCGATTTTGTAACAAGAAACAGCGTTTCTAACCGTAAAAACAAGTTTTTAAATCCGTACGATCGGAATATCTAACAGGAAAGCAATTTTTGTCAGCTTGTCGGCTATGTGTCCGATGCCGATGGCACAATGGTGGGAGGGGCCGGCTTTGCTCCAGTTGTCCATAAAGGCGCGTGCCCCGCAACTGAAGCGGTAGCGGCTGTTGGTGTTTCCTATTTGCAGGGTAGGGCCGTCGACCGATTCTCCTTCGGCTGCGAGGAGGAAAACGCCCTCTTTCCCTTCGCATACGGAAAGGAAGGTGACGGGACCCTGTTTGACCCGCATCTGGATAGACAAACCTTTGCCCGGCTTGCCATGATAGATGGGCAAGGGGACGAGGCTTACTTTTCCTTCCGCGATGGCAAAATGGGCGGGACCGTCGTGTCCCCACAAGACGACATCATCGTTAAAGTCCATCGCATACGGTTCGGAGAAAGAACCGCCGGCTCCTAAAAGGGACATTATTTTCATCGCTTGTACGTTCTTTACTTCGCATTCGCCGGCAACAGGGATGCCGCGCCCTGTGAGCAGCGTGTTTCCGGCAATGACCGACGTGACGATATGCTCGTAATCATTGCCCTGCCAACCTTCGTAGTAATAAGCCATCGAACCGAGGCGGTGCGCTTCGACTAACTTGTCGAGGGCGACCGATGTCCGGGCGGCACGGTCCAGTTCATACTCTTCGCAGTTGGGATCGACTTCGAACATCGTACGGAATTCCTGCCGTTTTGCCTTTAGCTCTTCTTCGGTCACCTGATCGCGATAAGCCTTCAGTTCGCACATCTCCAACAGTTCGATATGGGTGCCGAAGGTAGTCGATTGGAGAGTGGTGTCGGTGTAGACGTCCAGCATTCCGCCGTAATAGTGTCCGAGGATTCCCATCCGGTTGTTGCGCATTCCCCGTACGGCCCGGGCGGCATCGATCCAGTTCTCTATTTCTTTCCAGACTGCCGGTTCCCGGAGGTATCCCGTTATGATATCATATTTGAGGCCCGCCCGGTTGAACACGCAGGCAAACTCCGGGGTGGAGCAGGCCTGGCAATGCGCCAGCCATTCGCCGGTCATTTTCCCCCGGTCACCCAATCCGTTGATATAGTCGTAGTCTATCGCCGCTACGGGTTGGAGGTTTAAGAGGATAACCGGCGTTTTGATGCGCTGGGCTATGGGAAGGACCGTCGATGAAAGGGCATACGTGGAGATGAAGATAAAGAGGATTTCGATCTCTTCGCTTTTCAGTTCTTCTGCCGCACGGATCGCCTTTTCGGGCGTGTCCACCATGCCGCCGTCGACGACGACGGCCTGCAGGTCCGATATCCGGTTGCCGATCTCTTGTTGGTAACCCGTTAACCGGGGGAGCAGCCCCTCGAACTGATCCCAATAGGTGCACAGTCCGACTCCGATTAAACCTGCTTTTACTTTCTTTTCTGCTGTGTTTATCATGTTCTGCCTATATCGTTATGGTTTCTTTATATGATAAGTATAAATCCCGGAACCGACCGTTATCACGGTATATTTATCCCCCTCTTTCCGGTACTCGATACCGGGAATATCCTGCAGGCGGATGCCGCTTTCCGTTATCTGCCCGGCGTCGGCGGACGGGAGATAGACGGATGCCCGGCTGTTTGCAGGTACTTCCACCCGGATCGTAAACTCTTTTTCGTTGTCTTTCCAGTCCGAGACGATCCGTCCGTAGGGCGACTCGTAGGAAGCGTTTGCTTCGCGGACATCGCCGACCGGTTCGGGCTTGATGACGATATGCTTGAATCCGAACGAGTCCTCCTGCTGGCGGATGCCGCCCAGCCCGCTGAACAACCATTCCATCAGGTGTCCTAACATAAAGTGGTTGTTGGAGATAAACCCGTATGCCTGCCACGATTCGGTGAGGGCGGTCGCCCCGTGCGCCAGTTGCCAGCCGTATCCCGGCGTGTCGTATTTGCAGTTCATGTCGTAGATCACATCCGACGCACCGCCTGCTTCGAGGGCACGCAGCACGTAGCGGTAGCCTACGTCGCCGGCCGTCAGCGCATTGTTCCGGTTGCGTATATCGGCGATCAGGTTATCGAACACTTGTTGCCTGTTTTCCGGAGTGGTCAGCCCCATATAGAGGGCAACGGCGTTTGCCGCCTGGCTGTCGCGATCGTACTTGCGGGTGGACGGGTTCCAGAAGGTCCGGTTGAAGGCTTGTTTGATCCGGGCGGTCAGCTCGCTGTATTGGCGGGCGTCTTCCGGCTTGCCTAAAAGATTGGCCATCTTTTCCATCAGCGTGACGTCGTAATAGTAAATGGCGGTGGCCGTGACGCCGTTTGAAGTCAGTTGTGCCTCTCCCGGGCTTTTGGGACCGATGTCGAACCAGTCTCCCAGGCCGTAGGCGATAATATGGTCATCGGCTTTTGAAGACAGGTAGTCGATGTACCGCTGCATATCCGGATAATAGGTCTCGATCAGGCGCGTATCGCCGTACCATTGGTAGATATACCAGGGGCTGATGATGAACGTGCTTCCCCATTCCGGCGTGTCCTTGAAACCGCCTTCAAACTCGACCAGTTCGGGGGCGATAGTCGGTATCATGCCATTGGCGGCCTGCGTGGAGCGCATATCGTTGAATGTCTTTTCATACAGGCGTGCCAGGTTGTAGCGGTATTGTACGGAATATTGCATCAGATGCGCCTCTTCCAACCAGCCTAACTTCTCGCGGTGCGGACAGTCGGTTAACACGCTTGCCATATTGCTGCGGATCGCCCAGTCGATCAGTTCGTACGTCTGGTTGAACAGAGGTTTCGAGCAATGGAAACTACCGGCGTTTTCCGCCGAGTTGCAGGTATGGAGGCCCGTAATCTCTGTGATTTCAGGCAGTCCGTCCGGATTAGGTTGTCCGGCTGGGACGGCCCCTTCCACCTGCACGTAGCGGAAGCCGTAGTAGGTGAACCGGGGTTGCCAGCTTTCCGCGCCGTTCCCTTTCGGGGTGTAGCCGAACCAGAACGGGGCGCCGCTCGCACTTTGGTTGACGGTGCTGTCCGGGTTCAACAGTTCGGCGGGATAGAGTTTGACCGGTTGCGCCGTCCGGGCGTTCAGGGAGAGATGCACGATACCGGAGAAGTTCTGTCCTAAATCATATACCCACTGTCCCTGCCGGTTCTTGAAAAGGCGGACGGTCGGAATCCGGTCACGTACGGTCAGCGGTGCGGAGCGTTGGGAGAGAAGCCGCGTTTTCCAGCCCGTGTCTAAGGCCTTATCCCAGGAACGGTCGTCGAAACCGGGTTGCATCCAGCCGGCCTGTTCCTTGTTGGCGTCGTAGTCTTCGCCGCCGTAAATGCTGCTGTAGGTGACGGGGCTTTCCGTCGCTTTCCAGTCCGTACCGGTTACGACAGTCTGCGTGCTGCCGTCCGCATAGTCTATTTGTATCTTCATAAGCAGGCGGGGCGCGCCGTAAGAGGCGAGCAGTTTGAAATAGCGTTCACGCGGGATGTTGAAAAAGCCGTTCCCGAGCATGACGCCGACTGCATTCTGTCCCTGCTGCAACTGCCCGGTAATATCGAAGGAGACATACAGGGCGCATTTGTCATACTTCGTCCATCCCGGATCGAGGAAATTGTTGCCGACCTTATCCCCGTTGAGGAACATATCGAAATGTCCGAGTCCGGAAACGTATGCGACCGCCCGCTTCACCGGTTTTTGAACTGCAAACTCTTTCCGGAACTGGGGCAGCCGGTACATGCCGGTCTTTTTCCCTTTCAGGGCGCGGTCCACGTTGGTCAGGCCGTGCAATCCGGTCGTGATTATTTCATCTTTCTTGTCTTTTTCCCATGCGATCCATTTAGCATTGTTCCAGTCTTTCTCCGAAAGAAGTCCCATGCCGAACCGGTGGATCAGGCTCCAGGGCGAGGGATTTCCTTCTTTATCCCAGCTTTTTACTTTCCAGTAGTATACTTGTCCGGCTTTCAGTTCCTTCCCGTCGAAGGGGACAAGAACGGAGGATGAGGAGTTGTTTTTCCCGCTGTCCCAGATATTCCCGTCACCAGCTTGCAGCTTTTCCGGCGAGTCGGCTACGAGTATCTGCCAGGCTGATTGCTCGAAGTTACGTTCTTGCGCCTGTATCTGCCAGCTGAAGCGGGGCTGAGGCGTTTCGATTCCTAAAGGTTCTTCCTCATGTTCGCACCGCAGGTTGTACACGGAATGTGTGCCCGCCGCCTGTAAAAGGACGGGAAAGAGGATGAACAGGATACAGATGCTAAATGGTTTCGTTTTCATGGTACTGACTTTGTTAATGTATTAATTCGAAATCTTCCTTCAACCCGTAGTCCATCATCTGATATTCGTTTCCGGGTATCGGTTTATTTACGTTTTTCCAGTGCCAGGGCGAAGCTAAGCCGGGAGCCGGATTCTTGTAATGCGGGCCTAACAGGTTCTTCAGGCTGCCGATCACATGCACGTCGATGTTGTTGTCTCCCTCTTTCAGATAGGGCGTAACATCCAACTGCCAGGGGTCGAAAGCGATGATACCGGCCTTTTGTCCGTTGACATATACTTCGGCTACCGTGCCGCTCCACTTGTTCAGTTTGACGGCATACCGCCCTGTGAGGTTGTTTACGGTATAGTTCTTGCTATAGCTCATATCCCAGGAGTAGAACGGCTGTTGCTGTTCCTTCCAGCTGCCTAATGTGAAAGATGTTTGCGGGGTACTGATGCTCCATCCCTCTTTTTCGGGTACTACCGAGAAGTTTCCGGTGATGTAGACAGGTTCTATCTCCGCAAAGATGCTCATCGGGCTGATGCTGAGTTCGACCGTATTGTTGCCTTTCTTCACTAACTCGCCGATCGGATAGACACCGAAGGAACGGTCCAGCCACCATTCGCCCGGAATGGCTTTGACGCTGCTGCCGTTTACTTTGACGGTGAACAGTTCGGGACGTTCGGCCACGAGCTTCATTCCGGAATAGTCGAATGCATCGTTTACCGTGAAATGATAGGAAGCCGTAAAACCGCCATCCTTGAAGTTGTCGCGGTCCAGAATATTCCGTTTGTATTGGACGGAGGTGTTCCAGGGATTGCCGTTCGCAAACTCATGCGCCTTGAAAGCGATGTCGGCGGCCTGCGAGAAGTGCACTTTCTTATGCGTTTGCCCTTTTACCGTCACGTCGCAGAAGTCGATTGTCAGCGCATTGTCTTTCAGGCAGCTGACTACGGTCTGGCCGGTTGCCGTAAGCGGGCTGTTTCCTGCTTTCTGAGGACGTGCCGGATAATTCCCTGCACGCTTGGAAGGACAGTAGAGCAGAAGGCTTCCCGCCGGTTCAATCGTAAAGGATACGTTTTGCTTGTCCCCCTCTTTTGAAGACGGATATGTATAGATTTCACCGCTTAAGGCATCCATTTCCAGAACGGCTTTGCCCGGTATCGAGAACATTCCGTTGACAGTTTCGTCCATCGAAGAGTTGACAAGGAAAAGCAATTCCCCGTCTGCAAACAGGCGGCGCTGGTGGTACAGGTTACCGCCATTGAAGCTGATCCGGAACGGATCGGAAGAGAAATACTTGCCGATCACATCCCGGGACAATCCGGGAAGTGTGGTGACGGCTGCCTTGGAAAGCAGTTCCGGCAGTCCGTTGTCGATCGCTCCGTCTATCCGGGTGGGAGAGGAGAAGGCAACGATTTTACCTCCCTGTTCGACGAACCGGCTAAGGAGGTCAAAGGTCGGTTTGTTCACTGTTTCCATCATTGGTGGCAGGATGAGTATCGAATAGGATGCCTTACCCACGATGAAACGGCCGTTTTCGACCTTTCCCTGGTCTTTGATGATGTTTTCGGAGCCGAGGTCATATTCCACCTGATTCTTTTCCAAAGTCGTTATAAACGCCTGGAATGCGGTTCCTATCTCCATCAGTTTCGGAGAACTTCCGGCATGGGCGTAGTAGCTCCACAGCGTCGAGTTGGGTTCCAGTATCAGGATATCGTTCTTCTGGATGCCTTTGCTCATGACCAGCGAGAGGCGCCCGTAGTAGTCGTTCAGCTCGCGGTAGTTCGACCACCAGGGGGAATGATAGGTGAAGACGGGCGGATAGTCATACTTGCGCGTTCCCGTCAGTGTCATGTGCGCCAGGTGCTGGTTCATGAAGTTTACGCCTAATACATATTCCCAGTCGCCCAGCCGTTTGAAGTCTTTGAACGTTTCGTCCCATCCGCCGCCGCCGTAGGTTTCGCTGAGCGTGCGCGAGCGTCCCGTCTGGTTGGCGGCACTGCGTAATTCCTTTACGGCCCGGATATTTCCGAACTGTGCTTGCGGACTGGTTTCGTCAAACTGGTTGAAAAGCATGTCGATCGCCGGGACCTGATGCCAGGCGTACATCGCCATGTTGTCGGGGCCGTCGTTCATCTGCGGCCAGCCGTGCTCCCAGTAATGGCCTGTCCATTTCAGGTTATTGGCCTCGCAATAGTTGTGCCAGGGCTTGGACCAGCGGTCGACGAATAGCTGCAACAGCGTTTCCATATAGTTGTGGCGCACCTGTTTCCAGTTGCCTGTCTCTTCGTTGAGGAGCGGAAGGAGCGGGAGGAGGTCGTATCCCCATTGTTTTTGGAATACGTCGAACAGGTCGGGAGTCCAGCGCAGGCCGCCCGGACTGCTGATATTAGGCTCATCGGAGAAGACGCCGAAAACAGATTTCCCGAATTCCTCTTTGATCGTTTTCTCGTATCCTTTCATCGTGACATCGATAAACTTCTCGGTAACGCCGGGCACAAGCAGGTCTACGTAGGAGTAACCGCCGTACCAGTCCGATTTGCCCAGATAAGTCTTTTTGTAGAGATAATACTCTCCTTTTGCTTTTTTGTATGTACCTAACGTCTGCGTGATGTCGGTCCATTTGTCCCCTTCTTTTTTCAGGATGATGAAATACTCGTCCGTTTTGTCGGGCAGCAGGTCCGCTTTCGTCAGGACAAGTCCCTGTCCCTGGTTGTATGATTCGGGCATTTCTTCCGGCACATGTCCGCCGGCAAAACCGCTCGGGTAGGAGTTTTCGTCATAGATCCAGATGTCCAGTCCCATCTCTTTCCCTTTGTCTACGGCATGGCGGAAAAGGGAATACCATTCGTCGGACATATATTCGGTGATCAGTCCCGGGCGGGGATGGATGAAGGCCCCTCCGCAACCGGCTTCTTTAAATTCTTTCAGCATGCGGTCTATCTCGGCTTCCGTGACTTTCCCGTTCCAGACCATAAAGGGAGCCGTACGGTATTCGGACGAAGGGTCGGCGAACTGTGCTTCCAAAGTCGCGAAGTTGTCTGCCGTTTCAACCTTGTTGTCCCTGCAACCGGTCGCGCCGAGGGACAGCAGCCCTCCTGCTACGGCAAACATAAAGTTTCTGATAATGTGTTGTGTATTCATGGTGATAATAGTAAAAAAAGACCTTCACTACAAAAGTAAAGGTCTTTTTGTTAATGTGGGTATTAATAACCAGGATTTTGCTTAAGCTGATCGTTTAATTGTAATTCATTGTAAGGAATCGGATAAAGCAAATACTCCGGTTTTATCTGATAAGTGCGATCCGGAAGTTCGGTATCGATCGTTTTAATGTATTTCCCGTAAGCAGTCATCACTTCGATAGCTTTACCTGTTCTCAACAAGTCGTACCAACGATGGTTCTCGAAAGCCAGTTCATGGCGGCGTTCATTGGCTACTACATCAGCATTGACCGTCGTAACTGCCGGTAGGCCGGCGCGGGTACGTACTTGATTGACATAGGAAACTGCATCGCCGGCGCGTCCTTGTTCTACCAGACATTCGGCCAATAGTAAAAGGCAGTCTGCATAGCGGTAAACCGGCCAGTTATCGTCCGTATTCTCTATTTTCGAGTGTCCGTGACGATACTTATTAATGAACGGATAAGAAACGGGGTAATCGTTGATTTTCGGATCGCCAATTTTTAGAACATCAGCTACGACCAATGCATTAGCCGCATCGAGGGTGCCGACGGCTACGGCAATAGAAGGATCTACACGGAGATCACCAGGTTCGTAAGAAGCAATCATTTCTGGTGTCGGAACATTCCAACCTCCTGTCAGCAACGTACTGCAATCGGGAACGCCTGTAATGATTTCCGCATTGGTCGTTTTCGGAATGAAATAGTACAGCCAGTCGCTTTGCTGTCCTTGGTCGCCCATCTGGTATTGAATTTCAAAGATAGATTCTTTTCCGTTCTTTTTGGATGTATCGTATATGTCTGCATAATCGGGAAGCAATTCATATCCCATGTTCATGATCTCTTTTAACTGTGCTTCTGCTGTGGCATAGTCTCTGTCGGGCTTTGTCATCAGGACATAGGCATACAGCATTTTGGCTGCTCCCTGGGTTGCCGCTCCATTTTGCGGGAACTTTACTGCCGGGAGTTTTTCTATTGCATCTTTCACATCGTCAATGATTGCGGCATATACGTCGCTTACAGAAGAACGGGGTAGGAAAGCGTTCTCGGCGCCTGTCACCTCTTCCAGATGCAAGGGCACGTCTCCGTAGCATTGTACCAGTTGGAAATACATGAATGCACGGATAAATTTGGCTTCTCCGATTGTTTTGTTTTTGAAATCTTCGGGGAAACTCGTCCCTTCGATACGGTTCAGAATGGTGTTAGCTCTTGAAATGCCTGTATAACATGCATAGTACATTTCATTTGTCCACTGGTTCTGATCATCTACAATAAAATCAGCAATGTTTTCGCGATATAGGATATGTAGTCCGCGATCGGCTTTATAACGGGTATAATGTGTGTTATCTGAACGCATTTCTCCCATAAGATATCCCTGTCTTGCAGAAACTCCTCGCAAAGCGGAATATGCTCCGTTTACTGCCTGGGTAAACTGTTCCTGGGTCTTGAAGAAAGTTGCATCGTTTGGATAGTATTGGGGAGTCAGATTCAGAAAATCATCCGAACAAGAGGCCAGTGTCAACAATGCAACGACTAAACTAAATATCTTTTTCATGATCTTTCGTTTTAAGTTTATAATTTATATTCCTGTCAGAATGAGATGTTACATCCGATACTGAATGTTCTCGGAACCGGATAAGTTGTACGGTCTACTCCCAGTCCGCTCCATCCCATGTCTTCATTCATCGCAATTTCCGGGTTCATACCAGGATATTTGGTGAATGTAGCTAATTGTTGGGCGGTTACATATACCCGGAGTTTGGAGAGATACTGGCTCGGTTTGATAGGAATTGTATATCCTAATGTGATATTCTTGATCGTTAGATAAGAAGCATCGTACACCCAGCTACTGTTGTTGAAACGGAACAATTCAGTCGTGCCGGCTTTTGTTCTTGGAACAAGTCCGTCACCCGGATTTTCGGGTGAACGCCAGCGGTTGGCAACTTTCTTAAGAACGTTAAAGCATCCGTCGATATTCAGGGTATGCTCGTAGTTAGAGTTAATAACGTCACCGCCTACTTGTCCACTGATCAAAATGCTCAGGTCGAAGTTTTTCCAGGAAAATTCATTTGTCATACCGTAAATGAAATCCGGGTTCGGATCACCTATTTTTACACGGTCGTTATTATCGATTATACCGTCAGGAACGCCATTAGGGCCACTAACATCCTTCATACGGACTGTACCGATTTCGGAAGATGCATGTTTCGGCTGACTGTTAAGTTCTTCTTCTGTCATGTATACACCGTCGAATATATATCCCATGAATATACCAATGGGTTCACCTACAGCCAGACGGTTGAAATCTTCCTGGTTGGAATATCCGCCTTTTGGGGTATTGTTTGTTCCCATTTTGGTTATTTCGTTGCGATTGAAAGCGATATTCAGATTAGTTGTCCATTTGAATTCACCGATAAGGTTACGGGATTGTAAGGTAATTTCATGCCCCCATGCCTTATAATCTCCAATGTTGGAATAGATATTGGAGAAGCCGGAAGCTCTTGGGATATCTACCTGATACAAAAGTCCGTTCACATTCTTTTTGTAATAGTCATACATTAAGTAGATGCGGTCGTTCAGGAAACCGAGATCGACACCTAAATCCAGCTGTTTTGTCTCTTCCCAGGTAAGGGCGTTGTTTCCTAAGTTTCCTAATCCTTTTCCTGGAGCTAATGCACCGCCTAAAACATAGTTATAGGTACTTACCCCTGCAATATACCGGTAGTTACCGATATTGTAGTTACCGGTTAAACCATAACTGGCTCTTATTTTCAGATAATTCATTACATCTGTAATCGGTTCCATAAAAGCCTCATCGGAAGCAATCCATCCGGCAGAAACAGAAGGAAAGTTTGCATATTTATTACCGGTTCCGAAACGGGAACAACCATCCCGCCGGAATGTGGCTTGCAGCAAATAGCGATCTTTAAAGCTATAGTTTGCACGTGCGATGACAGAGGCCAAAGACCATTGTTCGATGTTGTTGTCGCCGTTTTTGGTGGCACCGGCTCCCATCCACGGAATATCATCACTCGGGAAATCGGTTGCTGTTAATTGGTTGTATTCGTTTGAATACTTCTGGGCACTGTAACCTAACAAAGCGTCAATACTATGATCTCCGAATTTATGGTTATACATCAACATGTTTTCAATTGTCCAGCTATAATGGAAATTGGTATTATATTGTCCGCTTGCCTTCTGTGGAGGAGCAGTAAACATGGCACCACCCGCTGTTGAAGGAGTGAAATCTCTGTAATTCTTTGCTCCTAAATCAAAACCGGCCTGGAATTTATATTTGATTCCGCCCCAGATATCCAGTTCGGCGAAAGCGTTGCTAAGCAAAGCTAAATCCTGTGTTTTACTGGTCTTTTCATGTATAACACGTACCCAGTTCGGCTGAGGAAACATCCCCGGAGAATTTAAAGAAAGGATAGGATCTCCATTTTCATCATACGGATTAACGGTCGGGTCGGCCAGGAATGCCGCACTTAATATTTGCCAACCTCCGTCCGTATTCTGATTATTTTTGATCTGTAAAGTAGGAGCAATGTTCAAACCTAATTTCAGTCTGTCGTTAACCTGGTAATCATTGTTAGCACGCAAGGAATAACGTTCGAAATTAGAATTGTACATAACACCGTCCTGGCGGAAATAACCCAATACGATAGCTGTATTGAATTTGTCTTTATTAGCTGTAACACTGACGCTATAGTTTTGTGTAGCAGCGTTACGTGTTAATAGGTCGTACCAGTTAGTCCCGGCACCATACTGTGACGGATTTTGATATTGCTCGGGAACGCCACCGGTATAACCTTCGTATCTGGCAGCATCTTCATAATATTCTTTTTTGTATTGAGCAAATTCTTCTCCGTTCATCACATCCGGAGTTTTTAATCCCTTCAAAGTCTGAATACCGAATGTAGCGTTGACGTCTACCTGCGTTTTACCTTGTTTCCCTCTTTTAGTTGTAATCAGCACGACTCCATTGGCTGCACGTGATCCATACAAAGAGGTTGCGGCGGCGTCTTTCAGGATGGAGAAAGTTTCGATTTCATCCGGATTAATGCTACTAAGATCCATGTTGACAGGAATTCCGTCCACAACAAATAAAGGCGAACTTCCGCCGTTTATGGAGGCGGCACCACGAATACGGAATCCCATACCTTTACCTGGCTGTCCGGTTGATTGGTTGATTTGTACACCTGCTATCTGACCTTGCAGTTTTTGAGCAAACTGTCCTACCGGAAGATTCTCCAATTCATCTGCATCGATCTTGGATACAGATCCTGTCAAGTCTCTCTTTTTCTGGGTACCATAACTGACTACAACGAGCTCATCCAGTTCGTTTACGTTTTCTTTCAGAACGACATTTAATGTTTTCTGATTGGTGACGGTTACAGTTTTTGTTTCGTATCCGATAAAACTGATTGTAAGTATTTGATTCGGATTAACATCTATGGAAAAATTACCATCCATATCTGTAATAGTACCGATTGTGGTACCCTTTACAGCAATGTTTGCGCCAGGTATAGGTTCTCCTTTTGCATCGACTACCCGGCCGCTTATTTTACCGGTTGTCTGTTCTATACCGTTGATAGGATATGTCTCAGCATGTGTTTTTGAAATGACATATCCGGGACTTAAAAAAACTGATAATAACACAGCTTTAGGTATTAGGCTGCTACATATCGATTTGATCATAATATTAAAATTTAATTTAACAATATAAATATTCTAACTCTCTTTACTAAAACTTTGTAAGCATGTTCTTTTACATATCTTCATAGGCAAATGATTTAAAATGAAAACTGAATTAGTTCTGGTAGGACTATGACTATTAAAGGTGTAAATAAGTTTTGTGAAGAGATTTGATTACTGATTTCATCATTTAATAGACTTAATTGTTGTTTTTAGGATGAGTATGGAAGAACTATATTTTTTTATAAAATATCAGTTTGGTTAATTTTAATATCATTTTTGAAAGCAATAGGTGGTTTTATATATCTAATTTTGTCTCGGTAGCAAACAAAAAAGGTAAATACCTCAGTCCTACCAGAACTGAGGTATTTACCTTTTTTGTATAAGAAGTAGTAAACGAATTACTCGAAGCTGACACTTACATTCTTTCCATCCTCCTTTGAAAAACTGTTTGCTACGTTCTGTATGTCCTGTAACGTAAACTTTCCCGTCAAGCGGATGATGACGTATTCAGACTCCGTATCGGCCATCATAATCATTTCATTAATCAGGTCGCCTTTCTGCTCGATGTAGAAGGTCGCCTTGGTTTTATTATCTTTAACACGCATCAGTTCTTCGTGCGATTTGCCGATGAGGCCGCTGAATTCCTTCCGCATCTGGTCCCGTATTTCCCGTTTATCGGAAGTAAGGATCTGGAGGTTGTTTATTTTTCCTTTCAGGTTCATTAGGTCGAGGCCGCCGCTCTCTATGCTGGGCATCATCTCGAACATCTTTTTGGAGATGAAGACGGATGTCACGTTGTCCATATCGGCATATTTCTCGAACAGTTTGTCCTGGGCAAAGCACAGGCTTGTGCAGCAAAGGAACAGAATCAGGAATATATTCTTGTATTTCATAAGATTAATCGTTTAAATGTTTGTTTAATATGTTGTTTACTTTGTCGATTTCCTGCCCTGCGTTGCTCACCTGGCTAAGGCCTTTGTTGAGGTTCTGCGACATCAGGAGCAGTGCTTTTTCGGCGGCGACGGCGGCATCCTCCGGATTGGTGTAGGTGTCGGCGAGGCGGTCCGGGGTGTAAGACGGTGCGTCATACTGGAAGATGCCGATACACAGCAAGGCTACGGCAGCGGCTGCGCTTAACCAGTATAAAGAACGTCTCCGGGTCAATGAACGAGTTCTCTTTTCCTCTGCGACAGCCCAAGCGTCGATCTGCTGTTCCAGCCGCCGGGAAAGTCCTTCCGGTAAAGCCTGCTCCTCCTGGAGGGCTTTATTGATCAGTTCGTCTATATTTCTATCGTTCATATTCGTATGTATAATATTTTTCAAATTGTTCCCGGATTATTTTTCGTGCCCGGGAGAGTAGCACCCGTATATTGACGGCGTTTAGGCCGGTGATCTGTTCTATTTCGTCCATCGAGCAATCGTCTATCCCTCTTAGCCGGATGACTTGCCGTTGGTTTTCCGGCAGGCGGCTGATCAGGTTGTGGATGTGCTCTACTTTGTCCTGCATCTCCAGTTCCTTGTCCGGTGAAGAATCTGTGGAGAGGGTGACGGCCTCTGTGACGTCTTCGTCGTGCCTGTTAGCACGGGGAGACCGGAGATAATCGAGGCAGAGGTTTTTGACCAGCGTCACACAGAAGGCTTCCGGATTCTGGATATCGGCCAGTTCGCTTCGCCGGCTCCACAGCTTATAGTAGGCATCTTGCAGGATATCTTCGGCATCGGCTTTGTTTTCGACTAGTGCGTAGGCGATCCGGAAGAGCTTGGGATGGAGGGGAAGGAACAGCCGTTTAAAGCTATCAACGTCCATTTTTATGGTCGTTTACTACCCGTTCGATATCGGATGGTTTGATCTTTCCTTTGATGCGGATCAAGGCATCGTCGTTACCGTCGGTTGTCAGGACTACCAGTTCGCGGATCATCTCTTTGTCGATGCGTACCATCACTTTTGTGCGACTGCCGCCTTCATTGCTTGTGACCATTGTCTCGAAGGCGGGATCTTTCAGTTGCTTGATGGCCGTACGGAGATTTTCTTTGACAGTGCTGCCGCATTCATCGAACGAGAGGACTTCGATGCTGTTCACCCCCATCGTTTCGGTAAACATACTGCTTATTTTCATCAGGAACGGGCCGACCGTTACACGAGTTACGTTTTCCTGTTTGGCAAAATCGTTGAACAGCTTGTCCATACTCTGGCTGTATCCTGCTTGGCAGAATAGAATGAGAATCAGAATTGTAATGTATTTTTTCATCTTTCTTTATGTATTAATCGTTACTTAATTCCGTTAATTGCTGCTCATTCAATGCGCGCTATTGAAGAGCGTTCATTAAGTAGACGGTAGTGGTTGCAAAGTTGTTACAAATAAATTGAGAATTTATCATTTTTCTTTGTTTTCTGCTATTTCGACGAAATAAACGCTCGAGCAGATAAGCAGTACGGCAATCAGTTGCGTCCAACTGAAACGATCCTGTCCTAATGCTAAGGAGGTGATGGTTGCCACAATTAGGATCAGGTAGCCATAGATGGCAACCAGTGTTGTTTTCAGATATTTCAGTCCGATAGGGACGAGCAGGTAACTGATAACGGTCGGGAAGATCAGGACAAACAGCAACACGCCCATCGGTTTCCAGTGGATCGGAGAGGTGAGGACGGCGGCATCGAATCCGGTTATCGCCGAGACAATGATGCCGGAGAACGCCGCGCCCGAAAAGGTGTATCTCAGCATTGTCATGACCCCGACATTCTTCAATATGCGGTTACTTGCGATCAGATAGACGGCGTAAGCAACAGAACTGAGCAGGCAGAGTATATTCCCCGTCAGGGCATCCGAAGCCAGATCGTCGCTTTTCTGTGTCAGGATGCACAGCAGTGCGCCTCCCAGCCCGATGAGGATGCCGGTTACTTTCATCTTTGTGATTGTCTCTTTAAAGAAAAGGACGGACAGGATAAACACCCATATCGGTTGCAGGCTGGAAAAGATAGAACTGGAGACCGGCGTCGTCTTGCTCAACCCGATCAGGTAGAAGAACATAAAACCGTAGATACCGAGTGCACCTAGGAGGAAAAGGAGTATTTTATCTTTCCGGGTGGATGTCTCCGGTTTGGTGAAAAAACCGATGATCCAGAAAGCGACGGCTGCGAATGTACACCGCAGGGTGACACCCGTCAGCGGACTCATCCATAGCGGTAACAGATATTTCAGCGCATTCATGTTTAAGCCGCTGAAGATTTTGGATATAACCAGGCTGATATTGGCTTCTCTGATTTTATTTTTCATGTTTTCTACTGTTGTTTGAGTTATGCGGATTTAAAACTGTCGTTGAATAAAAAGGAATCCTGTTTGATGTAGGCCCAGGCTGCTGCTGCTAATGCAATAACCATATTAAAGATGAACGCGAACTGTTGCGTTTCGATATGGAACATATCTTTAAACACATTAATGATAAACGGGCAAAGCAGGATCGCCAGGTAGTTCATGGCCATGACGAAAGCCAGTGCTAACGTTACTTTTGCCGGTATGGCGGTACGGGTTGTCTTGTCGTAGGCAATCGGCTGTATGATGCCGTAGCCGAGCCCTGCCAGGATGCAACCGAGCCCGATCAGCCATTCGGTACGGGAGACAAGGATAAGCGCCATCCCGGCAGCGATGGAGAGCATACAGGCAAACTTGGTCTTTTTCCCGAAATAGGAGACTATCTGGTTGAGGACGAACCCCGGCGCCATGATAGCCAGGAAGAAGAGTGAAATCATAAGACCCGAATTGCCGCTGGTAAAATGGTATTCCTTCATCAGGAACGGAAGGTTGAAACTGATGATGATGACCAGATAGGTGGCCAGTCCGTAGAACAGCATGATCTGTATCAGGTGGCGGATTTGTATGCCGGATTTACCGAAACTACAGTTGATATCCGTCTCCGTACGGCTCTGTGCCGCTTGCGGGGAGACAGCCGGATAAGGCGAAATATTCTTTTTCAGATAGAAGGAAAGGACGATCGAGATCAGCGGAAAGAGGTAAACGACGAACGGCAGATGCCAGTTCACCTCTGCCAGATACCCTGTCAGGACGGTTGCCAGTACCAGCGTTACATTCGTAATAGCGGAACTGAGCCCGAATTGCTTCGTACGGTATGCCCCTGTAAAGAAACGGGAAATCAGACCGGTGGAAAGCGGTACGATCAATCCGGAACCGACTCCCAACAACGCACTGACAGCTATCAGCTGCCACATTTTTGTGGAGACCAGATACAAGACACCGCTCAGCGAGAAGATCACCAGCCCGACTTGCAGTAAGAATATATTATTGACTTTTTCCGTCAGTTTGCCGGACAAAATGATAAAAGGAATGATCAGCAGGGAGGGTAACGACGAAAGCATCTGTATATCCAACTCCGTGGAATGCGGAAAGATTGCCGAAAGTTTCCCTAAGATAGGAGATACGGCCAGGCCGGGCAGTGCATTCAGTGCCGATATCGACCATATACCTATTAATGTAATAAGGGGAATCGTCCCCTGTCCGGTCTGTATTCGCATAATCGTTTCGTTTTAGCGTTTGTGAATGGTCATTTATGATTTATTTATTATATTGAAACAAATCCGGATTCTGAATGTTCAATATGCTTATAAAATCCTTTTACAGAGCTGTTTTAGGTTAAAATACGAGTAGATTTTGGCACTCTTATATAACATTATTTTAATAAAGCTCAAATGTCGTATGTTTAACCAAAAACATAGAACAATTGCGGATAGTAGCTGTTTTTGCCATACAATCGACCGAGATAAGTCGATAACGCCATTAATAATTAAAAACAAAAAAGACATGGAAGATTCTAATTTTAGAAAAGGTGATGCCAAGACAGCGATCTTTGGCTCGAATGCGATGTTGCATCCCGCTCCAGTAGATGTAATCCCTGATGGTCCTACCACTCCGGAGATAGCCTATCAGATGGTAAAAGACGAAACCTATGCCCAGACACAACCGCGTCTGAACCTGGCTACATTCGTGACTACCTGGATGGACGATTATGCAACCAAATTGATGAATGAAGCAATCAACATCAATTACATCGACGAAACGGAATACCCGCGTATCGCTGTGATGAATGCAAAATGTATCAACATCATGGCTAATTTGTGGAACAGCCCCGAACAGGCAAAATGGAAAGCCGGCGCATTGGCTATCGGATCTTCCGAAGCATGTATGTTAGGGGGTGTTGCAGCTTGGTTACGCTGGCGTGAAAGAAGGATCGCGCAGGGTAAACCGACCGATAAACCTAACTTTGTGATCTCTGCCGGTTTCCAGGTTGTCTGGGAAAAGTTCGCCCAATTGTGGCAGATCGAAATGCGCCAGGTTCCTCTGACACTCGAACACATTACCCTCGACCCGCAAGATGCTTTGAAGTATTGCGATGAAAACACGATCTGTATCGTTCCCATCCAGGGTGTCACCTGGACCGGCCTGAACGACGATGTGGAAGCATTGGATGCCGCCCTTGACGAATACAATGCAAAGACGGGTTACGATATTCCTATCCATGTGGATGCCGCTTCCGGCGGTTTCATCCTGCCGTTCCTGAAACCGGAACTGAAGTGGGACTTCCGCTTGAAATGGGTACTTTCCATCAGTACTTCCGGACATAAATACGGCCTGGTATATCCGGGATTAGGTTGGGTTATCTGGAAAGACAAGAAATATTTGCCGGGTTCCATGTCTTTCAGCGTGAATTATTTAGGAGCAAACATCACCCAGGTCGGCCTGAACTTCTCGCGTCCTGCCGCACAGATACTGGGACAATACTATCAGTTCATCCGTCTCGGCTTCCAGGGATACAAAGAAGTCCAGCAGAACAGCATGACTGTGGCCGATTACCTGCATACTGAAATCGCCAAGTTCGCCCCATTCCAGAATTACAGCAAAGACGTTGTGAACCCGTTGTTTATCTGGTATCTGAAGCCGGATTATGCAAAGACAGCCAAATGGACGCTTTACGACTTGCAGGATAAACTGAAACAGAGCGGATGGATGGTTCCGGCCTATACGCTGCCTGAAAACCTCGAACAGTGTGTCGTCATGCGTATCGTTGTCCGCCAGGGATTCAGCCGTGACATGGCAGATCAGTTGTTAGGTGATATCAGTGCTGCTATCGCCGAGCTGGAGAAACTGGAATATCCGACGCCTACACGTATCGCACAGGATAAGAGCCAGAAAGTAACAGGCTCTGTCTTCACCCACACCGGCTGTGCCAAATCAACAAAATAAAGTGATTATGAACAAGACAATTTCTGTTTCACAACTGAAAGAGGTAGCACAGGAGGCCTACGAACTGTACAAGAATAATACGGACGGTAAGAACGCCGATTATATCCCCTATCTGGCTAATATCGACAAGAATCTCTTCGGCATCAGTATCTGCCTGTTGGACGGCAAGACCATTACGCTGGGCGATTCTTCCTACCGTTTCGGGATCGAGTCCGTTTCGAAGGTGCATACCGCTATCCTGGCATTGCGCCAGTATGGAGCGGAGAAGTTGTTAGAGATGATCGGAGCCGATGCAACCGGCCTGCCTTTCAACTCCATCATGGCGATCCTGCTTGAAAAAGATCACCCTTCTACTCCGTTGGTGAATGCCGGAGCGATCACCGCCTGCAGTATGGTACAGCCCATCGGCAATGCCGACGGGAAGTGGGAAGCGATCGTTTCCAACATCACCGACCTGTGCGGCAGTGCTCCGCAGCTGATAGACGAACTGTACAAGTCCGAATCGGCTACCAATTTCAATAACCGTTCTATCGCCTGGTTGCTGAAGAACTACAACCGTATCTACGACGACCCGGATATGTCGCTCGATCTCTATACCCGCCAATGTTCGCTGGGTATCACGGCCGAGCAGCTCTCCATCGCCGCAGCGACTGTTGCTGGTGACGGGGTGAACCCGGTCACGAAGAAGGCCGTTTTCGACGCCTCTTTGTCTCCGAAGATCACCTCTCTGGTAGCTACCGTCGGTTTCTACGAACGTACGGGCGACTGGTTGTACACATCCGGTATTCCCGCCAAGACAGGTGTCGGTGGCGGTGTGATGGGCATCATGCCCGGACACTTCGGTATTTCCGCCTTCGCTCCTCCTTTGGATGGCTCCGGCAACTCCGTAAAAGCGCAGTTGGCCATTAAGTACATAATGAATAAGCTGGGTCTTTCCATCTTTGGAAGCAGCCGGTTTACAATCACCGATTAAAACGGTTTATTCTTTTAGTTGACGAGCCTCCACGCCCCGATTTCAGGGAGACGGGAGGCTCGTTTTTTATTGTTATAGGTAACAGTTTACTAACTTATGAATGGCATCCAGAGACCAGAATGTATTCTCCCAATAAAAGAATTATTTCAGGCAATTATGCTTTTGTCAAAATGTCAATAATAACAATGCGAAAGTTGCGTAGATGATCGGAGGGCGGGTTTATAAAAATATACGTCACTGTACGGATGTTGATAAATGACATAAATATCTATTTTGCCTGTTATTCATTATATAAAGATGTGATTTGGATAAATTATAAAGCATAAGAAGTCTATATCGGTAATATAGGTTGCTATATTATAAAAGAAATAGTTCTATTATTTTGATGCTACAGAAAATAAAACTGTTGCAAAACATACGTTTTAGCTCTCAAATGCAGGCTTTGCAGAATGAATGTAACAGTATTTAACAAAGAAATCATCTTAAATAAAGTCCAACTTCGTCTAAGACGAACAAAAATTCCTCTTAGACGAAGTTGGGAAAACGCTTAGATGAAAAGAAAAATGGAAGTTTAGTCGTCGGATTGTTAATATTTGTAATAAAATAATGCGTAGAAAGGATTCTAATCAAGATTTGCCTGTCACGGAAAATCTTTATTGGATGACATATTGATCAAAAATCAGTCTGTTGTGTAAAATTTTGTTTCTGTTGCTGAATCCGGGCTGAGAAACGTTTTGCGTACGTCTCATGCCTTCTGCTCTGGGCTTATTCTGTTTGTGGAACCCCTCTTTCTTTTAGTTTATGTGAAGCAACGAAATGGAGCTTTCGTGCATCATTATTTTAGAGAATGTTTTGTAAGTCAGGATGAATTTAATTAGATGTTAAATGAGGAGCCGTATGAAAAGACTATATTTATTTGGAGGAGTCATCCTTACCTGGATGCTCTCTTTTTCTTGTCAAAATGATGAAAATAGTACAGATAAGTCTTTATTGCAAAATTTGTCCTATACGGAATGCGCTAAAGGATTTAAATCTGTGTTTGATAACGAATATGCAGAATGTTCATTTATAGATGCTCATACTATGCATGTCACTCTTTATAACGTAAATATAAACTGTGGCGTTACTGATATCAAGGGTATGGCGAATTTAGGTGAGAATGACGTTATATCAATCACATTGCAAACGACAGGCGAGTCTGCAAATTGTATCTGTGATCGAAATATTAGTTTTGAGATCAACAGATTAACGGCTGGGATAGATTATGTAATTCAAATAAAAGAGTTATCCGTCTCGTTCGAGATCTCGTTTAGGGAAGACATGGGGATTACAAGGGTTGATGATATCATTATTGAAAGTAGTATCTAAATCCCATACGGCATTGTAATAAAAAAGATCGGTACTTTTTTGGAAAGGGATACCGATTGTTTTTTATTAAAGGACTCCTTTGGGGAAATGTACATCTATAAGAAGTTTTGAACCTGTAAATGATGATTTATGAGTGTGTTTTGTGTTTGTGGTTACAGCGCCGGGAGTATCTGTTTCCCCTCTTGAGAGGGGATAAGGGGTGTGTTATCTT
>OGZX01000212.1_pt1 | contig 69862 bp, 58 predicted proteins | sample 1576881 | NCBI WGS metagenome assembly OGZX01 (sample SAMEA3541542, study PRJEB24748) | human gut metagenome | biome: human gut; feature: human-associated habitat; material: faeces | place: China | collected 2012 | reverse complement strand
ATGTTTAATATTCGCAAATTTTGAATGTCCTGACATAAAATTTCACTCCTTTGTATTTCTTATTTTACACGCACTCTAAAGTGTAACATTTTATATTTTAATAGTCAACTTGCACATCTATGTATCTAATTCCAGACTAATGCACAATGCCTTATTAATCGTCCCCATCATTTCTTCATCCAAATGACAGACTTTATCTTTTAATCTTTGTTTATCTATAGTCCTTAACTGTTCAAGTAAAATAACCGAATCCTTAATTATATCGCATTTATTTTTGTCTATTCTAATATGAGTTGGCAGTTTTGCTTTTGACATTTTAGATGTAATTGCTGCGACAATAACTGTTGGACTATGTCTGTTTCCTGTATCATTCTGTATAATCAAAACCGGTCTTATACCACCTTGTTCAGAGCCAATAACCGGTCTTAAGTCAGCATAAAAAATATCGCCTCTTTTTATAATCATTTCCACACTCCAAATCTATTATAATAACTATAGTATTCCACTTTTTGGAATGTGTATTCAATTTTATAAATTAAAATTCAAGATTATAATCATCTTCAAAATAATCTTTTGTGCCAACTATTTTTCCACCTTTTAAATAAACTCTTGGAACCCTTTTTCCTAAATCACAAATAAATTCGTAATTAAAAGTACCTGCTTCTTCGGCTAATTTATCAATTAATATTGTTTCGTCCCCATCAGTACCTACTAATGTAACTTTATCGCCAACTTTTACATCCATACCTGTAACATCAACCATAAACTGATCCATGCATACCCTTCCAATGATGTTAGCTTTCTTACCATTAATTAAAACATAGCCTTTGTTGCTTAAGTTTCTTGGATAGCCGTCACCATAACCTACAGGAATTGTTGCAACAGTCATCGGCTTATCAGACACAAAAGTATGACCGTAACTTACGCCTCTGCCTGCTGGAATTTCTTTTACATATATTACATGTGAATATATACTCATTGCAGGTTCTAGTTTCATTGCCTCATGGTCCATTTCATCTGATGGATAAAGACCATACATTGAAATTCCTGCTCTTGAAAGGCTTAATGATGTTTCAGGCATTTCCATAATGGCTGCACTGTTAGCGCACTGATGAACCGGTATTTTTACACCATTTGACTCTACTTTTTCCACAAAATCATTAAATTCCTTAAACTGATTGTAAGCAACACTTTTGTCAACATAATCAGCCTTTGCAAAATGAGTAAAAATCGACTCGATTTTTACATTTGGCAGTGCGTCAATGGCTACAATTTCCTTTACAGCTTCATCACTTGGTATATAGCCGATTCTGCTCATACCTGTATCAACTGCTATATCAATATTTACATGTTTATCTAAGCTAATTGCTATATCAGACAATTTCTTAGCATCTTCTATTGAGAAAACTGCCGGTATCATACCTTCCTTAACAACAGTTTCATAAGTACATTCAGGTGTGTAACCAAGAATAAATATTGGTTTTGTTATTCCATGTCTTCGTAAATTATGTCCTTCGTAAGCTGTAGCAACTGCATAACCATAACAAATATCATCTAATGCTTTTGCAATTGGAACCGCTCCATGTCCATAACCGTCTGTTTTTATTACTGCAACAATTCCTGTTTCCTTTTTCATTTTGCATTTCATTAATTCAACATTTCTGTGAATTTTGTCTAAATCAACTGTTGCATAAACTCTAAAATATTTTTTATCCATATCTACTGTTTCCACTTTTTCCACAACCTTTCATTTTCTTCTAATCTTAATTCTAAAAATCGCCGTTGTAAGCTTTTGTAATATTATTACAAATATCTCCTGCCATCATGGATTCCTTACTTGATTCCATGGCTGCCAAATCACCTGCTATTCCATGCAAAAACGTAGCCAGTGCCGGAACTTTTTCAAAATCTGTTTTTGTACCAAGCAAAGCTACCATAATACCTGTTAGAACATCTCCACTTCCTGCTGTGGCCATACCACTATTGCCTGTTAAATTAATATAAGTCCCTTTCTTATTAGCCATAACAGTTCTTGCATCTTTTAAAACAACTGTGGCGCCATATTTATAATTGACTTTTCTTGTATATTTAATTAAATTCTGTGCAATTTCTTTAGCCGGTACTGCAAGGAATCTGCTCATTTCTCCAAGATGAGGTGTTAAAATAACTTTATCATGAAGTTTTTCTTTTATTTCGTTATGTCTTGATATTGTATTAATACCATCAGCATCAATAACTGTAGGTATTTTTGATTCTAACACTTCATTAACAATTTCTGTTTGAACTTCACCGGTTCCCATTCCGGGACCTACTGCTATTACATCGCACCACTTAATTGCTGCCTGTAATGACTTAATATCAAATTTATCAATTGTATAAGTATTAATCATTGCTTCCGGTAAAAGCTTCCCTAAAATATTTCTGTTATTTTCGTGTGTAAATATGCGAACCATACCTGCACCTGTTTTAAAAGCAGCCAAAGCGGACAGTGCCGCGGCACCTGAAATCTCTTTGCTGCCTGCAATAATTAAAACCTTACCGTAATTACCCTTATAAGAATAATTAATTCTTCTTGGCAGATATTTTAAATCTTCTCTTGTAGCATATTTTATAAAATCACTGTTTTCCCATGATTCATATCCAATATCACTTACAATGACTTTCCCACAATAATCTGCTCCCGGATACAATACTGTACCAACTTTATGAAAGCCGAAAGTCACGGTATAGTCCGCCTTAATCGCGACTCCAAGAACTTCTCCTGTACTTCCATCAATGCCTGATGGAATGTCGACTGCATAAACTTTTGCCCTTTGATTATTTATATATTCAACGGCATCCTTATACTTACCTTCTACTTCTCTGGATAAACCAACGCCAAAAATTGCATCAACAAAAATATCGCAATCAGCAAAATCTTCAACAATACTTATGCCAAGATTTTCATTTATTCTAAGCTGTGTTTTAAAATCCTCTGTTGCCTTATTAATGTCACCAATAACGCATGTACATGTATTGTAGCCTTTCAAATAAAGCATTCTACATATAGCAAGACCATCTGCCCCGTTATTTCCTACACCGGCTATAACCTGAACAGTTTTTGTTACCGGCTCATTTTCCATAATTAAAGAAGCAACACTTAAGGCCGCTCTTTCCATTAAAACAATTCCCGGAATCCCGATTCTTTCAATTGTTTCAGTATCAACTTTTTTCATTTCACTGCTTGTAAGAATATTTTTCATAGGCCACTCCTATCTATAAACTCTCCTGTTTATTCTTTTCTGATATTCTATATGTAAGCTTCATTAAACTTTCAGACAAATGAACATTTTCAACTAAAATGTCACCGCCAAAGCCTAAATCTGTATGAGCAAAGTTCCAAAAAGCCTTTACTCCACATTCTACTAATTTTTCAGCAACTTCCTTAGCCGGTCCTTTTGGTAATGTTAACGCAACAATTTCAACATTATTTTCCTTAACATAATCATAAAGTGTAGAAATATCTAAAATTTCCGCATTCTGTGTTTTCTTACCAATTAAATCAGGATTTTTGTCAAACAATGCTGTTATTTCAAAGCCTCTGTTTCTGAAGTTGCCATAATTAGCAATCGCCTGACCTAAATTTCCTGCTCCTACAATAACCATTTTGTGGGGTACATTAAGACCAAGTAACTTTCCTATTTCGTCATAAAGATATTGTACATTATACCCATATCCCTGCTGACCGAAACCACCAAAATTATTTAAGTCCTGTCTAATCTGGGATGCTGTAACATTCATCATCTGACTTAGCTCTTTTGACGAGATTCTTTCGATGTTTTGAGCTTTTAACTCATCTAAATATCTATAATAACGTGGTAGTCTTGAAACTACCGCTTTTGAGATTTTATTCATCACATTCTCCTACCTTATATATATATGGTTAATTATAAGGATATAGCAAAATATTGTCAAATATTTGTCATTCTATATTTTGTTTTAAATTTCAGCATTTTATGATAAACTAGTTAATTAGTGAAATTCAATTAAACAGGAGGATTCTCATGATATTATCATGTAATCATATAAGCAAATCATACGGTGTTGAAACAATTTTAAATGACTGCTCTTTTTTCATAAATGATAATGAAAAAGCAGCCATTGTTGGAAATAACGGTGCCGGAAAATCTACCATTATGAAGATTATAATGGGGGAACTTTCACCTGATGACGGAAACGTTATTATTGGCAAGGATAAAACTATCGGTTACCTTGCCCAGTATCAGGATTTAGGTTCAGACACTACTATTTACGAAGAAGTAAAATCTGTTAAACAGAACTTAATTGACATGGAACAAAAACTTTTGGAATACGAGAAAGAAATGGCAAAGGTTTCAGGTGATGAACTTTCTAAATTAATAGAAACTTACACTAACCTGGAACATCGTTTTCAATTATTAAATGGCTATTCATACAAAAGTGAAATTGAGGGTGTAATAAAAGGTCTTGGATTTACGGAAGATGATTTTAATAAGTCTGTTGGTAATCTTTCAGGTGGTCAGAAAACTCGTGTTGCCCTTTGCAAACTTTTGTTAGAAAAACCTGATATTATTATGTTGGACGAGCCTACTAACCACCTTGATTTAAATTCAATTAAATGGTTGGAAACATATTTGCTTAACTATAACGGGGCTGTTTTAATAATCGCCCATGACCGCTACTTTTTAGACAAGATAGTTTCTAAAGTTATAGAAATTGAAAACCATAAAGCACATGTATACAGTGGTAACTATTCTGACTTTGCTGTAAAAAAACAGGAATTAAGAGTTGCTACAATGAATGCCTATTTAAAACAGCAAAGTGAAATCAAACATCAGGAAGAAGTTATTGCCAAACTTCGCTCTTACAAACAGGAAAAATTTTATAAGCGTGCAGAAAGCCGTGAAAAGCAATTAGAAAAAATGGATCTAATTGAAAAGCCTGAAGAGTTAAAAAATAACATGACCATTAAATTGGAGCCTGACATTGTCAGTGGAAACGATGTTTTGTCTGTTGAGAACCTTGAAAAATCTTATAATACTCTTCTTTTTAAGAATATAAGTTTTGAAATAAAACGTGGTGAACATGTAGCAATTATTGGTGATAACGGCACAGGAAAAACCACTATATTAAAAATAATAAACGGCTTAGTTGATGCAGACTCAGGTATGATTAAGTTGGGCACAAATGTACATATTGGATATTATGACCAGGAACAACACAATCTTACAGATGAAAATACTTTATTTGAAGAAATAGCAAATTCATATCCAAATATGACTAATACAAAAATCCGAAACACTCTGGCTGCTTTTATGTTTACAGGCGAAGATGTTTTCAAGCGTGTATCAGATTTAAGTGGTGGTGAAAAAGGACGCCTTTCCCTTGCAAAATTAATGTTATCGGAAGCTAATCTTATTATTTTGGACGAACCCACAAACCATTTGGATATGGCTTCAAAAGAAATTTTGGAAAATGCAATAAATAATTATACAGGAACAGTTTTGTATGTATCACACGACAGATATTTTATAAACCAGACTGCCAATCGTATACTTGAATTAACAAACACAAAACTTATTAATTACCTTGGTAACTATGATTATTATGAGGAGAAAAAGGAAGAACTTACTGCAACTTTTGCCCCTAAGGAAGAAAAGACAAAAGCCGAGAAAACTACTTCCAGCAACAAACAGGATTATTTAGAAAGGAAGGCAGAAGCCGCAAGGATTAGAAAATTGAAAAATGATATCTCAAAAGTAGAAGAAAAAATCAAAAAATACGAAGACCGCTTAAATGAACTTGATGAAATGGTTGCATATCCGAGTGTTTCAACTAATTCAGCCAAGTTAAATGAAATCGGCAAAGAGCAAAATGAAATCAGTGATAAACTAGATAAACTTATGGAGGAATGGGAAATTCTTTCTGATCAGTTATAAGAATCACTAAAGATTTTTCTATTACAAAAAGGGGACAAGATTTTCTACTGTTAAGTAGTAATTTGTCCCCTTTCTGTTTTATGTTTGTTTTTTATTTTTTTACTTTTCTTTGCTATAAATCTTAGCGAAATTTAATCTTAATGCATTTGATACAACGCAGAAGCTACTTAAACTCATTGCCGCTGCCCCAAACATGGGATTTAATGTAATTCCAAATGGTATAAACAAACCTATTGCTAAAGGTATGCCTATAACATTGTATATAAATGCCCAGAATAAGTTTTCGTGAATGTTTCTAAGTGCTGCTTTACTTAGCTTTATAGCAGCCGGTACATCCATTAAACTGCTTTTCATTAATACAATATCAGCTGCATCTATTGCTACATCTGTTCCTGCTCCTATGGCAATTCCAATGTCAGCTCTGGTTAGTGCAGGTGCATCATTAATGCCATCACCTACCATAGCAACCTTTCCACCTGATTTAAGCTGTTTGATAACTTCTTCCTTACCATCTGGTAAAACGCCTGCAATTACATCATCAGTTCCAACCTGCTTACTAATTGCATTGGCTGTTCTTTCATTATCACCTGTTACCATTACAACTTTTATGTCCATGTTTTGTAATTCTTTAATTGCCTGAGCGCTATCTTCTTTTATAATATCAGCAACTGCAATAATACCCATTAATTTATTATTCTTTGCAAACAATAATGGTGTTTTACCCTGACTTGCATACTCTTGGGATATTTCTTTGGCTTTTTCATTTAAACCAATAGTTTCATCCATATATTTAATACTACCGCCTAATAACTTTTCACCATTTAATGTGCCTGTTAAGCCATTACCCGTTAAAGCCAGAAAATCAGTTATTTCTTCTGAAATTATACCGTCACCTTCTGCTCTTTCCACAACAGCTTTTGCCAAAGGATGCTCACTGTTTATTTCAAGACTGTATGCCATTTGAAGTAATTCATTATCAGTAATTCCTTCCATTGGATAAATGTCTGTAACCTTTGGAGTTCCTGCAGTAATTGTGCCGGTTTTATCTAATGCTATAATATTGATTTTTCCTGTTTCTTCTAATGCTACTGCGTTTTTAAATAAAATCCCGTTTTTTGCACCCTTACCGTTTCCAACCATAATGGCAACAGGTGTGGCAAGTCCTAATGCACATGGGCAGCTTATAACTAAAACTGAAATTCCTCTAGCCAGAGCGAAACCTATTTCTTTTCCAAGTATTAGCCAGCCAATCATTGTAACAATTGCAATTAAAATAACTGCTGGTACGAATATACCTGAAATTTTATCAGCAACTTTTGCAATTGGTGCCTTTGTTGCCGCAGCATCGCTTACCATTTGAATAATTTGAGATAAAGTTGTATCTTCACCAACCTTGGTTGCTTTGCATTTTAACAAACCTGACTGATTTATTGTTGCCCCATAAACCATACTGTTTTCTTCTTTGTCAACAGGAATACTTTCTCCTGTTAAGGCAGATTCATTTACTGCACTATGACCTTCTATTACAACTCCATCAACGGGTATGTTTTCTCCCGGCCTTACAACAAATACATCGTCCTTTAAAACTTCTGATGCATTAATATTTATTTCCTTACCGTCACGTATAACATTTGCTGTTTTTGGAACAAGTTTCATTAAGCTTTTTAATGCATCCGTAGTCTTACCTTTAGAGTGAGATTCAAGCATTTTTCCAACTGTAATTAATGTTAAAATCATTGCTGCCGATTCGAAATACAATTCCATCATATATTTCATAACCAACGCCTCATCGCCTTTAACCTGTGCAGATGTCATTAAAAATAATGATACTGTACTATAACCAAAAGCTGCCGATGAACCTAACGCCACAAGGGTGTCCATATTAGGTGCTAACTGAAACAGGCTTTTGTAACCTGAAATAAAAAACTGTTGATTAATAACCATAATAATTATTGTAAGTAACATCTGAGTTAAGCCCATTGCAACATGGTTGTTGTAATAGAACGAAGGCAGTGGCCAATTCCACATCATGTGACCCATTGAAAAATACATTAAAATAATTAAAAAGAATAAAGACCATATTAATCTTTTCTTTAAAACAGGTGTATCCTTGTCTTCAAGAGAATCATCGATTTCTTCTACAGTTTTTTCACTTTTGCCTTTCTTTTTAACTGATGCTCCATAGCCTGCCTTTTTTATAGCTTTAATTATTTCCTTGTCACTAACATCACCTTCAACCCCTAAGGAGTTTGTTAGCAGACTAACAGAACAGGACGTCACTCCTTCTACTTTTGATACAGCCTTTTCTACCCTGGCACTGCAGGCTGCGCAGTGCATTCCTGTAACATTATATTGTTTCATTATATTTACCTGATATGCCTGCCCTATTTTGACCACAACATACCTTTCCCTTTCATTTTTCACCTTTATATTATACCCCCTAGGGGTATTTGTCAAGTTTATATTTGACACTCTCATTTTCCTTTTATATACTATTTATAATTATGTAAAATTTTATACGTTTTTAGTATAACTTTCTAAAGGTAGGTATTGTATATGTCAGATAATTGTTGTAGCTGTCACACTAAACACAGAAGTGATGATGAAAGAAAAAAATTAATTAACAGATTAAGTCGTATTGAGGGACAAATCAGAGGCATAAAAGGTATGGTTGAAAATGACACTTATTGTGTTGACATTCTTGTACAGTCCTCTGCTGTATCTGCAGCTTTAACGGCTTTCAATAAAGAACTTTTAAACAATCATATTAGAACATGTATTGTTGACGACATTAGAAATGGTGAAGATGAAAAGGTTGAAGAGCTACTTGCCCTTCTCCAGAAAATCATTAAATAATTTAACTACATTTTATGTCACTTGGCATTCTAAAATTATTTTAAGTAATGGTGATTTAGTAAGAAATTCTAAAAAAGTTTCATTTAAAGTAAAAATAAGACAGTGAGCGTTGCTGTCTTATTTTTTGTGTAGTTTTTGTATGGAATTTTTTAAATTTTGCAAAATTCATTTCGTATTTTCCATTATATTTCAAAGGACTTTCTAGGGATTTCTTCTATTTACTACTTTATCAAAGGAATAATTCATAATGCCTCCAAATATTTTTTTACTTACATTACTCTAGTCTTTTTACCCATAAATAACAAATACTTTAATTCATAAGCTAAATATGCCTCTAAAACATGATAATTTTATCTTTTAATCCTGTTAAATTAATGTCTTTTATTGTATTTTAAGTGATTTTATCTTATACTATATATATTGATTTTAACGGATAAGGAGACAGTATTATGGATAACAAAAAAGTAGTTGTTGCCCTTGGAAGAAACGCATTTAGCGAGTCATTTCCAAAGCAGCAGGAAAGAGTTAAAGCCGCTGCAAAAGCTATTGCAGATTTAGTTGAAGAAAAATATGAAGTGATCATCACTCATAGTAACGGACCACAGGTAGGAATGATTCAGACAGCCATGACTGAATATTCAAGACTTGACGAAAACAGAACTGTTGCACCAATGTCAATTTGTGGTGCTATGAGTCAGGGATATATTGGTTTTGATTTACAGAATGCCATTCGTACAGAATTATTATCACGTGGCATTTACAAACCTGTAAGTACAATTATTACACAGGTTAGAGTTGATCCTTTTGACAAGGCATTTAATGCACCTTCAAAAGTTATTGGTCGTTTAATGACTAAGGAAGAAGCTGATAACGAAAAGAAAAAAGGAAACTACGTTGAATATGAAGAAGGCGAAGACGGCTACAGAAGAATTATTGCAAGTCCAAAGCCAATTGATATTTACGAAATTGATGCCATTAAGGCTTTAGTTGATGCTCACCAGTTAGTTATAGCAGCAGGTGGCGGCGGTATCCCTGTTTTACAGCAGCGTACAGGTTTAAAGGGCGCCAGCGGTATCATTGAAAAAGATTACACAGCAGCAAAACTTGCAGACATGTTAGACGCTTCTACTCTTATGATTCTTACATCAAGCGACTATCTTACAATTGAAAAAGACGGTCACACAGAAGAATTAAAAGAACTTACTGCTTCTGATGCAGAGAAATTAATTGAAGAAGGCTATTTTGATCCTGTAACTTCACTTCCTAAGATTGATGCGTCATTATCATTTGTTCAGGCCGGTAAAGGACGTGAAGCAATTATCACAAATCTTTCAAAAGCTAAAGAAGGTATTCGTGGAAAAATTGGTACAATAATCAAATAAATTCATAGAACAAAAAATACTCTCATTACTATTTTGTAACGAGAGTATTTTTTGTTCTATAGAAGCTTAAAAGTGGTCATTCACAAATTGAAAAGAAAGTGCTCTAACGCGGTTGGTTCATTAAGGCAGCGTAGCTGGCTTGATAGAACCACTACCAGCGTTTGGCAGCGGGAGCGTGCTTTCGTTAATTTGTGAATGACCACTTTTATTTACTAGAAGGCCCTAAAAAACACTTTATTATTTTATACTTCTTATACTTCTGTCATGTTGTACAAATCGTAATATATGCCTTTTTTATTTATTAGTTCATTATGAGTTCCCTGCTCTTCTATACCATTTTCGGTTAGAACAAGGATTTTTTCAGCATTTCTAATAGTTGATAGTCTATGGGCAATTACAAGAGTTGTTCTGTTCTTTGCAAGTTTCTCCATTGACTCCTGAACTACTTTTTCACTTTCGTTATCAAGGGCTGATGTTGCCTCATCAAAAATTAGAATTGGTGGATTTTTAAGAAATACTCTTGCTATTGATAATCTCTGTTTTTGACCACCTGAAAGTTTAATACCTCGTTGTCCAATGTCTGTGTCGAAACCATTTGGCAGTGACATTATAAAGTCGTATGCATTTGCCTCTTTTGCAGCAGCAATTACTTCTTCTTTTGTTGCCGTAGGCTTACCATATTTAATATTTTCATAAATTGTACCGGCAAAAAGGTAAACATCCTGTTGTACCATACCAATATTGTTTCTAAGAGATTTTAATTTCACATTTCTTATATCTTCATCATCAATAGATATACTTCCTTTTGTTACATCATAAAATCTCGGTATAAGATTACACAGTGTTGTTTTGCCTGCACCTGACGAACCTACTAAGGCAATATAGGAGCCTGCCGGAATTTCAAGATTAATGTGCTTTAAAACTCTATGATCATTATCATTATATCTAAAAGATACATCATCAAATTTAATATTCCCTACAACATTTGTCAGTTCCTTAGCCCCCTCTTTATCTTTAATTTCAGGTTCCATATCCAGAATCTGTCTGAATCTTTCATAGCCGGAATATCCATTTTGGAACTGCTCTGTAAAATCAATCAATGTTTTAACAGGATCAGTAAAAATATTTATATAAAGAAGGAAGGTTACAAAATCAGTTACATTAACCATATTTTTTGTAAACATAATGCCACCTGCAACTATAACCACCAAGTTAATCATGGTATTAAAACCAATTAGACCGGCATTATAACCACCCATGTATTTATAGTTGTTTTTCTTCGCCTCTAAGAAAGCCTTGTTACCAATTTCGAATTTTTCATTTTCAAGCTGTTCGTTGGCAAAAGATTTTACAACTCTGATACCTGACAAATTATCTTCTATCTGCTCGTTAATGGCTGCTATTTTCTTTCTGTTGATTCTAAATGTTTGCTTCATTTTCTTATTAAAGAAATATGCATAGACAATCATAAATGGAACTAAAGCAAATGCAGCTAATGCAAGTTTTTTATCGATACTTAATAAAATACATAAAGCACCAATAATTTTTATTACTGAAATAGTTACGTTTTCAGGTCCATGATGTAGTAATTCTGTTATGTCAAATAAGTCAGATGTGATTCTGGACATTAACTGACCTACTTTTTGGTCATCAAAGAATGAAAAAGGCATTTTCTGAAAATGTGCAAAAATTTCTGCTCTCATGTCATATTCTATTTTTGCCCCCATTACATGCCCATAATTTGATATAAAATAATTACAGTAAATTTGAATTATTATTAATACAAAAACAGCTATTGCAATGTACAAAATTTGCTTAAATGCCTGTTGTGGGTTCATATGCACAACTGTTGAAGTAATATATCTAACTACCAAAGGTATTATCAGAGCTACTATAGATGCTATAATTGCAAAAAAAGTATCTGCAAAAAACACTCTTTTGTACGGTTTATAGTAGCTAATCATTTTCTTAAGATTTTCTTTCATAATATTTTCCTCTAAAATATTTTTATATTGTGAAACGCAATTAAACTCCTTTGTCATATAAAATTAATTTATACGGCAAAGGAGTTCTTTTACTTTATTTATTATGTATAATTAGTCCATTAATGATTCTAATGTTTTTCTAATTGCTAAAATAAATTCTTCTGTATTTAATTTCTTCTTGTTTTCTAATGTTGAAATTAAATATAAGTCACCTGTCATTTCACCATTTTCGATTGTGTCGATACAAGCTTTTTCAAGTTTGTCTGCAAACGCCATAAGTTCAGGAAGATTATCAATTTCGCCTCTCTTTCTAAGAGCACCTGACCATGCAAAAATTGTTGCAATAGGGTTTGTTGATGTTTCTTCTCCCTTTAAGTATTTGTAGTAATGTCTCTGAACTGTACCATGAGCAGCTTCATATTCGTAGTATCCCTTTGGTGAAGCAAGTACAGATGTCATCATTGAAAGTGAACCAAATGCTGTAGCAACCATGTCTGACATAACGTCACCATCATAGTTCTTACAAGCCCAAATATATCCACCTTCTGATCTCATGACACGTGCTACTGCATCATCGATAAGTGTATAGAAATATTCGATTCCTGCAGCATCAAATTTTTCTTTATATTCATCTTCAAAAATATCATTAAAGATATCCTTGAATGTATGGTCATACTTCTTTGAAATAGTATCTTTTGTAGCAAACCATAAATCCTGTTTTGTATCAAGGGCAAAATTAAAACAACTTCTTGCAAAGCTTTCAATTGATTCATTAATATTGTGCATACCCTGAATAATACCAGGTGTTTCAAAGTTATGAATTAATTCTCTTGTTTCTTCTCCTGCTTCATTTGTATATACAAGTTCTGCTTTTCCGGCAGCAGGAATTTTCATTTCAACACCCTTATAAACATCACCGTATGCATGACGTGCAATAGTAATTGGCTTTGTCCAATTCTTTACATAAGGTTCAATACCTTTTACAATAATTGGTGCTCTGAAAACTGTACCATCTAAAATAGCTCTGATAGTTCCGTTAGGACTCTTCCACATTTCCTTTAAATTGTATTCAGGCATTCTTGCTGCATTTGGTGTAATAGTTGCACATTTAACAGCTACTCCGTATTTCTTTGTAGCTTCTGCTGAATCAAAAGTAACCTGATCATTAGTTTCATTTCTGTACTTTAAACCTAAATCATAATACTCTGTCTTTAAATCTACGAATGGTAACAATAACTCATCTTTAATCATTTTCCAAAGAATTCTTGTCATTTCGTCTCCATCCATTTCTACTAATGGAGTAGTCATTTTAATTTTTTCCATCATAAGTCCTCCTAAATCTACTGTGGTATCCTTGTAGATTATATCTAAATTCAACAAGAATGTAAAGTCAAAGAGACTTCACAGTAATCCTTTAAACAAAACATTATTTGTCGCAAAGAATCTTATTTTATTTTTACGCTCTTAACTTTTTTAGTAACTAATAAAGAATCTCCATACATGCCCTTTACGCTATCGCATGATAAATTAGGCTTATTTTTCCCTATATTATTTTAAAAATTTCACATACATTAACAAGACCTGCCCCCTGTCTGTTTCTGTCCATAAACATATCCGTTGCACTGCTTTTTAGGATTTTTTTACATTCCGTATTTGTAAGATTATTATTGCAACTTAACATTAAAGCTATAATGCCCGTAATAATTGGTGTAGCCATTGATGTGCCACTTTTCTTCACATACAAATATTTTTTTCTCCACAAATTACAACAACTAATAATATTGTTTGCCGGTGCTACAATGTCAGGTTTTACTATACATTGTTTTGTAGGACCGCGCCCTGAATAGTTGTAAATAATTTTTCCATTAACTTTCATCTGTACATTATCATTTTCTGCACCTACAGTTATAATTTTGCCACAATCTCCAGGCGTGGAAATTGAACTTGGTCCTGGCCCGTTATTACCTGCAGCAGCCACTACTATATAACCTAAATCCCATAAAAGTTCCACTTCTTTTAGCAATCTTTTGTTTTCATCCTTTTCATTACCCAAAGTACCAAAAGAAATGTTAACAATTTTTATGCCATAACTTTTTCCATTGTCAATAATCCAATGTATACCATCAATTACATTTTCTTCTATTCCTCTACCTGTTTTGTCTAATACTTTTAAAGATACTAAGTTTGATTTTGGAGCAATACCTTTGAACACACCTTTTGACAAATTGCCATTACCACCAATTATTCCTGCCACATGAGTTCCATGACCTTCATCATCATACACTTTGTTTTCTGCTATTTCATCAAAACTTCTTTCCTTTGTAAAATCTTTAAATAGAACAATTCTATTTTCAAAATCAGGATGACCAGCAATTCCACTATCCAAAATTGCTACAACAATATCTTCACCCATAATTTTCTTTTCATGTATTATGTTTATTTTTAATTTATTCCTAACAATATTCATATTAAATCCTAGATTATTTTTTTCTAATTATTTCTAATTTAATATATGCGTATACATTTTAATTGTCTATGGAGATTGCCTTTCCCCAAGTTCATCACGCCCATACTCTCACAATTATGAATAATCATTTTGTAACAATATCTGTAATAAATATTTAGGAGCTATAACATCACAATCATATTAAATAGAACATTAATACTTTTTTGATTTTTTTGTAAACATGACAGGCATTAGGTCATATTATTTAGTGTAAGTAAAAATTTTAGGAGATTTAACATGAGTGATTTAGCAGCAACAAACTGTGGATGCGGATGCGGTAATGATGGAGGAAACAACAACTGCCTTTTCCTTATTCTTATTCTCTTATTCTGCGGTGGATGCGGTAATGGCTGTGGAAACAATGGTTTCTTCGGTGGAAATGACTGCTGTTCAAGCATAATCTGGTTATTTATTTTATTTAGCTGTTGTGGTTGTGGAAACGGAAATTTCTTTGGTGGAAACGGCGGTAATGGTTGCGGTTGTGGCTGTTAGTTAATAATAATGATTATTACGAATATGATTTATTTTGCCTGTTAAACAAATCATTAAACAGTCTAAATTTATATAACGGCAATTTTTTTACTTTGCTTATAATAATTGTTGCCATTGATTAATCTTTGTTAATTATATGGTATAAAATTTACCAATATAATTATGTTTCAATAAACCAAAAGGAGTTACAGTCTTATGTGCAAAAACAGGTATAAACAAACAAAATTTGATTGTATGGTCACTAACGAAACCATGCAGCTTATGAAGGCTGTAATTCCTTACATTGACGGTCCTATAAGTAATCTTCTTGGAATAATGATAAAATTTAAAGAATTGGAAAATGCCTCCTTTATTAATTCCAATATAGCAATAACCACAATGAATGAAAATCATAGTAAATCTACCGAAAACATGCTAAGTGATATTATGGAGTTTATGGATGAGGATACAAAAGAATCTATGGAAAATATTAAATCCATGATGGAAATGATGGATATGTTTAAAGATATGGATACGGCAGATATTTTCCAAACTATGAATGACTTTTCAAGTTCAACTTAATTAAATTAGAAATTTTACGATTAATAATATTATAATGGAATTTTTCAATATAAAACTGAATACTATTTAAAGAATAAAAATAAATAATAAATTTAAGGAGTTTTTATGAGCAACAACAAATGGATGGATGATCCTGTGTTAGAGGGCATATCAAAAGAACGTCTGGAAGTTCTTACTAATATTATCGAAGGTGCAAAAGGTATGGAGCCTAAGGATATGTTTACATATTTTATCAGACAATCTAACATGGCTGGAAAACAAGGCATTAATTTCACAAATGCCGAAACCGAATTGATTCTTAATGTATTAAAAGAAGATATGTCTCCTGAAGAAATCAAACGGGTTGATATGGTAAAACAAATTGTAAATTCTTTAAGTAAAAAGAGAAAGCACTAAAGGCTTTCTCTCTTTTATAATATATAGTTTTCAAAATAACAACCGATTTAATTGCCACTGTTATTTTATTTTACTACTAAGTTAATGATTCTTCCTGGAACATAGATTTCTTTTACAATGTTTCCGTTAATCTTGTCTGCAATAGCTTCTTTTCCGGCAACAATTGCATCTTCTTTTGAAATATCAGCAGGCACTTCAATAACTTCTTTTGTCTTACCGTTAATCTGAACAGGAATCTTGATTTCATCATCTTTCATTAATTCCTGGTCAGCTTCAGGCCATGAGTTATTTTCAAATACGCTACCTGTATTTCCAAGTTTCTCCCAAAGTTCTTCAGCTATGTGAGGTGCAAATGGAGCAATAAGAGTTGTAAATGTCTGTATAGTTTCTTTATCAACTCCACCTTCTCTCTTTGCAATTTCATTTAACTTATTGTTGTATTCCATAAATCCTGAAACAACAGTATTTAAACTAAAGTCTTCAAGACGTTTGGTAATAGTGTGAACCATCTGGTGACGAATCTTTATCATTTCCTTTGTAGCCTTAACATCTTTTTCAATGCTGTCAGTTGCTAATTTCCAGAATTTTGTGATAAATCTATAAACACCATCAATACCTCTTTCATCCCATTCAGAATCAAGTTCAGGTGGTCCTACGAACATTTCATAAAGTCTTAATGAGTCACAACCGTAATCTCTTACTAAATCATCAGGTGAAACAACGTTACCTTTTGACTTACTCATCTTGATACCATTTTTACCGGTAATCATACCCTGGTTAAATAATTTCTTAAATGGCTCTTCAAAATCAACTACACCTATATCATATAAGAATTTTGTATAGAATCTTGAATATAATAAATGAAGAACTGCATGCTCAACACCACCGATGTACATATCTACAGGTAAATTATCATGAGCCTTCTGCTTTGAAACAAGTTCTTTATCATTTTTGTTATCTACATATCTTAAGAAATACCATGATGAACCTGCCCACTGAGGCATTGTGTTTGTTTCACGTTTTGCAGGCTTACCACAACATGGACATGTTGTATTTACCCATTCATCAATTGCTGCAAGTGGTGATTCACCTGTACCTGTTGGCTCATAAGATTCAACATCAGGTAATAATAATGGTAACTGATCTTCAGGTACCGGTACAGGACCACAGTCAGGACAATGAATAATTGGAATTGGTTCCCCCCAATATCTCTGTCTTGAGAATACCCAGTCACGTAATTTGTAATTAACAGTTGCTTTACCAAAGCCCTTTTCTTCAATAATGTGAGGAGCTTCCTTCTTAAGAACTGATGATTCCATGCCATTCCATTCGCCTGAATTAATCATAGTACCAACAGCCTCTGTGTAAGCTTCTGTCATGTTTTCAATTTCTTTTCCATCTTTCGCAATAACCTGAATAATTGGTATATCAAATTTCTTTGCGAATTCAAAGTCTCTGTCATCATGTGCAGGTACACACATAATGGCACCTGTTCCATAATCAGCTAATACATAATCTGAAAGCCAGATTGGAACCTTTGCTCCATTAAGTGGGTTAATTGCATAACTACCTGTAAATACACCTGTTTTTTCTTTTCCCTGAAGTCTGTCTACTGATGACTTGTTTGCTGCCATCTGAATGTATTCTTCCACAGCAGCCTTCTGTTCAGGTGTAGCAAGTCCTAATGCTTTTTCATGTTCAGGTGCTAAAACCATAAATGTTGCCCCATGAAGAGTATCTGGTCTTGTTGTATAAACTGTAATAACATCTTCTGTATTTTCAACCTTAAAGTCAACCTCTGCACCATATGACTTACCAATCCAGTCACTCTGCATTTTTTTAACTTTTTCAGGCCAGTCAAGCTTATCTAAATCTGCTAATAATCTGTCAGCATATGCTGTAATCTTTAACATCCACTGATTTAAATTCTTCTTTGTAACTTCTGCTCCACATCTTTCACAGCAGCCATTTACAACTTCTTCGTTTGCAAGACCTGTTTTACATGAAGGACACCAGTTAATTGGCATCTGCTTCTGATAAGCAAGTCCTTTTTTGAACATCTGAACGAAAATCCACTGTGTCCACCTGTAGAAGTTAGGATCAGTTGTGTTTACTTCCATGTCCCAATCATAAAGTGCAGCGATTTCATTAATCTGTCTTTTGATATTCTTAATATTTGCTGCTGTTGAAATTGATGGGTGTGTTTTCATTTTGATAGCATAGTTTTCAGCTGGTAAACCGAATGCATCCCAGCCCATTGGATGAATAATATGATATCCATGAAGCATCTTATATCTACTCCAAACATCACTAATAACATATCCTCTCCAGTGTCCTACATGAAGTCCTGATCCTGATGGATATGGGAACATGTCAAGACAATAATACTTTGGTTTTGTTTTGTCAGCGTTAATAGGATTTACATCCCAATTATGACGCCATTTTTTCTCAATTTCCTTATGATTATAAGGTGTTGCCATAACTTATTTTCCTCCTAGATTTATATGTAAATTAAACTTAATTGCGCTTATAAGCACTTTAAATAATTACCTTTTATAATTTCAATAAACAGTCCCTAAAAATCATAAATATTAATTATTTCTTCTTAGATGACTTCTTTTTATTTTTGGTTGTTTCAGGCTCAATACCTGCTTTCTTTTTTCTCTGTTGTTCTAATTTCTTATTGACTTTGAAATTCTTCTTTACTGTATCTTCTTTTACTTTTATTTCACAAAGCACCTGACATGAGCCAACATTTCCTGCAAGATCTTTTGCCTTAACAACAACAGGTGTTTTTTCGCTTTCTCGAAGCTGTTCCTTTTCAAGTGTATATACTTTTATTTCACTTGTAGGTTCATTACAGGTTACTGTAGCCTTAACCATGTCTATGATTTTTTGAACATTCTTCTTTGTATTAATATCATTTGGACTTTTACTTTTTACTTCTAATGTAAATACCTGTTTACTACAACTTACTACCGGTGGTGTAGTATCTACCACCTGTACTTTCTGTGAAATGCTGTACTTCTTACCGTCTTTTGACTTGTATTTATATTTCACAGTATAATTTCCAACTGCTGAAGTATCTACTGTATTATGTTTCAATCTTCCGGTAATATCTTTACCCTTTGTTCCAAAGGCTATTAAATTACAGTAATAATTAAACTGATGTCCTTTTTCAACAGTAACTGTCTGAGAACCTTTAACAACAGTACCGTTTTTTATCTTCTTGTAAGGATTGTTCTCACTTGGATCTGTAGGATCCCAGCCACATTTTCCGGATACTTTTACAACCGGTGAAAAATCTATAGGCAATGTATCTTTTTTCTTGCCTTTTTTTACTGATACCAATGTGTTTTTCTTACAATTTTCAAATATCCAATTAGCGTCATTTGCTGTTAAAACAATATTCTTTCCTGAAGCTTTCTTTTTTCCAATGCTCCTATAAGATGATTTGACCAGTTTGTAATCTTCCTTACCTGAGTATGATGGTGACTGAATCCATACATTCTTATCTAAATATGAATTATATTTGTGCCAACCACTGTATTTATTAAGCCATGTATATTTGGACTTAATTCTAAAATTTCCATTAGGAAGACTCTTTCCAACTGAGCATCTAAAAGACTTAACAGCCACTTTTGTTTTCTTGTCCTTTGAATACTGATAAACAATTACTGCCTTAAGTTTCTTATTTACTTCTATATAATACCTATCTGAAAAAGCTGTCTTTTTATTTTCTGTTTCTTCTTCTACACCTTTTCCTGAAAGTTTACTTGCTTTGTCAGCCTCTGACGTAACCTTATTTTGAATAAACATAAGAGCACCAAAAATAATACCTGCAACAATTAATATTTCAAGAAGAGTAATAACTGTATTCTTAAATCTTTTTTCTTTGACAATCTTTTTAATATCCAATTTCGTACTCCATTTTATTTTTATACGCAAAAAGCCACCTTAAGCCTATGCATACTAATTTATTATACAACATTGTAAGCATTTTTCAAGGTGACTTTCGTTATATTACTTTATTACTTTTTATTTCTATCTTATTGCATCCTTCATGCTCTTAACATATTCTCCAACATAAGGAACACTTTCTTTTCCATATTCTGCAACAATTTTTACAATGGCACTTCCGACAATTGCTCCATCAGCATACTGGCAAACATTTTTTGCCTGCTCAGGCTTGGCAATACCAAATCCAATTGCGTAAGGTACATCTGTTGCTTCTTTTACAAGTTTAGTCATTGCTCCTAAATCTGTTGCTATGTTTTGTCTGATACCTGTAACTCCAAGAGATGATACAACATATACAAAACCTTCTGCTGATTTGGCAATTTTTGTAATTCTCTCTTCCGATGTTGGAGCAATAAGTGGTATTAAATCAATGCCTGCTTTATTGCAGAAAGGTACTAGTTCATCGCGTTCTTCGTATGGACAATCAGGTACAATAACACCTGAAATTCCACATTCAACACATCTTGCCATAAACTTTTCTGTTCCATAACGATAAATTACGTTTACATATGTCATAAATGCTAAAGGTATATTTACCTGCTCTTTTATTTCCTTTATGGCATCAAACAATTTATCTGTTGTACATCCACCCTGTAATGCCCTTAAATCTGCTTCCTGAATTACAGGTCCTTCTGCTATTGGATCAGAAAATGGAATTCCAACTTCGATGATATCTGCTCCATTCTTTTCCATTTCTATAATTAATTTTTGTGTTGTTTCTAAATCAGGATCTCCTCCTGTTACAAAAGCTATGAAAGCTTTTCCATTCTTAAATGCATCGCTTACTTTACTCATAAATCTGTACTCCTCTATATCTTGCTATTGCTGCTACGTCCTTGTCACCACGTCCTGAAACATTTACTACAATAATTTTATTCTTATCAAGAGTCTTTGCATACTTCATTGCATAAGCAATGGCATGTGAACTTTCAATTGCTGGAATTATACCTTCAGTTTTTGATAAATATTCAAAAGCCTCAACAGCTTCCACATCTGTGATTGGAACATATTTTGCTCTTCCTGTATCATGTAAATTTGCATGTTCAGGTCCAATTCCCGGATAATCAAGTCCTGCTGAAATTGAATAAACAGGTGCAATCTGTCCATCATCATTTTGACAGAATAAAGATTTCATTCCATGGAAAATTCCTTCTGTACCATTTGCTATAGTTGCGGCATTTTTAGGATTATCTACACCAAGTCCGGCTGCTTCACATCCAATTAATGCAACATCTTTATCTTCAATAAAATTATAAAATGCACCCATGGCATTTGAGCCACCACCTACACAGGCAATAACTGCATCAGGAAGTCTACCTTCTACTTCCATAATCTGTTCTTTAATCTCCTTACTAATAACGCTCTGGAAATCTCTAACAATTGTTGGGAAAGGATGCGGCCCCATAACTGAACCTAATACATATAATGTATCGTCCATTCTATTTGTCCATTCCCTCATAGCCTCATTTACTGCATCTTTTAATGTCATTGTTCCACTTGTAACAGGATGAACTTTAGCACCTAAAAGTTCCATTCTAAACACATTTAAAGCCTGACGTTCACAGTCTTCTTTTCCCATATAGATTTCACATTCCATATCCATAAGTGCTGCGGCTGTTGCTGTTGCCACACCATGCTGACCTGCTCCTGTTTCTGCAATAACTCTTGTTTTACCCATTTTCTTTGCAAGTAAAACCTGACCTAAAACATTATTAATTTTATGAGAACCTGTATGGTTTAAATCTTCTCTCTTTAAATAGATTTTTGCACCACCTAAATCCTTTGTCATTTTTTCTGCATAATATAATAATGAAGGTCTGCCTGCATAATTATTTAAAAGGTCTGTTAATTCCTTATTAAACTCCGAATCATTTTTGTAATGATTGTAAGCTTCTTCAACTTCATTTACGGCTGTCATTAATGTTTCCGGAACATACTGTCCACCATGTATACCAAATCTTCCTTTACTCATTGTCTTCTCCTTTTAATTGTTGTAACATTTGTTTTTTATTTTCAGCTTTCATAAATGTTTCTCCAATAAGCACACCATTTACGTTAGCTTTTTTTAATCTCTCAATTTCTACGTTGCTTTTAATACCACTTTCAGCAACAAATAAAATATCATCTGGCACAAGCTTTCTTAATCTTTCGCTGTTTCCTATATCCACTGTAAAAGTTTTCAAATCTCTATTATTTACACCGATTATTCTTGAGCCACTTTTTATTGCTTTTTCAATTTCTTCCTGGTCATGGGCTTCTACTAATGCTGACATACCAAGGATGTCGCAAATTTGTATGTACTTTCTTATTGTATCTTCATCAAGCAATGAACAAATTAAAAGTACAGCAGATGCACCATGAATTTTTCCGTCATATATCATATACTCATCAATAACAAAATCTTTTCTAATTAACGGTATTGAAACATTTTCGCTTATTTCTTTTAAAAACTTTTTATCCCCTTTAAAATATTCAGGCTCTGTTAGAACTGAAATGCAACTTGCTCCTGCCTTCTCATATTCCTTTGCTATTTTCACATAAGGAAAATCCTCAGCAATAATTCCTTTTGATGGTGAGGCTTTTTTTACTTCACAAATAAAGTTAATACCTTTCTTTGCTAAAGCTTTTTCAAACTCAAAATTTCCTTTTGGCATATTCAAAGCCTTCTCTTTTACTACTTCTAAAGGAATGTTCTTTTTTTCCAATTCAACTCTTACTCTCGTTGACTGTGCTAATTTATCTAAAATCATATAACTCCTTTACTTGTTACTTTCTTCTATGTAATCCTGTAACTTTTCCTTTGCTTTTCCGCTGTCAATTGTTTCTCTTGCAATATTAATTGCTTCTTCGTATGTTAAATCGTCATTTTGAACATAAATACAAGCTCCGGCATTTAATAAAACTGCATCTCTCTTTGGTCCCTGAAGTTTTCCACTTAAAATATCTTTTGTAACCTGGGCGTTTTCAGTTCCATCTCCCCCTTCCAAATCAGACTTCTTGCAAATTGAAATTCCATATTCTTCAGGATTAATTTCGTAAGACTTTGTTTCACCATTTCTAATTTCACATACTGTTGTTTTGGCGCTAGGAGTAATTTCGTCCATTGTGTCCTGACCAAAGACAACCATACCTTTTTTAACTCCAAGATTTAAAAGTACCTTTGCAATTGGTTCTACTAATTCTTCTTCATAAACACCAATAATTTCCATTGATGCTCCTGCCGGATTAGTTAAAGGTCCTAAAACGTTGAAAATTGTTCTAAGTCTTAACTCACCTCTAACAGGACCAACGAATCTCATTGCAGGATGATATTTCTGTGCAAATAAAAAGCAAAAGCCAACTTTATCTAACAACTCTTTACTCTTTTCAGTCGCTACTGTTATATTTGCCCCTAAAGCTTCTAAAACATCTGCAGCCCCTGATTTACTTGAAACACCTCTGTTACCATGCTTTGCCACTTTACACCCTGCAGCTGCCGCTACAAATGCTGATGTTGTTGAAATATTAAATGTGTTTGCCTTATCTCCACCTGTTCCTACAATTTCAAGTACATCCATGTCATGTAATAATTTTGTTCCATTATCACGCATACCTCTTGCTGAACCTGATATTTCTTCAATTGTTTCGCCCTTCATTCTAAGCGCTACTAAATAAGCACTAATTAATGTATCAGGTGTTTCACCACTCATAATTTCATTCATAACTTCCTTTGCTTCATCAAAAGTTAAGTCCTGTTTATTCACTAATTTCTCTATGGCTTCTTTAATCATACTTAAACCTCCAATTTTTTTGTTTATTGAATTTAATTTCGTATACTTATCTGTAAATAATAATCTTCTTAATTTATTTTTTAATCTTTAAAAAGTTATCCACGATTTTTTCTCCTTCAGGTGTCATAACTGATTCCGGATGAAACTGTAAACCGTAAATTTTATATTTTTTGTGTTGGACAGCCATTATTTCATTGTCACATTCATCAATGGCTATAACTTCCAACTCTTCCGGTATTGTGTCAGGATTAGCTGACAATGAATGATATCTTGCACCTTTAAATGGTGAATCCATACCTTCAAAAATAGGACTATCGTTTGTAATTGTCATGTTGCTTTGTTTTCCATGCATTAATTGCTTTGCGTAAGTAACCTGTGCCCCAAATACCTCACAAATACTCTGATGTCCCAGGCACACTCCCAAAATTGGATATTCGCCCTTTAGCCTTTCAACTACCGCTTCGCATATACCGGCATTTTCCGGTTTTCCAGGCCCTGGCGATAATATAATATGTGAAGGATTTAATTTTCTAATATCCGCAATTGTGTATTCATCGTTTCTTACCACCTTAACTTTTCCATCAGTTAATTTTCCAACTAATTGAACAAGGTTATAAGAAAAACTATCATAATTATCTATTAATAAAACCATTACTTGTTTACCTCACTTCCTCGTTTAATTGCATCTATTACTGCCCCTGCTTTATGAGCACATTCCATATATTCACTTTCAGGTACACTGTCTGCAACAATTCCTGCACCTGCCTGAACATATACTTTATTTCCTTTTTTTATTGCCGTTCTAATTGCAATACATACATCTAGATTTCCTGATAAATCAATATAACCAATTGCACCACCATATACACCTCTTGGTTCTTTTTCTAATTCATTAATAATTTCACAAGCTCTAAATTTTGGTGCACCTGATAATGTGCCTGCCGGTAAAAGTGCTGAAACTGTATCACAACTGTCTTTATCCTCTCTTAACTCTCCACATACAGTTGAAGCAATATGCATTACTTTTGAAAATCTATGAATCTTCATATATTCTTCTAAATAAACACTTCCATATTTTGCAATTCTTCCAATGTCGTTACGTGCCAAATCAACTAACATATTATGTTCTGCTAATTCTTTTTCATCTTTTAAAAGTCCTTCTTCTAATGCTTTATCTTCTTCCTGATTTTTTCCTCTTGGCCTTGTCCCTGCAACAGGAAATGTTGTTAATTTGCCATCTACTAATTTAACCATTGTTTCAGGAGAGGCACCTGCTATCTGCATATCTTCTGACTGGATAAAATACATATAAGGCGAAGGATTAGTAGTTCTTAAAACTCTATAGGCGTTCATTAAACTGCTGTTATATTCAGCTTCAAATCTTCTTGAAATAACGCCCTGAAAAATATCTCCCTCTCTGATATATGCCTTTGTTTTTTCAATCATATTGCAATATTCTTCTTTAGAAACATTACATTTAAAATCTACATTTTCCTGTGCATGATACTCAGGTAATGGACTTTGTTCATTTATAAGTGAAATCATTTTTTCAATTTCAAGTAAAGCTCCGTTATATCCCTGATGACCATCTTTTGACTTCATGTTTGCAATTACTAATATTTTTTGTCTTAAATGATCAAAAGCAATTACCTTGTCAAAAAGCATTAAATGATAATCATCAACATTGCTTTCTTTTAAATTTAATTTAGGTTCAGCATAGCCAATCATTTCGTATCCAAAATATCCAACAAAACCACCGGTAAAAGTTGGCATTCCTTCAATTTTAGGTGACTTATATTTTTCTAACTGTTTTCTTAGTGCATCCATTGGATCCATTGTTACAGTAGTTTCAATCTCGCCACTTTTCTGGGTTACCTTTCCGTTCTTGCATGTTATGTGCAAAACAGGTTCATAACCTAAAAAAGAATATCTTGCCCATTTTTCTCCACCTTCTACACTTTCAAGCAAGAAAAAGTTTTTACCAAATTCCTCCATTTTTCTTAAAAGTGAAATTGGAGTAATAACATCAGCATATATTTCCTTGCAAATAGGAATCATGCTATAGTCCTTTGTTAATTCTTCGATTTCTTCAAAACTTTGTGTTTTCATATGTTCTCCTCTCGCATATCTGACTGTTTAATTATTTCAGTTAAATAGCGCCTATGATTTCCGGCTGTTAAAGTTGGTCTTCGCTTGTTAGAACAGTTCGATTCCGTACACTTTGTGTACTTCATCTCACTTGAGCTGACCGCTCAATGTTTTCGTATAAGTGAATATTTTTTTATAAGCAAGCTTCAAAAAAATATTCACTTATACGAAAACGCTGTTCTAAACAGTAACAAAAAAAAGGCCCTGTCTCTTCACGTATATAACGTAAAGGGACAAAAGCCTTATAAATTCAACTTCTGCGGTGCCACCCAAATTAATGTATAACACATTCTCTCAACAGCATACCATCATATGCTTACTCTTTTAACGGTGAGTCTCCGTCAGCGTCTACTACCTAATAATGTGGTTTCAAGCTGCCCTCTTAAGTCCATTCATCGCTGTTAGTTTGTTGTCTCACACCAACCGACAACTCTCTGAAAAACGTCCCATACGACTACTTACTCTTAATCAACGGTTTCACAATACTTTTAAAGTTTAGTCTACTAAAGCGTTAATGTCAACCTACATATTTAATGTATTCTTGATTTATTTTATGCTTTTTATTTCATCAACTGCCTCTTTTAGCTGTTCTAATGCTTTTTTCAATGTTTCTCTTGGACATGCAATATTGATTCTCTGGAAGCCTTCTCCTTCTTTTCCAAAGATATATCCTGAGTCAAGCCACAGTTTGGCTTTTTCAACGATAAACTTTTCAAGTTCTTTGTCCTCTAAACCTAACGCACTACAATCAAGCCAAATCAGATATATTCCTTCAGGTTCAATTAATTTTATCTGTGGTATATTTGTTTCTAGATAATCTCTTAAGAAATTAAGGTTATCTAATAAATATTCTTTCAATTCATTCAGCCATTGTCTACCATATTTATATGCTACCTCGCATGCTACAAGTCCCATTAAATTAACCTGACTGTAACCAACCCTATCCAATTGCTTTAATACTTTTTTTCTAATTTCAAGATTAGGAATAAAAATATTTGAAATTTGAAGTCCTGCAAGATTAAATGTTTTGGTTGGTGCTGTACATGTAATTGTTATATTCTGATATTTTTCATCTAATGATGAAAATACAATATGCTTATTTTCAGGATAAACAAAGTCACTGTGAATTTCATCACTTACAATTTTTACATTGTGTTTTAGACAAATATCTCCTATCTTTTCTAGCTCCCATTTTTTCCAAACTCTACCAACCGGATTATGTGGACTACATAAAATAAATAACTTAACATTATTTTCTATTATTTTCTTTTCAAAATCTTCAAAATCAATTTCATATTTTTTGCCATTTCTAACTAAAGAATTGTTCACTAATTTTCTATTACTATCAATAATTACTTCAGTAAATGGGTAATATACAGGATTTTGAATTAATACACTATCACCTTCATTAGTAAGTGCATTAATTGCCAATACTATGGCAAATACTACACCCGGTGTTTTTATTAGCCATTCTTTTTTTACATGCCAATTAAAATTATCATTATACCAATTGTATACTGCATCAAAATATTCTTCTTTACTTTCACTGTAGCCATATATACCGTGACTTACTGCTTTATTTAATGCCTCAATAATTTCAGGTGAAGTTTGAAAATCCATGTCTGCAACCCATAAAGGTAACAAATTAAATATACTAGGGGGTGGAACCTTCCAACTTAATCACATTGGTGTTATGTGTTCATTTTTAACAACTGTGATTTTTAAATAAGCTTAAATGTAATACATGTACTGACTAAAATCGTTACTTTGTAAATAATCTTTTTCTAAGTCTTCTAATGAAATATTAAGTAATACTTCATCAAGTTTTTCATTTACTTTATCAATTACTGATTCTTCAATAACCTGTTCTGCTATATTGCCCTGGCCTTCATACTCTTTTTCAATCTTATAAGTTCCATCAAGTGCTTCAATAATTGATGCCACAGTAATGTCCTTAGCACTCTGATTTAATAAATATCCACCCTGGGCACCTTTAATACTTTTAATAATTCCATGCCTTCTTAGTCCTGCAAAAACCTGTTCAAGATACTGTAAAGATATATCATTTCTTTCTGCAATACTGCTAAGTTTCACATGACCGTTTTTTGAATTAATAGATAAGTCTATTAATGATATTATTCCATATCTGCTTTTCTTTGATAACTTCATATTACATCTCTTTTCCTTTTTTTAATTAATCCTATATGTTTAGTAGGATATAAAGTATATTACCTTTATTTTATATAAATGTCAACTAAAACATACTATTTTTATATGAATTAAATATTTTAATTATAAAATACTGCTTGCAACACTCCAGATACCAAGTATATACTTTATTGCAAAAAAAAACAGGAGATTAATTGCACTAATCATTGATGCCTTGCAACTATAATCAATACAACTAATCCCCTGCCCTTAAGGAGTGATTATATAATTTCTATTTAAAATCTTAACCCTGTTTGGATTTTGCTATTTCTTTTTCCTGTACATCAGGTGGTGCCTGTTCGTATCTGGATACAACATATTCAAATTCACCACTTCCACCTGTCATTGAACGAAGTGAAGTTGAATATTCATACATTTCAAGTAATGGTATTTCAGCTTCTATAATCTGTTTTCCATTATCAGAATTCATATTGTATACACGACCACGTCTTTTATTCAAATCTCCAAGAATATCACCTGAATATTTTTCCGGTGCTGTAATTGTAACCATAGCAATTGGTTCCAACAGTACAGGATTAGCTTCCATAAAGCCTTTCTTAAAAGCTATTATTGTTGCCATCTTAAATGCCATTTCAGAAGAATCAACAGGATGGTATGAACCATCTGTTAATGTAGCCTTAATGCCGACAACCGGATAACCTGCCAATGGACCCTCTTTTACACATTCCTGAATTCCTTTTTCAACTGCCGGGAAATAATTTTTTGGCACAGCTCCACCAAATATTTTTTCATCAAAAATATAAGGTTTTGATAAGTCACCTGATGGTTCAAACTCAATTACAACATCACCATATTGTCCATGACCACCTGACTGTTTTTTGTGTTTACCCTGAACCTGTGCCTTACTCCTTATTGTTTCTTTAAATGGAACTTTTGGTCGTTCTAAAATAACATCTACTTTGTATCTGTCTTTCAGTTTAGATGCAACAACTTCCAATTGCTGATGACCGATTCCGTAAAGAAGAGATTGTTTATTTTCCGCATCAATAACTGACTTCAAAGTCAAGTCTTCAATACATAATTTAGTAAGTGCCTGAGCTAATTTGTCCTCATCCCCCTTTTTCTCAGCTCTATATGCCATATACGCATAAGGCTTTGACATTGTTGTTGGATGATATACAATTGGCCACTGTTTCGTTGATAAAGTATCTCCTGTTCTTGTGCTTGTAAGCTTACCTATTGCCCCAATATCTCCTGAGTGCAATTCACTTACTTCAGTAACATTCTTTCCGCAAATAACATACAGTTTGTTTAATTTTTCTTCTATATTTTTTGTTGGATTGTAAACAACATCACCTGTTTTTAATATGCCTGTTCTTACTTTTACTAAAGAATATTTTCCAACAAATGGATCCATTATTGTTTTAAATACATAAGCAGAAACAGGTTTTGAGTTGTCAAAATCTGCAACCACTTCTTCATCGTTTTCTATGTTAGTTGCTTTTTTCAAAACTTCTGCCTTATCTGCTGATGGAAAATATTTTTCACAGGTCTGTAAGAAACTATTTACACCCTGGCAGGTTACTCCTGATGCAATTTGTACGGGAACGATATCACAATTAATTACACTCTTTCTTAATGCTTTTGATATTTCCTCGTATGTAAAATCTACGCCTGAAAAATACTTATCCATTAATTCTTCATCAGATTCTGCAACAGCCTCCATTAACTGCTCTCTAACCGGAACTAATTTACTTGTAACTGATTCAGGAATTTCCATTTCATCATAATTACCCAAATTATCAATGAACTTTCTACCACCCATTTTCACTACGTTTACATAACCAATTAATTTGTCATTCTCCATAATTGGCAAATGAAATGGTGCTATCTTCTTGCCGAATCTTGACTTTAACTGTTCTACAATTTCCATGTATTTTGCATTGGAATCATCTATATTGGTAACTAAAAATATACATGGGATTTTTCTACGCTCACATGTTTCCCAGGCTTTAACCGTTCCTACTTCTACTCCTGTCTTTCCATTAACCACAATTACAGCAGCGTCCGCAACACTCATGGCATCTTCCATCTGACCGACAAAATCAAAATATCCCGGTGCATCTAATATATTAATTTTCAATCCGTTCCACTCTATTGGTATAACAGATGCACTTATGGAAAACTTACGCTTGATTTCCTCCTTGTCATAATCTGAAATTGTATTTCCATCATCTATGCGTCCCATTCTGGAAATAGTCTTTGTAGCAAAAGCTACTGCCTCAGCAAATGTTGTTTTTCCGGCTCCGCCATGTCCTAAAAAAACAACATTTCTAATATTCTGTGTTTCATAAATCTTCATAACAAGCCTCCTTATTCAATTGTCTTTTCACCGAACTAAAACCTCTTAACTTTCCTCCTTATTTAATATTTTATTAAGGTTTTATTACTTAAATACTATTTTACTTTACTTATAAACTTAATACAAGAAAGGTTATATTTTTAACAAAGTGTTGCTATATTTACTTTAAAGTGTTAAACTTTAAAGCGTTGAAGTTTAACACTTTAAAGTTTTTAAGTTTAAGCTTGCTTAACATAATTATCTATATTAGACTTAACTAAGCAATTTATACATGACAGGAGAACATAATGAGAATAAAAGATGATTTAACATTTGGTTTTGTAGGTATTGGACTAATTGGTGGCTCGGTTGCAAAGGCTTTAAGACGTGTCTATCCAAGTTGCAAAATCATAGTTTATAATAGAGGGGCGAAACCTCGTGTTTTAGCAATAAATGACGGCACAGCAAACATTGCATTAGATACTGTTGATGAAAGATTTTCTGAATGCGATTATATTTTTCTGTGTACCCCCGTTGAACGTAATGTAGAATACTTAACTATTTTAAAAGATATAATTAAACCAACATGCATTATTACAGATGTTGGCAGTGTAAAAACAAATATACACGAAGCAGTTAAGGCTCTTTCTTTAGAAGATAATTTCATAGGTGGCCATCCAATGGCAGGTTCAGAAAAAACAAGTTACGAACATGCAAGTGACCGTTTGCTTGAAAACGCCTACTATGCCATTACTCCTACCGAAAAAGTTAAACAGGAATATGTTAAAGAATACACTGAAATTGTTTCTGACATTGGTGCAATTCCTATAGAAATTTCATACAAGGAACATGACAGAGTTGTTGCAGCCATTAGTCATTTGCCACATTTAATTGCTTCAAGCCTTGTTAATTTGGTAAAACATAATGACAGTAACAAAGAATACATGAAAACATTAGCAGCCGGCGGTTTTAAGGATATTACAAGAATTGCTTCTTCTTCTCCTGAAATGTGGGAGCAGATATGCATGACAAACAATAATAACATAAGTGAAATCCTTGATTTATACATAAAAGATTTGGAAAAAGTTAAGAATGAGTTAGACACAAAGAACGGACAAGCCATTAATCACATGATTGCAGAAAGTAGAGATTATCGAGATAATATTGACGAGCATAACAACAGTATAATTCAAAGAAGTTACAACATATTCTGCGATATTATTGATGAATCAGGTGCCATTGCCACTATTGCTACAATTCTTGCTACAAATGGTGTTAGTATTAAGAACATCGGTATTATTCATAACCGTGAATATGAAGAAGGCGTTTTAAAGATTTCATTTTATGACCAGGCTTCATCAGAGAAAGCTATGGAACAGTTAGAAAGACACAGATACAAAGTTTTTAAACACTAATGTTTTCCAGTAATCTCCTATTGTCTAAATGTTACAAAATTGTTACACTGTTTTTTGTAATTGGCCAAGACAAATTTGAAATAAGGAGGACATAACTATGTGTTTTAAATTTAGTAACTGTACTCAATTATTTAACGCTATTTGTAATTTCTTTAACATTGGTTGTTAATTAATTATGTAAATTAAAACCATCAATACAAAATAATTGTTTAAACTATTTTTGTATTGATGGTTTTTTAATTATTTATTATATTTATTTTTATTATTTCTATTCATGTTCTTTTGTATTGCTCCACAAATTTTATTTAAAATTAAAGAATTATATTAACTTAAATTGAGTCCACTTCTTTGATTTATATCTTCCAATAAAAATTATTCCTCTAAATACTAAATCCATGCTCATGCCAATAGCTGTGCCAATTACCCCCATATCAAGTACTAAACCAAACAATGCAGAAAAGAACAATCTTGCCGCAATTGTAAGAGTTACTGATGTTATCATTGTAAATTTAATATCACCTGTGGCACGAAGTCCGTTTCCTAATGGGCCTGCAAATGGATATGCCACTCCGTTAAATATATTGTTAATAAGAACAAGCCAAATTTTCAAGATTACTTTATTGAATTTTGTTCTATTCCTACTTTAGTATAATCTAAGACATCTTCTCTCTGGATTCTAAGATAATATTCACCCTTATCTATTGTAATACTTTTATAAATTGATTTATCAGGCTGATTTGTACAATCAAGAGTAACTGTCTTTTCTGCAACATTATTACCTTTCTTAAACACTTCAGCTTTAACTTTTCCATCCCATATAGAATTAATACTAATAATTATTTTCTTCTTTTTGTTATTTTTTAATTTAAACCATGCATCTTTTCCGTCATTATATGAGAAACGAAATTCGTTATAATCATTACCGCTTATATCAGCAGCCTTTCCCCTGTCTTTGCATATTGGTGTTCTATTAATACCATACAGATGAGTATTTATTTCGTATTGAGAATCAAGAGGACTTTCTAAATAAACTCTATATTCACCTTTTGGTAATTCACATTCTATTAATTTTTTATTTTCTTCCCAATTACCTATATTATGTGTAACATCGCTCCACTTGTTATTCTCCTTTTTTTGTAATTTAACATTAACATTTATTTTTTTACCGGTTATGTTTTCTCCAAAAACTAGAGATACATATGCTCTTTGTTTTTTTACAGAAAAATTCCAATATTGTGGTTCTCCTGTACCAATAATTAATTCGTCATACGTATCAGTAAACTCAAATATATTTTTTTGATTATATAATTTCATTTCAACTTCGCCAATTTCAAAAAAATCATATTTTTTAAAGAATTTATCCCCTGGTACCTGTACTGTAAAACTTTCACCTTCTTTGAGTTTTATACTATAATAAGATGCATCAGGTAAAAGATTACCATTTATGTCATAAACTTTTATACCTCCACCTGTGTCAAACGACATTATACAATCATTCGTTGCTACAAATTTTACCTTTTTTGATTTGTAATGTTTGCAATAATATAATTCTCTTTCTATTTTAAATAGCTTAGGATCACATTTTACAATTTCATTATTAAAATCATAACAATCCTTATTTTTTTTCCAAATATCAGATTTTTTTCCTTTATACGATGATGGGAAATTTACTTTCTTTATCATAGCATACGTTGGGTCATAAACTACATATGTCGCATATGGTTTTCCTAGTGCCTGACAGATTCCATACTTAACTCCTTCTGGAATATTAACCACTGACATACAACCGGTATATCCCACCAATATACTTTTGTTGTAAATATAAAAGTCTCCTTTTCTAATTATGTACTTTTTTAATATTGAAAAGAATTTATCCTTACCTAAGAAATTAAATAATACCTGTATGCTATCATGCTTTAATTTTTTATTTTTCATTACTACCTTTGCATCTTGTATAATGTGATTAAATTCAACATTTCCAACATACTTACTTACAGAAGAAGGTAATACAATCTTCTTTAACTTTTTACACGAAGTATCTTCTCCCTCATCATCACAATCATTATACTTAGCATAATTATTACACTCATATGTCATTCCGCTCACATCTATTATTTTACACCCTTTTCGTATTGTTAATTTTTTCATTTCAGTTGGCATTGCTACGAATTTTTTGCCATTTTTTGTGTATATTATCCCTTTAAAACTTTTGTATTTTTTGTCTTTACTACTAACCTTGTATGTCTTTGTTTTGTAATAACATACCATTTTTTCAGACTTTAATGGTGAATTAAACTTTACCATATTCACTGTTATCGGATAATAATGAGTATAATATGATTCATAAAATTTCAAATCACCCGGAACTTCTAACACTTTTACTTTTTTACAACTCTTAAAAGGTTCTATTAAAAGTTTTTTCACCCCTTTTTTCACAACAACCTTTTTAATTTTCCCTGCATTTTTAAATTTTGCATTTTTAGGAATTTTTCCTGTCACTGTTAACGTACTCCCGTTCACATAATAATTTTGATTTTTTGCCTGTACATTACCACTTGATATAAATATAATCCCACAAAGTACCCCTATTGAAATGCATAACTTTAATAATTTTTTGTTCAATTTAAACTCCTCCCTTTTCTCCTAATACTTTTGAAAGTTTTTCTTATTCAATTGTTATACTCACAAAAAATAATTTTTATTGCATAAAATTAAAAAAGAGCTAAAATTAAAAAAGTCAGAAATATTTTATACGCTTGATAAGTAAATTTTTTACCGGACAAACCGGTAAGAACAATAATATCAAACTCAAAATATTTCTGACTTATTCTTTATTTTGACCATGCAATTTTGTCATTGTCACCCTCATAATTAAAGATACCGTCATTTTTTTCTTCTAATGCTTTAATCATGTGGTAAGTATATTCATTATATGGTGTAGGGATTCCAAGTTCCTTTCCCATACGTACCAACGCCCCTGAAAACATATCTATTTCTGTGTGTCTGCCTGCATCTATATCTTGCAATGTTGAATAACGTGCTGATGCTTTCACAGCACTTCCACGACCTGATGAATCGTCTATTTTACTTAAATCTATTCCTTTAGCCTCTGCAATACTTTCAACTTCTCCCCTTAATGCTTTTCTAATAAAACTCATATGCTCACTGTCGTGATAACATCCCACACCTGCACCTAGAATTGCCTGTGGTAAGTTGTTACAAACATTAAGTCTGAATTTGCCCCATATTTCTTCCTGTATAAATTCTGTCACTCTCCAATGAATTCCTGTATTAGCAAAAAGATGATTTATAGCCTTTATTCTCTCACTTTCAAAAGGTGGCTGTAATTCTCCAAGAATTATGCCAATTGTTGTTTCAGGATCAAAATGATAGCCATCCTCCTTCTTTTGAGAAGCAACCTTTATGAAAGAATGTAAAATATTGTTAGGGTTAATTCTTTTTCCTATAATCTCCTCACTGTCTACACCATTCATAAGACTCATTACAATTGTGTTTTCACCTACAATCTTCTCTATGTCATCTAATGTATCGAGCAGGTTGCCATATTTTAAACATACTATTAAAAGGTCAGCATCCTTTGCCTCCTTTGGTGTCCAAACATTTGGAGTATATTTAACACCGTTTATTGTAATTCCTTCATTCTTTAATCGTTTATTTCGTTCGTCTTTTGCAACAACACCTAATTCAATGCCGTCCTTATTTGACAGCCCCCATATAACATAAGAACCCACAGCTCCAGCTCCTAATATTGCTGCTTTTTTAATGTTCATCTCTAGTTTTCTCCTAATGTTTCTGTATCGTAATTCCGTAATATAAATGCTAAGTTAAATTATTAAATATATTATCTCATATTTCTAATTTGTGGAAATTATTTTTAATTTACTTAATCTCATGACTTTTTGTAAAGTATGTAAAATGTTTCAGTGACATTCCTTATAATTTAAATTTATTTATACTTTTGTACGTTTTAATTTTAATATTAAGATTTAATTTGATTTTAATTCATAGCACTACTATTATATTAAATCTTACATTTTAATAAATACTCTCCAATACGTCAAAATAATTCTCAAATGTTTTCCTACAACACATTGGATTGTCTATAATAACACCATCAATTATAAGCCCTACCATTGCAAAACTCATTGCCACACGGTGATCCTCATAAGTGTCAATTTCACATCCATGAAGAACGCCCGGCTCAATAACTACGTTCGTTTCTGGCTCTTCAATAGTTTCTGTCTTACAACCAAGTTTCTTCAGCTCTGTTGCAATTACTGCCACTCTATCTGACTCCTGTCCTCTAATGTGTCCTATATTTTTAATAATAGTTTTTGAATTTGCAAATGCAGCTACAACAGCCATTGTCAGTGCCTGATCTGAAAAGTCAGACATATCAATTTCGATTCCCGGATAGCTGTCAATACTTGATCCATCAACTTCAACACCAGCAGATGTATCTGTTAATTTACAGCCTAACTTTTCCAAAACCGTTAAAAACTTAATATCACCCTGCATGGAGTTTAAATGAATACCTTTTACAATACTTTTCACTTTAAGTAAAATTGCCATGGCATAAAAATAGCATGCTGCCGACATATCAGGCTCAACCTCATAAGCATCCAATTTTACTTCCTGTTTTTTTATGTTATATGTATTATTATTTTTTTCAAATTTAATGCCAAACTGTTCTAACATTCTAAGGGTAATCTTTATGTAAGCACCATTTGGTCTCGAACCTGTCAGATTAACTTCCATTCCGTTAACTGCAGCTGCCATAAGCAATGCACTTGCATACTGACTACTTTTAGAGGTATCGATTGATATTTTTGTTTCACCTATCCCCTTTGAATTTAATTTAAAAGGAAAATGTCCTTCTTTTTCTAAATATTCTATTTCTACACCATTTTCCATAAGCTTGTTAAGTAATTCACTCATTGGTCTTTTTTTCATTTGCTCAGAAGATTCTAATGTATATTTTCCACCACATACGGCAAGTAACACTGTCATAAATCTTGCTGCAGTTCCTGCACTTCTAACATTTATTGTAGCTTCATTATTTGGAATTCTTCCGTTCTCGCCTTGAATCACAACTGTTTTTGCATTTTCATCAATTTCCAGTTTAAAGCCAAGTTTATCCAGACAGTCCAAAAAAGCTCTTGAATCATCACTAAATAAAACGCCACTAAGCTTACATTTTCCATTTGAAATTGCAGCTAACATTAATGCTCTGTTTGTAATACTTTTTGACCCCGGTACCTCAACGTTTATATCTTTTTTATTTATAACTTTTTTTACTGTATATTTTTCCATAATTTCTTATTCTTTCTTTTGATAAATTATTCGTATTCTAATAACCAATTTGCAATGTCATATATTTTCTATAATCCGTTTAACCTGCAAACTGCTACCATCATATCATTTAATACACTTCTTATTCAAGGTATCACTTTCGAAACTTTAAATTTTTTCATTTTCAAAAGTGGTGTTTCAATATATTATGAAAAAAATAAGCGAAAACATCATAGTTTTTTAAATTTAAGAAGATACTATAATATTTTCGCCTAATTAATAGATTATTTAATTTTAAAATTGTAATAGCTCGCCTTTAAGTGTTTCAATATGATATGTAAAATCCATTATATGTAAAAGCATAATATCATCTTTTGTTATGGTTGTTTCTTCTTCAAGTTCTCTATATGCAGCATCAAGTCCATTTTCGTTTTTTTCTATTTTTCCACCCACAAAATTTGCTAATCCCTTATACGGATCTTTTTTTCTTTTACACATCAATATTTTATCTGCATTTTCATTATATACTACTATTACATTGTATCCTCTCATATTTTCACCCTTATAAAGTTTATTCTATTACTTTACATCACTTTCATTAGTAATAAACATTGCATCACCAAAACTAAAGAATCTATACTTTTCTTCTACAGCAGTTTTGTAAGCATTAAGGATATTGTCTCTTCCAGCCAACGCTGATACAAGCATTAATAATGTTGATTCTGGCAAATGGAAGTTAGTAATAAGGCAGTCAATTGCCTTAAATTTGTAACCCGGATAAATAAAAATCTGTGTCCAACCACTGCCAGCATGAATCACACCATTTTCGTCTGCCACAGTTTCAAGAGTTCTTGTGCTGGTTGTTCCAACAGAAATAACTCGTCCACCATTTGCCTTTGTATCATTTATCATTTTGGCATCTTCTTCGTCCACCATATAAAATTCAGAATGCATATGATGTTCCAGAATATTTTCTACCTTTACAGGTCTAAAAGTTCCAAGTCCAACATGAAGTGTAACGTGTGCAATCTTTACACCTTTTTCCTTAATCTGCTCCAGTAACTCCTTTGTAAAATGAAGACCTGCTGTTGGTGCAGCTGCAGAACCTTCATACTTTGCATAAACTGTCTGATATCTGTTTTTGTCTTCAAGCTTATGTGTAATATAAGGTGGAAGTGGCATTTCTCCAAGCTGGTCCAGCACCTCTTCAAATATTCCCTCATACTTAAACTGAATAAGACGATTGCCCTCTTCAACCACGTCAATTACTTCACCCATTAAAAGACCGTCTCCAAAACTGATAATTGTTCCCGGCTTACACTTCTTTCCAGGCTTTACTAAAGTTTCCCAAACGTCATTTTCACGTCTCTTTAATAATAAAACTTCAATCTTTGCATTAGTACCTACTTTGCTACCATAAAGTCTTGCCGGCAACACCTTTGTGTCATTTATAACAAGGCAGTCACCTTCATGTAAATAGTCTATTATTTCCTTAAAAATATGATGTTGCACTTCACCTGTATTCTTGTTAAGAACCATTAATCTTGAACTACTTCTGTCTTCTAATGGATCCTGTGCAATTAATTCTTCCGGTAAATCATAATAATAATCATGTAAACTCATTTTATCTGCGTCACTCATAACTGTTCCTCTTTTCATCTATACTTAAAACTATCAAATCTAATTTTTGTTTTTAACTAACTTTAAATTTTTTAAATAATATATTCCAACATTAAAGGGACTATTTTTATAGCTGTTCACTATCTAATACTATTGTAAATGGACCGTCATTTTCAAGTTTAACTTTCATATCAGCGCCAAACTCGCCTGTTTCAACAACCTTAACCATTTCCCTGCATTTTTCAATTATGTACTCATACATTTCATTTGCCATGTCAGGTGCACCTGCATTAATAAAAGATGGTCTGTTGCCTTTTTTACAATTTGCATACAATGTAAACTGAGACACTAATAAAAGTTCTCCATCAACATCTGCTAAAGCCAAATTGGTCTTTCCGTTTTCATCTTCAAATATACGCATACCAATTAATTTTTTAATCATCTTATCAGCGATTTCTTTTGTATCATCATTTGACACCCCAATAAGAACTAAAAAACCTTTATTGATTTTTCCAACAATTTTTTCATCAATTGTTACACTTGCATTATTTACTCTTTGAATTACAAATTTCATATTAAACCATTCCTTGCATATTATTTTCAACTAATCTATTTTACACTATTCTTATATTTTTGTCATTAGTTGGTGGAATAAACTATTCCTCTTATTTTTTCTTTTTTGCTCTTGCAGCTTTTAATATATACTCAAGATTATCTACATTAAGCACTCCTGGATAATCTTCTTGAAAATCTACCAAATTGTCTTTATTTTCTTCTTCAATATTTTTACATTTATTATAAAATTCATGCAAATCATCTTTCTGATAAATAGCTTCAATAAATGTTCTTGAATCTTCTGGAAAATTCTTTCAAATAAATATCTAAATTTTCCTTTGTGAAAGGCTTATTAACAAACATCTCGCACCTCGCTTTCCACTATGTTGAATCGCATAAATTCAGGAATCGCATTTGCAAGAGCTTTTTCTTTTATACTTTCATCTCCAGTTGCTGCATAGGCAACTGTAACACCTGCTGAGAAACATGTATTATCAAGTTTTTTTGAACGGATTTCATTATAATTTGTACAAAGTGGTAGATTATTCATTCTTGATAAGTAATCAATCATCGCCAACAGATACATCGATTCTCTATACCATCTACGTTTGTAAAGCTTTCCTATTTCATCAGACTCAAGTGTTTCAATAATAAAATCTATATCTCCCATATCCTTTACATGATGACATGTATTGCTCTTGAAAGTTTCAAATGAACATCTATAATCAACCCTATCCTGATTATTATTTTCCAGTATTGAATCTACTGTCACTCCTAATACTTTGGCAATCTTATGCAAAGTTCCTGCAGCGCACTTATTAATATCTGCTTTACCACTACAAATATCCGTAATTGTTGTCATTGCCACTCCACTCTCTTTGCTTAAACGATATCTGGACATTTTTTCTTTTTCAAGCAACTCATTAATAATCATTGAATCTACCTCCTTTTCTATAATATATCGGTTAACCGAATTAGTGTCAACATTATATTAAGATATATAATATTAATTCTCCCCAAAAACAAAAAAGATGAATATTTCTCTCCCAACTTCATTTGGGAAAGATAATACTCATCTTTCTTAATTTTTTTATAACTATTCAGATAAAAATATTTATCAAATAATCGTCACATTCTAGCCTCTCAACTGGATTCCTAAACGCTCTAATCCGTTAAGAATCTTCTTCATTGCTCCTGCAATATCGTTTTCTTCAAGAGTTCTGTCTTTTGCTCTAAATACAATATTGTAAGCAACTGACTTAAATCCTTTTTCAATCTGATCACCTTCGTAAATGTCAAATAAGCTATAGCTTTCAAGGATTTTTCCACCACGCTGCTTAATAACTGCTTCAATGTCACCAACTAAAATTTCTTTTGGTACAACCATTGAAATATCACGTGAAACAGCAGGGAATTTTGCAATTCCTTCATACTTCTTATCAAAGTTAGCCATTTCGTAAATGTATGGCATATCAATAACAGCAACGTAAGCTCTTGTTTTCATATTATAATTTTCGCAAACTGTTGGATGAACTTCTCCTAAGTACCCAATAACTGTGTCATTGTATACAACATTTGCCTGTCTTCCCGGATGAAGGAATGTCTTACCAGCCTTTGCATCGTAAGAAATGTCTTTGTCAATTCCAACCTGTCCTAAAAATTCTTCTACAACACCTTTCATTGTGAAGAAATCTCCATCTCCGTAGAATCCTAATGTAAACTGCATTCTTTCATCTGGAAGGTCAGTTACAGGTAATGCCTTTGGAATATAAATATTACCCATTTCAAATAGTCTTACATCTTTGTTACGTCTGTTGTAGTTTGTTGCAAGTGATGTAAGCATACCGTTAAGAGATGTTGTTCTCATAACACTGAAGTCTTCTCCTAAAGGATTTGAAATTGTAACTGTTTTTCTTAATTCACTGTCTTCAGGTAAAAGTAATTTATCAAATACCTTTGGACTTTCAAATGAATATGTCATTCCCTGTGAGAAACCACAGTATAAAGCAACACTTCTTGCAAGTTCATCAATTCTTAATTTTTCTGATAATTTTCCTGAAGTTGCCTCTCCTGAAGGTAATGTTGTAGGAATCTTATCATATCCGTAAAATCTTGTAATTTCTTCTGCAATATCACACATACCGATTAAGTCCTGTCTAAATGTAGGAACTGTAATCATCTTTGTTTCTTTATCATATTCTAATTCTAAAGCTGGGAAGTAGCTAATCATTTCCTCTTCTGTTAAATCAAATCCAATAAGATTATTTACATAATCAGGATCAAATTTAATCTGATGTTCTTCCTTCTTTTCAGGATAGAAATCAACCATTCCTTCAACTACTTCACCTGCGCCTAATTCTTCGATTAACTGGCATGCTCTGTTAATAGCTGCTTCTGCATTGTTAGGATCAAGTCCTTTTTCAAACTTTCCTGATGCGTCAGTTCTAAGACCAACTCTCTTAGATGAAAGACGGATATTTGTACCATCAAAGCATGCAGCTTCAAATAACATATCCTGAACATCATCTGTAATCATTGAGTTTTCTCCACCCATGATTCCAGCTAAACCAATTGCTTTTTCTTCATCACAAATCATAAGCATATCTCTGTCTAATGTTCTTTCCTGTCCATCTAATGTTGTGAATTTTTCACCGTCTTCTGCACGACGTACCACAATCTTGTTTCCTTTGATTGTTGAAAGATCATACGCATGCATTGGCTGACCAAATTCTTCCATAACATAGTTTGTAATATCAACTAAGTTATTAATTGGTCTGATACCACAGGCACTAAGTCTTCTCTGCATCCATTCAGGTGATGGAGCAATCTTTACATTTTTAACAACCTTAGCACAGTATCTTGGGCAAAGCTCTGCATCCTTTACTTCTACTTTGATGTAATCATTTACATCACCTGTTGTTCCAACAGCCTTAACTTCAGGAGCAACAAATGGCTTTCTAAATGTTGCTGCAGCTTCTCTAGCAATTCCTAATACGCTATAGCAATCTACTCTGTTAGATGTAATTTCATATTCAAAAACTGTATCATGTAAACCTAATACTTCTACAGCATCAGCGCCTACTTCTACACTGTCATCAAAAATATAAATACCATTTTCAGGTGCTTCAGGATAAAATTCTGTAGTTGAACCTAATTCTTCAATAGAACACATCATTCCGTTTGATTCAACACCACGAAGTTTTCCTTTTTTGATTTTAATTCCACCAGGAGTCTTCTTTCCGTCATGTCCTCCTGCAACTCTACCACCGTCTAATACAACAGGTACTTTTAATCCTTCTTTTACATTTGTTGCACCTGTAACGATCTGAGTTGTTTCTGTTCCAATATTAACCTGGCAAATAACTAATTTATCTGCATCAGGGTGCTTTTCAATTTTTTCAATTTGTCCAACAACAATTTTATCAAGGTCAGCGTCAAGTCTTTCAAAACCTTCGCACTTTGTTCCTGATAAAGTCATTGCATCCATGTATTCCTGATCAGTACATTCAAGGTCAGGAACGTATGCCTTAATCCATGATAGTGGTGTATTCATTATAATTCCCTCCTTTAATTAAAACTGATTTAAGAAACGGTCATCGTTCTCATATAATAATCTCATGTCGTCGATTTCGTATTTAAGTAATGCGATTCTTTCAAGACCTACACCAAATGCAAATCCCTGATATTCATTAGGGTCAATTCCACCCATTTCAAGTACATGTGGATGAACCATACCACAACCAAGAATTTCAATCCAGCCTTCACCCTTACAGAATCTACATCCTTTACCGCCACACTTAAAGCATGTAACGTCAACTTCTGCACTTGGTTCTGTAAATGGGAAGTGATGTGGTCTAAACTTAATCTTTGTATTTTCACCAAAAAGTTCTTTTGCAAACTGCTCTAAAGTACCCTTTAAATCAGCCATAGTTACATTCTTATCAATTACCAAACCTTCAATCTGGTGGAATGATGGTGAATGAGTTGCATCTACCTGGTCTGATCTAAACACTCTACCCGGACTAACAATTCTAATAGGTGGCTGAGTATTTTCCATTACTCTTGCCTGAACTGATGAAGTCTGAGTTCTAAGTACGATATTTTTATTTATATAGAATGTATCCTGTTCATCTTTTGCAGGATGATTTTCAGGTATATTTAAAGCTTCAAAATTGTAATGGTCAAATTCAACTTCAGGCCCTTCAACAACTTCGTAACCCATTCCTACGAAAATTCTTTCAAGTTCTTCTAAAGCTAAAGTATTTGGATGCTTATGACCCACTTTATTTTTCTTTGCAGGTAAAGTAACATCAATAACTTCTGCTTTAAGCTTAGCCTCTCTTGCTTTTGCTTCAAGGTCTTTCTTTACATTTTCTAATTCTTCTTCAATACGCTTTCTTGTATCATTTACAAGCTGACCAACTTTTGGTCTGTCTTCAGGGGCAACATCCTTCATACCTTTTAATACTTCAGTAAGCTGTCCTTTTTTACCAAGAATCTCTACTCTTACATCATTAAGTACACTAATGTCCTTGGCATCTTTGATTTTTGCAATTGCCTGTTCTCTAATTGCTTCTAATCTTTCCTTCATTGTACAGTATCCTTTCTATAAGATATAGTATATTTTTTACACTTTGTTTTCCATTTAATATTTACGGTAAACAAACATTGAGAAACCTTTTGTAGCCCGTCGGTTCATTAAAGCAGCGTAGCTGGTTTGATAGAACCGCTACGAAGTGAAAGAAGCGGGAGCGTGTTTTCGAAATGTTGAGTTTTTCGTAAATATGAATATTCAGTAACAAATGTAAAATTAAAATATTTTTATGCAAAAGAAAAGTCCCTGCATAAAAATGCAGGGACGAAATATCTATCCGCGGTACCACCCTTATTTTCACAAACGTGAACTCTCAAAATACTTAACGCGTATTAAACGTCACATGCTACTTTGATTTCACAAGTGAGGCTCCTGTGGGAAATTCAAATATTTTTGTTACTTAAAAGACCTTCCAGCCGATGAGTCTTTCTCTCTTAAAGAATAAAAATATCCTACTTTGCACATTCAATGCCTTTGTCAACGAAAAATATTTTAACATAGATATTTTTTAGTGTCAACCAAACTAATAAAACATATTTTACTATATATTAGGTCTGTATATAAGACACTTTTTCTTTCTATGTTAAACACATTTTATGGTTCTCTCGCATATGTATCCATACAAATTATTGCAAGTCATTTTGATTAATTGTATGCTTTGCCTTAAATTTAACTGCGTGTTTTCTCTTAAATTTATTTGATTGTTACTTTAAGAAATTAATGCTATAATTTCACATATATTGTTTGAAAAAAAACATAATATATACAAGATTGCAGTGTTGAAATGATTAGCACACCTGTGCACTCACTATATTAGTTGAAAAAGTTAAGCTACCATAGGTATTTCAACATGTACATCAAGAACAAATTTTTTACGATTGGAGATTCACATGAAAAAAGTTAGCAGGCTTTTTTTTAGAATATATGACTTTTGTTTCAGAATGGCAAAAGACAAAGTTGGCATTTATACAGCTCAGGCTTCTTTCTTTATTATTTTGTCAATTTTTCCTTTTTTGCTTCTGTTCCTTAATGTTTTAGGTATGACAAGTTTGAATTCTAACTACATAATTAGACTATTAAACTATTATGCGCCTGAAACCATTAAACCATTACTGGTACAAATTGTTGAAGAACTTTATACCCACGTTTCAGGAACTGCCATCTCAATTACAGCTATCATTGCTATTTGGTCAGCTTCTAAAGGGGTATTATCAGTAATGTTCGGCTTATATGAAATCAGCAAAATACATCAAAACCGAAACTATTTCCTTTCAAGATTTATTTCTATGATTTATACAGTTTTCTTTGTAGTTGCAATTATTCTTACAATGGTTTTACTTGTATTTGGAAATAAAATTTTCACATTGCTTATTTCACTGTTTCCGGTTTTAAAGAACATTACACTTCTAACATTAATGTTAAGATATTCTCTGTCTTTCATTATTTTAACAATATTTTTTATGACTATTTATAAATTTGCAAATATACGTCTTACAACATTTGCAAAATCAATACCGGGGGCAATGTTTAGCGCTCTTGGCTGGTTGGTTTTCTCTTATGTTTTTTCTTTGTATATTGATAATTTTGCAAACATGACTTATATGTATGGCAGTTTAACAGCCTTCATTATTCTTATGTTATGGGTTTATTTTTGTATTTATATTTTCTTTATCGGTGCAGAAATTAATAAAAAAATATACCCTGAAACTGAAGCAAAATATTTAGATACGAGTAATATTTTATAAATTTTATTAGATTGCATTTAAATATTATTAATTTTCATTTTGGAAATTATATATCTTTATTAAAAAAATTCTATATACTTTTATATCGAAAACCAAATATGGCAGATTATTTAGAAAGTTCTATCTTATGATAGAACTTTTTTAAAATGTAATCGTATGTACGTCCTTCCTTAGCCATTTCAATGGCAGCATTTTGACTCATGCCACTACCATGACCAAATCCACCACCCCAAATTATGTAATTATTTCCGGCTTTTTCTATATAAATAAACGCACTTGGTAGCATTGATATATCATTAACTTCACTTCCACCATTTAATTTTATTTTCATACCATAATGATATATATTCTTTCTAATATCACTTTGTCCTTTTATAATTATTTTTCCTTTGTTTCCATTAACTAAAATTTGTGATGCTATACCTCCAGTTCCTCTTTCTAAAATTTCAATCTTTTCTATTTTTCCCAGATTCTTTCTATATGAGCTACTAATAGTCTGACTAATTTCATTTGAAGTCAAAATAGTTTTCCACCTGTAAAATGGATATTTGTCTTCATACGATTTTATATTTTTTGTTATTATTTTTTTGAAGTTTTTTTCTTCAATAATATCTGTTTTATTTTTTGTAAGATTCGTTCCTTGAAGGTATAGCTTTTTTTCTTTGCCCCAAATCCTATAATCTGTAGTATAGCCACATGAAGTTGAAAAATAATATGCGTTAATCAGTTCATTTTCATAAGTCATAACAATACCATTGGTTGCCTTAGCTGCTTTTTTTGTTTTATTATTTTCGCCAATTCGGTTATATACCTGATAAGATGTACTGTCATCTGCTATCGCATTATATTTTTTGTATTTTGACTTTGAGCATTTAAGTATATAGGTTCTGGCACAAACAGCCTGCGCTTTTAAAGCCTCCATAGGAGCTTCTCCACCTATTTCACTTGATACAACTTTTGAAATATAATCATCTACTGCTACCCGATTAACTATTACCATCCCTTTAGAAGTCTTATATATGTAAAAAGTTCCTGAATACACTGGGGAATTATGCTCAACATTATGGTTAGCCCACTCAATGTTATTAGAATAAATTTTTAGTACATTGTTCTTTTTGAACATGTAACTTTCTGTTGTAATTTCTATCTTTCTTTTATTTGTTTTGTTACTGTATTTTTTCCCATAGTAAACATTTAATGATTTTCCTTTTAATATAATTTTTTTCTGATAAATATTAGTATCAAAATTATTTGTAAGTAATATGTTTACGTACTTTCTTTTATATGTATTTAGATTAACTTTTCCTTTTGTTTCCTGTATTTTGGTAGTTTTTTCCAAGTTTTGATTTTTAGGAGTATCACTGTTAAATTCAGCATTAATTTTCATTACAGTTTCCTGACATTCATAGTTTAGAAAACATAAACTTACTACTAAAAATATAAGTATTGGTATTATAATTTTTTTCATTCTATACTCCCTTATATAATAAAATTAGTTACTATCCTAAAAGAATTTGTATTACAAAATAAGAATATCGCTGGCCACATTATACGCACCAAGTGCCTGTTGCCACGCAACTATTTTCTTTTCGCACCAGTGTGCATCCATAGTGGAACGTTTTATATAATAGAAATTTCCAAAGAATTTCTATTATATAAAAAATTAAGCGTAGCATACATGGTATACTACGCTTTCTATTCTTTAGTAATACCCGAAATGCCGTCCTGTGTTTTGAGTCCTAGCAAACGCCAGGTGGGCAACCGCATCTAAAGTTACTGCCTTCCACTCACAAGGAGGCTTGACATCCCTTTAGAGATATAGGAATCCCTTTAATCAAACTGTAGGTTCAAAATTAACAGGTTTCAAACCAACATCTCAGGTAAGATTATTATAGTCTACTGAAAACAATTTTGCAATAATTTTTATTTTACAAAATATAGTTTTTTTCTAATTTTTTTCAACTATTTCATCTTTATTTTTAAATATATGATTTTCAGGAATTACACCTCTTACACTTGACAATGGATAAATATTACAATGTCTGCCAATTACAGTTCCCGGATTTAAAACAGAGTTACAACCTACTTCAACGTAATCGCCAAGCATTGCCCCAAACTTCTTTAAACCAGTTTCAATTTGTTCGTCTTTTCCTTTGACAACAACTAATGTTTTATCAGATTTTACATTTGATGTAATTGAACCTGCTCCCATATGTGAATGTGTTCCTAAAATACTGTCTCCAACATAGTTATAATGCGGAACCTGTACTGTATTAAATAAAACAACATTCTTTAATTCTGTTGAGTTACCTACAACGCAGTTTTTTCCAACAATTGCTTTTCCTCTAATAAAAGCTCCCGGTCTTACCTCTGTATCTGCATCAATAATTAATGGACCGTTTAATGTAGCAGTTTTTGCTACTGTTACTGATTTGTGAATCCAAATATTTTCTTCAGGATGGTCGAATTCATCCTGTGGAAGTGTTGGGCCTAATTTTAAAATAAACTGCTCGATGTCACCAAGAACCTCCCATGGATATGTTTTGTTTATAAATAAATCTGATGCGATTGTTTCGTTTAAATCGTACATGTCTTTTATTGTGTACATATTGTCTCCTTTCTTTCCATTAATATTAAGCGATTGTTATCGCTTAATATTTTGCAAATCTGTTTGCATTAAGCGATTATTATGTCTATGAATCTACTTACATTAAGCGATTAATGTTAATCGCTTAATAGATGTTTAAATCTACTTACATTAAGCGATGGTTATTGAAAAAGAATTGTATTCACAATTCTTTTTCAATAACCACGCGCGCATGCGCGCTGTAAAAACAAAAATGAAATAGCATTTGCAAGTATACTTGCAAATGCTCTTCCATTTTGTTTTTGTATCGCTTAATGTGTTCGCGATTATTCTACAGTTACTGATTTTGCAAGGTTTCTTGGTTTATCTACATTTAAGCCTTTTAATACTGTTGTATAGTATGCAATTAACTGAAGTGGGATTACGGTTACTAATGGCATTAGAATATCTTCTAAAGCAGGTATTTCTATAACCTCATCCATAACACCTTCACTAAATTCTGTTCCTTCTTTTGTTACTGTAATAGTGAAAGCATCTCTTGATTTTACTTCTACAATATTACTTACCATTTTTTCAAGTAATTCGCTCTGTGTTGCAACACTAATTACAGGCATCTGATCAGTTACTAATGAGATAGTACCATGTTTTAATTCTCCTGCAGCATAACTTTCTGAATGAATATATGAAATTTCTTTTAATTTAAGTGAACCCTCCATACTTAATGTATAATCAAGTCCACGACCGATATATAATAAGCTTGTTGCTGTTACTAACTTACTTGCAACATACTGACATCTGTCAGCACACTTCATTGTTTCTTCGATTACATCAGGTATATCTGATAATTCCTTTGTAAGTCTCATACATTCTTCCTTGTCAATGCATCCCTTTGCATAAGCCATTTCAAATGCTAACAAATACATAACTGCCATCTGCACTGAAAATGCCTTTGTTGATGCAACTGAAATTTCAGGACCTGCATGTGTGTAAAGAACCATGTCTGCATCTCTTGCAATTGAAGAGCCTTTTACATTAACAATAGCTAATACTTTTGCACCTCTTTCTTTTGCTAATTTTAAGGCTGCCTTTGTATCTGCTGTTTCACCTGACTGTGAAATTACAATTACTAAATCTTCAGGTGTTACGATTGGATCTCTATATCTGAATTCTGATGCAATATCAACAGTTACTTCTGTTCTTGCTAATTTCTCAATAACATATTTTCCAACCATACCTGCATGGCATGCTGTACCACATGCAACAACAAATATTTTTCTGTAATTCTTTAACATTTCATCTGTTAAACCACATTCTGACAAATCAGGCATTCCATTAACAATTCTTGGTGCAATTGTAGTCTTAACTGCAGTTGGCTGTTCGTGGATTTCTTTTAACATAAAATGTTCATATCCACCTTTTTCAGCAGCATCCATATCTAAATCTGAAACTTTTACTTCTTTTACAATTTCCTGTTTGTGTATATCACAGAATTCAACTCTGTCTGCCTTAATTGTTGCAATTTCATTCTCTTCAAGAAGATAATACTTTCTTGTGTACTGTAAAATTGCAGGCACATCAGATGCTATAAAGTTTTCTTCATCACCAACACCAATAATTAATGGGCTGTCTTTTCTAACTGCAAATATTTTATCAGGAAAATCCTTAAATAAAATTCCTAAAGCATAAGCTCCTCTTATGTCATTTAAAGTCTTAATAATTGCATCTATAGGATCACCTTCATAGTAGTAATCTAATAATTTTGCAACTGTTTCTGTGTCTGTTTCACTAATAAATGAATATCCCTTTCCAATAAGGAATTTCTTAATATCCTTGTAGTTTTCAATAATACCATTGTGTACAATAGATACTCTCTTACTTCCATGTGGATGTGAATTAATATCTGATGGTTCACCATGTGTAGCCCATCTTGTATGACCAATTCCACAATGTCCATCAGGCTTATGGTCTTCTTCTATTTTTTTTCTAAGATTAGCTAACTCACCTTTTGATTTTTCTACCGTTATATTTCCATTTTCAAATACAGCAATTCCTGCTGAATCATATCCTCTATATTCTAATTTTGATAATGAATTCAAAAGTACCTCTGTACAATCTCTTTCACCAATATATCCAACTATTCCGCACATTATTTTTTCCTCCTATAAAATTGCGCCACATAGTTATAATAACTAACCATTTGACCTGCGTTATTAAGGTTAATTACATTCTTGAATCTTCCCTTAATAAAGCTGTCTAATTTATCCATATACTCATCTGCCGTTATCTTTCCTTCTGCAACCTGAGTTAAACCTAATTCCCAACTTGCTGTCAGTTCTGGATTAAGTAATGACTTAATTGAGCCATGAACAACGCCAAATATCATTTCACCTAATTGAGTAGGTGTTATAACCTGTGTCTTTTTGTTTAATGCAATATATTTAATATTCGTCAGTTTCTTAATAATTTCAGCTCTTGTTGCACTTGTGCCAATTCCTGAACCTTTTATCTGTGCTCTTAAATCTTCATCTTCAATTAACTGGCCTGCATTTTCCATAGCCAAAATTAAAGAACCTGATGTATATCGCTTAGGTGGTGTTGTTTCACCTTCCTTAATATTGCATTGTGTAATTGGTATTTTGTCACCTTTTTTCATATTATACAACAAATTAAAGAATTCTTCATCAAGATTTTTTCCTTGATTTTCACTAGCTTCATTTTCGTTGTTTTCACTATCTTTTTCTTTATTATCTTTTGATTTTGCTTCGGCTTTCTTTTTTTCTTTTGGAACACCTACAATTTCAAAGTATCCTTTTTGTACAAGTATCTTGAAATTAGATGAAAACTGCTCTGTTGTAGTAGTTTCATCTGTATATGTTCCAGGCATTATGCCTATTAATGTAGCCTTCTTGTAAATTGCCGGTGGATAAAAAATACTTAAAAATCTTCTTACAATAACCATATAAACTTTTTGATTTATGCCTTTTTGTTTAGCTAAACCGTTCAATCCCTGACCTGTAGGAATTATGGCATAATGGTCTGTAATCTTTTTATCATCAACATATTTTGTTTTCTCCAAACCTTTGTAAGAGCCTGCCTGCAATATTTTTTTTGCAAAACCACTACAAGGACCATAATTTTGTAAACCACTTATGTTTTTTGAAATTTCCTTACTAACAGCCGTTGATAAAACTCTTGCATCTGTTCTTGGATATGTAACAAGTTTAGCCTCATATAGCTGCTGAACAACATTTAAAGTTTCATCAGGGCTAATCTTAAACATTTTTGAACAATCGTTTTGTAATTCAGCAAGATTATATAATAACGGAGCCTGCTTTTTTTCATCCTTCATTGTAATTGACTTAATTGTCATTTCAAGAGGATATGGTGGCTTTACATTAAGTTCATTAGCCAAATCACTGTTTTCAAGCTTCATTGGGCCATGTTTTTCTAAAGCCTCAATTAACGCCACTGCCGTAGTTTTTTCTTTAAATCCATTTTCTTTGTAAAGTAATGGCGATTCGAAAAACTTTGAACCTTTAACAGCTTTCCATTCTGTATCTATTATTCTGCCTGCAATGTCAGTTTGTGCCATAACTCTGTAAAAAGGAGTTTTCTCAAACCCTCTTATTTCACGTTCCCTGTTACAGATCATCCCTAACACACAAGTCATTACTCTACCAACATTTATGGATTTCCAACCGTCTTTTAAATAATTTTGAATTGAATTTCCATATTTTAATGTAAGTAATCTGGAAAAATTAATTCCCATTAAATAATCTTCTTTTGCTCTTAAATATGCTGCATCTGAGAGATTGTCGTATTCCTTTAAGTCTTTTGCCTCTTTTATACCACGTAGAATTTCTTCCTCAGTCTGGGAATCAATCCAAACTCTCTTCTCTGACTTATCTTTTACCCCTGCTTCCTGTGCAACTAATCTGTAAATATATTCTCCCTCTCGTCCCGAGTCGGTACAAACATAAATCGTCTCAACATCATCACGATTAAGAATTGTTTTGACTATTTCAAACTGTTTCTTTACAGATGGGATAACTTCATATTTCCACTCTGTTGGAATAAAAGGCAAATCTCTTAAATTCCATTTTTTATATTTTTCATCATAGACTTCCGGATAGCTCATTGTCACCAAATGACCTACGCACCAGGTGACTATTGCATTATTGCTTTCCATATAGCCATCTTTTCTTGTTGTATTTAATTTTAATGCTTTTGCAAATTCGGCGGCAACACTTGGTTTTTCCGCAATGAATACTGCTTTTTTCATTATTTCTCCTATTTCATTAACTACTTATTAATCTCATCTAAAGTCATTACATACGCCGGAAGAAATTCTTCAATAAAAACATCTATCTCTTCCATTTGCATATCCTCTAAGGCTTTTCTTATTGTATCTTCTGCCTTAGCAAAATCTGTATTGCCGGTATTTTTTTCTTCTATACATTTAATATATGCTGATAGCTTGTCAGCCGCCTTAACATATTTCCACTCGATAGAATCATCTTCGATTAATATATCCTCATATGCTTCCTGCATATCTTCCGGTAATTCCTTTAGAAGTTGATTTGCTGCTATGTTTTCTACTTTCTTGTATGCATCCCTAATTTCAGGTGCATAATATTTTATTGGAGTAGGTAAATCACCTGTTATAATTTCTGTGGTATCATGCATTATTCCCATCATGGCTATATGTTCAGCATTTAAATTTCTGCCAAAGCGCTTATTTCCAATAACTGCAAGGCCATGAGCAATGATAGCAACCTGTAAACTGTGCTCTGCAATATTTTCATTTATATTATTGCGCATTAATCCCCAACGGTTAATGTATTTCATTCTTGATAACATACCAAAAAAATTATTCATTTTAATCTCCTCTATACACGAAATAACAGTCTTATAATTATAGCAAATTTACCTTGTTTTTACTACCCCAATTAAAATTTACCCATTCTCTTTGTTACGAAAAAATAAGAACATATTAAAGCAAATGCACCATTCACCTTAACATGCTCTTATTTCTATTAGCATATCCGAGTATACTATAAAATTAAATATTTAAAAATTTCTTAACTATAGCTTCCATTCCATCAACTTCAACTAAGTTGTTGTGACGAACTTCTGCGTATCTTATTTCTTCAATTGCATTTGGAATCTTAACGTTTGCAATCTTGCTTAATTCATCGATTAATTCAAAATCATCAAGCTTATCGTATTCAGGATTAATAGCATCCATAACGCTTCTTGCGAACTTAAATGGACTTGCTGTTGAAGCAATAACAGTTACCGCATCATCATTTGTTTCTGCAACATATTTCTTATATGTACTTGCAGCTACAGCTGTATGTGTATCCATTACATAACCTGTTTTTTCGTACGTGTCCTTAATTACCTTTGCAGTTTCTTCTTCTGTAGCGTAATTGCCGTAGAAGTCATCAAGTTCTGCTTTCATTTCATCAGTGATTGTATATTTACCTTTTGTAGCAAGATCATTCATTAATTCACTGTTCTTTTCTGAACTGTTTCCTGCAATTTTGTAAATTAATCTTTCAAGGTTACTTGAAATTAAAATATCCATTGAAGGTGATGTTGTAAGAATGAAATCTCTGTTCTTATCATATTCACCTGTCTTAAAGAAATCAAATAATACTTTATTTTCATTTGAAGCACAAATTAATTTAGCAATTGGAAGTCCCATGTTCTTTGCATAGTATGCTGCTAAAATATTACCAAAGTTTCCTGTAGGGACAACTACATTCATCTTCTGATCTTTTGCAAGCTTACCTTCTGCATATAATTTTGCATAAGCGTATACATAGTAAGCAACCTGTGGTACAAGACGACCAATGTTAATTGAGTTAGCTGATGAGAACTGGAAGCCTTTTTCATCCATTTCCTTAGCTAATTCTTTATTTCCGAAAATTGCCTTTACACCACTTTGAGCCTGGTCAAAGTTTCCTTCAATTGCAACAACGTATGTATTATCACCCTTTTGTGTAACCATCTGCTTTTCCTGCACCTTACTTACACCACCATGAGGATAGAAAACAATAATTCTTGTTCCTTCTACATCAGCAAAACCTGCCATGGCAGCCTTTCCTGTATCACCTGATGTTGCTGTTAAGATAACAATTTCATTTTTTACATTGTTCTTCTTAGCTGAAGTTGTAAGCAAATGTGGCAAAATTGATAATGCCATATCCTTAAAAGCAATTGTCTTTCCATGGAATAACTCAAGATAATATGCGCCATCTACTTCTGCTAAAGGTGCAATTTCTTCTGTGTCAAACTTTGAATCATAGGCTTTTGTAATACAATTCTTTAATTCTTCTTCTGTAAAATCAGTAAAGAATAGCTTCATTACTTCATAAGCAACCTGCTGATATGTCATCTTTGATAACTCATCAATTGTTGCTTCAAGTTTTGGGATTTCTGTTGGTACAAATAATCCTCCATCATCAGCTAATCCCTTTAAAATTGCTTCAGATGCCTTTAATGTTTCTCCTGTACCTCTTGTGCTCTTATAAAGTATCTCTTTCATAGTCTCTCCTCATTTTTTATTTATTATTAATATAGTTAATTAGTCCGCCATTTGAAATAATTTTCTGCATAAATTCAGGGAAAGCCTGACCTTGATATTCCTCATTCTTTGTTTTGTTATAAATCTTACCACTATCAAAGTCTACTTCAATTTCATTTCCTTCTTCTATGTTCTTTGCTGCTTCAGGGCATTCAATAATAGGTAAACCAATATTAATTGCGTTACGATAAAAAATTCTTGCAAATGTTTCTGCAATTACACAACTAACACCTGCCGCCTTAATAGATATTGGTGCATGTTCTCTTGATGAACCACAACCAAAATTCTTATCAGCAACAATAATGTCACCTTCACTTACTTTATTTACAAATTCCTTATCAATATCTTCCATGCAATGTTTTGCTAATTCTGCCGGATCAGGTACATTTAGGTATCTAGCCGGTATAATAACGTCTGTATCTACATTGCTTCCAAATTTAAATACTCTTCCTTCTGCCTTCATATTATACCTCCTATAATCCTAATTCTTCAGGGCCTGAAATCTTACCTGTAACAGCACTTGCTGCAGCAACAGCAGGGCTTGCAAGATAAACTTCTGATTCTGGATCACCCATACGACCTACGAAGTTTCTGTTTGTAGTTGCTATTGCTCTTTCACCTTTTGCAAGTATACCCATGTGTCCTCCTAAACATGGACCACATGTTGGTGTACTTACTGCACAACCTGCTTTAATGAATATTGAAGCAAGACCTTCTTCTATACACTGTAAATAAACAGCCTGTGTAGCAGGGAATATAATACATCTTACGCCCTTCTTAACTTCTCTTCCTTCAAGAATTTTAGCAGCAATTCTCATATCTTCAATTCTACCGTTTGTACATGAACCAATAACAACCTGATCAATTTTTACGTCACCAACATTGTCAATTGTCTTTGTATTCTCTGGTAAATGTGGAAATGCCACTGTTGGTTTTAATTCACTTAAATCAATTGTATATTCTTCATCATATACTGCATCTTCATCAGGTGAATATTCTGTGAATTCTTTTGTTGAATGTTCTTTCATGTATTCTCTTGTTAAATCATCAACTATGAAAATACCATTCTTACCGCCTGCTTCAATTGCCATATTTGTCATGGCAAATCTATCATCCATCGAAAGATACTGAACACCGTCACCCATAAATTCCATTGAACGGTATAAAGCACCATCAACACCAATCATACCGATAATATGTAAAATAATATCTTTTCCACTAACCCACTTAGCAGGTTTTCCTGTTAAATTAAATTTAATAGCTGAAGGAACTTTGAACCAAGCCTGACCTGTAGCCATTCCTGCTGCCATGTCTGTACTACCAACACCTGTTGAAAATGCTCCAAGTGCTCCGTATGTACATGTATGTGAATCAGCTCCAATTACAACATCACCTGCAACTACTAATCCTTTTTCCGGAAGTAGGGCATGTTCAATACCAACTCTACCTGTTTCAAAATAATTTGTAATTTTGTTTTCTTCAGCGAAATCTTTTACGCATTTGTAAAGTTCTGCTGACTTAATATCTTTGTTTGGTGTAAAGTGATCTGGTACTAAAGCGATCTTGTCTTTGCAAAATACACAATCCACATCCATCTTTTCCATTTCCTTAATAGCAACCGGTGCAGTTACATCGTTACCTAAAACTAAATCAAGATTAGCTTCAATTAACTGTCCTGCCACAACACTATCAAGTCCTGCATGTTTAGCAAGAATTTTTTGAGTCATAGTCATTCCCATAACTTGTTCCTCCTTAAAATGTATTTATCATTTATCTTCGATAATTGTTTAACAAATTACAATCCATATTATTTTAGTCGAAAAAAGCCCTATAGTCAATGTCTTAAGGCTTTTTAGTATTAAAAAAGAATATCACGTACAACTATTTTCTTCTCGCACTAGTGTGTATCCCTAGTGGAACGTTTTTTATTAAATATTATATTTTTTCAATTTTTCAAAAAACGTTAAGAATATTTTTTATAAACTTGTAAAAAAATTGTTATATAACTTTATTATGTTTCTTTATATTGTTGAAACACATAAAAAGTACAAATTAAAATTTTCTAATATTTGTTTGTGTTATACCTGTATAACGGCACCATTTTTATTTTTCTTTCATATCTGCAATTTTTTTTAATTGGTTTATGACAAAAAATTTTTTCCTAAAAAGGAGGATTCCAGTTTATATACATAAAATTTATTAGAAAAAATATAGATTTTCTAACATTGATGTTTATATAGTAACTATATCAACAGGAGCTGTAAGTCCATTTCATAAACTTACAGCTCCATCACTTATAATAGAATATCTATTTTTTTACTTTAAATTTTATAGTTTTTAATATATAATCCCCTCCTTCACCATTTATATAATCATGAAGTCGCTTACATACTACTATTTTTAGTTGTTTCCCCTGATATTGTTTCAAATCCAGTCCATTCAATTTGAACTTTCCTTTTTGATTTGCTTTAACTTCCTTTATTTTTTCTCCTTTTAACGTCATCAACTTTACCTTTGTATTCTTCTCTGTCATTCCTGTAATACTTTTAGTTGATGCTGTTATTTTGTTTTTATTTTTTATTTCTAATTTCTTTTTTGTCTTTTGCAAAATTGCTTCATCATCTATCCACCAATTTGGCACATTAGATGGAAGTTTCTTTTTCAGCTCTTTTTTACTAAGTTTATTTCCGGCAAAACTTGAGAATTCTAAATTGAATTTTTTCAGTTTCTTCATAGATGGTAATTGTGTTAATTTATTATTAGATACATCAACATCCTCTAATTTTTTCAAATTTTGAATTCCTGATAATTTTTTCAATTTATTATCAGCAAAATACATTCCTTTTAAGTTCTTTAATTTTTCAATACCTTTTACATTGGTTATTTTTGTTTTTTTAATAGTTATATACTCAATTTTTCCAAGTTTTTTAATTTGTTTTAAATTTTTCAAATTGCCTTTGTAAATTTCAAGATTTGTTATTTGTCTTAGCATTCCCAGACCATTCCAATCTTTTACTTTTACATTTTTCATGGTAAATTTCTGTAATTTTGATAATTGTGCCAGATTATTAACCTCTTCTAATTTTCCATTTCTAATTGTTAAGAATTCTAAATTTTTACATTTTTCAATTCCTTTTAAGTTTTTTAATCCACATATAGGTATTTCTAAACTGAACAATTTTTTGCATTTTTCAATTCCCTTTAAGCTTTTTATTTTTCTATTTTCATTTTTTTCTATAAAATAATCTCCAATAGAATATACGTTTTCCAGGTCTTTTTCTGTTATCTTCTGATTACTATTTTTTCCTGTTTCAAACAATATTGCCTGATATAAAGCTTTATCAGGTATTCCTGTCTTGTCATTCTTTATTACTTTGGCACTAATCAACTTTGTGGGCATTACTCCCACAGCAATTAACATAAAAACTATTATCATAGATTTTATAAAAATTCCAAACTTCGATTTTAAATTTATACTCATAATCTTATCCTTTCTATTCAAATATAAAGCAATATATATTTTCAAATGCAATTGTTAATTATAAACTATTACACGACAAATTTAATCAATATTTGCATTTGTCACATCTTTTGATATATACCAGCCGTTATCTTGAACATATTTAGTCAAACGTTTTTTTAAAAATAATTGACTATTGCTTGTATAGGTTTGATCTTCTAATGCATATATTATCTCTGCTGCATTCCCAATATTATTTGATTCTAAACAGGCTATACTATAGTCTATTGCAGCTTTTGCAACTACCCAACGTCCTTTTACAACTGTCTGATCATCTGCTCCTGGTATTTGAATCTAATCATAACTTGTCTAACTGCACATTACATTTCGTAGCTTTTCATTTTGCCCCAATATGCTATTGATATATTGGTTGCAATAACAATAACCACAATTTGTTTATCTTTCATTCTTTCGTTTGTTTATGCATTTTCTCCTTTCATTTTTTCCCATTTTTTCATATAAATAAATATGTTTATTTTTAAGGCCTTTTAAATTAATTATAAATAAACATAACTTATAAATATCGTTCTTGAATATCAATCCATCTTCCCACCCATTCACTATTGTCATCTTATGTGAAAAATGTCTTGTTATATAAAAAAATCCAGCCATCACATCGAACTTCAGATAATCTGATTCATTAATTAATGTAATGTCTGGATTTTATAATTCTGTCCCTAATTAATGTCTTTCATAATCTTTTTCGATCATTTATTCTCTTAAATAGAAAATATCATTATATTGCTATATTGTCAATATATCTATTATTTGCAGATTCTAATTATTTGCAAATCTATCAATTATGTTTTTATTTGTTGTAGATAAACTATTGTAATAATTTGAATCTAATTTTATCTGCTTTGCAATATAAGATACTGAACGTGAGTCGCTATATCTTGTCCCTTCACTTCCATATATTGTTTCAACTGAACCATCCTGATAATGTATCTGTGCATAAGCTGTAGCAATAAACTCTCTTGTATAATTGCTCTTGTCTATATTGACTACTGCGGCTGCATAATTTCCTATTTGACTATTTAGCCAGCCTGAATTTTTAACATCTATAAACTTGTACTTGCTGTCTTTTGTCAATGTTGATCCATTTTGTTCAAATAGATCCCTTGATGTAATTAATACTCCTTCAGTAACAAGGCCTTTGCTTTGATCTAAAATTACCTCATCCCCTGTCACTTTTGCTGAGAATCTAAGACCTGTAGGATCATTTAATCTGATTGATGCTTTTTTATCAATGGATACACTGATATTATCTATTGATAAAAGCTGCATATCTTCTGTTACCTTAATCTCGTCGCCCGGCTTATATGCCACTGACTTTCCATTTGAAACATAATAGTATCCCAAATTGTCTGACGAAGGAAGTGTAACTGTCTCTCCATATAAAACATTGTCATTATATGTCTGTCCATCAATTGATACTTTTAGATTATCGACTTTTGATGATGTTATTTTTCCATCATCACTGACAATATTCTTCCCTCCAAGTGCTGTATAGTCATCTAATTTTTTTCCTGCATCTGCTATTGTGATTTTGTCAAATGTTCCACCCTTTATTATCTCGCCTGTCTGTGAGTTTCCATTTTCATCACCATTTATATACAAATATTTTACATGTCCTGCATTTATAACTACATGAGCTAAAACTTCATTGTATTCTGTATAAACCAAATCGTATGTACCATCATTTATGTATAAATAAACAGTGTCATGTGTTTCTGAATAATAATTCTGATTCATAAATACATTGCCATATGTTCCACCGTTAATTGTGACTTTATATTCACCACCAATAAACATATCCTTTGCTGTCTGTTCATCCGGGTCACCATATGCATTGTCATTTACAGTACAGTTGTTTAATGTTACTGTGCCTATACAATCATAATTGTTCCCCCCTTTGAGATAAATAACACAAAACCTACGCCCTTTCCATATGCTTTAAGTTTAGAAAATGAAAATGTTTTTCACAATATTTTCACATTTTTTATTTGGTTTTTCCTACTTTTTTGTTTATTTTGTACATCTTATTAAGATATGAATCGTTTTTAACTTTTTGTTTTTTGTATATAGTTTATTCTTTTTACCTTTTTTGTTGTTTTTCATTTTTTATTTATTTTTCACTATTTCCATAAAACTCATAAAAATACTTTTATGAGTTTTGATTGTCTTGAAAATATATTCTAAATGTGATATAAAATCTAATGGTATTAAAATACTTTTTAGGAGGAGTACCCAAGTGGCTGAAGGGTCTGGCTTCGAACACCAGTAGGTCGTTAATACCGGCGCAAGGGTTCAAATCCCTTCTCCTCCGTTTAAGGGATTTCAATTTTGAAATCCCTTTATTTATGTAATAAGAAATTTCTCAAGAAGTTCTATTATAAAAAATATTCCATTAGGGATATGTTCTACAGGAAAGGAAAAATATGAGATACAATTCTTTAAATAATTATTTGAGAAATAAATTTGGCTGTAAAGTATATAAATTAAGCATTTCTTCAGGGCTTTCCTGTCCCAATCGTGATGGCAAATTAAGCACTAAAGGCTGTATTTTTTGTAGTAACGGTGGTTCAGGAGACTTTGCAACTTCCGCCGCTCTTTCCGTTACAGAGCAAATTAAACAGGCAAAAGAAAAAGTTTCAAAGAAAATTACTAACGGAAAATACATTGCATATTTTCAATCTTTTACAAATACTTATGGGGATGTGGATTATCTGAAAAAAATATTTACAGAAGCCATTAATCATCCTGATATTGTAGCATTATCCATAGGCACAAGACCTGACTGTCTGCCTAATGATATTCTTGATTTGTTAAACAGATTAAATCAGATTAAACCCGTATGGGTAGAACTTGGACTACAAACTATTCACGAAAAAACAGCCCGTTATATAAATAGAGGCTATACTTTGGATGTTTTTGATCAGGCTGTAGAAAATTTAAACAAATTAAACATAGATGTTATTGTCCATTTAATACTTGGACTGCCAAATGAAACAAATGACATGATTTTAGAAAGTGTAAAATATGTCTGTTCTAAACCAATTTCAGGTATTAAGTTACAACTTCTTCATGTATTAAAAAATACCCCTTTAGAAAAGGAGTATTTCTTAAATCAATTTCATATTTATTCACTTGAAGAATACGCTTCACTTCTTGGTGAATGTATTTGTAATATTCCATCTGATATTGTTATTCACAGACTAACAGGTGATGGTCCTAAGTCACTACTCATTGAACCTCAATGGAGCGGCAACAAGAAATTAGTTCTTAACTATATTAATAAATATTTTAATGATATGGATATTATCCAAGGTAAATACCTTTAACAGAAAGCACTTAGTTTGTTTCTTCAGTAGCAACCTGAGTGCTTTCTATTTGTATTTGAGTTTCTGTAGGAGTGGAATCTGTTGTCTCCTCTACTACTGTTTCCTGTGTTTCCATTTCTGTTGTTTCTTCTGTCATTGAAACACTTTCCTGAACATCTGAAACAGATTCAGTTTCACCGCCATTAGTTACCGGTTCTGTATTAAAATCTTCATCCGAAATTTCAACTGTATCAATTACAATATTTTTGTTGTGTTCAGCCTTATCAACTAAAGTGCTGATTTTACTTTGGCATAATGTACTGATTTTTTCATTATCTTCTTTTGAAATTTCAATACAAAGGTTAGCTTTTCCAAGAGAAACATCATTCTTTCTTGCAACCTTTTTTATTTTTTTAGTAACTTTAACGTTTTGGTATACTGCCTTACACTTTAACTTACGAATTTTAATTGCTTCGTTTGTTTCTGTTTTAATTTGTGCAAGTTTTTCGCTATCAAGTTTCTTTGCTTCCTCTTTGTTGTCTGATGACTTATTTATTGCTGAAACAAGCATTACATTCTTCTTATTTTTCTTTAAATAACCTTCTTTTCGAAGATTCTTTACAACAAGATTAATTGCTTTTTCATATCCGTCATTATCCTGCATTTCACTTAGCGTGTAGTTGGCAATCGCTTTTCCTTCTTTGTTGCCACCTTTAATCTTCTTAACACTTCCATCGTCATTTACATCAATTGTGATGCTTGGATTTACATCAATTACAATTGAAAATGCCAACTGTTTTTGATTTCCACCAAAATTAAATAATGGTTGCATAATCATAATTAATGCCACGAAACATGCTGCTACTAATGTTGCTATAGCAGGTACTTTAAAATAATGAATAACATTACTTTTCTCTTTAAATAAAGGTCTGTCTTTTCCAAATAATTCCTTTTCACTCTTTATAGGTTCAATTGGAGTATCTAATATCTTTTGTAACATATCAGGAGCCATTTCTTCCAGTTCCTTATTAAGTTTTTCTCTAATATCTTTTTCCTGCATAATGACCTCCTTTCTAATAATCCACAAGACAATTCTTCAATTTCTTAAGCGACCGGTTATATTTCGATAACACCGTCGATAAAGATAAACCTACGAGTTCTGCAATCTCTCTATGCTTCAAGCCATCAATCATATGTAAGGTAACAATGGTTCGCTCCTCTTCTCCCAAAATGTTAAATATATGTTCTATTAACATTTTGTCTTCTACATTTTTCATTTGCGGGCTTTGTTTTTCCATGCCCTCTGAAACATAGTTTTCAACTTCGTCGTAATCTACACTGTTATTCTTTTTATTTTTTCTAACAAAATCTAAATATTGATTTTTTGCTATGGCACACATCCAAGTCATTGGTGTACCCTGTTTTTTATATAAGTGACTACCATTTCTAATTCTTATATATGTATTTTGAAGCAAATCCTCCGCGTCCTCTTTATTCCTTGTTAGTGATAAGAGAAAACCAAACAATTCCTTGTAACTGGCATAATACAATTCTGTGAATGCCTGGTCATCGCCTTTTGAAATAGCTTCAAACCAATCTTCGTTTATGGCATCATTACCATACTGTTTTTTATTTTCATCCATACTTCCATTCCTACTTTTTTTGTTTTCCTATACAATAGTACAATTTAAAGTTTATTAAGTCAAACATATATTAAACGTAGAAATTTGCTGTAATCTTTTGATTTACCTGTAATTTCATTGTTTTCGAAAACAAACTGAGGGTTTTTCATACCCTTTTCTTTTTTGTTATTCAATTGTTATACGAAGGCTATTTCTTTTTTATTGCATTAAATTTAATTTTTTATTATAATTTTTTGGAACTTGATTTTTTATGTGTTGGAGAAAAGAAATGGAACAGACTTTTATGAAAACAAAACCAATTTTTCCGTTGGTTTTATCCATGGCATTACCAATGACAATCTCAATGCTGGTAAATGCCTTATATAATATTGTAGACAGTTATTTTGTTGCGCAAATAAGTGAAGATGCAATGACTGCCCTGTCATTAGTTTACCCAATCCAAAACATTGTAACATCTGTTACTGTAGGATTTGGAATAGGTATTAACGTCCTTGTTGCTTTTTACTTAGGGGCAAAAAATCAAAAAGCAGCAAACAACGTAACTACTTTAGGATTATTATGCAATATTTTTCATGGAATACTATTAACAATTATTTGTATTTCCACAATTAAATTGTATCTTGGACTATTTACAGACAATGCAAATGTAATTTCCAATGGCTTAACATATTCTTATATTGTTTTTGCTTTTTCAATTCCAATAGCAATTTCCATTAGTTTTGAAAAAATATTTCAGGCTGTTGGTCAAATGAAAGTTTCCATGATATGCATGATTTTAGGCTGTGTTACCAATATAATCCTTGACCCTATATTAATTTTCGGCTTAGGTATTTTTCCAAAACTTGGTATTAAAGGTGCGGCAATTGCCACTGTAATCGGACAGGTAGCAACTTTACTTGGGTATATTCTTTTTTATATATTTAGACCAATTCCTGTTAAAGTTTCGGTGAAAGATTTAAAATTTAATAAGAATTTAGTTAAGAAGCTATACTCAATAGGTTTTCCTGCTACTTTAAACATGGCTTTACCTTCATTACAGGTATCAGTTTTAAACAGTATTCTCTCTGTTTATTCAGAAGGCTATGTGCTAGTGCTTGGTGCCTACTATAAATTACAGACGTTTTTGTATTTAACTGCAAATGGAGTTGTGCAGGGCATGAGACCGTTAATTTCATATAATTACGGTGCCGAAGAATATACAAGAGTTAAGAAAATATTCAAAACTGCTCTTTCAATTATATTGACAGTAATGGCACTTGGAACAGTTCTTTGTTTATTAATTCCAGGAAAATTAATTGGTTTGTTTACTGCTAATCCCGATACAATTTCAATTGGACTTACTGCCTTAAGAATAATTAGTATTGGCTTTATTATTTCCTCTGTATCAATTACTGTATCAGGAAGTCTTGAAGCTTTAGGTAAGGGATTTTCTTCTTTGATAATCTCAATGTTACGATATATTTTCGTAATGCTTGGCTTTGCTTTTATTTTGAATCTGTTGATAGGTTCAACCGGTGTATGGCACAGTTTTTGGATTACTGAGTTTATAACTGCATTTGTAACATTTATTTTATACAAGAAACAAATAAACTGCTAAAAAGATTATGAAAAATAAACCAGCCTTCATTTTGCCAAATTATGTTATGACTATTGAAGGCTGGTTTATTTTGTTTTAGTCATTTTTTGTTCTAATTAATCTAGTCCTCTGGTTCGATTTCCGTAGGTATATCAATACATTCAGGATTCTTCACTGTTCCCTTTGCCCATGCACTACCCACATCACATCTTCCATGATGATGAACTTCCTTTATCTCACCATCAGCAAAAGCATCTGTAGCTGTTACGTTAATTCGGCTTGTTCCTGCTTCCACCTTACCATCTAACATTTTCATAAGGTTTTCTATATCTTTTTCACTTGCCATAATCATTTCTCCTTTCAGTCGGCGGCATTTCGTCGAAAAAATTCCTAGAAAATGAACTTCGTTCATTTTGTTTTCTCCTATTATAACTTTTTTAGTTTTTTTAAGCAATTGTTTGTTTCTTACGGCTTACAATATTTGTGGCGACAGTAAACAAGATACTAAAGCCAAAAACTACTGCTCCATTAATTAGTAATGGTTTAATAGCAGTGAAATTAAATCTTTCCATACCTTTTATTAATTCATTATTTGCAACGAAATAATACGTTGGTAAAACGTGTGCTATTTTTATAACATAATCAGGCATATACTCTACCGGCACAAAACATCCACATAAGAACGATGAACCTAGCGCCACCACATTTACAATTCCGCCTATGGCATTTTTATTTTGAGTAATATTTCCAATAAAAAATCCTATGGTTAAACTGCAAATTGAAAACATAAGGGCATTTAAAATGTAAGCTAAGCCATTGGTACTTATAAGCAAATCTTTAAATAAAATTCCACTAAGTACCATGTAGAAAATCCACATTACCAGAATCAGAATACCATTAGTAAGTAAAACAATTCTGTTAAACTTTTTGTAATTGTAGCTACTGATTATTGTTCTTTTTCTTACATTATTTTCTTTTACACTTGCTAAAATCATACTTATGCAGTATACGCAACCTGCCAAAAGAGCATAATTTAAGAAATTGAAATATCTTGTCATACTGCTTAACTTTGATGTATCCAGAGAAGTCTTTAATTCTACTTTTACCTCATCATTTACCACTTTGTTTACTTTACTTATAAGTTCTTCTCCCGTGTAATAATCTTTATATACGTTTATCATTTTTATGTATTTTTCTACCAGCATTTTGGTATATGAGGAATATTGGTCTTTTGTAGACTTATATTCTAATGTGGGCATCTTACCCTCCATTAAATCCTTTCCAAAATTCTTCGGTATGTAAATAATAAAATTAACATCTCGATAAAAAAGTGCATCATCCACCTTTTCTTCATTGTTAATATCAATGTCTTTTATTTCTGAATGTTTGCTTATATAATCTGTAAATCCTTTTGTTATCGCATTATCTCCATCTTTATTTACAATTAACACGTCCGGTTTTGAGTCCTCAAAATCAACTGCATTACTGCCTGATGTTTGGTTTAAAACCGTAATTGAAATAAGTATTGCTGTATAAAGAATCAACATTCCTTTTTTCTTGTTTAATATTTTTAATATTGTTTTAAAGACTGTCATACTTTTCCCTCCTTAAACTTACGAAAGAAATTATCAAACAGACTGCAATAAATATTAATAAATAGAAAACATCCCTAAAATATCTGTTTAATGTATCGTAATAATACAATGAGTAAAAACCATCTGTTATTAAATTGTTAGGATTAACAAGATTAACTATTGGGGCGTTTTTATCGATTTCATATTTAAGAGCTACACCCATCATGCCCGACAAAACAGAGAAAAACATTGTTACAGCTATTGTTATACCTACTTTGGCGTTTTCAGACACCTTTAACACAGATGCAATAAGCACACCTAATGATATACCTGCCAAATCACCAATTAATGTAAGTAAAAGAACCAATGGCAGATTACCGCCGAAATCAACTTTAATAACAAATTTCAAAAATGTCATCAAAATTGCTATTCCAACAAGGCTTACTATATATGAGCCAACTGCCGAACTTAGCACGATTATACTTTTTCTGTTAGGCGATACTGAAATTCTTTTTCCTTTGCTACTCATATTTGCTAAACAAGTGTTAATTGCGGTAAGTCCAAGAGTCCCACCATACAAACATGCCATAGCTATTAAAGTATAAAATTCAATTTGCATATAACCTAAATTTGCACTTGATTTGTCCATTAATTTAACATGTGTGTCATTAATTTTTAGCAAATTTTCTTTGGCAATTTTTTCTCCATCAAAAGATGTATTTCCTTTTGCAATTTGTGTTTCTATATTTTTCTTGCACAATTCTTCAATAACACTTTTGTTTTGTTTAACTTCTGTTACAACAAATTTAAGCAAAGTTTCGTATGTACCATTTTCTTTTACCACAACATTAGGTTCATTATTTTTAAATTGAATATAACCTTCAATTTCTGAGTCATCTAAAAGAGAATCCGCTTTTTTCTTTGTAACATATTTAATATTAAACAATTGATTCTTACTGTCTTTATCAGATAACTCTTTCAAGGTTTCCTTATAAATTATCTGTTTTTCAAAATGACTGTCATTAACAACAGCAATGTCAAATACCTTTAACTGCTCATCCTTTTCAATATTTGAAAACGCCATATTAAAGAAGATTCCTAAAATAATAGGAAAAGCAAAGGTCCAAAATATTAATATTTTATTTTTGAACAATGTTTGTATTGTATACTTCAAATTATGAATAAACATTAGTCCCTTAATTCCTTTCCTGTTAATTTCAAAAATACATCATTTAATGTAGGGCCTACACGCTCTATTTTTTCTTCAATGTTAGCCTGCTGTTTTAGCTCTTCGCTTGTTCCCTGAGCTATTATTTTTCCTTTATCTAAAATAATAATTCTGTCACAAAGAATTTCTACTTCTTCCATGTAATGAGTTGTGTAAACAATTGTTGCCCCATTGTCCCTTAACTTTTTTATGCCATCTAAAATGTTGTTTCTACTTTGAGGATCAACTGCAACTGTTGGCTCATCTAAAAAAATTAATTTTGGCTTATGAGCTATTCCACAAGCAATATTTAATCTCCTTAAAAGACCACCTGACAATTGTTTAGGTAAAAACTTTTTAAATTCACCAAGACCTACTAACTCAATGGCTTCTTCTACATACTGCTTTCTGATTTTCTTATCCTGAATATATAAGCCACAGAAATAGTTTATGTTGTCATATACATTTAATTCATCAAAAACAGCAACATCCTGGAATATGACCCCTATTTTTTCCTTTATATCATAGGAATCAGGTTTCATTTCCTCTCCGAAAATTTTAATTGTGCCTTTTTGATATTTAAGCAATGACAAAATTGAGTTAATGCAGGTACTTTTACCACTTCCATTAGGACCAAGTAAACCTAAAATTTCTCCTTTATACACATCCAAAGACAAGTCATCAATTGCCAACTTATTCTTGTATTCTTTTGTTAAATTACACACTTCAATTATTTTTTTCTTATTTTTATCCATATTTTCCCTCTATCTTATATAATAAACTCTATTTTCTTTTCTCTCCGGTGTATTAGGATATTCTCCATCAACATAACCTAAAGCACAATGACCTATGCCTTCGTATTCATCTTCAATTCCAAGTGATTTAAGCAATTCCATTCCCCACTGTGTTTCAAATTCTTCTTTTGCACGATGTATCCAGCAACTTCCGATACCTAAATCATGTGCTGCAAGCATTAGATTACCCATAACCAAACTTCCATCATAAATTCCTGTAGGCCAGTCTTTCTTTGCCAAAACAATTAACATTGCAGGTGCACCATAAAAAGGATCAAAACCTTCTTCCCAACCGCCAATTTTTCTATTCATTTCAGCAATTTCATCTCTAAGTTCTTTTTTAGTTACCTGAATAATTATTGTATTTTGTGTGCCTTTTCCACTAGCTGCATATAAACCGGCTTCTATAATCTTATCAAGTACATCCTGTGGAACCATTTCACTTTTGTACTTACGAATACTTCTTCTTTCCTTCATTTCTTTTAATACTTCACTCATATTGCTACTCCTTTCAATCTTCTTAATTTCAAATTATTAAAACCTGCCTACATTGGTGTTCTCACTTCAATTAAATTTCCGTCTAAATCATAAAACCTTACCATCTTTTGTCCCCAGTTAAAAGTTGTAAGTTCATTTACAAACTTAATGTTAGGATATTTTTGTTTTAAATTATCCACAAAATTTTCTATATTAGTTTCTTCAAAATATAGTTCACTTGCATTATTTTGCAAAATCACATCACCATTCAAAGCTTCTTTCCAAATATTTATATCCTGAAGAACAAGACCTTCGGTTAAAATTATATTTCCGTCTGTGTCTAAAATAACATCTAAACCAAATAAGTCATGATAAAACTTTTTAGATTCTTCTATATCGCTTACTGTGATTAATACGTTTTTTAATTTCATAGGTATTCTCCTTTTCGTATAAATAATATTATACGTTATTTAGAGGATATATGGAATGGAAAAAGAGAGTTTTCTTTCAACGCGAACTCCTTTCTTATAGAAAATATATTTTTCTGTGAAAAATTATATTTTCTATAAGCGGCGTGCATTCCTTAAATGCACGCCTATAAATCAAAAACAACACACAGTCTCTTGTGCTAGCACAAGCCTGTGTGTTGTTTTTGATTTATAATCGTTCGCTTAAAAATTGCTAACGGATTAGTTGTTGATTAATTTGCCGCTTTCGTCATTCCAACTGTAAAGTTTTCTGATT
>OGZX01000204.1_pt1 | contig 71289 bp, 81 predicted proteins | sample 1576881 | NCBI WGS metagenome assembly OGZX01 (sample SAMEA3541542, study PRJEB24748) | human gut metagenome | biome: human gut; feature: human-associated habitat; material: faeces | place: China | collected 2012 | reverse complement strand
TAGACCTCATGGGCGTTGCCGCCCAGAAGGTCAATCAGAATCTGCCAAACTTAGGGGTTGTGTTTTTAATGTTCGAAGCGACTTATTAGAAATTTCCTAATAACTGAGTCTTCCCAGAGTTCTCCTAAGGACAAAAATATTCTCTCGACGTCCATTGACCGCTGCAGCAAACACATTGAATCACTCTCCCGTTCGTGGAGAAGCTGCTTTTCACATCAGATTGGACCCCGTGCCGGAACTCATAGACAAGGACTTGCAGCAGCTCAAAAAAATCGAGGCCGTAGTTTGAACGACCTCGGATTTTGAGAGCTTCAGATTCCGCTTAAGGCGGATTCTGATCAGCCAACCGTACGCTGGCGCACGGTTTCAAACAAACAGATACCCGCGGCAACGGAAACATTCAGGCTTTCCACCGTTCCCAGCATCGGAATCTTGGCCAAATCACTGCAGCGGCGGCGGGTCAGCTGACGCAGACCGTCGCCTTCGGCGCCGAGTACCCAGCCGAAAGCGCCCTTTTGATCGAATTCATAAATAGTCTTTTGGGCTTCGCCAGCTGTGCCGATGATCGGAACTCCAGCGTCAACGAGCTCCACAATCGAACCGGCCAAATTCGTGACCCGCACAATCGGAACGGTTTCAGATGCACCGGCACTGGCTTTCACAGCCGCTGCCGTCAATGTTGCGGAGCGATCTTTCGGCGTGATCACGGCAGATACTCCGGCTGCATCTGCGACACGCAGGCAGGCGCCGAAATTGCGCGGATCGGTCACGCCGTCCAAAAGCAGCAGAAGCGGATTACCGGCCAGATTATCCATCAATGTATCGAAAGACATTCCGATATCTATCGGAGCAGCAAGAGCGATCAAGCCCTGATGCGGAACTTCATGAGAAAAGCCGTCCAGGCGATTGTTGTCGGCCTGCATTAAACGAATGCCGGCCTTTTCTATCTCTTCAATCATCCGGCGCATACGTTGATCACGACGTTTCGGATCATAGTAGACGATGCGAATCGACGAAGGATCGCGTTTCATTCTCGAGGACACGGCGTGGAAGCCGGCTAGGACTGTATCTTCTTTTTTCATGAGCGTTTTTTAGGAGCAGAAGGTGCTTTCTTTGTTTTTCTCGCTGCCGGCTTACGCGGCGCGGCAGAAGATTTTACGGTTTTCCTTTTGGCTTCGGTCTTCGGTCTGCTTTGACGATTCTTCGAAACCAAAGCGAATTCTATTCTTCTTGCGTCGAGATCACAGCGGGCAACCTTAACCGTGAGCTCGTCGCCCAGGCGATAACGTAAGCCGGAGTCTTCGCCGTAAATTTCATTGGACTTGTCATCAAAGACGAAGTAATCGTCACCGAGGCCGGAAATATGGATCGCGCCTTCGACATACAAGTCTTCAAGCGTAACGAAAATTGCAAAGGGGCTGACGCCTGAAATCACGCCTTTAAAAACCTGACCAAGTTTCTTCTGCATGTAATTGCATTTCAGCCAAGCCATTACATCGTAACTGGCTTCATCGGCACGGCGTTCATGAGCAGAACAAAGCAACCCGAGCTTTTCCCACAAGTCGATATGCGCAACCTTCTTCTTGTCGTCGGGTTTCGCCTTGCAGATGATTTCTCTTGTCTGAACAGGAACCTCGGCCTCATTGGGTTCAACCAAAATCTTCGGCACGTATTTCCGGCGCCGTAAGATACCTCGAATGGCGCGATGCACCAGCAAGTCAGGATAACGGCGAATCGGTGAGGTGAAGTGTGTATAAGCGTCATAAGCTAGGCCGAAGTGACCAACGTTATGCGGGCTGTAGACGGCCTGCTGCATGGAACGCAGCAAAATCGTCTGAATCATCGCTTTGTCCGGTCGATCAGCGATTGATTCCAGCACCTTGGCATAGTCTCCCGGAGTGGGAGAATCTCCGCCGGGCAGCGTCACGCCGAACGGCGCCAAAGTTGCTCTGGCTTTTTCCAAACGATCCTGACTGGGCGGTTCATGAACACGGTAGAGGCACGGAGCTTTATTCTTCTGCAGGAAGTCAGCTGCACAGGTGTTTGCTACCAGCATCATTTCTTCGATAAGACGATGGGCATCATTGCGTTCGCGCGGCAGAATCTGTTCGATCTTGCCCTGCTCATTGGCAACAATATAAGTTTCAACCGTCTCAAAATCCATCGCGCCGCGCAGTTCACGGCTCTTGATCAGGTTCTTGTAGAGATCATAGAGATCCTGAACGTTGCCGAGCACGTGTTCCATGACCTTGGCTTCAGGACCATTAGGATTGCAGAGTGCGGCCCAGACATTGTCATAAATCAGTCGTGCGGCCGAACGAATCACGGCAGGATAGAACTGGTAGGCTTCTACCAATCCGTTGGCGCCGATGATTGCGTCACACACCATGGTGCAGCGGTCAACCTGTGGATTCAAAGAACACAAGCCATTAGAAAGCTCTTCCGGCAGCATCGGGATAACGCGTCTCGGGAAGTAGACACTCGTTGTTCTTAACTGAGCATCTTTATCAATGGCGCAACCGGGTTTAACGTAATGAGAAACATCGGCAATGGCTACGAGCAGACGGAATTTGCCGTCTTCCAAAGGCAGGCAGTAAACCGCATCGTCGAAGTCTTTTGCATCGGCGCCGTCGATCGTCACAAACGGAATATCACGAAGGTCTACTCTGTCTCGAAGATCGGACTTCGTTACAGAGTCAGAGAAACGCTTAATTTCTTTCTTTGTTTCCTCGGAGAACTTGTAAGGAAGATCGAACTTACGAACCGCGATTTCCGTCTCCATTCCCGGCTCGTCGATGGTTCCCAAAATCTCGACCACATGGCCGACTGGACTATTGGTGAGAAGGCCTTTATCTTCAAGTTCGACCACGACGATCTGAGAAGGTGTTGCGCCTAAAGAGCGGCCCGGTGCAATTAAGATCGTTTTGCAGATTCTTGCGTCTTCAGGCACCACAATTCCGACGCCGCGTCTCAGTTCAAAGCGGCCGACAATGCGTTTTAACTTGCGGTCGGCGAGTTCGACGATATCGGCTAAACCTCGACCTCTGTAGTCGGTTCCTGCTTCTCTTGCGACCACAATGTCTCCGGGAAGAACTTTCGTCATTTCTTCCGGAGGAATGTACATATCAGGACCGTCTTCTTCGCAAATCAGGAATCCGAATCCGTCGCGGTGCCCCTGCACCACCCCAGTATGAAGTTTGGCGGAGGAAGTCAGAAGAACGATGTCTTCTCGATTCGTAAAGATTCTTCCTGCCTCTTTTAATTTATTGAAAGCGCGATCAAAAACCTCAGAAGAGATGCCTTTATGGGAAAGCATCACATACTCTTTCAGGTCGTCCATTTCCATCGGGAACCCGGCCGTCCTCAATTCCCGTTCAATTGCCTTTTCAGCGGCTTCCACTCCGGCAGCCGGGGTGGCACGCTGCGGCTTAGCAGAAGTCAACGCAGACTTCTGGGTGGTTTTGTTCTTCGTAGTAATTTTGAGCCTCAACTAATTAATGTTGATCCTATTTATGCTGGATTGTAATTGTTGAGGCTGCTAACAAAGTCCTAGGATCGCTCAGAGTGGAGATATTTGATTTCGGCCGTCGGGTACTAAAAATATCAATCTAAATTAAGCACATCCAGCATTCCGAGTCCGCGGAACTGAGGAAGAAGCAGAATTAACAAAACAATAATCAAAAGAAAGACCAGACCGTAGGCAAACTGATGATCCGTTAACTGCCTGAAGAAACGGTAGTGGCCACCCGACGGATTCTGTTCATAGCGATAGCCTGAGACTTGGAAGTTTTCAGGAAGCTCTGTTTCTCGATAGTAGTCGTTGAGCCGATACTCATTTCAAACTTTCGGATCCTTTTGGCTTCCGAAACTATCCGGATCTCCCGGCCTTCGCAGATCTCTCAGATAAATCAGACGACGCTCAATGATTTCCTCTCTTTTACGAAAGCGAATGCCCTGTTCATCCAAAAGCTTCTCGTAAGCTAAATCATGTTTCTTTTGCAGGTTGGCGAGAAACCGATAAGCTTTTTCGTCCGCTTGATATTGGTTATCGGCCTCGATCGTGAAGCATTGGTTTTCCAGATAAACCGATTCGTAATAGGGAATCGGATAAAACTCGGTGGACGAAACAGCCTTAGGGACGCAATAACGAAAAAGCACAGAAACACCGCTTGGAAAATTGAAGTTAGGTCAAACAACGGCTGTATTGCCGCCTGGATTTGTTAATGGAGGGATTCTAACGGCAAAGCCTCGGCTTAAGAAATGTTTCTGCCGGCTACGCCTTTGGCACAAAAAGACGGTTCCTTTGCCTATTTTTATCCATGTGAAGTCGGTTCGCCTAGAACGAGACGCAGGAAATTTTGGGAGTTCGGTACCAATAGTAGATTACTAACGTCATTTTTAGAGGAACAGTCATGAAAGCTGCTATTTTTTACTTCACCATGTCAGGAAACACCGAACTTGCCGCTAAAGAAGTTGCTGAAGCGACCGGTGCCCCACTCGTCAGACTCCATGCAGAACCTCCCTACACCGTAGATGACATAGACTGGACCCATCCCGATGCGCGCTGCACAAGAGAACATAAAGATCATTCGCTGTTGCCTCGCGTCAAACCCTTCGGCGTTGACATCTCTTCCTTAGACACCGTGTTCATCGGTTTTCCGATTTGGTGGCACGAAGAACCGGCCATCATTCGCTCGTTCTTAACGACTTACCATGATCAGCTCAAGGGCAAAACACTTTATCCCTTCTGCTCTTCTTATTCCAGCCCCGTCAGTGAAGCAGATGCAAGTCTTACGAAGGAGTTCCCGGATCTGAATTGGAAGGTCGGCCTTCGTTTGCCGGGATCCCAAGCAGAGATTAGAAAGTGGATTGAACAGTAGGCGTTTAATTTAAGCCTCCAAACCATAGCGGCGAGCGACGACTCAACAAGCTAAGCCTCGCAAGAAAGACCTGATTTTCTGCCTTTGCAGATTCAGGCCTTTTCGTTTTTTAAATCGAAAATTTGAATTTCTGCTGGGAATTTTCAAAAGGAGTTATATCGACTCTGAGGCGTAGGACAAAACGGAATGATCACTCCGAACAGCCGGCAGATAAAGAAAAACCTCGTACATCGACGAGGTCTTAGGAATTAGGTCTGGTGCCCGGGACTGGACTCGAACCAGCACGCCCGCGAAGGCGCTAGCACCTGAAGCTAGTGCGTCTACCAATTTCGCCACCCGGGCAACAGAGAAATGAAATTCTATCTTCAAAAATCAGTTTTTGCAAATGCTGCTACCTGATCTATTTGTAATTAGTTGTTAATTGAGAAAGATGGGATTTAAAATGCGACAACAAGAATTTCGAAGACGTAAAAGAAAACCTCGCAAATCTGCGAGGTCTGAAATCGTTTTTGGTGCCCGGGACTAGCACCACATTATCAATAATATTCAATCAGATAACTTTAACGGTTCCGTTAGATTTCCGTTATATGGATGTAAAACGGAAATTTTTGAAGGTTTTAACGGAAATTTTTGGTTGTTGCGTAAAAGCCGAAAGATCAAATTTATTTGCGACAGCAGCACTTCTTCTCGTCAAAATATTTGCGCTCGGCTACTTCTCCCTGTTTACCGATATTAAATGAATCGACTGGGCGGTGGTAGCCCATGACACGGGTCCACACTTCGCACTTAGTTCTCTCGCTGTTGGGGATACCGAGTTTCTCAAGTTCAGTCATTTTCCTTTCTCCTTACCTGAGTTGGATGGCACATCTTTCAATGATTCTTCTATCGCTGACTGCGCGCTCTGCACATTCTGCAAGAGTTTTTGAAGAGAGCTCAAGTGCGCGTCTAAATCGACTACAGATTCCAAGCTCGGTTTGTAGGCGTCGCTGTATCGCGGCGTCTCGCTCGCGCACCCGCAAAGCAGAATCATTGAGAGTAGTAATACTTTTTTCAAGGTTGGCAATTTCTTTATCTTTCCTTTGAAGGGTTTCAATCTGGTGAGCAAGTATTCGCTCCCGCTCCTGCGTCCACCTGAGCTCGGTTTCCTGCTGGCCGAAGTGATACCCGAGAACGGAGGAAAACATCACGGCGGCAACAATCAAAATTACTCGGATCATTTTCTGAAAAAGAGTTCTAGTTCTGCATAACGTCTGCGGCGCAAACCATTCTCATAAGCGGTCCCTGGATTGCAGTATTTAGGCCACCACTCCCTAATTCCGTCCTCGTCCTCAGCGTTGACCATCCTGAATAATGTGTATCGTCTGCATTTCGTAATGCCGAAGTTGAAAACAAAAGACATCAGGGCAATGAACTGATTCTCCGTAACAGGTACGTGAACGAGCGCTGCCAGCTCTTCCTGCGTGTGAGCAAGGTCTTTGTCCAGGAGGTCATACGCCTCAGCCCGCGTAATGTGTTCGTCTGGATGTACGTTCTTTGTGTGTCCGAAACCAATCGTCCACACCCCAGCAGGGCATTTATAAGATTCAAGGGCCGGTCCTCCCTTAGGGCCTTGCTCGAATTCAGATATAAAGTTAGTTGCCAGCTCTGGCGGGTAAAGCATGATGTTTTGCTTTCTCATTTAGGCTCCTTCTTGATACCGTGCAACCTCTGTACTTCAGACTTCAAGGTCTCCAGGTCTTGCTGAATTTTCGTAAGCTGTTTTATAGATTCGGTGTTCGAAGTCGCTCGGCGGTTGAGCTCGTTGATCTGGAGGCGCTGGAGAGCTGTTTCGTTCTCAAGGCTGTTGATCCGATCTTGCTGGGACACGATGGTGTACTGATTCAACTGAGAGTTTGTGAGCCATCCTGCCATATAGAAAGCAAAGAACAAAACTAGCTTTATAAGTCCGGCTATAAACGAGCGCATACTAATTGCCATGATTCGCTCCATTGTGTACGGTAAGTTTTAATTTGCCTGTGACGACACCGTAAAGAGTGTTCATGATCTTCAGGCCGAAGTAAGAAGACACTCCGCTACAGGCCCCGATCCACTCCCAACTGAGTTTCGAGGTGCGGAGGATTAGATAGACAATGAACCCGGCAGCACATGAGGTAACAAACTCAATGAACCAGCGCGGAAAATTCCAGTCTCTTTCCGCTCTCACATACGGCATAGCAGAGCCCGATGCCGCGCATATCAATATGAGCGTGAACACTATTAGGTTTACCGTGCTGGCAAACTCGCTGAGGCTGAAATCTGTTTCCATGTTTATCTCTCTTTTTGGACATGTTATGAGCGCTTTTTCTTTCAATGCGCACACCTAACGAAAAGCCCCTCGAAGTGAGGGGCGGAGCGGTTAGATGGAAGCACTTAGCGGATAAAGCCGTAGTTCGACATCCTTAACATGGTTTCCGCCAAGGCTGACATAACTACCCTTTGTAACGGGCATACTAAACTTGCCGCCGCCATTAGCCCACGGAACTAGCGACTGAGCCCCAGGACCGGCCGCATAGCTGGATTCATTCGTTCCGGTAAATGAGACAACAAGAACGCCGTCGTTAGGCATTACGCCCTGATAGATAGAGCCCCAATCGTCATTAACGTCGGTTCCTGTCATCACTATTGGAGAAGCTCCCCAGGCAGGTTGGGCAAAATGCGCGGCTTCGGTTTTTGTTGTTCGGGTATTCAGTAATAACTGGAGGAGCACTTTTAACATGACACACCTCCAATACTCAGGTTATTGGCTACCGTAAGTCTTATAGACGTACAAGTTTGCGGCTCCGAAGTTGTTGGATTTGCCAATCTCGTAAGAAACAATGTTGCCTTTCTTGGAATAAAGAGAAACGCAGATGTTGCCGTTTGCTCCCGCTCCGAGATTGACCATGTTAAATCCGTTAAGTCCTGCAAACATGACGCCGTAACATTGCAGAACCACGAGGCCCGTGTAAGGCATTGTGAAGGTGTGGCGTTCTCCGTCAGGAGTGACGGTAATTTCTGTAGAGGCCGAAGGAATATGAGCCGACTGATCAGCCACCCACTCCTTCTTGCTAACCAAGAACTTCTCCGCAAAGAGCTGTACAAGTGCTTTAAGCGACATAGCACACCTCCTTGCAGAAGAACGTTCTTAAGAGCTTGATACCCCCCCCGATAGTTTTAGTAAACCAACATTCAATGTTTTTAGCCTGTCTAGCACATAACGTAAAGACTTGCCCTTTTGCTATCGGACAAGCACACAAAAGAATGTCACCCACGACTTGTGGAGTAGTAAAGACGTTTACGTTCTGTGTTTGAGCCGAGGCAATACAAGTGGCTGTATCCGCAGTAAATCTTATACAAGCAAAGCCATCAGTTGGAGCAACTCCGTTGTAAACGGCACCCCAGCCGTCGATAGAAGTAGTTGTCGGGGTTAGTGCCACATTTTGGGTTGACGGCATAGCCTGATGTCCTACAGCCTCGGATTCCTGCTTGCTGTAGAACTTGCTCAGCAGGAGGCTCAGAATGTTCTTTAACATAATGCGCCTCCTGTTCTGAGGTTATTTTGTTGCTTCAAGGGAGATAAGCAGAAGGGAGCCTTGGTTCGCGTTATTAGAGCCGAAGTCAACAATAAGAACATCTCCTTTTTGCATTGGGATAGAAGCCGCTTTGTATTCGCAAATTGCATTGGAGAGGTATGCAGTTCCTCTGGTGGAGTTTTCAAGCCTAAACCATGTGTTGTTTGGCGAACCGTCTGAGCCAATCTTAAGGACAGCCCAACCTGTGAATGGAGCCACGATATTCTTCTGGCCGTTTCCTGAGATTGTCTGGCTTTGTGAACTGGTACTTGGTCCGCATTGATAAGCAATGTCGGGATATTTACCTTGAAGAAACTTTTCAGCAAATAATTGAATGAGGGCTTTAAGCATGACAAAGCCCTCCAAACAATGCAATTATACCCCCCCCCCCGATTGAAGGAATAAAGTATAAGGCGGCCGATCTGAATACGGTGCTGACCAAACCAACTGAGGCGCCTTTCCTTACAGGCATGACAACATTGATACTTGCATTATCAACAGGAGCAAAGGCAGATACCCTCATATTTCCACAATAAAGCTCAGCAGAGTTTTTACCAGTGCCTACCACTACGGCCTTAGCGTACCCGTCTTTAGGCGCTGTAAAGCTCAAAATCGTTGTCCAAGAGCCAGGATTCTCAGTGGTTGAACCATAGTTGATTACCTGATTTTCTTGAGGCATCGCACTATGCGCAGCCTCTTCGGGTGTCGTTCGGCTATCGAGTAGCCGCTGAATAAGTTGTTTTAGCATTTAAGCTCCTTTTGTCGGGGCTTAAATGCCCCGTCTTAGTTTGGTAAAACTGGTCTGATTACAGCCCTATTGCCCTTTCCTCTCGCACCGACAATCACTGTTTGGCCCTTTGCGGCTCTTATTGAAGTTGCTATGTTGTAACGAGGATCTCGTACTATTTGTTGATAAAACGTATTCGCTAGAAATACGTCTACATAATGATCATCTACACCATCCTCTTGGATTAGCGAGTAAATCGTCACTATGCAGTCAAACGGGGCAACGTAAGAGAGTGATGTGATTCCGTCTTCCAACTCTATGGTTATCGTCTGAGCATTCGGATTCTCAACTCCTAACGCCCCGGCGCTACTGCCATAGACAGTTAAACTACCCCCCCCCCGCCGTTTACAGATCTACGTGGTACAAATAAACTGCACAGCAAACTGGATAATTCTTTAAGCATTGAAAAAACCTCCTTGTCTCATAGAGTTGCGGGCATCAACTGCCTGCTCCAATTCGTAGGCCAAAGCTTCCGGAAATGCCGGATAGTCGATAAAAGGAAAGCTAGGCTTGTCCGGAAGATCTTTAAGTGCTTGGCGATAATTCAATAACGCCTGTCGATCTTCTTCAGTTAATTGAGCTCTCTTCGCCTTGGCGGCTGACTGCACAGTAATGTCCGGGAGCTGAACATACTTATCAGTGTCAGAGATTCGAGCATTGCGCTCTCCTCTAACTTCTTGTTCGTAACGCTCTTGGACAAATTTGTCATCCAGTTCAGGAAGTTCTGTTGAAAGGTAGTAATTACCGTCAGCACTGTGGAAATAGCCTTGAGGACTGGGCTCAAGCTTCCAATATTTGATGATTACTCCATCATCTCGCTTAAATCTTTCGGATAGCTTGTAATGGCTCTCTGCGTACGCCTCATCTTTGGGATCTGTAAACGCGTGCTGACTCGGTGCATTGGAGGAAACAACAATTCTTCCGTCCGAGTCCTTCAGTGAGTATTTTGCAAGCGGTCGGCTCATTGCCTTGGCAAGCATTTCCTGCCTAACTTGTTCTAAGGTCTTCATTGTTTATCCTTCGGAATTGTTTAATTTGTCGATGGCGTTTCTGTCTCAGCAGAGTTTTTGGCATCATCAATTTCTTGCTGGGTACCACCGTTTTCAAGAATCAGTTCTTCGAGAATCGGGCAAACATAATCATCAACACGACCATTAAAGCTACTGTCTGCCCATGCATTGACTCCGGCGCCGAAAGCAATATTGTCTCTAGCCGTCTGTTGCTGAATCGTGCTTAACGACTGGCTTGCCTGATATGAAACAGAAGGCGTGAGGTCTGTGTAATCTGCCGATAGGAGAGCCGTACCTGCCGAAGAATCAACGGACGCGATCGTAAACATTCGGCCATCGGTTCCAACAACTGTGTCTCCGGCCTTGATATTCCCTTGCGGCTTAAGATCAGCTATCTGGATTGTTCCGGATACGGTTAAAACCTGATTGATCACGCGTACCGCATAAGCACTTGCGGCCGCTTCAAGGGCTTTCGTTTCTGCGGTCTGCGCAGCTGTCTGAGCAGTAGTTGCCGCTGTCTGAGCCGTCTCTGCGTTACCCTGTGCTGTCTCTGCCGCCTGCTGCGCGGCTTGTGCAGTTTGCAGTGCCTGTGCCGCATTGTTAGCCGCTGTTTGTGCGCTTGCTGCAGAACCCTGAGCGGCTGTCTGTGCCGCTGAAGCAGATGTTTGGGCAGTGTTTGCTGTGTTAACTGCGATCGTTGAGGCATCGACCGCAGACTTGGATTGCGCAATTGCGGTTTGGATGTCAGCATCCCAATCATCGACAGTCTGTTTTAGAGTCGCAACCTTTTCATTCGCCGCGTTCGCTTCTGCCAATGCATTCGAAGATGTTGAATTAGCAGTCTGTGCAGTTTGCCGAGCCTCTTTAGCGATTGATAGAGCTTCTTCGGAATTATCTGAAGCTTGGTCTGCATATTGGCCAATGTTGTTAATAGCATCTTCTGTCTGCTGCAGAACTTCCGGGCCGCTTATTACTCTGGTGCCTGTTGGCGTGTAATGGAATTGAAATTTCTTGTTTGCCATAATTTTTTACTCCGGCAACCTGAGGAAGTATGCAAGGGTGTAAAACGGAGGTTCGTTTGAAACTCCCGTAATCTCGACATTTGCATTCAGCGTGTGAGTGTGGGTTTGACCACTGCCAGTATTTCCAATCGAAAGGGAATGGGTATGGGCGCCGTTAGTCGATGTTTGTCCGGTCCAAGTTTTAGAAGCGTCAAAACTTATATCGTTTTGATTGCCGTTGTTACCTTCCGATTTATTTGCATTGCCAGCACCACTTCTACTAAAAGCTCCGCTAGCTCCATAACACTCGTTTTCTCCCCAGAAAGATCCGGTGATGTTCATTGTTCCACGAGTATGAGCATGATTTCCTGCGCTATTAGCGCTTCCGGTGTGCGTATGGGCAGGTAACTGTGCAACAGTGAGAGCCGTTCCTCCAATTGTTCCGTTGACCGCAAGATCCTGAATTTCGATCGTTGCAGATCCGCCCGCTGCCCCGGCGTTCTGAGGAAGAGATCCCTTAACAAACTTTCCTACTAAGTTTGGGACCGTCCCTCCACTTCCGTCCGATCCTCCGTCACATAAAACCCAGCCAACATCGGCTTGCGTAGATCCCCAAAAGATAGGATTCCTGTTTCCCGTCCCTCCAAGGGTTACGTTGTAAAAAGGGACAACGGCGCCGGCTGGGACAGTGATGTCAATATTTTTCCAAACTGCTCTGTTCGTTCCGGGAGCTACTGCCGTTGAATGAGGGCCGTTTGGCTGCAGACATCGGTACTTTGTTCCGTTCTGCATGACCTCATTGCCAACCTCGTAATCCAATAGGGCAGAGTAGTTCATGATTCCACCTTGCTGGAACCACACTGCAAATTGAGACAACAGGAACAAGACACCGTTGAAGTCTGCTTTGTGCGGCGGAATACCGCCCTGTTCAATCGGAACAGCATTGACCTGACCCCAGCCCTCCTGTACAGACAATCGCCCAGTTCCCGCTTCGGTTGGAGTTAAGGGAGGAATCGTGTATTCCCCGTTAGCTGCCACAACTCCGGGAATTTGAAATTTAGGATAGTTGCTCATATATCAATAACCTTTGAAGGATTGAATACGCCCTGATTGAAGGGAAGAAGTTTTGATCCGTAGAAACCAAAGACCAATGTGTTCGGAACAACGGCTTCGACATTTGCCAGAACGCCCGCAGGTCTGTTCAACAGTCCGTAGTTTTTGAGAATCGCGATTTGAACTGAATTAGGCTCACCCACAATTCGGATGTTGATTGTCATGTCCTGGTAATCATTGACGAACGCCGGAAGTCCTATCAACCGTGTAAGCAAAGAATTGATGGTTTCTGCCGTCGAGTTTGAAACATTCACAACAGCTCGATAAAAAATCAAGAATCTGAAAAACTCATCATCCAGTCGTGTGTCCTGCCCATCAATTACAAGGTTTCGATTCACGCCTACACGTTTGCCCCACCAATCCAGCCAAACCCCAGAAGCTGTCCCAGGGTTCAAGATGAAATTAAAAAACGCGTCCAGTTGAGGGGACGCGTCTAATTCCACATTGAAAAGTAACCCTAATTGTCGGTATCGCTCGGAGTGCGAATACTGCGACTGGAGCGCAATAGAAATCAACGATCGGACATTTGAGAGTTTTCGAAAATCCTCAACACTCAGGATGTTCCGCCATGTTGCAGAATCAGCCATCTTATCCTCCTGTTTGGAATATCAGGGAGACATCGGACTCTTGAATCGTGGGCTCCACATTCGCAGGAATTTGGACACTGGATCCGAAAGTCCCAGTTCCTAGGGCTACCTGGATGGATGCAACCGGAACTTCTGTCGCGGATTGGATTGCGGCATAGAACCGAGAAGCGTAGACAGTCGAAGCCAAAGAAACGCGGTCATTCGAACCTTGACCAAGAACGTCATTGATCACAGCCTGAATGACGTTGTTTTTCTCGGTTGGATTCATTGAAGTGGCAAAGAATTCGATCTTTACCTTCAAGGCTTGATTCTGCGGCCTGACAATGTTGTAGACGTAGGTGGCGTTGTAGAACCTAGAGTCCGTGTATGAAACTTGATAGGTTCCGGTAGTCCCACAGCCTGCATCTTTACGCTGGTAGATCGTTTGAGCGATCTGCTCATCCTCTCCGCCAACGATGGCGACCAAGATGGAATGAGGATTGATGCTTACACCAAATTGAGTGATGGCAGCATTCGTCGGATTCTCTAAAACTCTGACATCGAGGACGCCTTCAAGCGCCGCTAGGTTTGCCTCAATCGCTTCAACGTACCCCGTGGCATTGACTGCATAACTTTCTACCATACGGTTTCTAAGTTCTGCGTCCGTCTCTTCATCTCGACCGACTACGCCAGCGGCAGGATTGGTGATGGTGTCCCATCCTGCAATCGTGGTGACGATCCTATTCACTGCTCCCGCTGCTACTTCTAGCGGGCCATGTTCAATAGCAGTAAAGGTCGTTGTGACGCTTCCGGTGTCTCCGATTCGCGCACCTGCTGCGGCCGAATGTCTGTACTGATTGCCAAGGGAATCTTGCGCGATCGCACCATAGGGGATCACTGTTCCCTTTAATCCTGTGAGTACGCAGTTGACCACCGTAGGCTCGGAGATTTTGCGATCTAAACCGTAAAGAGCTGCCAGCGCATCTAGGAATTTCCCTGTTGCGAGATCTGGATTCACCATATTCGACAGGAAAAGGATCTCAGAGTTTTTAGCCTCGATTTCGGCCACGATCAGATCAAGAACCTGTCCCATCGGAGAGCTGGGCTCGATGTTCAGAAGCGGATCCGTCGGCGATGTTTGAAACGCCTGCTGGATCCGGGAGCCTAGGTCAGAGCGAATCTCTTGCGTACTCGGCAGTTCTACGCCGACCAGCGGATTAAAAATGATTTGAGCCATAATTTTTTAGAACACAAAAGAAGCTGTTTCGTCCTGCTCAGTCGTGATCGTGATTTCCCCGTGGAGTGTTCTCGTTTCCTCATCGAACTCTGTAATGTCCACAGAATCAACTGACTTCACACCATCAACCCTATTCCCAGCCTCATGGATCAATTGAGCAAGGACGGAGGAATCCAGCTTTTTCGCGAGCTGGGCTTCCTTCCATGCAATGCCGTTGACCTGCTGGAAATAAGCGTCGTTAGTCCACAAACGAATCTCGTTGGCCAAGTTCTGAGCTATAGCTAAAGCTCCGGACGTTAAAAGGATGTTCCCTTCTTTCGTCAGCTGCAGATCCCAGGACTGAGGATTCAGAAGAGCTGTTTTTGCTGTATGCGGCATGATCTAACTTCCTCGTTTACTGCGGGGCGCCGGTGCTTGAATTCCCGCTTTCCACGCCAGAATGAACGTGCTCAGTCAAGCTGATACTCTTCGCTTTAACATCACCACTGAATGTTGCGTCAGCACCGCCAGAACCACCGCCGGAAATTGGTCCGTTCAAATTGATCTGAGCAGAGTTGACTGTGAAACTGGTGCTTGCATTGACCTCACACTCCGGGGATTCAATCGTGATCTTTGTCGGAGCTTTAATCTTGATGGTCCCTTCATCTTCCAAATGAATAAAGACTTCCGGAGCCTTGCCCCAGAATCCACCAATGTAGAAAGAATCAGAAGGATCAAACTCTCTGAATGTCGCCGGAACTTTAGACGTGTTGTCCCCGTTGACATTAGAAATATCGTGTTTGGCAACCACAGCCAAGCCCACATCTCCAACTTTTGGATCACAGACGATAGCGGCAGTACCATGCTGCAGTCGAAAGTACGGCAGTTTAGGAATCGTTGTCACTTCAATCCCTTGAGCCTGTACATTCATAGGCTTTAGCAAGGGCTTGGCCGTAACGTAACCGGCGCCGGCTTCTGTGCCTGCCCTCTGGACTGCCGTTACTGTGACCGGAAATGCCGTATAAACCGTCTTAGAAAGGATCGACTTTACGAAAAACTCAAGGGCATTTATGGGACTGGAGCCTGCAAAATCATCATAGTTTGCACTGAATTCCTGATTACTCATCGACCTCACCACCTCGGATAGATTGCTGTAATGCTCGTTTTCCACGCCTGAGCACCGGGATCGTTTGCACTGAGCTCATGTCGAAGCCCCGTGATCTTCCAAGTTCCGGATGCTCTTGGGACTATCGTCTCTAATTTGAAATTTGCTCCGATCCGAAGATCCGGCCTAAAAAACGTCGTAACGTTGATACCGTTATTGGAGAATGTCGGATAACCGATCATTCCATTCATTGCGTTAATCAAGGGAATAGACCCCTGAGTCTTCCGAATTCCGTGTTTTTCAACGAGCACTACCTTGTCATCGTCAAAAATCAGGTTGGCCCCCACTGCTCCGGCTATTCGTCTCATTTTCGTCACCGGATCGCCTTCAATGATGCAGTCCTTGATTGAAGCTGTGATGTCGTTATTCTCAAGTGTGTAGCCGATCTCTTTTGAGATCTGGTCAATTAAGCCAGAAACTGTTTGGTTACCTGTGACAGAAATCGGAGGCTGTGGAATTAAAGCAGGGAAAAGTCCGCAATTAGCTTCGATCTTAAAAGTCGGAGAAGGAGCGGCATTGAAATCCGCCCAGGCGTTAATGATTTCGCCCTTAAAAATAACGGAGAGTGTCTTGCCCTTCTCTCCTGCAGAAACATTGATTTTGTTTCGTTTCAATGAAAATGACTTAAAACCTAAATGGGTCAGCCGCTCCATCGTGGTTAAGGACAACCCTTTAAGTTCTATCTGAGCTTTGGGAAATGCAGGACATCCGGACTTTTCGACCGTACACTTAACCGCAAATCCTTGAAACGTAACCGCCTCTTGACCGTCAAGGGTAATGGTTACAGCGACCTCTTTTTGCGTGTAGGTTGTGTTTTTATCAATTTCCGGCAGTAGTGACGGCATTTCCTGCCTCCTCGTAAATCAATATCCATCGAGAATTGAGCCCCTCGTATTGAGGGTCCGAGTTCCCTAAGGTATCGACAAAAAACAAACGCCCCGAAAATAGAGGCGTCGGATAACAATTGATGTCGGTGCCTACACAGCATCGGCGCCCAGCGAATATCTGGACACCCTCAACCATCAGGTCACAAAAGAGGTATTCGGCAACTTGTCGTAACCGGATAACGCAGTTTTGACCGTCAAGAACACATGAGAACTCTTGGAACGGAAGAGCACTTATAACGATTTGGTTCATTTGCTAAATAAGTTGGCAATACTCTTTAAGACCCCTGGTTTTACTTGAGCTTGTCCCGTGTTCACCTTATTGGCAGAAGTTGCACGTTTGGGCGAATACGAGGTTTTTTGCTGGCTTAGGTTTACGGAGACAATTTCAACAAACGAAGCGTGAACGTTGAGCATTGAGGCGCCCGTCGTTTGAGTTCGGGAAAAATCATAGTGATCGAGCGCCATATTTCGCCAAATTTTGGCGGGGCTAAATATCGTGCAGGTGTTGGTACTGTTCAATCGTCTATCAAGCATGGCAAGGGCCAAAACCTGAATGGCGTAATTACCGTTAAACAAGAACTCTACGTTCACCCGCTCGGGTTCTCGCACAATGTTGAATGCCGCCAGCTGGCCGTTTTCAACGGGCTCTGTCGGAACCCTTGAAGATTTATCTGCATCAACTGCGCCAATAGAGGTGTACGGAACGAACGGCAGAAGGTTATTACCGACTACCGCCCATCCCATGGACATTACAGAATTGATACTTGCCATGTTAATCACCGCCTTTCAAGTAGGCGCTTGCTTGATTCGCCAGCATGTCCTGATAATCCCCTTGGCCCTCCGTTACTGCGCGATAGGCGGCGTCATGTACGGCTTTAGGATCGGCGTTACCCTGAATCGTAATGCTGACATCCGTCTTCATCGGCGCGTTGATAACCGAAGAAGAAGCCCTAGGAACAATCGAAGCAGCGGCTCCGGCCTGAGCTCCCGGAGGTGCTGTAACTGGTGCCTTCTTATCGTCACCAAAACCGAACCATCCGCCCACTGTGTCAATAGATTTAGAAGCCCAGTCAGGTAATTTCCAATCGGTGAAAAACTTCATTTTGTCTTCCAACCATTTGAAAATTCTTTTGCACCCGGATTCAATGTCCTCCCACGCCTTGATGAAGTTATCCTTCATCTTTGGGACGGTATTTATCAGGTTCGCAATATCTTTCGCCAAATCTCCTATAAACCCTACGACAGCCGTGATCGCCGCCACAACCACGTCCCCGAAGGCCTGCAGGAACATATCTTTGAGCGGTGAAAGTTTGTCTAAAAGGTCTGAGATTGACTTCCAGGCGTCCTGAAACGACTTTCGGATTCCTTTGATTTGATCGTCTGTATAACCTACAGATTTCAAGAAATCTTCAAATACGCTCGGTCCGCCTTTGGTGAACACAATTAAGTCATCGATAGCTCCGGCAAGTAGGAGAACCCCAGCGATTAGGAGACCAATCGGGCTTGTCAATGCGCCCAAGAGTTTTCCGGACATCATCAAAGCAGATTTTGGTCCGAACGCTAAGACCGCTGCTATAGAGATGCCTTTTAGGGCTAATTGAATAAACTGGCTGTGCTCTCCAATAAAAGCCGATGCCTTGCCAAATGTCGTAACAGCTTTTTCAATGTAAGGTAGGAAAAATTTAGCAATTCCATTACCGATACTTTGAATCGCCATTCCGGTCACTTGCCACGAAATTTTGAAGCGTCTGGCATTCTCTGCATCTTTAGGCGTTAAGGCGAGTTTCCGATATGTCTCAACCAGCTCTCCCATCTGCTTGTTGTTTTGCAGAAAAACAGCCGCGCTTTCACGTGTCAGCCCGAGATATTTCAGAGCGTAGTTCGCCTGGGCACCGGTCATGCCGTTGAGTTGCTTTCCCATACGAAGGAAAACTTCCCCGCTTGCTCCGGTGCGCTCAGTAAAAGCTTGCATGGCCTGAGTGAACGCCTCAGCGCTTCCTCCCGCGGCCACATTAGCTTTTCGCCATGCGTCAATCTCGGACACATTCATCCGGACTTTTTTAGAGATGTCGTCTAGCTTGGAGCCTTCATCTATGTAATTGCCAAACATGAATTTGGCACCAAACATCGCGGCCAGCGGAGCGGCATAACTCTTAATGGCAGAAAAGACCTGTTTCGCCATTGAATCAAGCTGAGAAAGAGATTTCGAGGCATCCTTTGAGGCCTTAGAAACATCCTTCCCTGCTTTCTTGCCGCTAGTTCCGACATTCTCTAAGTCTTTAGAGGTTTTCTTAGCGTTTTGAGCCGCGTCATTTAACGAGCCCGAAACCTCTTTGATACCGTCAGATCCCTCACCTAGTGCGTCAAGTTTTTCGCCTGCTTCCTGAGCGAATCCGAGCAACTGATTCAGTTTCTCGGACATCAGCTCGAAAAATTTAACTACGTCGTTCGAGTTGACGGATACATCAATAACTAAAGAGTCGGTCTTTTGAGCCATGTTATTAAGCGCTCTTTTGCGCTACCCACGAGTTGTAGTTCTTAATCAAAAGTGCCTCGTCTAATGCGTAGGCATCTTCCAGCGTTAGTTGTGTCTGAAGCTCGACCAAGGACGCCATGCCGCCGTTGATTAAACGAGAGATCAGAGGCGATAGCTGAGTTGTGACTGCTACGCCTCTAACCTTGGCACAATCGGCTAAGAATTCTGCACGGCGGGGGAGAACTGGCGTATCAAGTCGGGAAAAAAACCGAAGTTCGCCTTGAAGCTTTCAATTCTGAGTTTGAGGATGGTCAACGGGCTAGAAATATAACCGTCTGCATCATCGAAGGAGAATTTGATCTCGCTCTTACCGTCCACCTTGTAGACCTCGGAAAGCAGTTCATCCAAAAGGGCCTTCGCTTCTACATGTGGAACACTGACAAGCGCTTTGATCACGTCTCTGTATCCCATTTCGCTCTCAATATCGAGGTTTTTGCCGGTCATCAAGGCAATCCGGATCATTAGATCTTCAGCTTTAGTCGCAGGAAACGGATAAATCTTGAAGGTCAGCTGATTACCGCCGTCTTCCAATTTGATAACTTTCGGTTCCTTCATTTAGATTCGCTCCATGGATTCGAAGTGGAATACCCAGGTTGTCGGCGCCAGAACTTTGTTTAGTGCCGGCATCGGATTTGCTGTCTGCAGCACACCGTTGGAGAACTGGTAGGTCTTGCCGATAGACGGGATCTTGATTGTCAGGTTGCAAACATAGAGCTGTTTGTTGGCGCTCATTGCTTCGTAAAGCGTAGTGAATGCTGTCGCAGTCGGAGAGTTTGCTTCAAGCGTGATCGTTACAGGATAGATGTTCGGAGTAACGCCCGCTGCCATGAAGCCGTCTACGCCCATACGAGTCTCGGCAACCTGTTGAGAATCGGCGGCGATAGCGGCATCTGTCGAGAACCTTTCCAGCTTCAGACCGTTCGGATACAGCTCTTCAATCGTCATCACTGCTGACGCATTGGCGGATGTGATATCTAATTTCGGTTTCATTTCTTATCCATTCCTAAATGAAAAACCCGCCATTACGACGGGTCTACGCGGTTGTGAAATTTCGATTACATGACTGCGGTCAGTGGCATTTCGATTCGTTGGACACTACCGGCGTAGGTGAAAAACAACCCGAGTCTCGGACTTCCTCTTTGGGTTCGCACATTTGCAGAAGGAGCTTCAATCAAGTACCAATAGCCTTTGGAGTAGAGGTCTTGCTTAATTGTCGGATTGTTCGTTTCCGTCAGTAACTGCTGAACCTGAGAGTTGGACAGAGCCAGTCCTGTATCAATTACGCCATTACGCTTGGCATCGTTGATGGGATCGAGCAACCATGCCTCGATATAAGCAAATCCGGTGGCGTTATAGGGAGCGCGATTGATAGCCGCGAACCCGTCCATGATCTGGCGCTGGATGCGTGCCTTGAACCAAATCATGCCGTAAAGGGCATCAATCCATTGATAAATTCCGGAGAGCAGACAGCCTCGGTTGATGAAATCAAACTCAGCGTTACGTGTTGCGAATGCGCCGACGTAATTGACCTTGAGATCATCCAATGCTTCAGCCACTTCGTCACTTAGAACAGAAGCCTTGATGCCGGAAGCTGACTTCGCAAACCACGTCTTAATGCCTTGGATCGCGGACCAATCAATAGAAGCGCCAACTGCAAGGAAGGCCGCGGCATCCTGAGCGGTACCGTAAACCATAGCCAAACAGTTGTAATTACTTTCAGCTAACTGGGCGGCTTTCGTTGTGGACTGGGTAGATTGATCAAGCATCTTTGTGTCTGTAGACCAATCAAAGTACACATAGTCATCATCAATGTCGGCCCAAGACGCTAAAGCAGAAGCCTCAGCCACCTCTGTTACATAAAGAGTTGTGAATCCGACCCAGTTGCGAGAAGCAGAAGTGATAAGGTTCATGTTCTGAGCAGGTGTCAGAGCATCAGAGCCTTGAGAGAGAACGGCGCCGGAATCCTCCGTCAATCCGAGCAATACAGATACATCCGTTCCTGCAGTCGCTTTTGTAGCGAAGGAGATTGAAGCTGTATCACCTGTTTCCGTAGTGGTCAGAATGATGGCATTTTGATCAGAGTTAAAGGCGCCGGAAACCGCTCCTACTGCAGAAGCCAGCTCGGTTGCAACGTCACTGAAAGACTTAGCCGTGGAGAAGTCGAGGTTCACGACTTCTTTTTCTGTGCCGTTGACCGAAATCGTCAGGGAACCGGTCTTAATGGCTGTCAGCTCAGAAAGTTGAGCTGTGAGCGGAGCAGACTTAATCCAAGCGGCCGCATCTGCATTGATTCTGCGGGCCACAAAAAGACGCTGAATCGCCCTCTGCTGATTGTTTACGCCAGAGAAGTACTGATTTGCAAAGTCTGCCTCGGGGGACTCCGCGCCAAAGTAATTCCCGACAGCGGCGGCGGTCACAAATTCAAGTGCCGGAGAATCTGCAGGGATCAGAGCATTCTGGGTCAGCAGCAGACCATTTGTTTCAAGATCGGCGCTCCCAGCTCCAATGACGCGAGGGGTGATAGAAACCAATCGATTAGCATTGATTGACATATTTTTCCTCAAAATAAAAAAGCGCCAGAAGGCGCCGACGATAATTTTTTATGGAGTGGCTATGGACCACGCCAGAAACTCATTTATTTGAAAATATCCTTTACAGCCTTAATCGCTTTTGCAATCACCCAAACTGCGAGTCCGTAACCTATTAGGTAAACGGGAAGAGCTGCATACAAAGGAACGGCAGTGACCATGGTTAGGGCCTCCGCTAGGTCGTGTAGAATGTTCATATTGACTGATTCCCTTGCAATCAGTTAACTCAAACCCCGCTCAGCTACCAACTGAACGGGGCTATTTTTTTCCTAAAAGACTGCAAACTATTGTCTTTAGGCTTATCTGTTGTTAAAATCACACCTAGATTTTTCAGGCGGCCTAAAGGAAGTCGGTCCTTGACCTTCCCGGAGGGCCTGAAATTAAAAACCCGATGAACTCTGGCTCTGTGAAGACCATCACCTAGATAAGTCGGGTTTTCTATTATCAAAATCTAATCCTCACGATTTCATAGTTTTCTGTCGGAGCCGCGTCTTTAACTGGTTTAATCGGAAAGACTGCATGTGTTTGTTTTTTAGAGAAGCCTTGATTCTTTGAGTTACCAATGTTGTACACCTGCTCGTATCCCGGGCCGTTCTGAATTTTTGGTCGGGGACGTTTGGGGTCTTCTCTCTTTCTACTTATGTCGACGCTAAATAAGATATTTTCACCTTGATAGGGAAACTTTTTGTAAACCGTCAAAAAATCATAATCCTCATTATGCTTAGGGTCGTGAGACCATCTTGTTTTTATGCCTTTTGATAGGATTGTCTGCAGTTTAGACATCCCAACCAATTGTCTTTTGGCGATTTCCTTCCTCTTTTTCGGATTAGCCTTTCCCTCCCCCATGTAAAGGTACTTTCCACTCTCGTCAACGAAGCTTTTCCCAAGGATAACTTTGCTCATTCCTGTCCCAGGAAGAATGACAGAATATGAACCCTTTAATGATTGGGCTGCTTCTTTAAGAACTGTTCTAGGATTTTTCCCTTGGTCGAGGTCCCGAGTGAAATCGTCCAATTTAAATTTTTGGTTTCGCTGAGACGCTTCGATTTTTTCACCGGCTTCCCCAGACAATGATCCATCTTTGTCCAAAGGAATGTGAGCATTTTTAATTGTTATCCAGCCTTTAGGATTTTCTTCTGCATCCCTTGCTTTACCAAGATCTGCATAGGTCCTACCCAAGCCGTACATCATTCCTAGCTTGAATGCACGCCCAAGTTTGAAAGCAAGTTGCTCGTTCATTCTTTTTCCTCCGGCGGGTAGCTCACATCAACGTTTTTCAGGTCCACATCAACCGCACTAAAGAAGCCCATGGAAACTTTGATCTGGCTCTGCAAGCTGAGGTGAATCATCAGCGTGGATCTCCGGACATAGTTGTCAGAGTCCCCGACAATGGTGGTGTCTCTTGGATCGTCCGCATGCAGTAGGCTGATTCCTCTATCAACGAAGAACTGGACGCCGACCTGAGATCTGCATACAGTCTCCAATGCTTGAGCTCTCAACATCGCATTCATGCCATCGGAGCCGTTTAGCGTCGAGGCGTAGCAATCGACTTGAATCAATACTTCCGTAGTCGTCGAGAGGTAAACATTGTCATCGGTTTGGTCCTGCTCCCAATCCTCAGCGCTCGTCCCATGGCGAACGCTTGAGATGTAGGAATAGATGACGTAATCGTTTCCTTCAGAGGGCAATGCCAGATTGTTCTGGTTACCGTAGAAAATGTTTTCCGGCGCTACTTCCGGAACTGCAAATATCTCAAGAAACTCCTGGATCGCTGTCCGGATGTTCGGGGTCAGGTTTTGTGCTTTCATCTTCATCCTCGGCGATATTCAGCTTCTGAGGCGTAGTTTGGAATGTGCAGCGGACCGCCTCCCAACCGGCGTCCGAAAAATCCTCGATCACCGCAGTGATCAACCACTGGCCACCCTTGGAGTCTTCGACATAATCTCCCGACCTGGCTAAGGGCCTATAGATTGCCCAAGGCCGCTGCTTCTGGTCGCTCGATGCGTAGAGGTACAGGCGCCGGATGATGGTGTTCTGTCCCGCTAGATTCGCGTGGTCAAGAGCGCTATCGCCTTCGCTTTGAAAATTCCCCTGAATCTCTTCAGGCGGTGCGTAATACGCTTGGACAATACCTCCTACATTCCTTTGACCGGCCGATCGATACAGCTTGAATTTTTCGTCAGCATAGTTGGCGTTAATCGCCTGGCGGACAATTGCGTGTAGGTTGAGAGACATTAGGAAACCTTCGCTTGAATAGAGGTTCTAAGAACGCCTGTTAGGGTCAGCGGTTTAGTCGTGTTTACGTTATTGGCAAGTTTTCCACCACCCTTTGCTTTGCGAACCTTAGCGATTTCCCCTGTAGCTTCAAAAAGAGCCATCGTAAGGGCTGATCTTTTAGGAAACGATCCTGCAGGGATACCTGCGTTGTCAATCGTCTGAACAATATCGTCTACTGCGGCCTGACCCATTGTCTTGAGGGAATATGTAATGTCGAAAGTTTTTAGGAAATACTTTCGGAATATTTCCTGCCACTCCGCTCTTTTGTGAGCGTAGGTAGCTCTCATGAACGGACGCGGGGGCATGTAGAGAGTCGTGAATTTGCTGTTCGGAGGCAGTCCAAGCTGAGCCGACAAGTAGTGTCCTTGCTTGCTCGTCACTGACTGGACCCACCCATATTCCAGATACATCCCAATGGTTGCGATGTCCGGAATCATTATTCCGACCTCTAGCTTTTTATTGCTATCGGCCTTGATCTTCTCTGACAGCTTTTTGAACGCATTGTTAGATGTGATGTTGATGCCCATCGTCATCATCCCCAAGGATGGTAATTATTTCCCGGATAAACTCTTCCGCCGATTCGGTATTTGGCAGTCAGCGTCCAGTACATGGCGCCGCATTGGGTTTGAGCCCACCAATCTCCGACAAAAGTATTCGTTTTCAGAAGGTCAAAGCTGGTACTCACACTTCCCTGCGTAGCACTGGCAATCCTGCCAACCTGACCGTTCGGCTGCTGGCTGAGTGTCAGCAGGTGGCAGGTTGCAAGATCAAGAAGGCGCTCCCTTGTATAGATCTTGTTGTCCGGATCATAGGGAGCAAAGCTGTCGGCGTCTGTATTCCCCACGAACTCCACCGCCACATCAAAGTAGAACTGGAGAGTTTCATCCGGGAATTTAACTTCATCCGAAAACGCAGGATGAAGGATTCGAAATTTTTCAGGATCAAAGACGACGACAGCCATTTTGTTAACCTTCTTCGTTCTTAACTTCTTCAACGTTGACCGATTCAGGATCGATCGGATTGAGCCCGTGAGACGCTTCTTTTAATTCGTCCTCTCGGCCTCTGAATTCTTGAACTGATTTCATCTCAAGCAGGCACGGAATACCGCCGTTCACGCCTGTGAATACAGCCTCCTGACCATGCATGCGCTTGATGTTTTCCCAGTCCTCTTTATCGATCTGGAATGCGACAGAGTTTCCCTTGCCCAGCAGGATCCCGTCACGTTTTCCTCTAAGCGAATCATTTACGCCCGGGAAGATGATCGTCTTTGTTCCGCCATTGCCGTTGGGCACATCATCAAATTTGAGGCCGTGGGCCAAGGTGCAAGCAATGATCACGGTGGACTGAGTTTTAGCAGCGCTCTTCTTCTGGGTATTGCTGAAGTTGTCTGCGACTACCTTTCCGGATGTTGCTTTCTGATTTGTGGTGTTGGTACGAGCCATTATTTTCAATCTCCTAAGAAAGAGGCCCGAGAGATCGGGCCTCCGTAGCTGGTTATTTCAGGTTAGACGCCAAGCATTGTTGCGACGAGACTGGGCCGACGAATAACAGCGCCCCAAGTTCCGCCAACGACCTTCTGCTTGTAGCTGGACATTTCCGGAACCACACGACCCAAAAAGTATTTCTCAGAGAATGCGCAGATACCGGTTTCAATGCCAAACAGGTCAGGAACAGTCATGTACAGCATTTCACCTGCAGTTGTGGTCAACTCAGGAAGCTGAACAACCTCGATGTTGGGGAATGACTGCTTGAGCATTGTCATGGCCGTAAGACCGAAGGAGTTCGGCTCAGTCAGGTAAGGAGCTCTGGTGTTGCTGACAGCGAGAATGATGCGGGAGTTCTGATCAACCAGACCGCCGTTGTTCTTGCTAATTTCCGCCCACAGCTTGTTAATGTCCGTATAGACAATGTTTGCGGTTTTTTCAGGCTGTGCAGCGCACTTTGCCGCCCACGTAGAGTTAGCGGTAGAACCAGTGGTGATGGAAATCGGAGAAATCGAAGCGTTCAGGTTCGGGTCATTTAACAGACCGTAGACCTTCTTACCTTCGACACCATACAGCGAGAACTTGTTGTGAGCCATCGCCATAACGTAGGCAGAGGCCTGTTGTTTAGAAGAAACAACATTCAACTTGGCCTTGGCCGCAAGACCCACCTCACGATCACCGTATTTGATGACGGTCTGGAACAAGAAGTTTTCGCGGGTCGGGTACTCCACGTTAACGTCTGTGGAGACATTCTCTGCGAAGTCAGAGTAAGGAGTCACATTGCCGGCGTATTCTTCGACCGGGAAGGTGAAGAAGTTATCTGTCCAGTCGCCCTTTCTTTCTTCGCCGAAAATCTTTGTAGCGTTCTGGGCGGCAAACAGAATAGGGACGACCTGCGGGTCAATGAATGTCGTGAAGACGGACGGGACGCCGACAGACACAGGGGTCTGCAATGCGGCATCTCGAGCCATTGCCTTAACCGTTGCATCGTAGTCGACGTTGATCTTACCTTTGGCGTCTGTGGAATAGGACATGAATCCTTTTGCTTCCACACCATGCACGCCTTTTTGCTTTGCTAATTCAAAATCGTTCATTTTTTACCTCAGATTAGGATCCGGTCGCGGCAGGCTGATAACCCAGGCCGTGATTGGAAATGATGATCGTGTCGCCCTTTGCGCCAGCCGTCTGAACTGTCCAACCGGTGTCATTTGTGGCGCCGGCAGTACCAAACGAGATGGCGCCGGTAGTCGGATTACAAAGAACCGCCTGACCGACTGTTGCGGCTGCGGGAGCAACGATGTAGTAATCACCTCGAACAGCAATCGTCAGCTCAGAGCCCTCCGGGTAAATATCCGGAGTATCTGTGCCCAGCTCGATAGACGCTGTGAACGTGCGCTCAACAAATCCGATCGGCTTGTCCCCTGCAGAGCCCTTCAAAGAGGCGATGGGGAATTTCACTGCTGTTCCGGTTGTGGAGGCGGCCACAGCAAACGCAAAACCACCGCACTGGACAGTACCGTCAGACAAATAGTTCTGAGGCGTGTAGACGGCCTGATTGAATGCAACCTGCTGTCCCGGAATGCCGATAGCAGGATAGAGACCTACAGATTTTTGAAGCATCAAAAAATCTCCTATTTATTTAACATTGTTCAAAATTGCGCTGACGGCAGTCGGCTTCTCGGTCACCCGCGCGCCGGAGTCTTTCGCACCAGCTAATGCCTTTCGACCCTGCATGTATGCGCGATACGCAGAACGAGCTTCGGATGCGGGGATGTTTTTCAAACCGAGTTTCTTGAGTGCTGCCACATAGATGGAACCAGCGGAGTCATAAGAACCCGCACGGATAACACCTAACACCGGTTTGACTTCTTCGATTGCGGCCAGTTCAGAGTAGATGGCGTTTCTGAGAATCTTCATGGAGTCAGAAGCAGAGCTCTTCTCTTTCTTGCCCTCTTCAGGTTTCGGATCCTCATCTTGTGCGCCTTCATCTTTCTTCTGGGCGTAATTCAATCCGACGGCGAAAGCCTTCTTCTCTTCTTCAGAAGCTTCATCAAGACCACAGGATTTCAGTGCATCTTCCGCTTCTTTTTCGAGATAGCGTTCTTCGCCTTCACGTTCATGATCAGAATCGAGGCGTTTAGGATCGTCCTTTTCACGCTTTTCACCGTAGAGGACGCCAGCTTCAAAACCAGCCTTGAAGTTCGGATCCTTCATCTTTTCATCGAGCTCCGGATCGTCGTCCTGCGCCTCTTTTTGATCATCGGGCTTAGGATCTTCGTCTCCTGTAGCCTGAGAGTAAGCCAGGTCAGACAGAGTGGTCTTAAGCTTTTCAGCTTCTTCGTCCGTCAGGCCTTTTGCCTTCAGTCCTTCGATGATTTTTTGAATCATCGCGTCTTTGTCATCATCTTGAGCGCCGTCAACGATTTTTCCGTTAGGATCAACGGAATGCAAATCGATAATCGCCTTTGCTAACGTCACTTCAGCCTGCTCAACAGCGTCATCTTTTTCCATATTGAGAAAGTCCTTATTAGAATCGCGAACTCTTACCTCAGGCCCAGCGCGCCCAGTTTCAACAAGCGCAAGATGGTTCGCTCTGATCTTGCGTTGCACATAGTCGTATTTCTCTCCATCAGGTGTCTCACCCGGCGAGAAGTCGGGCTCGAACGTGTACGCAAGACTCAACTCACGCATTGAACCGTCTTCGATCCTGCTGCGTGCGTCCTTGTCGTAAATGTGCAGAGAGTTAACTAAAAACGGAGCCTCAAAAGCTCCGTCCGTTCCGGTAGTGCCGACCCGAGTTTGTTTGTTCTCGGGGGCTCCGTGATCATCGTGATGCTCAAGATGAATCGGGATACCGTTAATTGATTGAATCGTTTCGGGAGAGCTGAGTTCTTCGGGCGGTCGATAGGCGTGATAAATCTTCTCCGGATCAAGTCCGAGCTCTCGCCAGCCTGCAATCTCCTGGCCGTAATACGGAGCAACCTGAACTCTTGTCAGCGGAGATTTTTGGACATGGAGGAAACCATTGTCATCAACAGATCGAACGCTCACAGAATCAATTGCAACCGTGCGTTTTAGATTTCCCACAGTAATAACCTCGAATATTGTTTAATCCGGAAGAATGCTTCTGAACTGGCATCTGCACCAGTAAAGCTCACCTGGCATCACATTCCGCCCGACTTCCTTGTCGTAAAGACCCTTAGAAAGATCAAACTCTTTGCCGTTCATCTCAATGTGGCTTTCTCGACTGGTGTACTTGCCGGGGACGTGAATCCAAACCCCGCGAGTAATGCCCAAACCTTTGCAGTTAGCCTGCTGAATCTGCTGATTCAATTTGAGAGTTTGGTCAATTGCCACACGCTGAGCTCGTTGAGCTGTAAACGAAGAAGAACGGCCAAGAGCTTCGACAATCTGCGAATAGGTACCGCGACCTTCATACGCATCCATAAAGGCCGCACGGATGTTTGTCAGCTCAGACGTTGTGATGTTGCTGATGAGGCTTGTCGTGTCGGCGACCATACGCGGGAGCTCATTCACTGCCTGTGGCGTAATGAAAAAGTGCTTTCGCGTCTGCCTCATCTCGTAGGCAAAAACCGAAGCCGGAACTCCTGCAGCCAGCAGTGATGCTTTCTGGGCCGTTGAGACATCAGTAGCGAGATTCTTCACGTACCATTCAGCGATCTGACGTGTTTCCCGATCTGCGGTTTTCATCCAGTTGCCCATGTTGCGGGCAATGAAGTCATCAACATTGCGACGGAATCGATCAGGATCACGAAGAACCAAGCGGTTGATTCGTTCCTTGATATTCCGAAGCCGTGCGCGATCGAGAGGATCATCCGGACGGAACGTTAAGGAAGCGTCCTCGGTCAATCCTCCAGCATCAGACAGATAAAGAAGTATCTCGTTGAGAATCCTATTTCTGAAGGACTTCAAGAAGGTGTCGAGCTTCCTTTTGAACTTCGCTTGTCTGCCTAGATTCGGCTGAACGGCACGAGCAGTCTTCATTAGAAAATCTCTCCAGCTTTGTCTTCATCAGTCTTCGGCGCCGGCGCCACGTTCTCAGCCGATCGCTGTTTCAGGAAGTTGTTCATCAGCTCATTCTGCTGACTGGGATCATCAGTCATGAGTTCGCCTTCCATCCCCTCCGGCAATTCTTCCGGAATGAAGTCCAGACCCATATCTGAATCACGGCGGACAAACTCGCGGACTTCTTCAGCGCTCAGAACATTTCGATCCTGCAGCACTGCCAGCATGTCGACCTTTGTCTTAGCTGTGATTGCTGTAGCAGCGGCATCGGCCTCTCCGAGTTCGTTGAACTTGAATGTAACGGACGGATCAACATGACCAAACTCAACCAACTGGATAGCCTTCAAGACGGTTTGTATTGCGTCTCGATTGAGCTCCTGTTTCGACTTGATATGGTCGTAATAGTTTCGGATATCGCTCTGACCGGTCGCGTTGAAACCACTCGGAGAAATTCCGAGGAGCTTGACCGCAGGCGTGCGGTTGATAGCCGCAATGAATTCCAATGCCTGCCGGATGATGCCTTCAACTCCTGAGATCGTCAGAGTGATGTTCTGCAGATCCTCCGAAGAGTCACATGCAAAAATGGCCTCATTCGAACGGTAACGCTGTAGAAGCATCATCTTCGCGTCTAACTGCTCAATCCCGCCAGCCTCAAAAGCCTCAGCGAAATTTGTTTTGAATACCGTGAGGTTGAGTTTCTCCAGAATGCTGACCCCTGTTTCCCGGGCTTTGTTCCAGTGGAGAACGTAATCCCAAAGGATCTGAGCCTGTGGGATTCCAAGGAAGTTATAGGCAGGCCTCAGAAGCAGCGGAGGTTCATTGTCAACTAGTCGAATAAGACGAGATGCATGCACCTCTTGGCCAAGAACGAACCAAGATCTCGGCTTCAAATAATCGTCTTTGAGCGGCTGGCTGGCGTTGTAAAATCCCGGCGAGACATTGACCGGATCAATAACGATAAATTTGATCGCCTTATCCTCGCCCACTAGCTCGGCTGACTTGTCGGAATAATTGAGAGGAAGCTTTAGCGCTTCTCCTTCAACTCCTGTGTCAACGAAAATGAAACATCCTCCCATGAAACCAACAATGCTCAGAGCTTCATTAAAGAGCTTCCTCAGTCGATATTTGTTCTCCTGAAGATCTTGTAGCTTCTTTACGTTGTCTGCCGATTCGTCTTCTCCGCCCTCGACCTGAATCCATTCCCGGCACATATCATCTGCAACGGTCTGAATGCAGGTGCGGATCATGCCGTTCTGGGCGATATTCTGCAGGACGCCGTAGCCGACGAATGAAGTCATCGGGAACTGGCCTAAATCCAAAGCGTGCTGTGTCAGTGAGGCATAGTACGCATTGAAACTCGAGCCAATCGCGGCATCATTTGTAAAACGAGACTCTTCTTTCTCCGGCTCTTTTGTGTTCAAGGTAATCGGAGGATAAAAGAGCGTTTTGGCCTCTTCGGTTGAGAACGATCTTCTAGGAGGCACGAAGCGAGAGCTTACCGCATCGATGATCTTTTGATTGATCTTTCGGCGTTTGTTTTCGTCTAGTTGATTCATGATTTTCAAAATCTAAAACGTGCCTGCTGCATCTGCTCTCGGGTCAAAATGACGCCTGAGCCGTTGCGGAAATAGTTCAATGCCTGAGTTGTGCTATCTACCTGGTCATCGTGAGAACCCGCAGGAAACTCAAGCAACTCACTGACGTAATGCGGCACCCAAGGCGCTTCAGTGTCTTCCGGAATAAAAACATTCCCTGCCTCGAAGTAAGGAGTGACGGACGATGCCCTTGCCTCCTTTGATTCGGTGGGCGTTATCGGAACAAACCCAGAAACCGTAGATTTCAGCTCTGAAATAACCGCCGAGCCGTTAGCTTTGTCTTCAACCAGTTTCCGGACAACACGCGGCCACTTTTGTGCAAGAACGCGGACCATCTCTTTTGTCTTCACAAAATCCCATTGGCCTCGTACTTGATCAAGCAGGTAAAAATTCGGACCTTTTTTGCCCCAAACCTGACCGACCACATAGTCGGAGTTTTTGGAATCCTTGAACGTCATATCCCACGACATGAGCGTATGGTCAAACTCGGGAGGCAGGCTTGATGCTGTCCATCGTCTAAACCATTCAAGTTTGAACAAAGCTCCGCCATCGGGCACTGGATGCTGCTGATACAGAGCCTCCCAATCTCGACTGCCTATCGTTTTCTGGATCTGCAGCAGAGTTGAGAGCGGATAACGCTCAGGATGCAGAGCTTCCCCAGCTTTGCGGTGTAATTCGTCATGCTCGGCGATAGCCGGATAATTTACGATCCGGAATGTATCGCCCTCTCCCATCCTCTGGATCAGTCGACCAATCAGATCGTCTGTGTGCCAACGGGTGGCCATTACGATGACTCCACCTCCGGGAGACAGTCGGGTGTAGGCGGTAGATGTGTACCAGTCCCAAATGGAGTCTCGGATAGTCTTAGAACCTGCTTGAGCTCGGTCTTTAATCGGGTCGTCGATAATCAAAATATCGGCACCCTGACCCGTTATACCGCCACCCACACCGCAAGAACGATAGGCGCCGGCATGACCAACAATCTCGAAGAGGTCAGAGGTTCTTATATACGATCCTCGGGAGTCGGTACGCACTCTCGAATTGCTGAGCCGAGTATTCGGGAACAGCTCAAAGTATTTCTCATCATCTATTACGCGTTGAACATCTCTGTTGAAGCGCTGTGATAGGTCTGAAGAATACGATGTTGCGATGATTTGAAGTTCTGGATTTCTCCCAAGAGCAAAAGCCGGAAAGCGCCTAGAAACAAGCTCACTCTTCCCGGATCTCGGAGGCATCGTGATAATTAGCCGAGGAGACTTTTTATCTGCCACGTCCTGCAGAAACCTGTCCAGCTCATCACAAATTTCTTTGTGTACCCAGCCGAGCAGGTAGTCAGGTTTTGTGTGCAGTGTGAAAAAAGACAGGCCCTTACGGGCCTTAGCTAGTCTGATCTCCTGTATCGTTGGAAGCCGCATTCACAATACCCTCCAGCGCGTCTAACTGTTCCAAGGTGAGCTTGCTTAGATCCAGCTGGTTAACCTTATCGACCTTGACCGGTTCACCGTCTTTTCCAGTGATCTCCTTCCTGTCAGTCTCTTTCCACCCACAGCGACTCTTCATGTAAAAAATGGTCGCTGCCGGATTGCCCTCCCTAATGAGGGACATTAGTTTTCCGCCCACAAAGGCGTTTGCCTTAGCCTTTCCCTTTTTTATGGCGGTGGCAAAATTGGCAAAATCTTTTTTTCGATTTCTCAAGGTCCGATAACTGATCCCGAGCGCGAGAGCGATCTCCTCCTCGTTGTCACAAACCTGAGCCAGTTGTTCAACCTTCTCTAGGTCAATCTGAATGCGTGGACGAGTCCGCTTCTTTTGAACTTTTTCTTCCATGCCTTCAACCTGCCTTTGGTTAACCGGTCATATCGATGATCTTCTGAATTAGATCCTCGGGTCCGAAACTCTTAACGAAATCCTGAACCTGCTCTTTGTATTCGATCGGAATTGAGAGCGTCAGATTAAAGCTGTCTGCCTCGGGTTCATCTTTTTCCGGTTCTTCCTCAGCGGGTTCGGTAGTTCCACACAACAAAGCATTCAGCTCCTCGTCTGAGAAACCGGTGACTGGCGACAAATCTGTATCCTGCAATTCCTGCAGCTCAATTCTCAAGAGATCAATATCCCAACCAGAATTAAGAGCAATTCGATTGTCTGCGAGGATAAAGGCTCTCTTCTGAGCCTCAGATAATCCGGTTAATTCAATTGTCGGTATTACCTTCAGTCCGAGCTTCTTAGCCGCCTTCAGGCGTCCATGTCCGGCAATCACTCCACCCTGTTCATCAACCAGGATAGGATTGTTGAACCCAAATTCCTTGATCGAACTGGCGATTTGATTCACCTGTTCCTCAGAATGCGTCCGGGCATTATTTGCGTACGGAATCAAGTCATTGACCGGCCTGTAGAGAATTTTGAGTTCAGATTCTTTCATAGCTTTAAAAAGGTGCGCCCAGCATTTTCAGCCGAGCGCACTCCAACCAACCCCAAGGAGATAGTTTGTTAAGGCGGTTTTCTCCGCCATTCTCGTCAGGAGAATTAGAAATCCAGCGGAGTGAGCATCTTCCCGTTGGGAATCTAGGCTTGCCGGATGTTGTAAATGGCTCGGTGCTTAAGCCCACCGAGAGGCTGGCGGTTTGTCGATAAACGTTGTGGACAACAATGAAACCGCAAGAGAAATCAAAGAGCCAAGCAACCCAAGATAATTGACAGAATCAACATGAAATTGATTGTCCGGAGTGCATAGCCTCGTCTGTTATGGATGGCATTAAGTGCATCGATTGAGCGCTGATACTGTTTGAGCAAATCCTTCTGGACGGATAGAACTGGCACATCATCTTGGTAATGAGTGTTCAGCCATCTCAGGTAATCCTTGCAGATTCCGGAAGGATAAGCAGCGCCGCTTGAAAAGATAATCGACATCAGCAAGGACGCAAACCCTAAAGCAGCGGAAACAACTGCCAGCCACAACCTCCAGCCTTGGAAGAAATGGTTGTCGAATAGATAAAACAGGACACCGAGAACCACGACGCAGAAGCCTTGGTAGAAGGCTAGCCGCTTGGTTTGCTCCGGAAGCTCGGCGATAATTTTTCTATCCAGTTCGGCTTTGGCGGTATCGATAAGGATGGATGCAGTCTGGATGTCGTACTTATTAGGTTCGATCATAAAAATTCCGTTGTTGACCTCTGAGAGGCAACAGATAACAAAAAAGCCCCGGAATCGGAGCTCTCGTATTCGCCTGACTTAACCCTCAGTGTCTCGTTCTCTTCGGACACACCGGTTCCTCCGCAAGGAACCGTCATCTTTAAGCCTTTAGGCGGCCTGGCAAACAGGCTTGAAATTGTCTACTTGTGACTATACACCAAAAAGAAGCCCCTCGGGCTGGAGGGGCGGAGTTTCAAATTTCGATTGTTAGGCAGCGTGCGTCAACGCCCAATGCTTGTAACAGTCAAGGTCTTTGACTGAAAATCCGAGATCATCGAGCGAGCGTTCGAGCTCAACAAAATTAAGGTTGTTCACAACGTCCCAAAGTTTACTTGCGTCGGGTACATCCAACGCCAGCATGACTCGCGTTGCTTGCATCATAGGCTTTCTGAAAAGGTAGCGGTGGTAGTAGCAGAACACCTGCAGAGTTCTCAAAAAGTCCGCGTCAACAACGTATCTTTGCGGCCTCTCGGTCTCTGGAGAAGTGGTAGTCGGAGCTTCGGGCACGCTCAAGTCAACCGTTTCAATAAAACGCAGGCAGTCCTCGAACTGCGATTGTTTGAGTTCTGTGTAGCGTGGGATTTGGTAGCGTACCTTGATTGCGCGGTAGATCGTCTGATAGTACACAGCCGTTTTCTTTGCGCGTCTTGCTACTGCCTGTTGGATTGCAACCTGCTGGGCATTGGTGATCGTATCGCCGATTTGCTTTTGCGCTCTTAGTTGTTCTTCCATCCGGTCAAAAGTGTCGATATAAGCAATTTTGAACTTTAGGGCAACTTCTCCTGTGAAACCCATCGCTAAAAGAACAAAACCTTTTCGGTCCATTCTGTAGGCAGGTCTGTTTTCTCCCTTTGCGTCCTTGACTTCAACCAGCGCAAAATTGCGCTCGTTAAGCGAAGGGGCTTGTTCTATGAGGCTTCGGATGGATCGGAGGACATCTTTGTGGAGTTTGCTGAAGAGTTTGGCAACGTCTGTTGAAAGAGCTGTAACAGTGTTGTTCACAACAGAAACAACCGGTGCGGGAGCACAGATATTTTGAAATGACATTTAAGTCTCCTAAGTAAGTTTGTTGTCCTTACTTCCACCCGCCAAGATGGAGAGCAAGGTCTAAGGGTTGGCGGACCGCTACTTAGGGAACGGCCAGTCTTGCGACTGCCCTTAGCCTCACTCATTAGAGACTTTTAAAGGAGGTGGCGTTTCGCCATCCCCTTGCAACCAGCCATAAAAAAACGCCTCTCGTCGACTGATCGCCTAAGTAGTTCGGGCCGCCAAGCCCGCGCTGTTATTCAACAGCGAGGTCAGTATAGCGATACTCCGAGAAAAAATAAATAGGTTCATCTTAAGAAACATTTTTAAGTGCCTGTTGAATTGCGACGGGTATTGCCGCTTTAATGAACTCCCATGAGAGGGATACGCCGCTTCTTTTTGACATTCCTTTGATTATTTCCCAAATGGTTTTATCTCGCAAAGCGTCAAGCAAATCATGCCCTGACATCGATATGTACACACCTTGAAAATCCCAATATCCAAAACTCCCATCCGAGCGTCGCGTTACTTGCCCGTTTTTAAGGATTCCCGCATCTAGCAAGATTTCAAAATGACCTAAAACTATCGTTTTTGCATCGTCACGGGTAGTGTCGGTTATTAAATCCTCATATCGTTTTTCAGAAAAAAACTCGTGCAATGTATTGTTTTCAACGTTTATTAAAATCTCTTTAACAATCTGCCAGTCTCTTACCATAACCCCTCCATTGTTCAATCTATTTTAACCAATTCCGGCAACGCAATTTTCGCCAGTTCAATAACGTTTTCAATCGTCAACGGAACACCTTTTTCTTTAGCGTATTTCTTTAGCTTTCCTATGAAATTATCGGTGCGAAGAGATTCAAGGAGTGAGTACCCTTCAAAGGTCAAACTCGGTTCTCCCTCATACGCAAAACTAAAGAACCCGTCAGCGCTTTCTTTAATTTCGATGTTTTCGACATAATTGGCCGAGCTTAAAAGCTTGATATGTCTCAGGACAACCACTTGAGCCGGATTTTGTCTCGACTCTAAGCGTTCAGAAAGCAACTGGCCCTCTTTCCATTGAGAAATACTATCCGCATCCTCTAAAAATTCTTTAATCGTCTCAGCCTCAACGTGAGCGAGAATCGTTCTGATTAGACTCCAATCAAGTCGCATTTTTAACCTTCCTTTCGTTGATTTGTTCGAAATATCGAACTCGAAAAGCGAAAAATATCAAGGCATCCTCAGTCCACCGGTCAAGCTTTCTCCGCTTGATGTTCCAGATTCGCTTACCTGCCTTGCTCAATGAAGACTGGGAGCCAAACACATATAGCAGAACAATCAGTTTCGCTGTCCGGACATTCAACCCATGGGTTCCGATAGAGAGAACTTCGGTTCCCGGCGCCGAGAAGTTTTGCCAAACGAGGTTGAGGAAGTCTGCATCTTTCATGTTAATTTCGCAGGCTCTTAAACCGCTATTGCCATCATCTTCTGTGTAGTCCTCAGAAAAATCCGTCTTGTTTCTCGTCAGTGCGAGAGCTCTCTCCACTGCGTAGGCAATTGAGACGTTTTTGACAACACGGTCACGATATGCCCGGCGCCAATTGTCCAAACGAGGTCTGAGATCATCAATGAGTTTTTGTTCTGTTTCTGTCATCCAAGAGTCCTCACGTAGCTAAACAGGCAGTAGAGATAAATAATCCCGAGAGCTGATAGCCCCCAGAACTCAACCTTTTTTCTGAGTTTGTCGCGGCGTTCTAAATAATCCGTAATCCATTTGAAGATCCAAAGGAAGACGAACATCGCGACGTAGCAATTGATCATCCAGAAAACATAACCTTCAGTGCTAGTAGGCCAATACATTCCAGCCCCCTCCCTCTTTCTTCGGTTTCGGCGTGACGACAAACAGCGGAATCGGGCACTCATCAGCGCACACCTTGCACTTCACTTTTGCGTCATCTGTGAAGATCCTCAGAGACCCTTTTACTTCGTGGATCTCTAGCGTTTTATCCGGACGCATGACCAAAAAATCAGGCGTGTATGAGCATCGGTTTGAGGCAATCTTCCACGTGAAGCGCTCGAACCAATATTTGAGGATTAACCCAGCATTTTTCTGTTGCTCAAGGTAATCTCGATAAGCGGCCTCGGTCCGATTCATTTCACCGACCTTGAGCCTGCCTTTTGCTTGTAAAAACCTCTTCATTTATCCCTCCTGATTGAGTTTGTGTTGTTTGGTTGAATTCTTTGATGCTGTTTCTAGAACATTAGAGTTCCGTTGAGCGATGATCTGAGCGTGTGAGGGCCAACGTTCAAACTGCGAGAAGAAGTCTCTCCTGCGTTGAATTTGATCGTCTCCCGCTTGTTCAAACACTGTGCACCGAGCAAACGAGACCGGATAGCACTCGATTCCGGCGCCTTTGTCCGGATGGTGACAGTAGATGTTCATGTCCCCAAAGGACTGTTTTGGAGGCAGATGCTTCTTCCCGTCAGGTCCTATCCAAAAGGCCTGAGCATGAATGCAGTAGAGGCAGCACCCGCTCATTCAGACTTCCTTCGGAAAGCACAAACGAAATCGACAGCAATAACCATCCCCAAAATCTTCAGGCTGTAATCAATGTTCGATCCTGAGTAGGCGAACCATGCAAAGTCGATAAGGCTTAAGACTCCACCGGATAGACCTACCAGAGCGAAGAAATTAAGGACATCAAAGTTCATTTCGTTCCCTGCCAAATAGCAACCGATCACACAGCATCCGAGCACGTACACGCAAAAATATCCAAAAACGTCCATGCTTTAACTCCTTTTTAACCGATCGGTTAATTTGGTTTCCTTACTGATCTGAAGCGCCGCTCTCACCAGCAACCCAAACAGCACCAGATTGATGAACACGACCGGCGCCAAAATGATCAGTAGCAACTGCCATGCACTCTCTGACATAAAATCTCCTAAAAGTACGGTTCAGGAGCTGGCGCTGACTGTGTTAGCTCCAGCCACGGTCTAACCGGTACACGCGTCCACGACGTGCAGAAATTCAGACTGGCGTTGTCTCTCCAAAGCTTGATGAAACCTTCCCAAGCTCCGTTTCTCTGCTTGCACAGGTTCAAAACAAAATCAGGCTTGGTGTCATCGACATCTTTTCCTTCCGCCTTCTTTTGCACCTTGGAGAAATCACGAGCCAAGACAAAGACATTGAAGGCAATGTTTGTGATGTTGGAGCTCCCTTTGATTGAATCTTTTGAAGCAGAATCAAAGACGGAGTAAGTTTTTGAGCCGGCATCCCCGCGCTTACGGCAATGGGCCACAACAACAATGTGGACATTGTTGGTCCGAGCAAACTCAACCAGTTTGGTCATCACATAGTCCGTCTCCTTCTTGTCCATGTCGTCCCTGACGCACATCATCAGAGAATCGACAAAGAGAATGTTCGATTGGTAGTCATGGACGGCGGAATCCAACAGGCGCAACAGCTCATTGGGCGCAACTTTTCGCTGCAGATCGCAAATCCGCATTTTTGAGGCAAATTGTCGAAAAAACAGATCAACATCCGGCGCTTCAATTTTTCGCTTGTTCTGACTGCAAACTGTCTGCATGAGCATGCGTTCAATCGTTCTAACCGGCGCCATCTCAAAAGAAGCGATGTACAGAGAGGCTCCGCAAGAAATTAGGTGCAGTCCAATCTGCCCCAGCAAAAGAGATTTGCCGGAACCGTTTTCACCGGCCAATACCGTCAGTTCTCCTGGTCGGAATTCAAAATCTATCGGACGCCCGACACAGCCTTCATTCGTTTGAGTAAAGGGAAGCGTGAACTTGGACACATGAGTCTTCTTCGCTTCCAAATAGTTCTGGAAATCGTTTTTGAACTCGAGAACGTCCTTGTTGATAAAAAACTCAGGAGACTTGTACGCCCTGCTCTCGTAGTCGGCGAGCGATGTTTCTATCTCGGCTCCGCCCGTCGGATCGCCCCAGTAGTCATCCAGCTCAGGCGAAACGCTTGTATTTTTTGGATTCATAGTCAAATTTCCATGCAATCAGTTGTTTGTTTTTGAACATCACCGAGACGACAACGGCGGCAGGTAGGGATTTGGGAATTTCGAGCATCCAACGACGGACGGTTTCTCTGAGTTCGGGCGTATCGTCGACATCGATAAAGTCGATCAGAACAGTTTTGCCTCGGAGAAATTCGGCCTTGATGTGATTGGGTTCGTCGCAGAACGTAAACAGTATCGTCGGAACCTGTGGTCGTCTTCTAGGCAACACCTCAATTTCATCTTCGTAGATCGCATCAGCCTGATAGAGAGCCAGCTCACTGTCAGTCAGTCGAGGGAAAAAGACCAACTGGGTAGTCGTAAATGCGTCCGGATGCTCGTAAAACGTTCTACCCTGATCGTCTCGAACAACGGCAGCAGCGGCAAACATCATTTCTGCTCCTTATGGTTCGGGAGGTCCTTAATGTCGAATGCATTCATTCCCGCATGGAGTTTTTCGATGAACTTGTCTCTGGCGCCGATCGAATACGTAACCGGAGGAAGTTCTTTGTTGTATTCGGCAGCAGAGACCCAATGAGCATTAGGATCTTTCCAATCATCTTTAACCCAATCAGCCTTGAAGCCTGTCCAGTTGCGGACCATCATTTCATTGATGACCTCTTCCAATTTCCAGCCGGCGGTTTTAGCTTCCTTACGAAGAAGCGAAACCACTCTTTCCGTTACCGGCGCCTTCTTTTGCTTTCGATAAGCCAAAAAGTCCTGCCAAAACTCGTCAGTCAATTCCTCTGGTTTCTGGAGGCGTTGTGTCTTGACTTCCTTTTTTGGCTTCGGTTCAACTATTTCCTTTTTGGAAACACTTGCCTCCTGCTCTTCAAGCGGAAGTTCTTCCTCAATGGCTTCAGTTTTTAGAGAAACTGGTTTTTCACACTCACGCCCCGCGAAATTTTCTGCAACTGCCGACTGTTTTTCGCTCTTTTCGGTGTGTGTATATATTTCCTGTTCCTGTTCCTGTTCCTGTTCCTGGATGCGGGATGGTTGCTCGTTGACACGTAAGATGGCATCCTTGATGGCATCCATTAGGTCATTGGGGATGGCGTTTCTCATGCCAGTAGACAAGCTGTCCACAAAGGCTTTCAGGCTTGCAACGTGCCTATCCAACAGATCACATTCGGGCATTAAATCGATCAATTCACGCCAAGATTTGAATGCGTTCGGGGATGACGGTGCGTTGTACTTTAGGAAGTTGTTTATGACCATGAGCCCTGCCTTCTCGTCAGCATCAATCATGCCGTTTAAGGTGACTTCTTGGATGGCATGTGACATGGCATCTCGTTGCCATCCCAGCTCATCGGCAAGATTTGAGACTCGTGTCCGAATCGTTCCTATTTGCGTGGTGTCCGGATGCGTCAACAGCAGGATGAATACCAGCTTTGCGTTGTCTGACAGTTCTCGAAACTTCCTGTCATTCCACATTCGGACATCGATTTTTCTATAGCGAGCCATAGTATTGACCCTTTTTATTTCAACACTTTCCAAATTGGCAAAGCAGGGAAACGCAACCTGAAATAAGGCAAGTAACTTTTGGGTATTCCGTGTTTCTTCCAATATGTAATCGAGGCTGGATTAAGTCCTAGTTCCTTTGCCAGAGCTCTTTGTTGTCCCCTATCTCTCCAAAAGAAACCCTTGTATTGAGATACGACCTCTTTGAATAAGCGTTTTTTTAAATCGTCGTCCATATCGTTAAATATTAAAACAATTTTATTTAAACATTTTAAATTATAAACGAAACATTTAAATATTTGTATGTTTAAAAATTTAACGTTTATGTAAAAATTACTTAAAATCTGACCTAAAGGAGTTTTCCTATGAAGACATACAAAGACAGAATCTCAGAACTTCTTGCCAAAAACGGAATGTCTAATGCAGAACTGGCTCGACAGATTCAAGTGTCCGCTCCGACAATTACTTACTGGCTCGGTCCGAGAAATAAAGGACTTAAATACGAAGACGCCGTAAAAATTTCAAATGTGTTTGGCGTTAGTCCAGATTGGCTAATTTACGGGGAAGAAAAAGAAAGTTTCGAACCTGAAAAACCTGATGACGACCAAACCATTTATCTTCAAAAGGTCAATTTATTCGCATCCTGCGGAGCTCTGTCCGCATACGAAGATCGTCAAAATGACTCTGATGTTATTGAAGGACTAACGGTTGGCGTTCAATGGTTTAAAAATAATTTTCCTCAGTACCAGCCTCTAAACGTTCAGATAGTCACGGCTTCGGGAGATTCAATGGAGCCTCTGATAAAGGACGGTGATTTAGTTTTTGTGGATGTAAGCAAAAACGAATGCGACCGGGACGGAGTTTACTTTCTTTTTCTAGACGGGCAATACTTTATTAAACGAGTACAAAGAAGCTTTGGAAAGAGATTGATCTTAATTTCTGACAACAACAAATATAGGGACATCGAGATCAATGCAGACAGTCAAGTTGAATTTCACACTATAGGAAGAGTCATTAAAACGTTTAAATCAACCGATATCTAACTGAAGGAGAATGACCATGGAGTTAATAGATAAGTTTAAGGCACTGGGTTTAAAGTCTAAAAAGATGGCAGACAACCTAACTAATGAAGAAATTACAAAGACAGCACTCATCATGCCCTTTATTCAGCTTTTGGGTTATGACATTTTTGATCCGCAAGAAGTAGTGCCAGAATTTCAAGCGCAAGCGGGAGTAAAGAAAGACCAGCGCGTTGACTATGCTCTTTGTAAGGATGGAAACCCGATTGTTTTGATTGAAGCAAAAGCCTATGGCGCTTCTCTCGATAAGGACCAACTTGACCAACTTAAAAGGTACTTTCCGTTTGTAAAAACAGCTCGTGTAGGCATTTTGACGGATGGCAACCGGTATCGCTTTTTCACCGATTTAGAGGTTGACAATGTTATGGACGACTCTCCTTACTTTGAGGTGAGTTTAGATAACATTAACGACGATGACTTAGATAAAATCCTTCTTCTGGCTAAGGATAAGTACAACGACGAATCGACAATTAAAATAGCCGAGCAATTGAAATTCACGAAACAATTTAAGCTCATTCTATCCAAGCAGTACGAACAACCAGAGGAAGATTTTGTACGATTCTTTGCCAAAAAAGTTTGGAATGGCCAAATTAATCAAAATGTTAAAGACAAATTAACACCGCTCTTAAAAGAATCATTTAGACAGTGGACAGAGGAAAAAATTAACGCGAGACTACGTAAGGCCATTGAGGGAGAAGAAAAACAACAACAGGAAGAAGTTGCAGAAGCTGCACCGGAGCCTGCCAATAACAACCCCGAAGCAAATGACTCAGACAAGCTTGGACTTAATATCATTAAGGCGATCCTTGCAGATGTCTGCGACGTCTCCAGAATATACCTAAGGCCATCAAAAACTTACTGTGCTGTTCTTTTGGACGATAACAATAGAAAAACCTTGGTTCGGTTCTACTTCCAAAATCCAGAAAAATTAAAGATCGACTTATATGGCTTCATGAGAGTTGAACCACCTTTCCAAATTTCTACAGTTGAGGACATTTATAACTACAAAGAAAAAATAATTGAAATATTCCAGCGTATAGAAGCCGGAGATACAGGTCTTAACCAGCAGTCCGAGAACAAACAATAACGTAATCAAGTAGCTCATTCAAAGCCGCCTACAGGCGGCCTATTTTTATATCTTCTTAAGAAGTTAATAAATTGCCAACAGGATTACTTATTAGATAAAACCCCGCTACCAAAATCGGTAACGATAAAACTTATTCCTTTTTAACCAGTCTTAAAATAAGTGGCTGACAAAACATCGACTTTCAAAAAATTATGGAAGAAAAGAATATCGTCCTTTACGGAAATATTGATGACGGTCCCGTTGTGGCTGTAGTAGTTGAAAATGAAACACTATGGCTCTCTCAAAGACAAATGGCTGAGCTATTTAACGTCTCTCTCACAACAATTAATGAACATCTTAAAAACGTATTTGAATCTGGCGAATTAGAGCAAAATTCAACTATTCGGAATTTCCGAATAGTTGCTACAAATCGCAAATCGTATAACGTAATGCATTACAACTTAGATGCGATTATCGCCGTAGGCTATAGGGTCAACAGTATTCAAGCGACCCATTTCCGTCAGTGGGCAACGAAAGTTCTCAAGGAATACATTATCAAAGGATTTGCCTTGGATGATGATCGCCTAAAGCAAGCTAAGACTGTTCTTGGAAAAGACTACTTTCAAGAATTATTGGAACGAGTTCGCTCCATCCGAGCAAGCGAACAGCGGATCTGGCTTCAAATTACTGAAATATTCAAGGAATGCAGCATCGACTACGACAGTCATTCATTGGAAGCAAGACGCTTCTTTGCAACTGTTCAGAACCGTTTTCACTTTGCCATCAACAATCAAACTGCCGCCGAGATTATTCATGCCAGAGCAGACCACACGAAGCCTCACATGGGTTTGAAAACGTGGTCTAACAGCCCGGAGGGGCGTGTCAATAAATCAGATACGACAATTGCAAAAAACTATTTGGACGAAAAGGAGCTCAAGTCATTAGAGCGTTCCGTCAACAGTTATTTTGATTACATTGAAGGACAGATTGAACGCAAGAAGAAATTTAGTATGCTCGAGCTGCGCCAGTCTGTAGATAAGTTCCTGGCATTCAATGACCTTCCTGTATTGGAGGGAAATGGACAGGTTTCTAAAAAGCAAGCTGAAGAAAAAGCTCACAAAGAATACGAAATTTTCAATAAAACTCAGCCGATAGGCAGAGACTTTAAGAAATTCCTAAACGAAGTTAAAAAATTAAAGAAATAATCTACCCATGACTTAAAAGCCGCCCCCAGGCGGTTTTTTATTGCCGCGAGAGCGGCTTTTTTTGTTGGTCGAACATTAAGATCTTTAATCGTCAGATCAAAAATACTTAAACACTTTTCTAAGTAATTTCCCGTATATTTCTAATTTAAATCTTTTAACGCTAGCATAAATTATTTAAATATTTTAATATCTATATATCAAATTTTAAACGTAATGTTTAAATCTTGAAATGGAGAAATACCGACCATTAGATAGATAGTTTGACAATTTCAGAATCCGGGCCATGGAGTACTAAACCCGGACGCAGCAGGTAGAAAAAGAGCCTGCTAGTGCAAAAATTCGAAACGGCCGATGCAGGCGGTGCTGGTCACGCGAAGGAAGACAATCGAACACCAGCAGTCAGTGAAGTGAATGAGTAAGGCAAACGGTAGCCACGAAACACTTTTCAGCTAGAGACCTCTGACAAATACAGGCATTTGAGATGCACGCAGTATCAAGAACAGCAAACCTGCGTTGAGGTCCCGAGAAGCTAACCAGATGAGGAAATCAAAACCAAGAACAGAAACTCGGGCGTCCCAGACTCGTGAACTGGGTGAGCTAAGCGCTCTCGCAAGAGAAACAGTAGAGCGCAAACATAAGCGCCTTCCTTCCCTCAGGAAATGTAGAAGACCTCCTGTTTTAACCGTTATTAAAGGAGGGCGCTTCTGTTTTCTACAGGAGAGAAAAAATGCTTTTAACAGTTAAGCGCGTTGTCCCTCGAGCTTATGAGATTTACTACAAGGGTCAAAACATCATCAGCTTAATTAGACCGAAGCCTAATGACTGGCGCTTTTCCGGATTCTTCATGAAAGAACAAGACAAGGTAAACGATTTGTTATTGGCAAACGTTTTCGGCCTGAGTTTCCGGACAAAAAGACGAGCTCTCATCGAGCTAGAGGTCATTTTTGCAAGATTTGAAGCCCTACAGACCGAGCTGACAGGTCGGCTCACCAGGAGATAACCATGGAAAAACCAAAGAAATTAACGAAGAAACAACGGCTCGAATTACTGGAGCAGAAAAGAGCTGCCAAGGCCTACTGTGACGAGTTGGCCAAACGAAATGAGTTCGACTATGGGAACTGTTGGGATTATGCCTGCGAGTTCGGCCGCGGCTGGGAAGTTGATGAAATCTACAACTACCTGAGACGGTATTGCTGAAAATCCTATGAAAATACCTTTCCCCAGTCTTCCGAAGTATCAGGCCCGCTGGATTCCTGTTCTATTCACTCCTGTAACTTGCGGTGAGGACGTTCTATTTGTAGGCATTTGTGGCGAATTCAACAACACTAAATTCGCAGAGAGAATCTTGCCAGACGAAACGCTCAATCGCCTTTTCCCGGCAAGTCCTCAAGCTCGAGAATTTATTGATTTCGTCATAGATGCTTTGAATAAAAACGGAGACTTTAGTGCGGACGGCTTAATACTCAGCGGGTTCAAGCTTGGCAGGCCGTTCGATACTTATTGCGATACCAAACTGGATTTGATTGAACAGGCCATAAAGTTCTCTTCAAGCTTTGTCACGTTTGAGGAATACTTAGCTTGGAGTAAATCAAAAGCGCCGGCCTGCCGCTAGGACAGTTTCCGGCGCCCGCCATTAAGACGCACTTCTCAGTGTTCTCACACTGCATTCCGGCTGGGTCCGATCTCTTGGGTCGGCTTGATCCAGTCCGTCAGGCCTCATTATAAACGGCACACCAACTTGTACATTTTTTGAACAAGTTCATTCACAAACCTCTTCTCTGCCAAATCCCTTGTTTCTGTTCACTGAACGGCAGCGGAAGAGGTTTCTGAATGAATTGACCGTCAAAGGAGACAACAATGACAGATAAAGAGCAAGATGTACCGTGCGCGATTTGTTACGGGAACCTCACTATTCCAATGAGTAAGAAAGAAATGGCTGATCTGTTAAAGACTTTAATAGATCGAAAGTTGAACTTAATTAGTTTTCCTGAGAGAAACGCTGAAATGACAGCCATAGATAGAGCCAAAAGAATCCATGAGCTGTCATCTCAAGCAGTGGAAGCCAGCGTTATTCTTGAGCAAATTACTTCTGAATCGGCTCAAGAGAGTTAGCTTCTATCTTATCTCTGATTAACCTTAGTGAATTTACAAGGTTCCAAGCGTCAAGTGACCTATCCCGAGATGTCCTCTCCAACATAAGAACATCTAAGAAAGTTTTGAGATATTCCGCATCGAGGGCTGCCGCTTGTCTACAAATGGCGTTTCTATGCTCGTCAAGGTCGTAACCGAATACCGGATTAAATCGGCTGCCGTCAGGCCTTGACTGACTAAGCTCCCATTCTCGGAATTTATTGAACTCTTTAAGACAAGGCAACTCAATCTTCCCCTGATTGATAAGGGCAATGAGTATAGAAACAGCTTGATTTTGATCGAGCTTAAGTTCAGACATTTTTTCCTCCAAAAAGATAGTTAAAAAGTCGCAAATTAATTATCTCGCAGAGGTGACACCCCGGAAAGACGGGGACTTCTTTAGACCACCTTTCTGAGTCCCTCGGGCTTTTTCTCAAATTTTGTTAGTTCCAATTTTTGTAGCTTAGGGGGACTCCGAAATGTGGTCTTTTTTATTAGGGAACGCCAATGATAAAGATTAAAAAAGAAGACTTTGAAAAAATCCTAGCGCTGCAAGGTGCCAAAGAAAAAATTTACACCGTTGAGGAACAAATCACAGAAGTGATAACCAGATTACGTTCTACAGGATTTTACGCAAACGACTGCTCAGACGTTGATCAACTCAGAGCAATCAATTTTTATCTCAGAGCTACGAGAAAGGAGCTCGATAACGTGATCGAGAGAATAATCAACTGCAACAAATAATTATTTTGTTGTTGTCTTTTTCACATAGATAACTACTAGAAGCCCCATCGAAGGGGCTTTTTTCTTGGAGAAATCATCATGAGAGGAATGAATGGAATCCAGTTAGCAATATTCACTTCCGCATGGGTTTTGTTACTAACAGTGATCGGACGTGTCTTGAAAGCAAAGACCGAGGACGGTGAAAATTTTCTAGCAGTTGCTTTCGCCTTCATCCTGTTCGCCGCTGTCCTCATTTTGCTGCTCTTTATCCCGGGAATGCTTGCGAATCTATGAAAAAAGAACAACATAACTCTCCTGATCATGAAGAAATTCTCGCCAGAAAACGCGCTCGATATCGAGAGCAAGCTACGAGGAAGAAACGCGAACGAGAGTGGGAAAAATTGAAGTCAACCCTGCTCCCAACACCATTTTCAGCACTTTTTAATTTCACTAACTCACCACACAAGGAATAGACATGACAAAAGACAAACAACAATGGCTCGAAGGCCGGCGCCGGGGTATCGGCGGTTCTGATGTAGCAGCTGTTCTTCAGCTGAGCCCGTGGAGGACCCCTTTGGACGTCTGGAACGATAAGCTTGGACTCTCTCCGGAACATGAAATGACCTCTTCCCTTTACTGGGGAACGACATTAGAGCAAGTTGTCGCAAAGGAGTTCGCTCTTAGAACCGGTTTCAAACTGCAAAACGTCAACCACCAGTTTGCTGATCCGGAAACTCCTTGGGCGATTGCAAACATCGACCGAGCAATTATCAATCCTGAGATTGCGAGAAAAGTTCGGCCGCTACTGAAGGTTGAAGAAATTGAGAAGTATGCCGACATCACCGGCGTTGAGCGCATTATTAACACAGATGTCGCTTTTGAGGCTAAGACGGCAAACGCTTTTACCGCCGATCTCTGGGGACCTTCTCAGGAGCTGGAGATCAAACAGAACAACCTCAGGACCGAGCATGTGATCCCGCTTTACTACGAAACTCAGATTCAGTGGTACTGCGGCATTCTTAAGCTCAAAGGAATGTATCTCGCGGTTCTGATTGGAGGATCGGATTTCCGGATGTACTGGGTAGATGCTCGTCCGGATGTATTCCAGGTCATCAAGGAAAAATGCTCTGCATTCTGGAACAACTATGTTCTAACTAAAACGCCTCCGGAACCGATAAACATTGAGGACGTTCTAAAGCTCTACGGGAGATCTAATGGTAAAGCTATCGAAGCTCAAGGTGATCTGGCTATTAACTACGGCGAATATGCTCGCCTCAATGGCGAAATTAAAGAACTCAAGAAGCAACAAGACGCGGTTAAAGCCAAGATCGCCATCGACATGAAAGACAACGAAATTCTGACTTTGGACGGCAAGAAGGTTTTGACGTACAAGACCCAGACATCCAAGCGCTTCGACTCAGACTCTTTCAAACAGGAACACCTGAATGATTACTTTGACTATCTAAAAGAGAGCTCCACTCGCGTCATGCGTGTGTGCGCGTAACCTTTTAGGTTGATGGCTACACAAAATGAGCAGGGTTTCTACTGATAAAAAGAGCGGTTTTGTGTAATATTCGCTTCGAGCACTACAGTACGGTGCAACAAGAAAAGGCTTTCTCGGTTGAGCCGGATCAACCGAGCCAAATTCCCTTCATGCCTGCACAAGCGGGCTTTATTTTTGTCCTTTTTGCCAAGTCAGCTTCAGGAGAGCTCATACAAGAAGTGGCATGTGCAAATTTTGCACATATGGCCTCTGACGAAAGAGAGATATCATCCGTCTGCCACCCGCACGGTGGCTTTCTTTTTGCCCTGAGCGTACCTCTGACTTATTTCCCGTAACTCTTAATCAACCCCAGCCCCTCCAGTTCGAGGGGCTTTTTCATAGGAATTAAATTATGTCCACATCTGACCAACTCGCCGCCGCTGTCGGCGCTCCCTCTGCACCAGTCGCCAAACCAAAGACAAAGGCTCCGGTAATCGTCCAGCAAGTTCTGTCTGACCAGTTCAAAAAGCAACTGGCCTTGGCCGTTCCGAAACACCTGAGCGCTGACCGCATGGCAAGAATTGCCGCGACCGAATTGCGAAAGACTCCGGCCCTCCTCAACACAACTCCTGCATCATTCCTGGGAGCGGTCATGCAGTCTGCTCAACTCGGCCTTGAACCCGGTTCCGCTCTGGGTCAGGCCTACCTCGTTCCTTACGGTAACCAATGCCAATTGATCTTGGGCTACCGAGGCATGATTGACCTTGCCCGTCGTTCAGGACAAGTTTTGTCCCTCTCTGCGTTCGCGGTCCACGAAGGCGATGAGTTCAGCTACCAGCTAGGGTTACATCCGGACATTCATCACGTGCCGAGTTGTGAAACTGATCGAGTTAAAAAACCGATTACGTTTGTCTATGCCGTGGCCAACTTGAAAGGCGGCGGATACCAATTCGAAGTGATGTCTCGCGCTGAGGTTGAAGCGGTTAAGGCAAAGGCCAAGTCAAAGAATATCTGGAACTCGTATTTTGAACAGATGGCCCTCAAAACTGTGATTCGCCGTCTCTTCAAATACCTCCCAGTTTCCATCGAGGCCCTCCAAGTTGCAAATGTCGATGCTAAGCGGGAAGCCGGGGAAAAGATCGACCCGAACGACGTAATCGACATCAACGCCATCTCGGTCGAAGACTTCAAGAATATTGAAGATGGCGAGGTTCTTGAAGCTCCACAGGAGGCCACTGCATGAGCTCGGTCGAATTCTTGTGGCATGACCACGAATGCTACACCGTGAAGTTAAACGGTAAGACCGTCGGAATGCTGTACAAAAGACAAGGTCGGACTTGGACGATGCGTCCAGACCTTATCGATGATCCGGAACTTCTCACCTTCCTTCTCGATTCTTTCAGCACACAGTTCTGGGAGCTCCTGAGAGAGGCACGGCGCGATGTCAAGAAAGCGCTCCTTCAGTACGAAGCGATGAAGAAGTAACCATAAGCCCTGCGAGAGCGGGGCTTTTCTTTTGGAGAAATAAATGTGGAAGATCAAAGACCCTACTTTAAAAGAAAAGATCATGCAACTGCTATCGGATGAAAGCATTGCAAAGCGTTGCCAAGATCAAATGACTAATGGATCAAATTACATTCTTGCTTCTGATGATGATAAAAAATTTTCAATAAGCATCGTTAAAAATCTTTTTGAAAACGTTCCTGAGTACAACCCAGATGGATGGAATCCGTTTCCAGCTTTAAGGCCTCCTCGCCCAGGTAACTATTTAGTTTACTTAAACGGAAGATTTGAGCACCAGATTCGTGTTTCTTACTTCAATACCGATTTCAGAAGTTGGGATCAATATAGTGGCGCTGTTGTATTGGCTTTCAGAGAACTTGAAATTGAACCGCCTGATGACGATATTTTGAAGTTTAGTGCCTACAAGCGGGAGTAATAAAAAATGGGAAAAACAAGCCCAGAACTTTTGAACCCAGCTGTCACCGCGCTTGCTCTAAAACAAGAAGATGAAAGGTTAAAAACGCTTGATCCGGTCGTGATTACATCTTTAAGTTTTATTCCTGGAAAACCAAAATATTTGCTAATGCGTGGAGCTGATTCTTGTGCATTAGCACATAACATCATCTTGTCGAAAGAGCAGGCTTTAAAACTCATACGATCTTTAGCTGAAGCTCTTAGCGATTGGGATAAAGAATAGTGTCAACTAGCAAGTAACCAAGAGCCCTGCAAGTGCAGGGCTTGGGAGAGAACTATGAAGAATAAACGTCAACCTCTCTATAACAAAGATGAATTCTGCAAGCTCTTAGGGCTTCCTGCTAAAAAGTTCTGGCAGATAAAAAAGAACCCTTTCTTTCCAGAATCTCGATTCCTGGGGAAAAAAGAGTATTGGGAAAAAGACAAGGTTTTGAAATTTGTCAGACTGGTGAAACTTGAAATAAAACTGAATCAAGCTATTTTCCAGTCAAACAAATTATTTTCTGAATTAACCAAGCTGGAGAAAGAGATTTCTGCTTGCCCTCCTATTCTGAAAACTAGGACAAAAGGGAACAAGATCAACTTCGCCATAAACTGCGAGAGACTGTTGTTAATCAGAAGGAGACAGTCTTTGATCGATCTCTACAATAAAAAATTTGGGGACATTATGGCAGTTACTGAAATTGGCTCCTATCTCATTCCAGATCACCTCATTGAATACGTCCAGGAACGCAACAGAAGGAACAGGTTATGTGGGTAATCAAAGACCCAGAACTAAAAACATATTTAGCGATAAATAAGTAACCAGGAGCCCTGCGAAAGCGGGGCTTCTCTTTTGAGGCCAATATGCAGTTCGAATTCATCGATTACAGCGGCTGCTTTCCAAACCTGTGTGCGGGGAAGCTGACATTTAAGGCAGACGGCAAACAATATGCAGGCTATGTAGACATGATCTCTGGCGGTGATGTTTGGTTTGATGATCACTGGAGTGAGCATGTTGAAGAGGGTCCATGGACGGATGTCTCGGGGCCTCTATTAAAAAAGAATCCAGAGCTACTGGAGCACAAAACCGATCTCCTCAAAATGATTAACGAGAATGTACCTCACGGCTGCTGTGGCGGCTGTGTGTAAAGAGATGAGGAAACATGAACAAGATCCAACTCACAATCGAAGAAACCGAATTGCTCTTGGATGCAATGAGGCGCCTCAACAAACTAATACTCCTAATTCAAATGCTGTGGAGTGTCAGGCCAGATACCGCAGAGAAATTATCTCAGGTAAAACTGATCGACCCAACTCCGATGATTGATCGCTTGGCCTACTTAATTCAAAAGTCAAAGGATGAAGACAAATGAACCGACTCCTAATCCGAGACTGCATTTTCAACACAGATCAGATTGCGTGCATCTTTTGGGACCGCGACGAAAACGTCTTAATAGTTTCATTGAGTTCCAGTAAGTACAAGGAGTTCAAAGACTTCCCTGAAAGCGAATGGAAGATACTTCTGGAGACGTTAGGCTTTACGGAGGAAAAAGAACGATCGAACTGTTTATTTATGCCCTCTTCGGAGGGCTTTTTTAATGGAGCAAATAAATGAGCAAACCCTTTGAAACTACGTTTGCAACACTGCGCAGAGGCGCGGCATCAATGGAAGCGACCGAAGCCATGCAGCAGGTCGTCAAATCCGTCTACGAAACAGGGAAACCAGCAAAACTCGTTATCGAGCTGACCGTTAAACCAAACACCAAAAACGGCGGAATGGTTGAGGCTGTGATCGTTACCGACAAGATCACAACAAAGATCCCGCAAGAAGCCGGTCAGTCTGTCCTGTTTATCAATTCAAAAATGGAACTGGTTTCCAACCTCGACCGACAGGGAGACTTATTCCCTGAGATTGGAAAAGCAGATAGAGCGCCGATTGATATTGATGACGACGGCGTAATTCATCATCCAACTAACTAATGGAGGAACTTATGGATGAAAAGCAAGAACTAAAGACACTCACGGAAGAAGACCTCAGAGAGTTTTACCCGGACATTCAGTTGCCTGAAGATTTAAAGGCACCGTTTGTTTTTGACGTTGAAGGCGTGCCCATTGTTGCGCGACCAGTAGGAAAGCACTCCTGGGAAGTCACTGACAGATCGGACCTTTTGAAGACTCCGACCAGGATCAAAAGCGACCTCCTCTTCCACGACCTTGAGTCATTCTGCAGATACGTCAAAGACTACAAGACAGAATCCTCAACTCTTTATGTGACAACGGCCATCAAGAACCTGACCTTCGGCGCCAAAGCTGTTTTCAATGACATCAAGCGAAATCAGCCAAACTGGAGAGATCAGATCGCCCGATATGCTCCTATCACAAGCGCCGAATGGGATGACTGGAAATCCAATAACAAAGAGCGGATGTCGCAGATCGGATTTGCTGAGTTCTTGGATGAACACATCGCGGACATTGTGGGAGATGGAAAGCGAGCACCCAGTGCTGCAGAAGTATTGGAGGCAGTCACAAACCTGAACGATGTCCGCAACGTAACGTTCGGCTCTAAGGTCTCTTTAGCAAACGGAATGGCCTCTTTCGTCTATACCGAAAAAACTCCTTCCGGAGCTGTTTCTGAAGGACATGTCAGCGTCCCCGCTGAGTTCTTGATCGGCATTCCGGTATTTGAAGACGGCCCTGCCTACACCATTCGAGCCAAGCTCCGTTACAGGATTGACCGAAGCAACGGAGAGCTGAAGCTGTGGTATGAACTACAGCAACTGCAACGAGTGTTTGCCAAGGCAATGGAAGCTCACGTCCAGAAGTTGGAAGAACTTTTGTCCGGAGAACTGCCCATCTATTCCGGCTGTTAATAAATAAGCCTTTTAATCCATACGGCACTCTCAATCGAGGGTGCCAAACAAAAGCGCATTGAGAAATCAGTGCGTTTTTGTTTTTTATGGAGAAGTCATTATGAAACCGATACTCGATCCGATGTGCGGCTCAAGAATGTTCTATTTCGACAAGAACAATAAAAGCGTTCTTTTCGGAGACATTCGGGATGAAACACACTGGACACGGCAATACAAAAAGTTGGAGATTCACCCGGATCAGATCATGGACGCCAGGGACCTCGAGTTTCCCGATAACTCGTTCTATCTCGTGATTCTCGACCCTCCTCACCTGATCAACTGTGGCAAAACGTCGGACATGGCCAAAAGTTATGGCTATTTAGAAAAGGCCTGGCACGAGGATATGAAACGGATTTTCAACGAGGCGTGGCGCGTTCTCCGACCTCACGGCACCCTAATTTTTAAGTGGGCTGATAAAGATGTAAGCCTAGCCGAACTGCTTTATGTACTCGAACGGCAGCCAGTCTTTGGCGACAAGAAGCCTGCTGCAAATAAAGCCGGAACAAACCGTTTCTTTTTAGTTTTCTTTAAGGATGAATGATGGACAAAATCGAACTCACACGTGAGGAGGCCATGCTTGTTATGCGCCTCCTTAATTTATTTTTGAGCAAAGCCCAAGCGCTGAACGTGCGTAACAACACAGACGTTGTCCCAGCAAAAGCGCTCAAACAAAACATCTTTAATCAATTCATGAAGCTGGATACCGAGGGAGCTGAGAATGACACTGAATAATGCGGTTGAGTTTTACTCGTGCCTGCTCATGATCATGGACCATTACGGCTATGACCATCAGGTGTACGAAAAATTGCCGGAAGAAGTCGATGAATTGCAGGAAGCGTTTGACGCTTACTTTGATAAACCGTCCCCGGAGCATTGGCACCATGTTCTTGAAGAATGCGCTGATGTCCACATCATGCTTGAGCAGTTCCAGATGCTAATCACTCCGGAAGATAAAAAGGAGTTCGACAAGATCTGCATGGATAAGCTGCATCGAGAGGTCGGACGGATTGAAGCAGGAGGTACAAAATGACAGACATTGACTATGACAAATTGTCCAGCATGGTGGCAGATAAAGTCTCCAGCCAGATCGCTGAAAAGCTGATTCAGAAAACAACAAAGCTCACTCTCTCCCGTCCAGAAGTAGAAATCCGAATTGGCTTTGCTCCTGGATCGTCTGCCGCTCGTGAGGTAATGAAAGATCCCAAATTTCCCAAGCCGGACGCATTCTCCGAGAACGGGCGCGATCGTTGGTACACAAAAGACATTGACGACTATATGGAAAACAAAAGACACGCCCGAGCCAAGCTTGCTATTTCAGCCGCTTAGCTATCTCTTCTGCGCTCGCTCTGTAGTATCTCTGGAGCATCTTTAAATCTTTGTGCCCCGTTTGTCTTGCAAGCGCCAGGACATCTAAGCGGGGCGCCCCTGTTTCTGGATCAGGGCTGGCGGCCCAAGTCGCAAAAGTTGCGCGGCCGTCATGAAAATTCAGCCCTTCTTTGATTAGTCGGTTTTGTGAATCGTACTCAGGACCAAGACCGGCCCTATCCCTCACCTTTCGGAATAACGTGTCTCTGTTGTGATCGTTAAGTCCGCCAAAAATACGTGGTTCATACTCGAGATCCATAACTAAGTTAAGAATCTCCCGAGCTCGTTCAGATAACGCCACGTCTCTTCTTGACAATGTTTTTGTAGCCTCTGCCGGTACATGAAGCACATTGTCATCAATCCAAGAATATTCAATCTTTAAAAGTTCCCCGGCGCGCATTCCCGTTTGACAACTGAAAAGGAAAGCAGCCACGGCCAACTGCATTTTATTTTTAGGCACGGTGTGGCCGTCCCAGCCGCTAGCTTGGAGGAGTTTCTGTATATCCTCGTCTGAAGCAACCCGCTCACGGTGCTCAGGCTCCCGAGGTTTTTCTACACCTCTGCATGGATTCACGTCCGTGAGTTCGTTTTTAATGGCGTATTGAAAAACGTCGGAGAGAATTGTCAGCTCTCTATTAACCGTTGACGGCAAAATATTGGTGTCTCGGTGTAATGCCCGCTCATTGAGGCGGCGTTCAATATAGTTCTCTATCGTCCGTTTTGTGAAAGTTGATAGAGTTTTAGCCGCCAGCTTGTCTCTCTGGAGGCGTCTCAGTCGGATTTCTTCGGTGCGTCTGGAGCGTTTCTTAGCTGTAACCTCGTTAATGTATTCATCAATCAGCGCGGCCAGCGTGATTGAAGAGGATCGCTCCTCTGCGCTAATTTCTAACTCAGCGCTGAATCGTCTCGCCTCAGAACGTGTTTTAAATGTTTTGGAGAATCGCTGTTTGTTTCCGTCCGCCTGAAGTCTGTATCCGTAAACTTCATACGTACCGCAAGGAGTTTTTCTAATTCCTGCCATATCCGCCTCGAGAATTTCCGTTAGCGTTTCCGTTAAATTTCCGTTATCTAAACCTGAATATAACGAGATATGCCAAAACGGACAACAAAAAATCCCGTTAAACCGAGGCTTAACGAGATATGACAAGTAGGTCTGGTGCCCGGGACTGGACTCGAACCAGCACGCCCGCGAAGGCGCTAGCACCTGAAGCTAGTGCGTCTACCAATTTCGCCACCCGGGCAACAGAGAAATGAAATTCTATCTTCAAAAATCAGTTTTTGCAAATGCTGCTACCTGATCTATTTGTAATTAGTTGTTAATTGAGAAAGATGGGATTTAAAATGCGACAACAAGAATTTCGAAGACGTAAAAGAAAACCTCGCAAATCTGCGAGGTCTGAAATCGTTTTTGGTGCCCGGGACTAGCACCACATTATCAATAATATTCAATCAGATAACTTTAACGGTTCCGTTAGATTTCCGTTATATGGATGTAAAACGGAAATTTTTGAAGGTTTTAACGGAAATTTTTGGTTGTTGCGTAAAAGCCGAAAGATCAAATTTATTTGCGACAGCAGCACTTCTTCTCGTCAAAATATTTGCGCTCGGCTACTTCTCCCTGTTTACCGATATTAAATGAATCGACTGGGCGGTGGTAGCCCATGACACGGGTCCACACTTCGCACTTAGTTCTCTCGCTGTTGGGGATACCGAGTTTCTCAAGTTCAGTCATTTTCCTTTCTCCTTACCTGAGTTGGATGGCACATCTTTCAATGATTCTTCTATCGCTGACTGCGCGCTCTGCACATTCTGCAAGAGTTTTTGAAGAGAGCTCAAGTGCGCGTCTAAATCGACTACAGATTCCAAGCTCGGTTTGTAGGCGTCGCTGTATCGCGGCGTCTCGCTCGCGCACCCGCAAAGCAGAATCATTGAGAGTAGTAATACTTTTTTCAAGGTTGGCAATTTCTTTATCTTTCCTTTGAAGGGTTTCAATCTGGTGAGCAAGTATTCGCTCCCGCTCCTGCGTCCACCTGAGCTCGGTTTCCTGCTGGCCGAAGTGATACCCGAGAACGGAGGAAAACATCACGGCGGCAACAATCAAAATTACTCGGATCATTTTCTGAAAAAGAGTTCTAGTTCTGCATAACGTCTGCGGCGCAAACCATTCTCATAAGCGGTCCCTGGATTGCAGTATTTAGGCCACCACTCCCTAATTCCGTCCTCGTCCTCAGCGTTGACCATCCTGAATAATGTGTATCGTCTGCATTTCGTAATGCCGAAGTTGAAAACAAAAGACATCAGGGCAATGAACTGATTCTCCGTAACAGGTACGTGAACGAGCGCTGCCAGCTCTTCCTGCGTGTGAGCAAGGTCTTTGTCCAGGAGGTCATACGCCTCAGCCCGCGTAATGTGTTCGTCTGGATGTACGTTCTTTGTGTGTCCGAAACCAATCGTCCACACCCCAGCAGGGCATTTATAAGATTCAAGGGCCGGTCCTCCCTTAGGGCCTTGCTCGAATTCAGATATAAAGTTAGTTGCCAGCTCTGGCGGGTAAAGCATGATGTTTTGCTTTCTCATTTAGGCTCCTTCTTGATACCGTGCAACCTCTGTACTTCAGACTTCAAGGTCTCCAGGTCTTGCTGAATTTTCGTAAGCTGTTTTATAGATTCGGTGTTCGAAGTCGCTCGGCGGTTGAGCTCGTTGATCTGGAGGCGCTGGAGAGCTGTTTCGTTCTCAAGGCTGTTGATCCGATCTTGCTGGGACACGATGGTGTACTGATTCAACTGAGAGTTTGTGAGCCATCCTGCCATATAGAAAGCAAAGAACAAAACTAGCTTTATAAGTCCGGCTATAAACGAGCGCATACTAATTGCCATGATTCGCTCCATTGTGTACGGTAAGTTTTAATTTGCCTGTGACGACACCGTAAAGAGTGTTCATGATCTTCAGGCCGAAGTAAGAAGACACTCCGCTACAGGCCCCGATCCACTCCCAACTGAGTTTCGAGGTGCGGAGGATTAGATAGACAATGAACCCGGCAGCACATGAGGTAACAAACTCAATGAACCAGCGCGGAAAATTCCAGTCTCTTTCCGCTCTCACATACGGCATAGCAGAGCCCGATGCCGCGCATATCAATATGAGCGTGAACACTATTAGGTTTACCGTGCTGGCAAACTCGCTGAGGCTGAAATCTGTTTCCATGTTTATCTCTCTTTTTGGACATGTTATGAGCGCTTTTTCTTTCAATGCGCACACCTAACGAAAAGCCCCTCGAAGTGAGGGGCGGAGCGGTTAGATGGAAGCACTTAGCGGATAAAGCCGTAGTTCGACATCCTTAACATGGTTTCCGCCAAGGCTGACATAACTACCCTTTGTAACGGGCATACTAAACTTGCCGCCGCCATTAGCCCACGGAACTAGCGACTGAGCCCCAGGACCGGCCGCATAGCTGGATTCATTCGTTCCGGTAAATGAGACAACAAGAACGCCGTCGTTAGGCATTACGCCCTGATAGATAGAGCCCCAATCGTCATTAACGTCGGTTCCTGTCATCACTATTGGAGAAGCTCCCCAGGCAGGTTGGGCAAAATGCGCGGCTTCGGTTTTTGTTGTTCGGGTATTCAGTAATAACTGGAGGAGCACTTTTAACATGACACACCTCCAATACTCAGGTTATTGGCTACCGTAAGTCTTATAGACGTACAAGTTTGCGGCTCCGAAGTTGTTGGATTTGCCAATCTCGTAAGAAACAATGTTGCCTTTCTTGGAATAAAGAGAAACGCAGATGTTGCCGTTTGCTCCCGCTCCGAGATTGACCATGTTAAATCCGTTAAGTCCTGCAAACATGACGCCGTAACATTGCAGAACCACGAGGCCCGTGTAAGGCATTGTGAAGGTGTGGCGTTCTCCGTCAGGAGTGACGGTAATTTCTGTAGAGGCCGAAGGAATATGAGCCGACTGATCAGCCACCCACTCCTTCTTGCTAACCAAGAACTTCTCCGCAAAGAGCTGTACAAGTGCTTTAAGCGACATAGCACACCTCCTTGCAGAAGAACGTTCTTAAGAGCTTGATACCCCCCCCGATAGTTTTAGTAAACCAACATTCAATGTTTTTAGCCTGTCTAGCACATAACGTAAAGACTTGCCCTTTTGCTATCGGACAAGCACACAAAAGAATGTCACCCACGACTTGTGGAGTAGTAAAGACGTTTACGTTCTGTGTTTGAGCCGAGGCAATACAAGTGGCTGTATCCGCAGTAAATCTTATACAAGCAAAGCCATCAGTTGGAGCAACTCCGTTGTAAACGGCACCCCAGCCGTCGATAGAAGTAGTTGTCGGGGTTAGTGCCACATTTTGGGTTGACGGCATAGCCTGATGTCCTACAGCCTCGGATTCCTGCTTGCTGTAGAACTTGCTCAGCAGGAGGCTCAGAATGTTCTTTAACATAATGCGCCTCCTGTTCTGAGGTTATTTTGTTGCTTCAAGGGAGATAAGCAGAAGGGAGCCTTGGTTCGCGTTATTAGAGCCGAAGTCAACAATAAGAACATCTCCTTTTTGCATTGGGATAGAAGCCGCTTTGTATTCGCAAATTGCATTGGAGAGGTATGCAGTTCCTCTGGTGGAGTTTTCAAGCCTAAACCATGTGTTGTTTGGCGAACCGTCTGAGCCAATCTTAAGGACAGCCCAACCTGTGAATGGAGCCACGATATTCTTCTGGCCGTTTCCTGAGATTGTCTGGCTTTGTGAACTGGTACTTGGTCCGCATTGATAAGCAATGTCGGGATATTTACCTTGAAGAAACTTTTCAGCAAATAATTGAATGAGGGCTTTAAGCATGACAAAGCCCTCCAAACAATGCAATTATACCCCCCCCCCCGATTGAAGGAATAAAGTATAAGGCGGCCGATCTGAATACGGTGCTGACCAAACCAACTGAGGCGCCTTTCCTTACAGGCATGACAACATTGATACTTGCATTATCAACAGGAGCAAAGGCAGATACCCTCATATTTCCACAATAAAGCTCAGCAGAGTTTTTACCAGTGCCTACCACTACGGCCTTAGCGTACCCGTCTTTAGGCGCTGTAAAGCTCAAAATCGTTGTCCAAGAGCCAGGATTCTCAGTGGTTGAACCATAGTTGATTACCTGATTTTCTTGAGGCATCGCACTATGCGCAGCCTCTTCGGGTGTCGTTCGGCTATCGAGTAGCCGCTGAATAAGTTGTTTTAGCATTTAAGCTCCTTTTGTCGGGGCTTAAATGCCCCGTCTTAGTTTGGTAAAACTGGTCTGATTACAGCCCTATTGCCCTTTCCTCTCGCACCGACAATCACTGTTTGGCCCTTTGCGGCTCTTATTGAAGTTGCTATGTTGTAACGAGGATCTCGTACTATTTGTTGATAAAACGTATTCGCTAGAAATACGTCTACATAATGATCATCTACACCATCCTCTTGGATTAGCGAGTAAATCGTCACTATGCAGTCAAACGGGGCAACGTAAGAGAGTGATGTGATTCCGTCTTCCAACTCTATGGTTATCGTCTGAGCATTCGGATTCTCAACTCCTAACGCCCCGGCGCTACTGCCATAGACAGTTAAACTACCCCCCCCCCGCCGTTTACAGATCTACGTGGTACAAATAAACTGCACAGCAAACTGGATAATTCTTTAAGCATTGAAAAAACCTCCTTGTCTCATAGAGTTGCGGGCATCAACTGCCTGCTCCAATTCGTAGGCCAAAGCTTCCGGAAATGCCGGATAGTCGATAAAAGGAAAGCTAGGCTTGTCCGGAAGATCTTTAAGTGCTTGGCGATAATTCAATAACGCCTGTCGATCTTCTTCAGTTAATTGAGCTCTCTTCGCCTTGGCGGCTGACTGCACAGTAATGTCCGGGAGCTGAACATACTTATCAGTGTCAGAGATTCGAGCATTGCGCTCTCCTCTAACTTCTTGTTCGTAACGCTCTTGGACAAATTTGTCATCCAGTTCAGGAAGTTCTGTTGAAAGGTAGTAATTACCGTCAGCACTGTGGAAATAGCCTTGAGGACTGGGCTCAAGCTTCCAATATTTGATGATTACTCCATCATCTCGCTTAAATCTTTCGGATAGCTTGTAATGGCTCTCTGCGTACGCCTCATCTTTGGGATCTGTAAACGCGTGCTGACTCGGTGCATTGGAGGAAACAACAATTCTTCCGTCCGAGTCCTTCAGTGAGTATTTTGCAAGCGGTCGGCTCATTGCCTTGGCAAGCATTTCCTGCCTAACTTGTTCTAAGGTCTTCATTGTTTATCCTTCGGAATTGTTTAATTTGTCGATGGCGTTTCTGTCTCAGCAGAGTTTTTGGCATCATCAATTTCTTGCTGGGTACCACCGTTTTCAAGAATCAGTTCTTCGAGAATCGGGCAAACATAATCATCAACACGACCATTAAAGCTACTGTCTGCCCATGCATTGACTCCGGCGCCGAAAGCAATATTGTCTCTAGCCGTCTGTTGCTGAATCGTGCTTAACGACTGGCTTGCCTGATATGAAACAGAAGGCGTGAGGTCTGTGTAATCTGCCGATAGGAGAGCCGTACCTGCCGAAGAATCAACGGACGCGATCGTAAACATTCGGCCATCGGTTCCAACAACTGTGTCTCCGGCCTTGATATTCCCTTGCGGCTTAAGATCAGCTATCTGGATTGTTCCGGATACGGTTAAAACCTGATTGATCACGCGTACCGCATAAGCACTTGCGGCCGCTTCAAGGGCTTTCGTTTCTGCGGTCTGCGCAGCTGTCTGAGCAGTAGTTGCCGCTGTCTGAGCCGTCTCTGCGTTACCCTGTGCTGTCTCTGCCGCCTGCTGCGCGGCTTGTGCAGTTTGCAGTGCCTGTGCCGCATTGTTAGCCGCTGTTTGTGCGCTTGCTGCAGAACCCTGAGCGGCTGTCTGTGCCGCTGAAGCAGATGTTTGGGCAGTGTTTGCTGTGTTAACTGCGATCGTTGAGGCATCGACCGCAGACTTGGATTGCGCAATTGCGGTTTGGATGTCAGCATCCCAATCATCGACAGTCTGTTTTAGAGTCGCAACCTTTTCATTCGCCGCGTTCGCTTCTGCCAATGCATTCGAAGATGTTGAATTAGCAGTCTGTGCAGTTTGCCGAGCCTCTTTAGCGATTGATAGAGCTTCTTCGGAATTATCTGAAGCTTGGTCTGCATATTGGCCAATGTTGTTAATAGCATCTTCTGTCTGCTGCAGAACTTCCGGGCCGCTTATTACTCTGGTGCCTGTTGGCGTGTAATGGAATTGAAATTTCTTGTTTGCCATAATTTTTTACTCCGGCAACCTGAGGAAGTATGCAAGGGTGTAAAACGGAGGTTCGTTTGAAACTCCCGTAATCTCGACATTTGCATTCAGCGTGTGAGTGTGGGTTTGACCACTGCCAGTATTTCCAATCGAAAGGGAATGGGTATGGGCGCCGTTAGTCGATGTTTGTCCGGTCCAAGTTTTAGAAGCGTCAAAACTTATATCGTTTTGATTGCCGTTGTTACCTTCCGATTTATTTGCATTGCCAGCACCACTTCTACTAAAAGCTCCGCTAGCTCCATAACACTCGTTTTCTCCCCAGAAAGATCCGGTGATGTTCATTGTTCCACGAGTATGAGCATGATTTCCTGCGCTATTAGCGCTTCCGGTGTGCGTATGGGCAGGTAACTGTGCAACAGTGAGAGCCGTTCCTCCAATTGTTCCGTTGACCGCAAGATCCTGAATTTCGATCGTTGCAGATCCGCCCGCTGCCCCGGCGTTCTGAGGAAGAGATCCCTTAACAAACTTTCCTACTAAGTTTGGGACCGTCCCTCCACTTCCGTCCGATCCTCCGTCACATAAAACCCAGCCAACATCGGCTTGCGTAGATCCCCAAAAGATAGGATTCCTGTTTCCCGTCCCTCCAAGGGTTACGTTGTAAAAAGGGACAACGGCGCCGGCTGGGACAGTGATGTCAATATTTTTCCAAACTGCTCTGTTCGTTCCGGGAGCTACTGCCGTTGAATGAGGGCCGTTTGGCTGCAGACATCGGTACTTTGTTCCGTTCTGCATGACCTCATTGCCAACCTCGTAATCCAATAGGGCAGAGTAGTTCATGATTCCACCTTGCTGGAACCACACTGCAAATTGAGACAACAGGAACAAGACACCGTTGAAGTCTGCTTTGTGCGGCGGAATACCGCCCTGTTCAATCGGAACAGCATTGACCTGACCCCAGCCCTCCTGTACAGACAATCGCCCAGTTCCCGCTTCGGTTGGAGTTAAGGGAGGAATCGTGTATTCCCCGTTAGCTGCCACAACTCCGGGAATTTGAAATTTAGGATAGTTGCTCATATATCAATAACCTTTGAAGGATTGAATACGCCCTGATTGAAGGGAAGAAGTTTTGATCCGTAGAAACCAAAGACCAATGTGTTCGGAACAACGGCTTCGACATTTGCCAGAACGCCCGCAGGTCTGTTCAACAGTCCGTAGTTTTTGAGAATCGCGATTTGAACTGAATTAGGCTCACCCACAATTCGGATGTTGATTGTCATGTCCTGGTAATCATTGACGAACGCCGGAAGTCCTATCAACCGTGTAAGCAAAGAATTGATGGTTTCTGCCGTCGAGTTTGAAACATTCACAACAGCTCGATAAAAAATCAAGAATCTGAAAAACTCATCATCCAGTCGTGTGTCCTGCCCATCAATTACAAGGTTTCGATTCACGCCTACACGTTTGCCCCACCAATCCAGCCAAACCCCAGAAGCTGTCCCAGGGTTCAAGATGAAATTAAAAAACGCGTCCAGTTGAGGGGACGCGTCTAATTCCACATTGAAAAGTAACCCTAATTGTCGGTATCGCTCGGAGTGCGAATACTGCGACTGGAGCGCAATAGAAATCAACGATCGGACATTTGAGAGTTTTCGAAAATCCTCAACACTCAGGATGTTCCGCCATGTTGCAGAATCAGCCATCTTATCCTCCTGTTTGGAATATCAGGGAGACATCGGACTCTTGAATCGTGGGCTCCACATTCGCAGGAATTTGGACACTGGATCCGAAAGTCCCAGTTCCTAGGGCTACCTGGATGGATGCAACCGGAACTTCTGTCGCGGATTGGATTGCGGCATAGAACCGAGAAGCGTAGACAGTCGAAGCCAAAGAAACGCGGTCATTCGAACCTTGACCAAGAACGTCATTGATCACAGCCTGAATGACGTTGTTTTTCTCGGTTGGATTCATTGAAGTGGCAAAGAATTCGATCTTTACCTTCAAGGCTTGATTCTGCGGCCTGACAATGTTGTAGACGTAGGTGGCGTTGTAGAACCTAGAGTCCGTGTATGAAACTTGATAGGTTCCGGTAGTCCCACAGCCTGCATCTTTACGCTGGTAGATCGTTTGAGCGATCTGCTCATCCTCTCCGCCAACGATGGCGACCAAGATGGAATGAGGATTGATGCTTACACCAAATTGAGTGATGGCAGCATTCGTCGGATTCTCTAAAACTCTGACATCGAGGACGCCTTCAAGCGCCGCTAGGTTTGCCTCAATCGCTTCAACGTACCCCGTGGCATTGACTGCATAACTTTCTACCATACGGTTTCTAAGTTCTGCGTCCGTCTCTTCATCTCGACCGACTACGCCAGCGGCAGGATTGGTGATGGTGTCCCATCCTGCAATCGTGGTGACGATCCTATTCACTGCTCCCGCTGCTACTTCTAGCGGGCCATGTTCAATAGCAGTAAAGGTCGTTGTGACGCTTCCGGTGTCTCCGATTCGCGCACCTGCTGCGGCCGAATGTCTGTACTGATTGCCAAGGGAATCTTGCGCGATCGCACCATAGGGGATCACTGTTCCCTTTAATCCTGTGAGTACGCAGTTGACCACCGTAGGCTCGGAGATTTTGCGATCTAAACCGTAAAGAGCTGCCAGCGCATCTAGGAATTTCCCTGTTGCGAGATCTGGATTCACCATATTCGACAGGAAAAGGATCTCAGAGTTTTTAGCCTCGATTTCGGCCACGATCAGATCAAGAACCTGTCCCATCGGAGAGCTGGGCTCGATGTTCAGAAGCGGATCCGTCGGCGATGTTTGAAACGCCTGCTGGATCCGGGAGCCTAGGTCAGAGCGAATCTCTTGCGTACTCGGCAGTTCTACGCCGACCAGCGGATTAAAAATGATTTGAGCCATAATTTTTTAGAACACAAAAGAAGCTGTTTCGTCCTGCTCAGTCGTGATCGTGATTTCCCCGTGGAGTGTTCTCGTTTCCTCATCGAACTCTGTAATGTCCACAGAATCAACTGACTTCACACCATCAACCCTATTCCCAGCCTCATGGATCAATTGAGCAAGGACGGAGGAATCCAGCTTTTTCGCGAGCTGGGCTTCCTTCCATGCAATGCCGTTGACCTGCTGGAAATAAGCGTCGTTAGTCCACAAACGAATCTCGTTGGCCAAGTTCTGAGCTATAGCTAAAGCTCCGGACGTTAAAAGGATGTTCCCTTCTTTCGTCAGCTGCAGATCCCAGGACTGAGGATTCAGAAGAGCTGTTTTTGCTGTATGCGGCATGATCTAACTTCCTCGTTTACTGCGGGGCGCCGGTGCTTGAATTCCCGCTTTCCACGCCAGAATGAACGTGCTCAGTCAAGCTGATACTCTTCGCTTTAACATCACCACTGAATGTTGCGTCAGCACCGCCAGAACCACCGCCGGAAATTGGTCCGTTCAAATTGATCTGAGCAGAGTTGACTGTGAAACTGGTGCTTGCATTGACCTCACACTCCGGGGATTCAATCGTGATCTTTGTCGGAGCTTTAATCTTGATGGTCCCTTCATCTTCCAAATGAATAAAGACTTCCGGAGCCTTGCCCCAGAATCCACCAATGTAGAAAGAATCAGAAGGATCAAACTCTCTGAATGTCGCCGGAACTTTAGACGTGTTGTCCCCGTTGACATTAGAAATATCGTGTTTGGCAACCACAGCCAAGCCCACATCTCCAACTTTTGGATCACAGACGATAGCGGCAGTACCATGCTGCAGTCGAAAGTACGGCAGTTTAGGAATCGTTGTCACTTCAATCCCTTGAGCCTGTACATTCATAGGCTTTAGCAAGGGCTTGGCCGTAACGTAACCGGCGCCGGCTTCTGTGCCTGCCCTCTGGACTGCCGTTACTGTGACCGGAAATGCCGTATAAACCGTCTTAGAAAGGATCGACTTTACGAAAAACTCAAGGGCATTTATGGGACTGGAGCCTGCAAAATCATCATAGTTTGCACTGAATTCCTGATTACTCATCGACCTCACCACCTCGGATAGATTGCTGTAATGCTCGTTTTCCACGCCTGAGCACCGGGATCGTTTGCACTGAGCTCATGTCGAAGCCCCGTGATCTTCCAAGTTCCGGATGCTCTTGGGACTATCGTCTCTAATTTGAAATTTGCTCCGATCCGAAGATCCGGCCTAAAAAACGTCGTAACGTTGATACCGTTATTGGAGAATGTCGGATAACCGATCATTCCATTCATTGCGTTAATCAAGGGAATAGACCCCTGAGTCTTCCGAATTCCGTGTTTTTCAACGAGCACTACCTTGTCATCGTCAAAAATCAGGTTGGCCCCCACTGCTCCGGCTATTCGTCTCATTTTCGTCACCGGATCGCCTTCAATGATGCAGTCCTTGATTGAAGCTGTGATGTCGTTATTCTCAAGTGTGTAGCCGATCTCTTTTGAGATCTGGTCAATTAAGCCAGAAACTGTTTGGTTACCTGTGACAGAAATCGGAGGCTGTGGAATTAAAGCAGGGAAAAGTCCGCAATTAGCTTCGATCTTAAAAGTCGGAGAAGGAGCGGCATTGAAATCCGCCCAGGCGTTAATGATTTCGCCCTTAAAAATAACGGAGAGTGTCTTGCCCTTCTCTCCTGCAGAAACATTGATTTTGTTTCGTTTCAATGAAAATGACTTAAAACCTAAATGGGTCAGCCGCTCCATCGTGGTTAAGGACAACCCTTTAAGTTCTATCTGAGCTTTGGGAAATGCAGGACATCCGGACTTTTCGACCGTACACTTAACCGCAAATCCTTGAAACGTAACCGCCTCTTGACCGTCAAGGGTAATGGTTACAGCGACCTCTTTTTGCGTGTAGGTTGTGTTTTTATCAATTTCCGGCAGTAGTGACGGCATTTCCTGCCTCCTCGTAAATCAATATCCATCGAGAATTGAGCCCCTCGTATTGAGGGTCCGAGTTCCCTAAGGTATCGACAAAAAACAAACGCCCCGAAAATAGAGGCGTCGGATAACAATTGATGTCGGTGCCTACACAGCATCGGCGCCCAGCGAATATCTGGACACCCTCAACCATCAGGTCACAAAAGAGGTATTCGGCAACTTGTCGTAACCGGATAACGCAGTTTTGACCGTCAAGAACACATGAGAACTCTTGGAACGGAAGAGCACTTATAACGATTTGGTTCATTTGCTAAATAAGTTGGCAATACTCTTTAAGACCCCTGGTTTTACTTGAGCTTGTCCCGTGTTCACCTTATTGGCAGAAGTTGCACGTTTGGGCGAATACGAGGTTTTTTGCTGGCTTAGGTTTACGGAGACAATTTCAACAAACGAAGCGTGAACGTTGAGCATTGAGGCGCCCGTCGTTTGAGTTCGGGAAAAATCATAGTGATCGAGCGCCATATTTCGCCAAATTTTGGCGGGGCTAAATATCGTGCAGGTGTTGGTACTGTTCAATCGTCTATCAAGCATGGCAAGGGCCAAAACCTGAATGGCGTAATTACCGTTAAACAAGAACTCTACGTTCACCCGCTCGGGTTCTCGCACAATGTTGAATGCCGCCAGCTGGCCGTTTTCAACGGGCTCTGTCGGAACCCTTGAAGATTTATCTGCATCAACTGCGCCAATAGAGGTGTACGGAACGAACGGCAGAAGGTTATTACCGACTACCGCCCATCCCATGGACATTACAGAATTGATACTTGCCATGTTAATCACCGCCTTTCAAGTAGGCGCTTGCTTGATTCGCCAGCATGTCCTGATAATCCCCTTGGCCCTCCGTTACTGCGCGATAGGCGGCGTCATGTACGGCTTTAGGATCGGCGTTACCCTGAATCGTAATGCTGACATCCGTCTTCATCGGCGCGTTGATAACCGAAGAAGAAGCCCTAGGAACAATCGAAGCAGCGGCTCCGGCCTGAGCTCCCGGAGGTGCTGTAACTGGTGCCTTCTTATCGTCACCAAAACCGAACCATCCGCCCACTGTGTCAATAGATTTAGAAGCCCAGTCAGGTAATTTCCAATCGGTGAAAAACTTCATTTTGTCTTCCAACCATTTGAAAATTCTTTTGCACCCGGATTCAATGTCCTCCCACGCCTTGATGAAGTTATCCTTCATCTTTGGGACGGTATTTATCAGGTTCGCAATATCTTTCGCCAAATCTCCTATAAACCCTACGACAGCCGTGATCGCCGCCACAACCACGTCCCCGAAGGCCTGCAGGAACATATCTTTGAGCGGTGAAAGTTTGTCTAAAAGGTCTGAGATTGACTTCCAGGCGTCCTGAAACGACTTTCGGATTCCTTTGATTTGATCGTCTGTATAACCTACAGATTTCAAGAAATCTTCAAATACGCTCGGTCCGCCTTTGGTGAACACAATTAAGTCATCGATAGCTCCGGCAAGTAGGAGAACCCCAGCGATTAGGAGACCAATCGGGCTTGTCAATGCGCCCAAGAGTTTTCCGGACATCATCAAAGCAGATTTTGGTCCGAACGCTAAGACCGCTGCTATAGAGATGCCTTTTAGGGCTAATTGAATAAACTGGCTGTGCTCTCCAATAAAAGCCGATGCCTTGCCAAATGTCGTAACAGCTTTTTCAATGTAAGGTAGGAAAAATTTAGCAATTCCATTACCGATACTTTGAATCGCCATTCCGGTCACTTGCCACGAAATTTTGAAGCGTCTGGCATTCTCTGCATCTTTAGGCGTTAAGGCGAGTTTCCGATATGTCTCAACCAGCTCTCCCATCTGCTTGTTGTTTTGCAGAAAAACAGCCGCGCTTTCACGTGTCAGCCCGAGATATTTCAGAGCGTAGTTCGCCTGGGCACCGGTCATGCCGTTGAGTTGCTTTCCCATACGAAGGAAAACTTCCCCGCTTGCTCCGGTGCGCTCAGTAAAAGCTTGCATGGCCTGAGTGAACGCCTCAGCGCTTCCTCCCGCGGCCACATTAGCTTTTCGCCATGCGTCAATCTCGGACACATTCATCCGGACTTTTTTAGAGATGTCGTCTAGCTTGGAGCCTTCATCTATGTAATTGCCAAACATGAATTTGGCACCAAACATCGCGGCCAGCGGAGCGGCATAACTCTTAATGGCAGAAAAGACCTGTTTCGCCATTGAATCAAGCTGAGAAAGAGATTTCGAGGCATCCTTTGAGGCCTTAGAAACATCCTTCCCTGCTTTCTTGCCGCTAGTTCCGACATTCTCTAAGTCTTTAGAGGTTTTCTTAGCGTTTTGAGCCGCGTCATTTAACGAGCCCGAAACCTCTTTGATACCGTCAGATCCCTCACCTAGTGCGTCAAGTTTTTCGCCTGCTTCCTGAGCGAATCCGAGCAACTGATTCAGTTTCTCGGACATCAGCTCGAAAAATTTAACTACGTCGTTCGAGTTGACGGATACATCAATAACTAAAGAGTCGGTCTTTTGAGCCATGTTATTAAGCGCTCTTTTGCGCTACCCACGAGTTGTAGTTCTTAATCAAAAGTGCCTCGTCTAATGCGTAGGCATCTTCCAGCGTTAGTTGTGTCTGAAGCTCGACCAAGGACGCCATGCCGCCGTTGATTAAACGAGAGATCAGAGGCGATAGCTGAGTTGTGACTGCTACGCCTCTAACCTTGGCACAATCGGCTAAGAATTCTGCACGGCGGGGGAGAACTGGCGTATCAAGTCGGGAAAAAAACCGAAGTTCGCCTTGAAGCTTTCAATTCTGAGTTTGAGGATGGTCAACGGGCTAGAAATATAACCGTCTGCATCATCGAAGGAGAATTTGATCTCGCTCTTACCGTCCACCTTGTAGACCTCGGAAAGCAGTTCATCCAAAAGGGCCTTCGCTTCTACATGTGGAACACTGACAAGCGCTTTGATCACGTCTCTGTATCCCATTTCGCTCTCAATATCGAGGTTTTTGCCGGTCATCAAGGCAATCCGGATCATTAGATCTTCAGCTTTAGTCGCAGGAAACGGATAAATCTTGAAGGTCAGCTGATTACCGCCGTCTTCCAATTTGATAACTTTCGGTTCCTTCATTTAGATTCGCTCCATGGATTCGAAGTGGAATACCCAGGTTGTCGGCGCCAGAACTTTGTTTAGTGCCGGCATCGGATTTGCTGTCTGCAGCACACCGTTGGAGAACTGGTAGGTCTTGCCGATAGACGGGATCTTGATTGTCAGGTTGCAAACATAGAGCTGTTTGTTGGCGCTCATTGCTTCGTAAAGCGTAGTGAATGCTGTCGCAGTCGGAGAGTTTGCTTCAAGCGTGATCGTTACAGGATAGATGTTCGGAGTAACGCCCGCTGCCATGAAGCCGTCTACGCCCATACGAGTCTCGGCAACCTGTTGAGAATCGGCGGCGATAGCGGCATCTGTCGAGAACCTTTCCAGCTTCAGACCGTTCGGATACAGCTCTTCAATCGTCATCACTGCTGACGCATTGGCGGATGTGATATCTAATTTCGGTTTCATTTCTTATCCATTCCTAAATGAAAAACCCGCCATTACGACGGGTCTACGCGGTTGTGAAATTTCGATTACATGACTGCGGTCAGTGGCATTTCGATTCGTTGGACACTACCGGCGTAGGTGAAAAACAACCCGAGTCTCGGACTTCCTCTTTGGGTTCGCACATTTGCAGAAGGAGCTTCAATCAAGTACCAATAGCCTTTGGAGTAGAGGTCTTGCTTAATTGTCGGATTGTTCGTTTCCGTCAGTAACTGCTGAACCTGAGAGTTGGACAGAGCCAGTCCTGTATCAATTACGCCATTACGCTTGGCATCGTTGATGGGATCGAGCAACCATGCCTCGATATAAGCAAATCCGGTGGCGTTATAGGGAGCGCGATTGATAGCCGCGAACCCGTCCATGATCTGGCGCTGGATGCGTGCCTTGAACCAAATCATGCCGTAAAGGGCATCAATCCATTGATAAATTCCGGAGAGCAGACAGCCTCGGTTGATGAAATCAAACTCAGCGTTACGTGTTGCGAATGCGCCGACGTAATTGACCTTGAGATCATCCAATGCTCCAGCCCCCAGTAAGCCATCAGCTGTTTGATGCCGGTCGCCTTGCAGGTATCTTTTTTCAAAATATCCATGATGTAGTCACAGGACGGCTGCATTCTGATGTTTTCCACCGTTTGAAACATACGGAAGTCATAATCACGGTTTTCAAAAATGCTCAGCACATCCACGCGTTCATGATTCCAGCTTCGTATTTCCGGTACGCCCAAATGAAACAGATCCAGAACAAATTCTTTCTTGGCAGGCAGTGGTCTTGTCAGAAAGGTTTTCTCCCCATTCACATACAAGGGGAGCTCGTGCTTCTCTGCGATCGCAAACAGCTTTTTCAGCTGGTCTTCTGTAAATGCATTTTCCCAAATCAGCTCTCTGTTTTCATCATACACACTAATACCGCTCCCACCGATGAATCCATCCCAGCAGAATTCATCGAATACCGGTAATTCAGCTGCCAGCTGCAGGGGTCTTCCACTGCATAGGGCGACCTTGATGCCCTGTTCCTTCAGCTTTCGTACTGCTTCCTTTGTGGATGGCAGCACACGATTGGTCGTATGGTCGTAAAAGGTACCGTCAATGTCAAAAAATACTGCTTTTATGTTCATATAAATCCTCCCAGCTATTCAACCTTTATTGTAAGGGATTTTTTTATAATGTCTAG